>Ga0190275_10000047_pt1 | contig 155983 bp, 144 predicted proteins | sample Popmic550T_FD_133745 | JGI IMG/M metagenome (GOLD analysis project Ga0190275, IMG submission 133745) | Populus adjacent soil microbial communities from riparian zone of Yellowstone River, Montana, USA - 550 T | ecosystem: Environmental > Terrestrial > Soil > Riparian zone > Trees stand... | reverse complement strand
GGCGTCATGGGTGAACGCCGCCGTCGCCGCGCCGCTGCCGGTCTGGCTGTACTGGTTGAGCCCGTTGGTGGTGTAAGGCCGCTGCACCCCATAATGGCCGGTCCAGGCGTAAGCGTCGCTCATTCCCCACTGGGTGGCGATCTGCCCCGCCGGATTGTGGGTGAACGCCCAGTAGGTGTCGAGCGTGAACGACGGGCCATTGTAGTGGGAGAGGCTGATCAGTCTGCCGTCCGGCGTCGTCCAGCGCCCGCTCGCCCCACCGATCCGCACGATCCCGCTCACCGGGCCCCAGGGCTCGTAGAGATGGTTCAGCGCCAATGATGGGTCGTAAAGGCCGGCCGGCCGGTTCAGCGCGTCATAGCTATAGTCGAACTGGACGCCGTCCGGATGCGTGATCCGGGTGCGGTTGCCGCTGACGTCGTAGCTGTGGCCGAGCGTTCGGGTAACTCCGCCCATGTTGGTGCTGCTCGAAGCGAGCCGCCCGAACCCGTCATAGACGTTGGTGATGCCCTCGCCCGTCGCGGAATCGAACCGGGCAAAGAGCGGCTGGTTCCTGAGGTCGTAGCCGTAATATACGTCGCGGGTCTGCGCCGCGCTGAGCGGATAAGGATGCGGTGCCGGGCGTTCCGGCACTGTCTTCACGATCATCCGGTTCAGCGCGTCGTAGCCGTAGCCCAATATCGTGCCGTCGCGCTTGCGCAAGCTGGTGCGGTTGCCAGCGGCGTCATAGCCGTATTCCTCGTAATCGGCCGCGTTGACGCTCCCCGCCGTGGCGAGCGCGGTGGCCTGGGTGGCGTCATCGTAAGCACCGGCCCCAGCCGTCGAGGGGAAGGTCCAGCGGTCCTGCCGCATATGGCCGTCATAGCGAAGCTCGGCACGGTTGCCGTTGCCGTCGATGACGGTCGTGACCTGGCCGTTGAGGTTATAGTCCCAGCTCGCCTCCGCCGCCTCGATCGCCGTGCCGACGCCTTCGCGCAGCTGGAGGCGCTGGCCCGCCGCGTCATAGACGTTGCGCGCGATCCGGTCGGGGCCGTGGCCACCCTCGGTACCGAGGGCGCAGGCGTCGGCCGGAAGCGACCCGCCCGCTCCGTGCAGCGGGAACAATGCCGCGTTCATCCGCTGCGCCTGGCAGATCGCCCGCCCCTGATCGTCATACGAGCGGTCGACGACGCTGGTCGTTCCCGATCCTTGTCCTGAACCTGTCGAAGAGGCGGACAATGCCTGGCGGATCGGGTTGCGGCGGCCGTCATAGGCGATATCGGTACGGCGGAAGACGGTGAGGCTGGTGCCGTTCGCGTCTGGGATCGTGCCCGTTTCGCTGTACAGGAGCTTGTCGTCGGAATCGCGATAACTGTGCCGCGTCGCGATCCTGAGGCCGTTCGGAGCGCGCGCGCCGATTTCCCAGGTCCGGCGGCCATGGGAGTCGTAGCGACTGTAAGTTGCGTCGTCCGTGCCCGCCAGCGGCCCGTCGCTCGAGATCAGCCGGCCCACGCCGTCATAGCCGTTCACCGTCTCGAGCACCGCGCCCGTCGCCGGGTCCACCCGTCGCTCGCGCGTCACCAGCAAGGTGTCGCCGAGATACTCATATTCGGTGCGGTGCTCCTGGTTGGTGCCGCAGGTCATGCCGCCCTGTCCTGAGCCTGACGAAGGGACGCCGCAGACCCGGACCACGCTCCGCCGGCTGATCCCAGCCTGGGGGGAAGGTGCATATTCGACGATCGTGCGCCGCCTCACCCCTTCTGCGTCGGCGGGCTCGGTCTGCTCGGTGAGCTGGCCGTTGCCGTTGTAGAGATAGTCGGTCTGGCGGTTGAGCGCGTCGCGCGACCAGTTCGGCCGCCAGCAGGAGAGGTTGCACAGATTGGGCAGGCTGGGCAGCGTGTAGCCGGCCGTCTGCGCGATGTCGGCGAGGCCGCTGCCGGGCCTGGCATGCCGGGTGCTCGAGACGATGTTGCCGGCGGCGTCATATTGGACGCTCACCGCATTGCCCTCGGGAGAGGTCACCCGGGTGACGCGCATCGTCACCGGCTCGATCTGGAAGACGCTCGCCCGGCCGAGCGAGTCGGTGATCCCGGTCACGAGGTTGAACCGCGACTTGGCGGGGCCTCCCTGCATGGTCTGGTAGGTCTGGTTGAAGCCGTTGGGGCCGGTCACCGTCACCGCGTCGAACAGCCAGTTCAGATTGCCGGTCTCCTGGCGCAGATTCTGATAGCTGTAGCTCCACTGCACGCCGTCGCGCGTCACCGAGGCGACGACCTGCGCATTGGGGTGCGCGAACGCCTGCAGCGAAGGCGAGGTCTCGCCGGGAAGCTGCAGCGTCGCCGACGCCGCCTCGACCTCGACGCCGAGCGTGCCGCCGCAGCCCGCGCAGCCATAGACCCGGTCGTCGCTCGTGTCGGTGACCGTGGCGCCGCTGTCGGTGACGGTGCCGCTGCCATAGGTGAGCCGCCTCAGCGCCGTGCCGGACGGCGAGCCCACATGAAGCGTCGCCGACGCGACCGTGGCCCAGCTCGTCGGGTCTCCGGCGAAGTCGTTCCCCTGGTATGTGAGCGCGATCGCATAGCCCATGTTGCTGGTGAGCGTGGCCGGGCGGTAATAAGTGAGGCCGCCATGAACGATCGCGTCGTAGGCGTAGCCGAGCGTCTCGCCGTTCGGCCAGGCGACGCTGCTCGCATAATATTGGATGTTCCTTGGCGACCCGGTCGAGTTCACATGCTTGAGGTTGAAGGTGTAGATCGCGCCCGAACCCGCCTGCTGGTAGCGGTAGGAATTGAGGCCCACGGGCCGGAAGGTCGAGCCCGTGCCGGTCACGCTCTCGCAGTCGATCGTGTCGCTGCACAGGAAGGATTCCGATGCGGCGCCCCCGGCGTGCACCGAATAATTGCCCACCGGCAGATCACCCGGCCCGCCCGACACCCGCCCCCTCACATAAGGCGCGGCATTCTGCACCCGGTCGAACACGAGGTTCGGCGCGGCCGGCACGGAAAGCACCGGGCCGCCGGGCGCGGTCTTGCCGGTCGCCATGTTGACATCATTATGGTCGGTTTCGACCCGGAGCGGCGAGATGACCTGGGGAACGTCCTGCGCGTGGGCCGCGGTGCCCGCCGTCGCGAGGGCGGCGCCAAGCAGCGCCCGGGTCAGGCGCCTCGCGTTCAATTGGGCGAGATCGCGTTGACGTTGGTGCGGTTGTCGCCCTTGTCATATTTATATTCCGCCTTGACGCCGTTATTGACGCTGCCGCTTCGCTCGACCTTGATGAGCCGGCCGCGCGCGTCGTAGGTGTAGGTGATCGTCTCGCTCGCCAGCGCGGCCGCCGCGGCCGTCAATGCCGCCGCCGCAAGAACGAGCTTCCCGCCGTGCCCCGTCATGGCCTCCCCTTCGCGGCCGATTCGAGTCGGCTCTCTTCCTATTCGTAAGGAATTTGCGTGGCATAGGCCACTTTTTCTTTCGTCCTACTTTGAGAATGCGTAAGTCTTGGATCCGCAACTTACCGCCATTTCGGATCATGAGGGTGGAGCCAAAAGCGGTAATATTGCGCTGCTATCCTGCAAGCGGAGGCGGATCGCGGCATAGCCGTCGTTGGTCTGGCTGCGGCTCCGATCTGGCCCGCGGGATTGTGCGTGAACGTCAGCGTGCCGTTGGCCGGGCTCCAGTTGAACGCGTCGGCGATGCTGGTGAGCCGCCCGATCGCGTCATAGCCGTAGGCGAGGCTGCTGCCCGGCCCTTCGGTGCGGCTCTGCGGCAGGCCTTGGGAGTTGTAGGCGAACGAGGCGAGCGGCGTCGCCAGGCCCGCGCCCTGGTAGACGCCCGACAGCCGGCCCAGGGCGTGATAGGTGTAGGTCACTCCCGGAGGATAGATCGGCTGCTCAGGCGTGTGCGATGTGCGGAAGGCGCCCGCCCCCAGTTTAATGCACTGTAACCGTAATTAGTAAATCAACCACACGCCGAGTTTGTGCCCGCTGACCAACATCGCAGTTCCGATCTACTCCGTTACTATTCTAAATTTCTCCATGGAAAATGGGATCGTCACCAATTCACGGCTATTGTCTACTTCTATAGAATCAAAAGGCAGTATATTGGAAACGAAGCGGACGAAATCTCCTATGTCATCACCTGTATCAACATCAGTTACAATAAACCGCGCAACACCGTCTTTTTTCATGCAGTAGGCATATGGCTCAAATTTAGAGGAATACCGCTCATCATCAGAGAATTTGGACGTAATTAGGCCACTAAATAGTCCATCGGCAATATGATAGAACTCGTCATATTGGCCCACGTTTTTCCATCGAATCCCTGATCGATCAAAAATAGGCACGAGGGTCCGGAGAGCGGTAGCAAACAGATCAAAGTCCTGGGTAACGTCTACCATAAGGCTTCAAAAGCCTCTCCATATCAACCATTCTTCTCGCGTCAGGTTCAACCTGGGCCCAACGGTACCCCTTCCGGGAACAACCTCAAAAGCGCGAGCGCGGTCTCCGGTGAATGTCAAATCTCGTACTACCTGCCCCCTGGAATTAGTAAACCACAAGCCATTTCCAGCCGGCTTTCCTACGACGCTGTTGGGTGGTCCGACGAGATTTCCGACGTTTCCTCCCGATCTACCGCCGCTCCCAATACGGGCTGTCCGATTGACGGTTAAGCCCATTCGCGCTGCTGCTCGATTGGCTATGGATGTCGCTATCGGCCTAAGAGCTGACGCCAGCGCCCCTCTGTGGCCGTCTACATCCCTAGATATATATCTGTTGCCTCGTCTAAGGCGTGTGCGATGTGCGGAAGGCGGTTCTCCCTATATTGGTGCAGTGTCAACGTAATCTCAGTGTCCCGTAATCAATTCTCAGATTTCGTAGTTCAGCTTCCAGTGCCGATACTGGCGCACGATCTCCGCGGCGACCAATGCCAGGAACACAATCGCGATATAGGTTGGGCCGATCACGTCGAGCAGGCCAACCACGTGGCTGCCGATGAGGAACATCGTAAGGATCAGTGCCGCCCAGCAGCGGGCCAGCACCCAAGCCCTGGTCTCGCTTTTGGCCCTAAACAGAAAAGCGATGGGCGAGATGGCTAGAGCCGCCAGTGCGGGATAAAGGACGTGATATTGGACGCCCTTATAGGCATCCACATAGCCATAAACGCCCCACACATGGTCGATGACGGTGATGATAATCACCGAGCAGAGATACATGATTACGGTCGAAATCTGGCTGGACCTGTAGAGTCCCAGCGTTCCGATAAGAAGCCCGAGCGAAGCGGCGATGAGAAGGTACTCCGAATCTATCATCCCCTCATAGCGGAACGGGCCAACCCGGAAGGTTGTGCTGGTGATCCAGACACACGCGATCAGGGCGAGGGACAATATGAACTTCAACAGGAGCGATCCTGACCGCTTCATCGGACGCATCGGCTATTATCCTGCGTCATTGTGCAAATACGACTTCTCCCCGGAACTCTGGACCCTGTAATGGTCTCGGTAAGCATGACATTGCGCGTCGTGGCATTGTAGGTGAGGGTCTGCCCCGGACCGAGCACGGTCATTGTTCCAAAGTCTCGCAATCCTTCAACCGGGGACCTCCACCAGCTTTTCGACCTGACCAATGCAGTCATTGTGCTCGTCGACGAGATGATGGCGTTAACGTGACGCCATTGTACGTCCGTGCAGACCGAGACACAGCCATTGTTGAAGCCTTGGCCCCGTCCATGCAGGCGGAGTTCGGTTCGGCCCTGGTAACTGTCGTCGCCAAAACTGTCGTCGCGCCCTTCGAGGCGATACCGGTTTGGGTCGCGATGCTCGAGAATGGAGTAAGTGCCATTAGGGATTGGAACGGTCGGCTGCCTACGGTTGTCATCCCAGCCGGTAAAGGCCTGCGTGAAGTGAGCCCGGCGCGTCTCCTTGTCGTAGACCAGGAAATTCCGGTTGCGGGGGTCGTACAACACAGTGACGCGTTGCCCGTCCGCATCAACGTGATTGATCGGGTCGTTCCCCACATATGAATAGAGATTGACCTGATCCTCATACCCCACGGGGTCGGTCTGCAGGAACCGCCCCAGGGTCGGCGAGTAGATGCGGGCCTTGTAATGGTACATGCCGAGCTCGGCGAGCCAGGCCTGGCCGGTATATTGGAACCGCCCTTGGTTGGTCGCCTTGGGGATGCCGTATTCGTCATAGGCGTTGATCGCCGAGATCAGCCCCTGGGCGTTGGCATAGCCGGTGATCGAGCCCTGATGGTCCGAGTGCAGCCACACCATCGTCGCCCCGCCATACCAGACCAGCGGATCGTCGGCGCCCGGATTGCTGCCGTGCACGTAGCGGTGATGAAGCACGCCCGCTATGTCATATTCGTTGACCAGCGCATCGCCGTCATAGAGGAAACGCGTCGTCATCGCGCCGCCGCCAACCTCATGGAGCCGGCCCAGCGGGTCGTAGCGCAACGCCGCGGTTCGCGCGCCGCTCGCGGCGACCAGCCGGTTCTCGACGTCATAGGTGAACGCGGTCGCCCCGTCGGAAGTGAGGTTGCCGTTGGCGTCGTAGGCGAACGTGGCGGGGCCCGCGGCCGTATACTGGTTGAGCCCGTTGACCGTGTAGGCGCGGTTGACAGTGTAGGCGCCGTTCCAGGCATAAGCGTCGTTGTCGCGGCCGTGGCTGGTGATCTGGTTGGCCTGGTTGTAGCCGTAGGTCTGCGAGACGTTGCCGCCGCCGCCCACGAAATAGTCGAACCCGATCGTCCGGCGCCCGATCGGATCATAGGCGAAGCTGGCCCCGTGGCCGCCGGCGCCCTCGGACCGGTTCGCCAGCAGGCCCTGCCCATCATAAGCAAACTGCGCCAGCGGCACCGCTGTGCCGATATGCTCGAAGACCCCCGCGAGCCGGCCGAGCGCGTCATAGGTGTAGGTGAACGAGAGCCACTCCGGATGATCGAGCCGGATGCGGTTGCCCGCCGGGTCATAATGGTGGGTCAGCGTGCGGCTGGTGCCGTCCATGTTGACCGTGCTCGTGCTGAGCCGCCCGAAGCCGTCATAGCTGTTGGAAACGCCCTCGCCGGCGGCCGAGTCGAACCGGGCGTAGAGCTGCGCGTTCCTGAGGTCGTAGCCGTAATGGACGTCGCGCGTGTGGGTCGCGGCCAGCCCGGCGCGTTCCGGGACCGTCTTGACGAGCAGCCGGTTCAGATTGTCGTAGCTGAAGCTCAGCGTCGAGCCGTCGCGCTTCCTGAAGCTCGTCCGGTTGCCCACGGCGTCATAGCCATATTCCTCGTAATCGGCGGGGTTCGCCGTCCCCGCGACCGTGGCTGAAGGCAAGATCCATCGCCGCTGCCGGTCGAACCCGTCCCAGGTCAACTCGGCGCGGTTGCCGTTGGCGTCGGTGACGCTCGTGCGCTTGCCGTTGGGGCTGTAGGTGTAGGTGGCATAATCCGCCTGCAGCGTCTCCGGGAAGCCGTTGGCGGTGGTGATGAGATAGGCCTGCTGGACCTGGAGCAGCTGCCCGGCCGCGTCGTGGATATTGCGCGTGATCCGGTCGGGGCCCGCGCTTCCCGCCGTGGTCAGCGCGCAGGCGCCCGGCAGCTCGCCGAACGCGGCCGGGTTCATCCGCCGCGCCGTGCAGACCAGCCGGCCCTGATCGTCATGATAGCGGTCGATGACGTTGTAGAACGCGCCCGCCCCAGAGGCCGCCTCGCGGATCGGGTGGCGGCGGCTGTCGAAATAATAGTCCACGCGGCTGTGCGCCGTGAACGCCACGCTTTCCGGGTCCGCCGGGATGAAGCCGCTCTCGGTGGCGATCACCTTGTCGTCCGAATCGCGATAGGCGGTGCGGGTGACCAGCCTCTGGCCGTTCGGGGCGAGCGCGCTGATCTGCCACGTCCCGCGGCCGAATTGGTCGTAGCGGGCGTAGGTCCGGTCGTTCGTGCTCGCCAGCGGCCCGTCGGTCCACCGCAGCCGGCCCGCCGCGTCATATTCATAGGTCGTTTCGAGCACCTGGGCGCCGGCGATCCGCCGCTCGAGCCTGACCAGATGCGTGTCGCGCAAGGGATGCGTTGGATCCCAATAATGATATTCGGTGCGGATCTCGTCGCCGGTCCCGCAGGTCGTGCCCACGCCGCAGACCCGTACCACCGAGCGGCGGCTGATCCCCCCGGGACTCGCCGCATATTCGACGATCGTCCGGCGGCGCACGCCATTGGCGTCGGCGGGGTCGTCCTGCTGGGTCATCTGACCCATATTATTGTAGGCGTAGTCGGTCTGCCGGTTGAGGCCGTCGCGCGACCATAAGGCGCGGTAGCAGAGCACCTGCGCCCCGCCGCCGATGCAGGTCGCGGTCGGGTAGAAGGCGGTCTCGGTGACGGGCGACTGGCCCGAGCCCGCCTTGGGCGTCGCGGTACGGGAGGTGATGTTCCCCATATCGTCATAGACGACGTCGACCCGATTGCCTTCGGGAGAGGTCAGCCGGGTCGGGCGGAAGGCGTAATCGGATTGGATGGACGTGGTGCGCCCGATCGAATCCGTGATCGAGGTGAGGACGTTGCGCTGGCCCGATATCGTGAAATTATGGACCTGGTTGAAGCCGTTCGGGCCGGTCGCGGTGAGCTGCGTGTACCAATAGCTGTTGCTCTGCGCGTGGAAATAAGGCGCGCCGCCATTGTAGGTGTAGCTGTAGCTCCACCCGACCCCGTCCCGGGTGACCGAGCCGACCAGCGGCACGGTCGGCAGCGCCGCCACCTGCAACGCGGGCGCGCCCTCGCCGGGAAGCTGGTTCGATCCCGCCTGCACCTGGAGAGTCTCGCCGAGCGAATTGCCGCATCCCGCGCAGGTGGAAACCCGGCTCGGACCCGATCCGTCGCCGAAATCGGTGATCGTCGCGGTGGCGCCGCTATAGGCGTAGGTCAGCCTGCCGAGGGCCACATTCTCGTTGGTGCTGGCGTAGATCGCGGCTTCGCTGACCCGGTTCCATTGGATCGTGCCGAACGTATTGCCCTCATAGGCGATCTTGATGAGATAACCGAGATTGCTCGTCACCTTGATCGGGCGGTAATAGGTTTTCCCGCCGCTGACGACGGTCTGGTAGTCGTAGGAGATCGTCTCGCCGGTGGGGTAGCTCACGCTCGAGGCGTAGGACTGCCGCACCGGTCCGGGGCCGACAGCGTGGGACAGAGAGAAGTGCCAGATCGCGCCGGTCCCCGCCTGTTTGTAGGTCCCGTTCGCGCCGTTCGAGCCCGCGGGCCCGCGGAAGGTCGATCCGGTTCCCGTGACGCTGTCGCAATCCAGCCAGTCGGTGCAGACGAACGATTCCGACGCGCCCAACCCGGTGTGGATCGACCAGTTTCCGACCGGCGGCTCGCCCGCCTGGCCGGTCACCTTGCCGACGGCATAGGGCGCCGCGTTCTGGACGCGGTCGAAGCGCAGATTGGGCGCGCCCGGAACGGAAAGCACCGGCAGGCCGATCTCGGTCCGGCCGCTGACCAGGTTGACGCCATTGTGGTCGCTCTCGACCCTGAGCGGCGAGATGACCTGCGGGACGTCCTGCGCGCGGGCGGGAGCCGCGAGGCAGATCGCGAGGGCGGTGGCGCACAGCGTCGGGAAAAGGCGCATCGCGTTCAGTTCGGCGAGATCACGTTGACGTTGGTGCGGTTGTCGCCCTTGTCATATTTATAGTCGGCCTTGACCCCGTTGTTGACCGAGCCGCTGCGCTCGACCTTAATCAGGCGCCCACGCGCGTCATAGGTGTAGGTGACTGTCTCACTGACCCAGGCGGCGGCGCCGGCAGCGCCTGCGATCGCCAGTGCAACCGCGGCCATCTTGTAGCTGTTGTTCATGTGTCGCGCGCCCCCTCGCTGCGAGCGCCGAGTCGTTCACGCTCAAGCCATTTGAGTCGATCTTGCGACTATGAACTATATTCGGCCCATTTTCCTGTCCAGCATTACGCGGCGGCGGCCGGCCCAAATAAAAAGACCGCCTCACGTTTCCGTGAGGCGGCCCAGGTTCAGGGAGGTGCGCCCCCGCTTGCGAAGGGGCGCGGTCGCGCCGGCGTAAAGGGGGGATACGGCGGCGCTGACCTCAAGATAATGAGGCCGTTTCCGGTTTCAAGAGGAAACCGGAATCGGGTTACGCCGCGCCCTCGGTCGCCATCGCCTGCAGCTGCTCGGGCACCTTGCCCAGCTGCATCTGCCGGCCGAACACCTCGCGGATCAGCGGCAGCGAGAAGAGGTGCGCGTGGACCAGCGCGAGGATGCCGTTCTGGTTGATCTTGCGCAGCACGTCGCCGTTCAGCTCGCGGAACTTCTCCTCGTCGACCATGCGGAAGCCGCGATAGAGGAAGGGCTGCGGCGCGTCGCCCGGCTGGATGGTGACCTCGCCGTCGATCAGCAGGTCGAGATCCTGCAATTCCTTGATGAAGGCGGTGGTGCGCTGCGCGGCGATTTCGAAATCCTCGCAGAATTTGAGGATGGCGGAGAGCGTCTCGGTCGGCTTCTCGTCCTCGAACAGGGCCTCGCCCTCGACCGATTCGCCGATCAGGTCGCTGGTCGGGTCGTAGCAGAGCGACAGCTCCTCGGCCTTCTGGTCGAGCCGGGCGAGCAGATAGGGGTAGCGGCGGACATAGGCCGGGATGTAGACCGGGTTGAGCGGCCGCCCCTCGTCGTCGACGAAGACGTTGACTCCGTCGTTGAGGCCCATCAGCGCCAGCGGCACCGGCGTCTCCCCCGACGAGAAGACGATCGGGAAATGGCGCTGCGCGGTCATCAACTCGTCGATCGTCAGCGGGATCGCATTGGCCTTGGCGAGATACGGCGCTCGGTCGGTCGAGCGGACCTTGAAGCCCGAGTGGATCGAGCTCGAGAGCGGCGCCAGACTGTTGTAGAAGACCGGCAGATTGGCGGGCGGCGGCTGAGTCGCCATAATTCATTCTCCATGTGGCTAGGGAGCGGCGCTCGCGCGGCCGCGGAATTCCGGCAACCCTCTATGGGCGAACGGCCTTTTGTGCAAGGCTCTCCTGAGCGGGCGGCGGCACGAGCTTGCCCGGATTCATGATGTTGCCGGGGTCGAGCGCCCGCTTGATCGCCCGCATCGCATGGAGCCGCGCGGGGTCGCCGAGCCGCTCGAGCTCGGCGGTCTTCATCTGGCCGATGCCGTGCTCGGCCGAGATCGACCCGCCGGCGGCGGTGACCAGATCGTGGACATGTCGGCTGACCGCCTCGCCCCCGCCTTCGAGCCAGGCGGGGCCGGCGCCGGCGGGCGCGCGGACGTTGAAATGGACGTTGCCGTCGCCGAGATGGCCGAAGGCGATGGCCCGGGTGCCGGGAAAGCGCGCCTCGACCGAAGCGGCCGCCTCGCTCATGAAGCTTGCCATGTCGTCGACCGCGACCGAAATGTCGTGCTTGGCGGCCGGACCGTCCTTCTTCTCGGCCTCCGAAATGCTGTCCCTGAGCCGCCAGAAATCCTCCGCCTGCGCCTCGCTGGCGGCGATCGCGGCGTCGCCGATCAGGCCGATGCCGAGCGCCGAATGCAGCCCCTCGTAGAGCAGCGGCTCGGGCCCGGGCGCCGCCATCGGCGCAACCGCCTCGACGAGCACGTTCCACGGCGCCGGCGCGGCGAGCGGCGGCCGGGTGCCCGGCACATGCTCAAGCACCAGGTCGAGCGCGCTCTTCGGCACCAGCTCGAAGCTCTCGATCGCCTCGCCCATCGTCGCCTCGAGATGGCGAAGCAATTTCATCGCCGCCAGGCCCGATTCGAGCCCGACCCAGGCGACCGCCCGCTCGCCCACCGCCGGCACCAGCTTGAGGCTCGCAGCGGTGACGATTCCGAGCGTCCCTTCCGCGCCGACCAGCAGCTGCTTGAGATCGTAGCCGCGATTGTCCTTCTTCAAGGCGGTCAGCCCTTCGAACAGGCTGCCGTCGGGCAGCACCGCTTCGATGCCCAGGACCAGCGACCGCATCGGCCCGAAACGCAGCACCTGGGTGCCGCCGGCATTGGTCGAGACGAGGCCGCCGATCGTTGCCGAGCCCCGCGCGCCCAAGGTGAGCGGGAAGCGCCGGCCCTCGGCCAGGGCCCGCGCCTGCAGGTCGGCGAGGATCACGCCCGCCTCGCAGACCGCGATGCCCGCGCCCGCGTCCACGCCGCGGATCCGGTTCAGCCGCCGCGTCGAGACGATCAGCGCAGCGCCCGACGCGTCCGGAGTCGCGCCGCCGACCATCGAGGTGTTGCCGCCCTGCGGCACCAGCGGCACGCCGGCCCCGGCGCAGGCGCGCACGATCTCCACAACCTCGTCCGGCGTCTGCGGCGACAGCAAAGCGGCGGCGGCGCCGTGATAGCGCCCGCGCCAGTCGCTGAGGCGCGGCGCCATCTCTTCGGCGTCGCGGGTGAAGCCCTTGGCGCCGAGCAGGGCGGCGAGCTTGTCGAGCAGGGCCTGGGGCGGGTAGACCATGAGCGCCGGGATAATAGCGGTGCCGGGAAGGGGCAAATTAATCCCATGTTCAAGCGCGCGCATCAATCCCGATCGGCGATGGAACTTCCGGCGTGATCCGGGTGGCCGCAGCCGCCCTGTTGCTGTTCGTCTCGCCCGAGGGCGAGAGCGGGAGCGAGCAGCCGCGCCAGCGCCAGCAGGGGGGATCGGTCACCTTCCACCAGCAGATCATCATCCGGGTCTCGCCCGGCGCCAATCGCGCCATGGCCCAGCAACGTCCGATCAACTGGCAGGAGGAGCGCGGCCCGCGCTGCATCCCCGCCCGCCAGATCGCCCATGCGGCGCTGATGCGCCAGCAGAGCTTCGACCTCATCCTGCGCGACCGCACCCGGCTGCGCGCCCGGCTCGAGCGGCGCTGCCCGGCGCTCGATTATTATGTCGGCTTCTATATCAGCCCGACCCGCGACGGCCTGATCTGCGCCGAGCGCGATTCGATCCGCTCGCGCGCTGGCGGCGAATGCCGGATCGACCGCTTCCGCACCTTGCGCCCCGAAGCCCCCGACGCCCGCCCGCCGCGGCCGGGGGTGCGGCGGTCCGGGGGGTGACTCGCTTCGCCGCCCCCTGACGATTCCTTGACAAGCAGGGCCGCTTCGCACAAGCGGCTCGCACAAGCGCCTTCGCGAAAAGAGAAGGCCCAAAACCCCGGATCATCCATGACCTTTGCCGATCTCGGCCTTTCCGACGAATTGCTCCGCGCCGTGACGGAGTCGGGCTATGACGAGCCCACGCCGATCCAGCGCCAGGCGATCCCTTCCGTGCTGATGATGCGCGACATCATCGGCATCGCCCAGACCGGCACCGGCAAGACCGCCGCCTTCGTGCTGCCGATGATCGACATATTGGGCGAGGGCCGCAGCCGCGCGCGCATGCCCCGCTCGCTGATCCTCGAGCCGACCCGCGAGCTCGCCATGCAGGTCTCTGAAAATTTCGAGAAATACGGGAAGTATCACAAGCTCAACATGGCGCTGCTGATCGGCGGCACCAACATGACCGACCAGATCAAGAAGCTGGAAAAGGGCGTCGACGTCCTCATCGCCACGCCCGGCCGGCTGATGGACCTGTTCGGCCGCGGCAAGATCATGCTCAACGGCTGCTCCCTGCTCGTCATCGACGAGGCGGACCGGATGCTCGACATGGGCTTCATCCCCGACATCGAGGAAATCTGCACCAAGCTTCCCAAGCAGCGGCAGACCTTGCTGTTCAGCGCGACCATGCCGCCGCCGATCAAGAAGCTCGCCGACCGTTTCCTCACCAACCCCAAATCGATCGAGGTGGCCCGCCCGGCCTCCTCCAACCTGCTGATCGACCAGCGGATGATCCGGGTCGACGCGCGCAAGAAGCGCGACGTGCTCGCCGATTTCCTGCGCAGCGGCGATGTCCGCAGCGCGCTCGTCTTCTGCAACCGCAAGACGACGGTGCGTGAGCTCGCAACCAGCCTCAAGCGCGGCCACCTCAACGTCGGCCAGATTCAGGGCGACATGGCCCAGTCCGAGCGGATCAGCGAGCTCGACCGTTTCAAGAATGACGAGATCAACGTCCTCGTCGCTTCCGACGTCGCCGCCCGCGGGCTCGACATCAAGGGCGTCAGCCACGTCTTCAACTATGACGTGCCCTGGCATCCGGACGATTATGTCCACCGCATCGGCCGCACGGGGCGCGCCGGCAAGACCGGCATCGCCATCACCCTGGTGACCGGCGCCGACGCCGAATCGATCGACAATATCCAGAAGCTCACCGGCACCAGGCTGCTCGAAATGGGCGACGCCCCGGCTTCGGCGGCAGCGGCGGAGGAGGCGCGCGAGCCGCGCGGGTCCCGCCCGCCGCGCGAGTCCCGCGAGCCGAGGGAGCCGCGGCAGCGCGCCCCGAGACCGCCCAGAACCCCGCGCACACCGCGCTCTGAAGCGGCCACGCCGGAAGCCCGGGCGCCGCGCCCCGAGCCCGAGGTCCGCGCGCCCCGTCCCGAGCCCGAGGCCCGCAAGCCCGAGCGCGCGCCCCGCCGCGACCGCCAGAGCGAGCCCGAAGCCGCCGACGAAGGCTGGAACGGCCCGGTCCCGAGCTTCCTCGGCAAGGGCTTCGGCGGCTAGGCCGAATCGGCGATCAATCCAACCCAGGCGACCAACCGCCACCGCCCCACCCGCCGCCGCTGGCCGCCACCGACCGCCACCGACCGCCACCGACCGCCACCGCCCGCCACCGCCCGCCACCGACCGCCACCGACCGCCACCGACCGCCACCGACCGCCACCGACCGCCACCGACCCCCCCGCCGACAGGGGTCTCGCTCGACGCTCCATCCACTTCCCTTATAAGGGAGCTCCCTTATAAGGGAAGTGGATTGGCGGATTTTCAGGTTGAGGCTGAGCAACCGATCGGCGAGGAGGCGGCGCCCCGGATTGGCTGCTCCTGTTTCTTCAGGCGGCGATCGAAGACCAGTGAGAGTCCAGCTTTTGCTGGAATGACGGGCTGCAGATGTGCCATCGAAACAGTATGACCGCTCGCCCTGCCTTCCTCTTCGTCCTCGGCCTTGCCGCGCCGCTCCTGCTGCCGGCCATCGCGGCCGCCCAGCCGTCCCGCGAGCAGGCCCTGCGGACGTTCCTCCAGACCAGCTTCGCCGAGGCGCGCGAGAATTATGGCGGCACCTCCTACGTCGCCGCCTTCGCCGACCTCAACGGCGACGGCCGCGACGAGGCGCTGGTCTCGCTCCAGTCGGGCTTCTTCTGCGGCTCGGGCGGCTGCGCGCTCCATATCTATACGCCGCAGGGCGCTTCGTGGCGCGAGGTCGCCGAGCTCACCATCGTCAACGCGCCGGTCCGCCTGCTGAACACGCGCAGCCGCGGCTGGCGCGACCTTTCCGTCCTGGTCCGCGGCGGCGGCATCGAAATCCCCTACGAAGCGCGCATCCGCTTTGACGGGCGGACCTATGCGTCCAACCCTTCGATGGCGCCCCGCATCCGAGGCCGGGCGCCGGGGCGGGTGCTGATCGGCGACGCCGCCGCCGGCCAGGCGCTTTTCGAGTGACGGGGAATCGCCGATGTTGATCTTCACCGGCACGACCAACTCGACCGTCCGCCCCAGCCAGGGCATCGCGACGGTCCCCCTGCCCTCCGCCGCTCCACCGGAATCCTTCAAGCCGACGCCCGAGCCCAAGCAGCATTGGATATTGGCCGGCATCGCACTTCCCGGCTGGTCGATCGACGAGAGCGAGGCGATCTTCAAACCCGTCGGGCGCGCCCTCTCGGAACTCGGTCCGGAGGCGAAGGCGGCCGTCAAGGCCTTCGCGCTGTGGCAATCGTCGACGGCGCTCGCGGCCGCGTTCCTCGATGCCGACGCGGCCTGGCCCACGAAGCTCGGCAAGGCGATCGACGCGGCGGGCGGCCTGGCCGCGCTGGTGACGGCGTGCGCGCCCCCGATCGCCGCCACCGGGGCGTTCCGGTTCATCGACCACACGCTGACGCTCGGCAAGGCGGTCGCCGATGTCCTTGAGGACGTAACGGAGAAGCCCCGGCCTCCGATGGGCGTCCGCAACGCGCCCCGGAAGCCCGCCTAAGCCGCCCACGAGGGGACAGTTGCAAGTAACTGTCCCAGCCAGACAAAAATCGAGCATCCGGGCCCCAGTGTGAACGCTCCCACGGTGGCACAGCACATGGACAAGTCGAAGCGGTCGGCATAACGTTCCCGCGCCGCTAATCGTCGGTAAGCTGCCAGCGGCGCACATGAGGTGCCGAACACGGGCCTCCGCTATGTCGGGCGGCCCGCCGACCAGAAAACCGCGGGGAATATGGGATGCGAGCCATTGCCGCAGACCCCCATCCAACCGTCCCACGTCCCGCCACGCGACAGGATCGCGCGAAATCGGTTGGCAGACTTCATTGGAGAGACGCCGATCGGCGGTAGCGCGCCCGGAAGGCATCCCCATAGGCTGCCAGCCGCTCCCCCGCGATCGCGTCGCGCAGCTCCTGCATCAGCCGCTGGTAGAACCACAGATTGTGCTCGGTCATCAGCATCGCGCCCAGTATCTCGCCCGAGCGGACGAGGTGGTGGAGATAGGCTTTCGACCAGGCGGCGGTCGGGGAATCTGGGTCGAGCGGCGCCGCGTCCTCGGCATATCGGGCGTTGCGGATGTTGATCGGTCCGTCCCATGTGAACGCCTGCCCGGTGCGCCCGCTCCTCGTCGGCAACACGCAATCGAACATGTCGATACCGCGCTCGACCGCGCCGACGATGTCGTCCGGCTTGCCGACGCCCATAAGGTAGCGCGGCGCCGCCTCCGGCAGCTGGGCGGGCGCGAAATCGAGGCAGGCGAACATCGCCGCTTGCCCTTCCCCGACCGCGAGGCCGCCAACCGCATAGCCGTCGAAGCCGATCTCCGCGAGCGCGTCGGCCGAAGCCCGGCGAAGGCCCTCGTCAAGCCCGCCCTGCTGGATGCCGAACAGGGCGGCGCGTCCCAAAGCGCCGCCCCCAAGCCCGGCAAAGGCGTCGCGGGAGCGCCGCGCCCAGCGCATCGAGCGCTCCATCGCCTCGCGCTGCGCCTCGGCCGTATCGGTCGTCTTCACCAATTGGTCGAAGGCCATGACGATGTCCGCGCCGAGCAGGGCCTGGATCTCCATCGAGCGTTCGGGCGAGAGCATATGCCGGCTGCCGTCGAGATGGCTGGCGAAGGCCACGCCCTCCTCGCTCACCTTGGCGAGCTCGGAGAGGCTCATCACCTGATAGCCGCCGCTGTCGGTCAGGACCGGCCGCTCCCAGCCCATGAAAGCGTGCAAGCCCCCCAACCGCGCGATCCGCTCCGCGCCCGGGCGGAGCATCAGGTGATAGGTGTTGCCCAGGATGATGTCGGCGCCGGTGGCGCGCACGTCGGCGGGCTTCATCGCCTTCACCGTCGCGGCGGTCCCCACCGGCATGAAGGCCGGCGTCCTGATCTCGCCGCGCCGCATGGCGATGGTGCCGGTCCGGGCGCGGCCGTCTGTCGCCGCGATGGTGAAAACGAAGCGCGTCATTCCGCCGCCCTGAGCAGGGTGACGGCGAGCGCGTTGAGCGGCGTGGCGATGCCGTGGCGCGCGCCGAGCCGGACGATGACGCCGTTGCGCGCATCATATTCGCATCTGCGGCCGGCCAGGCGGTCGGCGTGGAGCGAGTTGACCGCGTCGGCGGGCGAGGCCTGATAGCCTTGGACGACGCGCTCGGCCGTGCCCTCGTCCAGCTCGGCGCCCTCGGCCCGCCCGACCGCGACGCATTCCTCGACGAGGCCGCGCATAAGCGCGGCGACATCGGGGTCGCGGGAGATGCCGTGCGGCTTCAGCACCAGGCCGTTGACCGCGCCCGCGCAATTGACCGCGAGCTTGCGCCAGAGCACGCTCTTGAAGTCCGCCGCGGTCGAGACCTTGAGCGGCGTATGGGCGAACAGGGCGGCGAAGTCGGCTCCGTCCGTGCCTTCGGGAACGCGGATGACGCCCTCGCGGCGCTGCCAGACGCGGCCCGGAGCGCTGCGCTCGGCGGGGATGTCGACCATCGCCGGCAGGATCCGCTCAGGCGCCAGATAGGGCGCGAAGCGTGCGACATGCTCGACGCCGTTCTGCAGCACCGCGACCCGCGTCGCCGGCCCCGCCAGCGCTTCGAGCCAGCGCGCCGCCCCCGCCGCGTCGTAGGTCTTGGTGCAGATCAGAACCCAATCGGCCGGCCTGGCGCGCGCGGGATCGGTGAGCACGAGCGGGCCGGCCTCGATCCGGCCGTCGGGAGTCTCGACGACGAGCCTGTCGAGCGGCGTGCGCGCGCAGAGCGTGACCTCGAGGTCGGGCGACTGGGCCAGCCAGCAGGCAATTGTGGCCCCGATCGCGCCGGGGCCGATGAGGGCGATCTGGGTGCGCTGGGCCATGCGCGCGGCTTAGCGCCTCACCCCTTGAGCGCCAACTCCCACGTCTCGCCCTGCTCGGCCTTGCCGAATTCGTGATGGACTTCGGTCGCGACGATACGGAAGCCCGCGGCTTCGTAGATGCGCCGCGCCGGCGCGAGCACGGTGTGCGTCCACAGACGCACGAGATCGTAGCCCGCGCTCCTGGCGAATTCGACGCATTCGCCGACCAAGGCGCTGCCGATGCCCAACCCCCGCGCCCAGGGCTCGACGTGGAGCAGGCGCAGCTGGGCGGCATTCTCTCCGGCATCGACGACCAGCACCGCGCCAGCCATCATGCCCCCGCGCTCGGCCACCCAGCATTGCTCGCGCCCCGGCTTGAAGTCCCTGAGGAAGGCGGTGGTGACCTCGCCCTGCAGGATCTCCATCGGCCGCTTCCAGCCATAAGGCTCGTAGAGGATCGACTGGCGGGCGGCGATGGTGAAGAGGTCGCCGGTCCGGAAGGTGCGGATATGCCAGTGCGCCTCGCCGCCGCCGAGCAGCCCGGTCACCGCGCCCAGCGCCGCGACCAGGGTCTCCCGGTCCGCCGGGCCGAGCCCCGAGATCCGCCCGGCGACGTCGGCCCGCGTGCGCGCGTCGAGCGCGTCGAAGGCGGCGCGGCCTTCCCGCGTCAGGCTGATCGGCCGGCTCCTCTTGTCGTCGCCCCGGCCGCGCTCGACCCAGCCGCGCGCCTGGAAGCGGCGCAGCATCCGGCTGACATAGCCCGCGTCGAGCCCGAGTTCCGCCTGCAGCTCCGCGGCGAGCGGCGCCTCGCGATGGGCGATCTCGTAGAGCAGCCGCGCCTCGGTCAGCGACAGGTCGCTATCCAGATAATGCGCGCCGAGCGCGCCCACCGAGCGGGTGTAGAAGCGCGTGAAGGCGCGCAGCGCGGCGACCGCCTCGTCCATGAGGGCATCTGTGAGCTATTAGTTGACTATGTCAACTAATAGCTGCCTCCCCTCAAAATCCCAGGACTCGCGGCGGCGGACGCTGCGGCTTCACCGCAAGCTCGGTCATCGCCCAGATCATCGCATCGGCGCGGTCCGGGCTCGCTCCGGCGCCGCGCCAGCCGGCCGGGGTGAATCCGGCAAGCTCGTCCTCAAGCTCGGGGAAGGCGCCGGCGAACCGGGCCTTGCCGGTCTCGAACAGGATCGCGACCGGCTCGGCCCGCGCCGCCTTGCCGTCGGCGGCATGAACCAGGGTCACCGGCAGCCCCGCATCGGCGCCGCGCAACACCGCCGCGACCATCGTCCCGCCATTGTTCTTCTCCGCCACCACCCGGTGCGCGCCCCAGGCATCGGCCGCCTGCGCCACCTTGCGCGCCCAGCCCTCGGGCGTCAGCCCGCCCGCCGAGCAGTCGGCGAGCACGGTGCAAATCCCTTCCCGGTCGGTTCCGCACACGACGATCCCGCAAGTCCCGGCCGCCGAGGCCGGCGGATCGACGCCGACCACCACGCGGGACCAGTTGCCTGCAACTATTTCCACTCCTACCCGCGCCTTCTCGATCAGCTTCGCGGCCACAGCGTCCCTTCGACATCGTCGAGCAGCGCTCCCTCCAGCTCCTGCCGCCCGAAGCGCGTGCCTTTATGCACAGCCTCGACCGCGTCGATGAAGTCGCCGGACAGATGCGGATTGTCCCGCGTCGCTCCGCCCGTCAGCACCGTCCCATCGAGCGCAAGAACGTGCTTCAGCACCGCAACGGGCCTCGGCGTCGTCGTCACCAGCGCCCGCGGCCGCGCGCCGAGCCGCAGGCCGAGCCGCAGATTGTCCCACGCAGCCTGGCCGCGCCGCCACTTGGCGAGCTCGTCGCACCAGGCGATGTGGTGCTCGGGCCCGCGCAGCCCTTCCGGATTGGCCGCCGAATAGACGAATGCCTGTGCGCCGCTCGCGAAGGTGAGCCGACGCCGGCTCGGCTCCCAACGCATATTACCAAATCATATCCTACATATCAAATTCACGAGCCATATAGGCTCGCTATCGAGGGATAACGACGTCTACACCTACCTCGAGCCCCGCCCATCCGCGATCCGTCGTAACCGCCGGCAGCCCGCGTGCCAGCGCCAAAGCAAGGCACGCCCGATCGCCGAGCGACAGGCCGAGGCTTCGAGTGCGCGCGCGCAGCTTGCCCGTCGCTATCGCCTGCGCCGCGTCGAAGGCGATGACGGGAAGGTTGAGCCTCGCAATGTTCCGGTCGATATTCTCGTCAGGCGCACCGCGCTCTTGCAGCTTCGCCACCACTTCGGCGAGATTGACCGCCCCTATGATCGCGGCCGGAAGCAGCTCCCGGACCTTCGCTGCCCCCCGCTCCTCGAGCATGACCGCGAGCAACGCGGACGCATCCAGCACATGCTCACTCACGCTCCGCCTCGGCGCGGCGATCGGCGATCAGCTCATCCGAAAGCGAGACGCCTTCGGGAATATATTGGCGCAAGCTTGCCGTGATTTCCGCAAGGACATCCCGGTAAGGCCGCACCCGCAACTCGCCCTTCACCGTCTCCATGATCACGGCGTCCCCGTCCTTCAGCCCCAGCTCGCGCCGCACGCGCGCCGGGATCTGAAGACGCCCGCCGCTGACCAGTCGGCCCCGTTCCGCGTTCATGTCGATTCTCCGATTGGTACAGCTTATATTTCTATACAGATGAATTGGATTTGTAGCAATGCTGTGAACTAATCGGACATGTATCCGGCAGGTCATGATGCCATTGTCCGCCGGGTCATTGCGACGCCGCACGGCTTTCGATAATTCCGGCATCGTGATCGATCGTCTCGCCTGGGCGTTGCTCGCTCTACTGCATCTCCCGCCCGCCCTGGCGCTGGCGCGGCCGGGGATGATTGAGACGCTGTACGGCGTCCCGCGCGGCGCGCCGACATTTCTGCTGCTTCAGCACCGGGCCGCCTTGTTCCTCGTCATGCTGGTCATATGCCTGTGGGCGATGGCCGATCAGGGGGTCCGCCGTCTGGCGAGCGTCGCCGCCGCGCTTTCGATGCTGTCTTTCCTGATCCTCTACTGGCTGGCCGGCGCTCCTGCGGCGCTTCGCCCGATCGCGCTGGCGGATCTGATGCTTGTGCCGGTGCTGGCCTTCGCGGGGTGGCGGGCATATTCGGCCTGAACGGGCCCGCGCTTCAGCCGGGCAGCAGCAGGCTGGCATCGCCGGGGACGAAGGCGAACAATCCCAGTGGCTGTCCCCTTTTCGGCAAGCATCGCTGGCCCCCCCTTTTCGGCAAACGCCGCTGTTCACCATCCTTTTCTAGGTGAGGGAGGTTCCTTCCGCACCGACTGTTCGCCGACCCGACTGTCGACATTCGAGGTCGACGAAAACACGCTTAGCCCGCCGATGCTGCCCATGATCGCTGTGAACAGGAGCAGCCCCAAAGCCCACAAGTAGATCCCGTTGAGGACTTCGCCCCATATTTTGCGCAAGAAATCCATTCTTCCTCTCCCGGGCATTACCCCGACCTGGTTAGCGTCGTCAGGTTAAGGCGCGGTTAGGCCTGGCGGCGGCCATGCTGAACGTCGCGGCATTCTGCCCGATGACCGTCATAAGCGGCAGGGGACAGTCGCCGGCGCGGTCGAGCATTCCCTCACCCTCCCTCTCCCCAAATGGGAGAGGGGTTTTCGCCGCGCACCTTATTCCCCCTCTCCCATTCTGGGGAGAGGGAGGGGCCCGCCCGCGAAGCGGGTGGGAGGGTGAGGGTCTTTTGCGCGGCGCGCCGAAGATCGCAGCACCGGAGCCTGCGTCTTCACGCCCTCGCGTTAATCAATTCAACCGCACCCGGGTCCGTCACCCCGGCAGCAACAAGCTCGCATCCCCATAGGAATAGAACCGGTATCCCTCCGCGATGGCATGCGCATAAGCCCCCTGCATCGCCTCGACCCCCATCAGCGCGGACACCAGCATGAACAAGGTCGAGCGCGGCAGGTGGAAGTTGGTGAGCAGGCCGTCGACCGCGCGGAAGCGGTAGCCCGGCGTGATGAAGATGGCGGTGTCGCCCTCGAAGGGCTGGACGCGCCCGCCGTCGTCGGCCGCGCTTTCGAGCAGGCGGAGCGAGGTCGTTCCGATGGTGATGACCCGGCCGCCCGCCGCTCGCGCCTCATTGAGCCGCGCCGCCGCGGCTGCGTCGATCCGGCCCCATTCGGCGTGCATGACATGGTCGTCCGTGTCGTCGGCCTTGACCGGAAGGAAGGTGCCCGCGCCGACATGGAGGGTCAGCGTCTCGTGACCGATGCCGGCCGCCGCTAGCGCCGCCATCAGCGCCGGGGTGAAATGCAGCGCCGCGGTCGGCGCCGCGACCGCCCCGTCCGAGCGCGCGAACATGGTCTGGTAATCGGCGCGGTCGCGCGCGTCGGCGTCGCGCCGGCCTGCGATATAGGGCGGCAGCGGCATCCGCCCGGCGCGCTCGAGCAGCGCTTCGACTGGCTTCTCGCCCTCGAAGGTGAGGAGGAAGGAGCCGTCCGCATCCCGCCCGCTCGCCACTGCGCCGACGCCGGCGCCGAAGTCGATCCGGTCGCCGTCGCGCAGCCTCCTGGCGTTGCGGACGAAGGCGCGCCAGGCGCGCGGGCCCTCGCGTTTGTGCAGGGTGGCGCCGATCCGCGCCGCCCCGCGCACGCCCTCGAGCTGGGCGGGGATCACCTTGGTGTCGTTGAACACCAGCACGTCGCCGGGCCGCAGCAGCGCCGGCAGGTCGCGCACCACATGGTCGGACATGGCACCGCCCGCCACGAGCAGGAGCCGCGCCGAATCGCGCGGGCTCGCGGGCCTCAGCGCGATCCGGTCGTGGGGAAGCTCGAAATCGAAGCGGTCGACGCGCATGTTTTGCTCCGGCCGGTGGAGCGAGCCGCGCTAGCACGCCCTCCCCGCGATGGGGAGGGACCGAGGTTTCAGGAAGCGTGCGACGCGCGAGCCGAATAGGCTCGCCTCGGGCGGCAGCGAGACCGGTTCTGAATCACCCGCGGCAGCTTGTGGCCGATAGCGGACGGTCGGCTTCAGGGAATTTCCACCCCAAAGCGGCAGGCCAGTGAGGTCGAGCCCATTGCAGACACTAGCAACTCCGCTCATGTCATTCGTTTAGAAAAATCAATCGGCGCGCTCAATCCGGACAGTGGCTGGTCCCGAACGATCGAAGATAGCCACGCCGCCGACCACGCGGCCAAGGACGATGATGCCTGGCGCGGGCACGCGTCCGTTCCGGTAATAGATGACGAAGTCGTCATTGCCCCAAAGACCCAGCGTACCTGCAGAAAAGTCTGTTTGCCGCTGCACTTCTGGCAGGGGCGAAGGCAGATGACCTGTCTTCTCCTGGCGGAGATGATCGCGCATTTCGATGGTGACAGGGAGCATTCGCACCAGCGCCCTGGTGGCTTCGTTATCCATGAGCTCGGCGGTGACCTGCCCCCGCTCGAACGAAATGAGAATGCGCCGGTGTGTCATCATAGGTTCCGTTCGTGCGTCCGATTGGCGTCCTGACGCACTGTCGTCGGCCCGAGCGGTCGCGATGTTGTCGGCTCTGGTCAGCGACCGGTAGGCGGTCCGCTCCTCGGAATCGCAGGCAACGCTTGCGAGGCTGGCGGCAAGTAGGATCGGGATTTGAGAATCGAATGTCACGGCCGTGGCGGGCCGGCGAGATATTGCTCGTCTTTGACATGCTCCATCCAAGTCACCGGTGAGCCGTTCTGCGCTTCCTGGATGGCAATGTGGGTCATCGGTGCGGTGGGCGTGGCGCCGTGCCAATGCTTATGGTCGGGCGGGCACCACAATACGTCACCTGCCGCGAACTCGAGGATCGGACCTCCCTCAATCTGGGTCCACCCCACCCCCTCGGTTACGATCAAGGTCTGCCCGAGTGGGTGCTTGTGCCAGGCGGTACGGGCCCCCGGCTCGAAACGAACCACCGCTCCACCAACCCGAGAGGGTGAGGGCCGTTGAAACTGGCCGGTGATGGTGACCTGCCCGGTGAACCAGTCGGTCGGCCCAGTGACCGTCTGCATGTCGGCGCGTCGAGTGACTTCCATTTGCCGTGCTCCTACTGTCGATGGGGGTGCTTGCGATTGGGTTGCTTGCGCCTGCTGCCCACTCGCACATGCGGCGAGCGATAGCGGCAGGACGACTGTCATGATCAGCTTCATGTCGACTCATCCTTCCGGTTCAGGCGAGATGCTGGGTGAAGAAGGACGCGAGCTTGTCGAAGGGGATCAGGTTCACACGGTCGTAGAGATCAACATGTCCGGCGCCCGGCACGATGAAGAGTTCCTTAGGTTCTGAAGCGAGGCGGTAGGCTTGCTCGCTGAAATGGCGCGAATGGGCCTGGTCACCCGTGACGAACAGGACCGGGCGAGGCGAGATCCAGTCGAGATGGTCGAAGGCGGACTGCAGTGTCATTTGCGCGTGTCCCGTAGGCAGGAAGCCTGTCGTGGCGCGCGGGTGCTGCCCGCGCGGAGTACGATAATAATCGAAGAATTCCCGATCGATCGCCGTCGAGGCTTCGGTTAGTCTTTCAGGCGTTCCCGGCGCCACATTCTGCGGCGCGCCATCGACTGCAGCCCACCGCGCATTTGCAACGCGCTCCAGGGTATTTCGAAGCGCGGCACGGTCCAGCGTGGGCGAAAGGCCCTGACGTGCGGATGGCCGTTGTCGTACATACTGACGGTAGCGACAGCCTTGATGCGAGGATCAATCTCCGCTGCCGCTAAGCCAAAGCCCCCACTGCCGCAGACTCCGAGGACGCCGATGCGCGCCCGGTCCACGAACGGTAACGAGCCCAGATAATCGACAGCGGCGCTGAAGTCCTCGACGAGCGCATCCATCGAAGTCGTATTGTGAGGCTGGCCCCCGCTTTCGCCCACATAGGAGGGATCGTGGGCGATCGCGATGAACCCCCGCTCGGCCATCGTCTGAGCGTAGAGCCCCGCCGACTGCTCTTTCACCGCACCGTATGGGCCGCCAACGACGATAGCTGGATGCCTGCGGGACCGATCGAGATTTCTGGGAATGTAGACGTCGGCGACGATCCGAATGCCAAGGCGGTTTGTGGAGGACACCTTCTGGTGATCGACGCGCTCGCTCCTGGCGAAGGTCTTGTCCCAGGCGGCGGGGGCCTGCGCCAAAGCGGTGCCCGCCGGAATAGCCATAGCGCTTAGCGCTATCGCGCCCGTGCCGACGAAGGTCAGCAGGGTACGGCGGCTGAGACGCCCGACAGGGTGCACGTTGCGCGCAGCTTCATTGGGGGTTTGCATTTCATCGCTCCATTGATTGAATTGATCGTCACGCGGTCTGGCCACCGTCCATCACAAGGGCATGGCCGATGAGAAATCCGGCATCCTGCGAGCACATCCACAACACGGCGGAGGCGATCTCCTCGGGCCTGCCCATCCGCCCGACAGGCTCCTGGGCGATGACCCGCTCGCGGCCCTCCTTGGTATCGCCGGTGAAGCGGCCCATCATCGGCGTGTCGATGATGCCGGGGCAGATTGCGTTCACGCGGATATTCTGGGCGGCGTAATCGAGCGCCACCGACTTGGTCAGGCCGATCAGCCCGAACTTGGTCGCGGCATAGGCGCCCTGGCCTGGAATACCCATCACGCCCGCGCCGGAAGAGGTGTTCACAATCACACCGCCGCCATGCTTGAGCATCGCGGGGATTTGCTGCTTCATGCACAGAAACGCGCCGCGCAGGTTCACTGCCATCAGGCGGTCCCACTCCTCGTCGGTGACGTCGACAATCGGCTTTGCCGGCTGCTCGATGCCGGCATTGTTAAACGCGAAGTCGAGACGCCCGAAGGTCTCGACGGTCTGCGCGACCGCGGCCTCAATGTCCCCCGCGCGTGTCACGTCGCAGGTGATGGCGAGAGCCTGGCCACCTGCCTCCTCGATCAGGCGCGCCGTTTCCTTGTTGTCCTCGGGGGTGTGTCCCGCCACGGCCACGCTGGCGCCTTCGCGCGCGAAGGCCAGCGCCGTGACGCGCCCGATGCCCGATCCTCCGCCGGTGACGAAGGCGACCTTCCCGTCAAATCTGCCGCCGGTTGCCATGGCTTGTTCCTTTCTTCAGTTTCGCGAGAGTCGCGTTGTCGGCGAGACGCCGGGCTATGTTGTCTCGGCCTCAGAGTTCCTGGGCGGTTGGCCGGAACAGGATCTCGTTGATCCCGACGTCTTCGGGCTCGTTGATGGCGAAAGCGACGAGCCGGGCGAAGGTCTCAGCTGGAACTCCGACGTCAGCCACATAATCCTGGTTGGCCTTCTGGACATCCTTCTCGCTGATGTGGTCGAGAAGCTCCGTCCTGACCGCGCCCGGCGAGATGATGGTGGTGCGGATGTTGTAAGGCGCCATTTCCTGCCGCAGCCCGTCGGAGAGGGCGCGCACCGCGAACTTGGTCGCGGAATAGACGGCCGAGCCGGCGAAGAGCTTGTGTCCCGCAACCGACGAGAGATTGATGATGTGGCCGGATCCCTGCTCCTTCATGTGAGGGAGCGCGGCGGCGATGCCGTAGAGCACGCCCTTCACATTGACGTCGATCATCTGATCCCATTCGTCGACCTTCAGCCGATCGAGAGGAGAGAGCGGCATCACGCCGGCATTGTTGATGAGCACGTCGATCCGCCCGTAGGTTTCGACAGCCGTGTCCACCAACTTGCGCACATCCTCGCGCCTGGTCACATCGGTGACCACCGCAATGGCCTTGCCGCCGGCTTCGGTGATTTCGGCTGCGAGCGTCTCGATTCGATCGGCGCGGCGTGCCCCGAGAACGACGCTGGCGCCCTTGCCGGCAAGATAGCTGGCGGCTGCCGCGCCCATGCCGCTCGACGCGCCGGTGATGACGATTACCTTGCCCGAGATGTTCTCGGTCATTGCGCTTCTCCGTTGGCTGCGGCGAGCAGAGGTGCCCCGAGGTGACGAAGCTCATATAGGCGACGCACTTTATCTCGATTAGCTGCTATAAGGCGCATGAAGCTGTGAGCAGGATTCAGCAATGCCGCGCGAAACTATGGCCGACCTTGTTGCCTTCCTGGCCGTCGCGCGGGAGCGGAGCTTCACCCGGGCGGCCGCGCAGCTCGGCGTGTCGCCGTCTGCGGTTAGTCACACCGTCCGCAAGCTCGAGGAACGCGTGGGCGTGCGCCTGCTGACGCGCACGACCCGAAGCGTGTCGACGACTGAAGCCGGCGAGCGCCTGTTGCGCACAATCGGCCCGCACTTCGACGAGGTGCGTCGCGAAGTGGAGGGCCTCAGCGAGCTTCGCGACAAGCCTGCCGGCACGATCCGGATCACGTCAGCGGATCACCCAGCCGAGACTATTCTCTGGCCGATCCTGGAGAAGCTTCTGCCGCAGTATCCAGACATCCACGTGGAGGTCAGCGTCGACGACGCGCTGCGGGATATAGCCGAGGAGCGGTTCGATGCCGGTGTTCGGCTGGGCGAGCAGGTCGCCAAGGACATGATCGCAGTGCCGATAGGCCCTGACGTGCGGATGGCCGTTGTCGGTGCACCGTCCTACTTCGAGAAGCACGGACGCCCGCGCACTCCCCACGACCTTGCAGAGCACCACTGCATCAACCTGCGGTTGCGCACCCTTGGGGGCATTTATGCCTGGGAGTTCGAGAAAGGCGGACGCGAGTTGAAGGTGCGTGTTGAGGGACAAGTCGCCTTCAACGACGCGCGGTTGATCATCAGGGCGGCGCGTGCGGGCCTTGGCCTCGCCTATGTGTTCCGCGACTCGGTGGAAGCCGACTTGGCTGACGGATCGCTCATCCCCGTGCTTTCCGACTGGACGCCACCCTTTGCGGGTTATCACCTTTATTACCCCAGCCGCCGCCAGCAACCGCCAGCCTTCGCAGTGCTGCTCGAAGCGCTCCGATATCGTGGGTAACTAATATCCACTTTCCAAGGCGAGCGACCCGCCGCTGAGCGTCTGCAATGGCCGCATAGCGGCCGTCAGGTGGAGATTCACTTGCGCCCGGCAGGAACCCGGCAAGATCGCCCAGGCCGTCTCGACGCTGGCGCGCTGGAGGCCGTCGTGGCGTGATGATCTCGAGCCCCCGGCCTCGCCTGCAGGCCCTAGTTGGGCGGCCGTTGCGGGCGCGGGCGGCGCGGCGGCGCGCCGGGGGCGCGGACCGGCTCGGGCGTGCGCGTCGAGACCGGCTGCGGCACCGCGGGGCCCTGCATCGTCAGGCCGGCGGACGGGGCCGGCGCGGAGGCGGCGGCGAGGCGCGCATTTTCGGCCTGGATCTGCTCGGCGGTCAGCGGCGGCACATTGTCCGACCCGATGGAGGCGCGCAGGACCCGGCTCGGCTGCGCGGGCGGCTCCCCGCGTTCGATTGCGTCGACGAAGTTCATGCCGCTGACCACCCGGCCGAAGACGGTATAGGCGCGGTCCATGTTCAGCCGCGGCACGAACATGATGTAGAATTGGCTGTTGGCGCTGTTCATGTCCTGCGCGCGGGCCATCGCCACCGCGCCGCGGACGTGGAGCATGCCGTTAATCTCCGCCTCGAGATTGGGCAGCTCCGAATTGCCGGTGCCGTTATTCTGCGGATCGCCGCCCTGCGCCATGAAGCCCTCGATCACGCGGAAGAAGGCGAGGCCGTTATAGAAGCCCTGCCGGGTCAGCGTCTTGATCCGCTCGACCGTGCGCGGCGCGACATCGGGCCTGAGCTGGATCACCACCCGGCCGCCGGTGGAAAGATCGAGGTTCCAGCTATTCTCTGCCTCGAGCGCGGGCGTCGGCGGGACGGTCTTGAAGCTGGTCGCCGAGGTCGACGGCTGCTGCGCGGCCAAAGCGGATGCGAAGAAGAGCCCGAACAAGGCGGCGACGATCGATACCAAACGCGACATATGCTTACCCCGATTCCCGATTAACGACTGATTCTAAAGCGGTGTGGTGCGCGCCTCAAGCCTTTCGGCCGATCTCGTCCACCCGCGCGCGCACCTCGGCGGCGACGGCGGGGGTGACGAACTTGCCGATGTCGCCCCCGAACAGGGCGATCTCCTTGACCAGCTTCGAGGCGATCGGCTGCAGCGACACGCCGGCCATTAGAAAAACCGTTTCAATGTCGTCATTTAACTGCTGATTCATCCCCGCCATCTGAAACTCATATTCGAAATCCGCGACCGCGCGCAGCCCGCGGATGATCATCGAGGCGCCCTCGCGCACCGCGAAGTCCATCAGCAGCGAATCGAACGAGACCACGCTGATGCTGCCGCCGCCGGTGATCCCGGCGGTCTCGCGCTCGACCGTGGCGAGCCGCTCCTCGACCGAGAACATCGGCGATTTGGAGGGATTGGTGGTGACCCCGATCACCAGCCGGTCGACGAGATGCGCGGCGCGGCGGATGATGTCCATATGTCCGAGCGTGATCGGATCGAACGTGCCGGGATAGACGCCTGTCCTCATGCCGCTTCCCTTAACCGCTCGGGCAAGGCCTGTCGAAGCCTCAATGGTCGCGTTCCACCGCGAAGCGCGCGACCGCGCGGAGCAGGTCGGCATCCCCGCCGAAGCCGTGCAGATGCTCGATCGCCTGGCCGGTCAGCATTTCGGCCTGCTGCCGCGCCCGCTCAGGCCCGAGCAGCGAGACGAAGGTCCGCTTGCCCGCCGCCTTGTCCTTGCCGACGCGCTTGCCGGCTTTCTCCTCGAGCCCTTCATGGTCGAGCAGATCGTCGACGATCTGGAAGGCGAGGCCGACGTCGCGCGCATAGCCCCTGAGACCCGTCCGCCCCTCCGCCGGCGCCCGGCCCATGATCGCGCCCGCCTCGACGCACCAGCCGATCAGCGCGCCGGTCTTCAATTGCTGGAGCCGGGTCACGGCGGCGAGGTCGAGGCCCATTGCGGCCGCGTTCAGGTCCATCATCTGGCCGCCCGCCATGCCGGCCGGCCCGGCGGCGCGGGCGAGCTCGACGACGAGGTCGGCGCGGACGAACGGATCTTCGTGCGTCGCCTCGTCGGCCAATATCTCGAAGGCGAGCGCGTGCAGCGAATCCCCGGCGAGGATCGCGGTCGATTCCTCGAAGGCGCGGTGCAGCGTCGGCTTGCCCCGCCGCAAATCGTCGTCGTCCATGCTCGGCAGGTCGTCGTGGATCAGCGAGTAAACGTGGATGCACTCGACCGCCAGCGCGACCCGCATCGCCCGTTCGCGATCGACGTGGAAGAGGGCGCAGGCGGCGACCACCAGCATCGGCCGGATCCGCTTGCCGCCGCCGATCGCGGCGTAGCGCATCGCCTCGTAGAGCCGGGCGCGCGGATCGGCGGGGATATCGAGCAAGGCATCGAAGGCGCGGTCGATCTCCGCCCCGACCTCATCGAGCGCGGCCCGCAGGCTCATTCGCCGCCGAAGGGCGCGGTGCCGCTGGGCGCGCCGTCGCGCCCGAACTGGATCTGCTCGATCTTCGCCTGCGCCGCCTGCAGCCACGCCTCGCATTGCTGCTTCAGCCTGTCGCCCTCACCGTAGAGCGCGATCGCCTCGTCGAGCGAGGCCTCGCCGCTTTCGAGCTTGCGCACGATCTCCTCGAGCCGCTTCAGCGCCGCTTCGAAGGTGAGCTCGGCAACGCCCGGTACCTGTTCGTCAGCCATGGCCCGGAGCATTGGCCCTGGCGCGAGCGAGGGTCAATCGCGTTTTGTCAGCGGCAGACGACGACCGGGACGCAGACGCCGGAAATGTAGGCCCGCCCGCTGCAGACCGGGGTCTTGCCGGGGGGGCAGGAGCCCGTATTCTCATTGTCCTGGTTGACCACGGCCGCACGTGGCGGGGTCGGAGCGTCCTCATCGAAGGTTCCGACGGTGCCTCCCTGGGCGCACGCGATTTCTTTGAGAGGTCCCGTGTTGTTCTCGGTTGCCCAGATCCAGCGCTCGAGCTCGTCCTTCGACATGCTCTTCTCGCCCCCTACGCGTACCGTTGACATCATCATTCTCCCGTCGAGACACCCAGTTTTCGCGCCATTTCCCGTGTCGCGTCCAGGCCCGGAGTCGCCCGCATGCGCGCCTGGATGAGGCGCCGGATGCCGTCGGCGTCCGTTCCGGCCGGCACTGTGATGCCAAGCTCGCCGGCCATAGTGCCGAGCGTCGCCGCATCTTGCGCAGCCGAAAGCTCCAACAGGCGCGCCCGTATCCGGCCCTGGATTTCGGTTACGCCGGCTTCGGGCGGGCCGGTATAGCTGCCGACTTCCTCCGCATAGGCGAGGCTTTCGCGTTGAGACCGCTCCGATGCGTCTCTCGTCAGCACTTCGATGGCGCCGTCCAGAGACGCGGCCGCCTCATAGGACGCGACGTCGCTCATAGCGATCGCCAGGGGATAATCCTCGGCCGGCTTGCGCAGGTTCACCATGATGAGAGTCCGGATCCGCGTCCGCTCGGCGTCCATCACGCCGATCATCGCCGGGACGGTCCGGTCGAAATAGACGTCGCGCGAAACCGCGGCGCGGGTGCCGGTGAGGCCCGCGGCGCCGGCCGCGAGGGCGTTGGCCGTGGCCTCGGTCGCGAGCGACGCGCCGCCCGAAAGGCCGAGGATGCCGATATCGAGCAGCAGCGACGACCCGCGCGACTCAGCGGCGAGCCGGCGGCGGAACTGCATGTAGCGCATGTCGGCCGCCATCATGTAGGTGCCGATCACCATGTTCCGATAGCCTTTGCGATCGAGCTGCCCGCGCGCCTCGTCGCTGGTCGCCTCGAAGGCCATCAACGCCGCGCGAACGTCGAAGTTCGCCGAGTTCACCACGGCGACGGTGCTCAGCACAGGCTCCGGATGCGCCTGAAACGAGGCGCAGGCGCCAAGCGCGCCCAGGCCGATCAGGAGCAGGCTCTTGTGGACAGCGCTACGGATATGCGCGGCCGTAGCTGTCAATGTAGCCATGTCGAACCCCCCGGTTCCGAGTCGTTGGAAAGAGTATCCGCCTCCATTTCCAACATCGCAATAGAAACCCTGGCCGGCGCGCCAAATTGTCGCCAATTCCTATCGCTTTCGGCGGGACTTCATCTCGCCTGCAAGAAATCAACCCTGCCCGGCCGTGCCAATTCAGGTAGCGCTATACCAATATGTTCCGTCCCGCGACTCGCGCTTCGCCCGGCCTTCGACTTCCAGATGCCGGAGATGGGCCATCGCTTCACCCGTGGCGAGGCCCAGGATGGAATCGTCGATCTTGCGGCCGAACAGGACGGAAAAGCAGTCGATCGCCCGCTTCGCCTCGGCGAGATGCGCGTGGAGCGCATCGAGGCGGCCGCGATGGCCCGCGTCGAGGGCGTCGAGGCGGGCGTGGAGGCCGGTGAAGGGCTCGCCGTGCGAGGGCAGGACGAGGAGATCGTCCGGCAATTGCTTCAGCTTCGCGATCGAAGCGAGCCATTCGCCGAGCGGATCGGCCTCGGGCTCGCTCAGGCCGAGAGAGACGTTGGAGGTGATCCTGGGCAGCACCTGGTCGCCCGCGATCATCAATTTCGCCTCCTCGTCGACCAGGCATGCATGTTCGGGCGAATGGCCGGAGCCGACCACCACCCGCCAGGTCCGGCCGCCGATCGGGATCTCGTCGCCCTCCTGCATCCGGACCATCGCCACCGGCACCGGGCTGACCACCGAGGCGAAGCGGCCCCAGCCCTTGGCCGCTTCGTCGGCGATCCGCTCCGCGCTCCACCCTGCGGCGCGCCAGTAGGCGATGGCCTCGGCGGGCGGCGCCTCGCGCACGTCGGTGGTCAGCATCCGCGCGAACAGCCATTCGCCGCGAGTCATCCACAAGCGAACGCCGAACCTTGCCGTCAGCCAGCCGGCGAGGCCGATATGGTCGGGGTGGAAATGGGTGCAGATCACGCGGGTGATCGCGCGCCCGGCGAGCGGCCCGGCGAATTGCGCCTCCCAGGCCTCGCGCGCCGGCGCGATGTCGAGGCCGGTGTCGACGATCGCGGTCCCATCGCCGTCGTCGAGCAGCCACAAATTGATGTGATTGAGCGAGCCCGGCACCGGCGAGCGGGTCCAGCCGACCCCGTCCGCGATGGCGACGACCTCGCCCGGCCCCGGCCCGTCGCGCCCGAGCGGATAGGTGAGCCCCCGGTGCGAATAGGGCGTGTCGGCGAGCGACGCGTCGGGCGCTGGGCCTTCGTCCTTCGCCGGGGCGGGCGGCTCAGCTGCGGAAGGCGGCGTCAATGTCCCGGCCGAGATTGCCTTCCGGGCCGGCCGGCTCGCCGCCTTCGGCCGCGGCCAGCGCCGCCTCGGCCTCGCGGGCATGGGCCTCGCGCTCGGCGCGCAGCTCCTCGATCAGCGCCTCGCGATCCTCGTGGAAGGTGGTGTCGACCGGGGCCTCGGCGCCGCGCGCCTTGGCCGCCTTGGCCACCGCCGCGTCCAGTTCGCGCTGCGAGGTCAGGCCCAGGGTTACCGGATCCTTGGGCTGGATGTTGGCGATGTTCCAGTGGCTGCGCTCGCGCAGCGCCTGGATGGTCGAGCGGGTGGTGCCGATCAGCTTGCCGATCTGGCCGTCCGACAATTCGGGATGGTTGCGGATCAGCCAGGCGACGCCGTCGGGCTTGTCCTGACGCTTGGAGACCGGCGTGTAGCGCGGCCCCCTGGTGCGCACCGCCTGGTCGGGCTCCTTCTGCATGCGGAGCTTGTAATCGGGGTCGGCCTGGCCGCGCTCGATCTCCTCCTGGGTCAGCTCGCCCGAGCGCAGCGGATCGCGGCCGGTGAGCTTGGTGGCGGCGGTGTCGTCGGCGATCGCCTGCACCTCGAGGATGTGCAGGCCGCAAAATTCCGCGATCTGCTGGAAGGTGAGCGAGCTGTTGTCGACCAGCCAGGAAGCGGTCGCATGGGGCATGAGCGGCTGGGCCAATTGGTCCTCCAGAAATGATAAGGGCCGCCCCTTCGCGGAGCGGCCGGCTTCGGCGCTGATCTAGTCCGACGCTTGTGTGGACGCAACCCAAAGCTTGGCCGGAGATTAGTATATCGGAGGCTGCGGTTGCCCCGCGCGCCCCGGCGACCTATTTCGGCGCCCAAGGAGATTTTTCTAATGCTTCTCGTCGTTTTGGGCGCCGCGCTGGCTGTGGCGGCGCCCGACACCCCGCCGGATCCGTTCGATCCGCCGCTGCCGCGGCCGATGTCGGTCGAAACGGTGCGCGACACGATGAGCGACGACGTCAGGGTCACCGCGACCCTGCGCGACGCCACGCAGCGGCTGACGCTCACCTGCGACCCCCACGATCACGAATTCATCCGGGTGACCTTCACGTCGATGCGCTGGCTGGTGCGCGGCAATTTCATCACCCGCGAACGCGCGCTCATCTACCGCTTCGACGATTTGCCGCCGCGACGGCTGATCTGGCTGGTCAAGGACCGCGAGGGGCGGCTCGGCGGCCGCAGCCGCGTCACCGAATTCCTGCGCCACTTGATCGGCGCGAGCGAGCTGGTGATCCGCACCCGCGACGTCGAGAGCAACCGGATCGAGCTCAGGTTCCGAATCGTCGGCGCCCGCGAGGCGGTCCGGCAGCTGCTCGAGGCCTGCGGCGAAACCCGGCTGCGCGACAGCTGGTTCGGCCCGCCCGCACCCGCCGGCCGGCCGGCGGTTTGACAGGAGGGCCCCGGGAGGCGGAAATGGCGCCGCCGGAGGCAAAGAAGAAAAGGACGAACATGGGGGGCGTGACCAGGGTAGAAGACATTCCGCGGGTGATCGAACGCCTGTGCGCGATGTACGACGAATCGGTCGCCAACCTGCGGGGCGCCCTGGCGCGGTACCTCAAGAGCGGCGAGCGCCCCGATCCGGACGAGCGCGCCGCCGGCCTGTTCGCCTATCCCGAGCTTCGCATCGACTATCGCTACAGCCCGTCCGAAGTGATACCGGCGCGCTCCTTCGGCCGGCTCAACCATCCCGGCCGCTATGCGAGCAGCGTTTCGCGTCCCTATCTCTTCCGCAAATATCTGACCGAGCAGCTCACCTATCTGATCGCCGATTACGAGGTCGAGGTCACCGTCGGCCCCTCGGCCAGCGAAATCCCCTACCCCTACGTCCTCGACGGCACCGACGACCTCAGGCTCGACGGCGCCCAGGCGCTCGATCTCTCGCTCTGGTTCCCGACCACCGAGCTCTCCCATATCGGCGACGAGCTCGCCGACGGCGAATGGGCGCAGCCGCCGGGCGCGCCCAGGCCCCTGTCGCTGTTCGACGGGCCGCGAGTCGATTTCAGCCTCGCGCGGCTGCGCCACTATACGGGCACCCCCGCCGAGCACACCCAGCGCTACCTGCTGTTCACCAATTATATCCGCTATGTCGACGAGTTCGTCCGCTGGGCCGTCGATGAGCTGAAGAAGCCCGACAGCCCCTATCGCGGCCTGTCCGCGGCGGGCGGGGTCTATGTCACGAAGGACACGCCCGACGCGGTCGAGCAGGTCATGGCGGGCGGCTGGCGGCGGCACCAGATGCCCGCCTATCACCTGGTCGCGACGAGGGGCGAGGGGATCAGCCTCGTCAATATCGGCGTCGGCCCGTCCAACGCCAAGACGATCTGCGACCATCTGGCGGTGATGCGGCCCGAGGTGTGGCTGATGATCGGGCATTGCGGCGGGCTTCGCCCCAGCCAGACGATCGGCGATTACGTGCTTGCGCACGCATATCTGCGCGACGACCATGTCATGGACGACGTGCTGCCGACCGAAGTCCCCATCCCGGCCATCGCCGAGATCCAGCAGGCCCTGTTCGACGCGGCGATCGAGGTCACCGGCGAAGAGCCGCAGGAGCTGAAGCAGCGCCTGAGGACCGGCACCGTCGTCACCACCGACGACCGCAATTGGGAGCTCAGGTTCACGCTGTCGGCGCTCAGGTTCAACCAGTCGCGCGCGGTCGCCATCGACATGGAATCGGCGACGGTGGCCGCCCAGGGCTATCGCTTTCGCGTTCCCTACGGGACCCTGCTCTGCGTCTCCGACAAGCCGCTCCACGGCGAGATCAAGCTGCCCGGCCAGGCCAACGCCTTCTATGAACGGGCGATCAGCCAGCATCTGCGAATCGGTATCGAAACGCTCAGAATCCTGCGCCGCGAGGGGGCCAAGCTCCATTCGCGCAAGCTGCGCGCCTTCGACGAGCCGCCCTTCCGCTAGGATTTTGCGGGCTGTGACGGGCTCGAAACGAGCCCCGTTACAGGGGAGATTCGGGCGGGGCTGACGCATCCCGGCAACGCTGTCCACAGAATCTTCTTGAGGGGCAGCAAGAGTCTTTGAACCGTAAAATTGCCCTTGCTATAGGCCGATCATCATTCGGCATTTTTGCCCTCGGGGGAATCAGCATCATGAAGAAATTCGCATTGCTTTGCGCGACCACCGCATTCGTCATGCCCGGCATGGCGATGGCCCAGTCGACCGGCACGATCACGACGGAGGAAGACACCACCGTCGTCGTCACCGGCAACCGCACCCGCGACGTGAACGGCATCTCCGTTCCCGACACCGCGAAGGCGCAGGGCGTGCTCGGACAGGAATTGATTACCACCCAGGCCCCGGGCCAGTCGATCCTGCAGACCGTGAACCTCGTCCCGGGCGTCAACTTTACCAACTCGGACCCTTACGGCTCCTCGGGCGGCAACCTGCGCATCCGCGGCTTCGACGGCAACCGCGTTTCCCTGACCTTCGACGGCATTCCGCTCAACGACAGCGGCAATTACGCCATCTTCTCCAACCAGCAGATGGATCCGGAGCTGATCGAGCAGGTCAACGTCAATCTCGGCCAGACCGACGTCGACAGCCCGACCGCGTCGGCGGCCGGCGGCACCGTCAACTACCGCACCCGTCTGCCCAGCCGGGAGATCGCGATTCGCGCCGCGGGCTCGGTCGGCGATCACAGCTATCGCCGCGGCTTCGTTTCCATCGACAGCGGCGAATGGTGGGAGAACGGCCCGCGCGCCTTCGTCTCCTATTCGAACGCCCGCAACGACCTGTTCCGCGGCCCTGGCGAAATCTACAAGCAGCAGTGGAACGCCCGCATCTACTATCCGATGGGCGCGAACGGGGATTTCGTCTCGATCTCGGGCCACTACAACCGCAACCGCAACAATTTCTACCGCAACCCGTCGTTCAACGACCTGCGCACGACGGTCTTTCCGCCGGGCCAGTTTCCCGGCGCGACGGGCATTCTCGGCCCGGGTGTCGTGAACGCCGCCGATCCGAACAACGCATCGATCATCGGCTCGGATTATACCGACGCGCAATGGGACGCGATTTTCCGCTTCAACAATTTCGAGACCTGCACCCGCGCGTCCGAGCCCGGCGGCGCGGGCGCGCAGAACGACAATGGCGGCAGGCTCCCCACCGGCTCAACCGCTGCGGCCAATACGTCGACCGGCGGCGCCAACAATATCGAGAACACGTCGAGCTGCAGCAACTTCGCCGGGATCAGGCTCAATCCGTCCAACACCGGCAACATCCGCATCAACGGCCGCTTCACCCTCTCGGACAATCTGCTGCTGACCGTCGATCCGAGCTTCCAATATGTGCTCGCCAACGGCGGCGGCTCGACCGCGATCGCCGAGAACAACGTCCGCGTCCGCGGCGGCGCGCCGGCCTCGCCGGGTGTCGACTATAATGGCGACGGCGATTTCCTGGACACCGTGCGCTTCTACACGCCGAACAACACCAACACCCACCGCTTCGGCCTCACCGCGTCGCTGATCTGGGATGTCGCCGAGAACCACCGCCTCCGCGTCGCCTATACGTTCGACCGCGCCAAGCATCGGCAGACCGGCGAATGGGGCTATCTCGACGCCAATGGCGATCCGGAGAGCCCGTTCAGCGGCCGCAACGCCACCCCCGTTCTGGACGCGGTCGGCTTCCAGTTCCAGCAGCGCGACCGCGAGTCGATCGCCATGCTGAATCAGGTCGCCGGCCAGTATATCGGCCGCTTCTTCGACGAGCGGCTCCGGGTCGAGGTCGGCCTGCGCATGCCGTTCTTCAAGCGCGAGCTCGACCAGCGCTGCCTTACCGAAGCGCGCGGCAGCGGCTTTGCCTATTGCACCAGCGAAACCGCGCCACCGCTGTTGATCATTCCGCCGGACGCTGCCGTTCCCGCGGCCGGGCCGACACCCTATTTCGCCCCGTTCCGCACGACCTACAAGTTCGACGCGATCCTGCCGAACGTCGGCCTGGTCTACAATTTCGGCGGCGGCTTCAGCGTGTTCGGCTCCTATGCGATGGGCTTCTCGGCGCCGCGCACCGACAATCTCTACCGCGCTCCGCGCGTCGACGATCTCGACCCCGAGAAGACCGACGCGTTCGATCTCGGCATCCGCTTTTCGCGGAGCAACGTCCAGGCCCAGGGCACGCTCTGGATGATCAACTATTCCAACCGGATCGTGACCTCGTTCAACCCGGATCTCGGCATCTCGCTCGACCGCAACGTCGGCGCGGTCGATAGCTGGGGCTTCGACGGAAGCATCGCCTGGCAGCCGATTCCCGAGGTCAGCCTCTACGCGCTGGCTTCGTACATCAACGCAGAGCTGCAGGACAATGTGAACGTCAGCGCAGCGGCCGGGGTCGACTGCGGCCAGTCGACGACGGCCGTCCCCGCGGGCTGCGCCCCGACGGCGGGCAAGATGGTTCCCGAGACGCCGGAATGGACTGTCGGCGGCCGCGCCCAGATCAATCTCGGACCGGTCACCTTCGGCGCTCAGCTCAAGTGGGTCGACAGCCGCTTCGCCACCGACGTCAACGACATCTCCACCGACGATTATACGGTGGTCGACGGGGACATCCGCTACGATCTGGGTTCGATCGGCCTTCCGGAAAGCTACCTTCAGTTCAACGTGACGAACCTGTTCAACGAGCGCTATTTCGGCAATATCAGCACCCAGCTCAACGCCGCGGGCAACCCGAACTTCTCGACGGGCTCCCCGCGGACCTTCATGTTCACGGTCAACCTGGCCTGGCGCGCAGGGCGCTAGACCGGGGCACGACGACTTGGGGCCGCCGCGGCTTAGGGCCGCGGCGGCCCTTCTTTTTGTCCGGCGGATGCTTATGCTCCGTCGAATGACCAAAGACCCTCTTGTCGAACAGGCCCGCGCCGCCGCGCTTCGCGCCTACGCGCCTTATTCCCGGTTCAGCGTCGGCTGCGCGGTCGAATCGGTCGACGGCGAGATCGCGCTCGGCGCAAATATGGAAAATGCCTGCTACCGGCTCGGCATTTGCGCGGAAGTGAGCGCGCTGACCGCCGCGCGGCAGGCCTTCGGCCTCGACAAGGTCGCCCGAATCGCCGTCGCCGGGGGCCATCTCGGCGCCGGCGGCGCGCTAACCGGCAAAGCGCCCGTCACTCCATGCGGCGGCTGCCGTCAGGCGATCTATGAAACCGCCGACCTTTCGGGGCTGGATATCGAGGTGATCTCCGCGAACGGCGACGGCACCGAGACGCTGGTCAGCACGATCCGTACCCTTCTCCCACACGGCTTCGGCCCGGCAAGCCTCGGCGACGCTGGCTGACCGTCAGGAGCGGCAGCGGCCGTCCGCGTCGGCGGCGATCTCCTGACGGGCAAAGCCGATCGCGCGGTTGCGGAAGCGGACCAATATGCCGCCATTCGCCCATTCCCAGCGGCCCCGCCCGAGTTGCGGCGACCGGGCGTCGCACGCGCGCCCCAGATAGATCGTCAGGTGCCGCGAGCGAAGCACCGCGCCGTTCCCGTTCAAGGTGACGCGATATTCCTCCCTGCCGTCGAAGAGCACGCCTTGCGCGGCGGCAGGCATTGCCGACATCGCCATCGCGCAGGCAAGGAGCGCCGCCCGCATCACACCAATTTGATCTCGCGCAGCCGCTCCTGGAGATATTCGTCCGCGGTGATCGGCTCGGGATAGAGGTTGGGCCGCTCGGCCGACATGCACTCGGGCAGCGTCTCGATCAGGAAATCCGAGCGGAAGTGAAGGAAGAAGGGCATCGAATAGCGCGAATGGCCGCGCCGTTCGGGCGGCGGGTTCACCACCCTGTGGGTGGTCGATTTCAGCACATTGTTGGTCAGCCGCTGCAGCATGTCGCCGATATTGACGGCGAGCTGGCCGGGCCTGGGCGTCACCGGCAGCCAGTCGCCGTCGCGGTCGAGCAATTGCAGGCCCGCCTCCTCGGCGCCGAGCAGCAGGGTGATGGTGTTGATGTCCTCATGCGCGCCGGCGCGGACATTGGGGCCGTCGCCCGGAATGGGCGGATAATGGAGCAGGCGCAGGGTCGAATTGCCGTCCTTCACCGTGTCGACGAAATAATCCGGCGCGAGGCCGAGATAGCGGGCGATCGCCTCGAGGATCTTGAGCCCGGCCTTGTCGAACGCGGCGAACAATTCGAGGAAGGTCGCCTTGAACGACTCGACCTCGTCGGGCCACAGGTTCGGCGCCATCGAATCCTCATATTTGTGCCCTGGCGGCAGCTCGCGGGCAACGTGCCAGAATTCCTTGAGGTCGTAATTGACCGCGCCCTTGGCGGTCTCGATGCCGAACGGCGTGTAGCCGCGCGCGCCGCCGCCGCCTTTCTGGTGATAAGCGCGCTTCACCTCCTCCGGGAGCGCGAAGAAGGCCTTGGCCTTCTCCTCGGCGCGGTGGATGAGGTCGGCCGATATGCCGTGATCGGCGATGATCGCGAAGCCGTAGCGCTCGAACGAGGCGCCGAGCTCCTGCGAAAAGCCTTCGGGGTCGCGGTCCGCGTCGAGCAGCGAGACGGAGGCGACGGACTTTGCGGGTGCGAGCGTGCTCATGCGCGCGAAGCTAGCGCTTTAGACGCCCCAAGCCAATGGTCCGCTACCGCGCCGGCGCCGGCGCCGCCACATTGGCAGGAGCGGCGGCTGGAGCCGGCGCTGGAGCCGGCGCCGCGGCCGGAGCCGGAGCACGTGGCGGCGGCGCGGCTGGCGGGACCGCGGTGGCGGCCAGGATGAAGCCGGCCAGCGCCGCGCTCATCAAGTTGGAGAGCGAGGCGGCGAGCAGCGCCTTGAGCCCGAGCTTGGCGATCATCGGCCGCTGGTTGGGCGCGAGGCCTCCGGTCACCGCCATCTGGATCGCGATCGAGCTGAAATTGGCGAAACCGCAGAGCATGAAGGTGACCACGGCGACGGTCGCCGGCGACAATGGCGCCGGCCCGGCCTGGATCGCCTGCAGCTCGAAGAAGGCGACCAGCTCGTTGAGGGCGATCTTCGTGCCGAACAGGCCGCCAGCCTGGCCCGCTTCGTTCCAGGGCACGTTCAGCATGTACATGAGCGGCTGGAAGATCTGCCCCAGGATCATCTGGATCGAGAGATTGGGCTCGCCGAAGCGGCCGCCTATGCCGCCCAATATGCCGTTGAGCAACGCCAGCAGGCCGACGAAGGCGAGCACCATCGCGCCGACCGCCACCGCCAGCTTGACGCCGGTCATCGCGCCTTCCGAGGCGGCCATGATGATGTTGGCGGGCCGGCCCTCGCCATGCTCGCCGTCGCCGACCGGCTCGGGCTCGGCGCCGAGCGTCTGCGGATCGTCGGGCATGATGATCTTGGCCATCAATATCCCGCCCGGCGCCGACATGAAGCTGGCGGCGAGCAGATAGGGCAGGAGGTGGTGGCCGATCGTGTTGGCATAGAGGCCAAGGATCGTGCCGGCGACGCCCGCCATGCCTACCGTCATCACGCAGAAGAGCTGCGAGGGCGTGAGGCCGGCGAGATAGGGCCGGATTACCAGCGGGCTTTCCGACTGGCCGACGAAGATGTTGGCGGCCGAGCCGAGCGATTCGACGCGAGTGATGCCGGTCACCATCCGGATCGCGCCGCCGACCCATTTGATGATGAACTGCATGATGCCGAGAAAATAGAGGATCGAAATCAGGGCGGCGAAGAAGATGATCACCGGCAGCGCGCCGAACGCGAAATTCTGGCCGAGCGGGCTTTCGAATAAAGCATCGCCGATCAGGAACCTTGTCCCCTCATTGGCATAGCCGAGCAGGGCGACGACGCCGTCCGACATCTTCTTGATCGCGGCGACCCCCCAGGGCGTGTAGAGCACGATCACCGCGATCGCGGCCTGGAGCGCGAAGGCGGCCAGGACGACGCGAGGCCGGATCCAGCGCCGGTTAGAGGAGAACAGATAGGCGATGGCGAGGATCAACAGGATGCCGCCGATGCCGATCAGATATTGCATGCCGCTCCCCCGGATTCTTCTTGTCGCCGCACCATCGCCGATCCGCGCGGAATTACCAGACCATTTTCGCCTCGGCCGCGCCGATCGCCGAGTCGAGCCGGTCGATGACCTCGCCGATCCCGTCCGCGACCAGCAATTGCGCACGACGCGCCGGCGACATGAAGCCGCTCGCCGTGACCGTGTCGAGGAAGGTGATCATCCCGTCCCAGAAGCCGTCGACGTTGAGGAGCGCGAAGGGCTTGGCGTGATAGCCCAATGCGTTCCAGCTCCAGGCCTCGAACAGTTCGTCGAGCGTTCCGATGCCGCCGGGAATGGCGACGAAGGCGTCGGTCAGGTCGGTCATCATCGCCTTGCGCTCGTGCATCGTATCGACGAGGTGCAATTCGGTGCAGCCCCGATGCGCGACTTCGAGATCCACCAATGCCTGCGGGATCACACCGTAGACCTCGCCGCCCGCCTCGAGCGCCGCGTCGGCGACCACGCCCATCAACCCGAGCCGGCCGCCGCCATAAACGAGGCCGATGCCGCGCTCGGCCATCGCAATGCCGAGCGCCCTGGCGACCTCGGCGAAGCGCGGGTTGGTGCCCATCGAGGAGCCGCAATAGACCGCGAGCCGCTTCACCGCATCTGCTCCCCGGCGAAGGGCGGGGCCCAGAGTCGAGCGCCGGACTGGGCCCCGGCCTTCGCCGGGGAACAGGAAAAGGGCCGCTTCACAGCGCCGCTACCATCGCCTTGAGGTCGGCCTCGGGCCGCGCGCCGAAATGGGAGATCACCTCGGCGGCCGCGATCGAGCCGATGCGCAAGCTGTCCTCGAGGCTGCGCCCCTGCGCCTGGCCGACCAGGAAGCCGGCGGCGAACAGATCGCCGGCGCCGGTCGTATCGACGACACCGGTGCCGAGCCGGGCGATCGGCACCGAGGCGCGGCGGCCGCCCTCCACCGCGAGCGCGCCCTCGCTGCCGCAGGTGACGACGAGCGAAGGCACCTTGTCCTGGATGGCGGCGATCGCCTGCTCGCGATCGGCGATGTCGGCCAGTTCGGTGATCTCATTCTCGTTGGCGAAGAGCAGGTCGATCGCGCCGGCTTCGAGCATGGCGATCATCTCGGCGCGGTGCGGCTTGATGCAGGCGATGTCGGAGAGCGTGAAGGCGACCTTGCGGCCCGCTTCGTGGGCGATCGCCATCGCCTGCTCCATCGCCGCCCGCGGCCCCGCCGAGCGCCACAGATAGGCTTCGAGATAGAGGATCGCGGCGTCCCTGATCTGATCGGCGTCGAGCGCGCCCGCATCGAGCTCGTGGGCCGCGCCCCGGAAGGTGTTCATCGTCCGCTGCGCGTCGGGCGTGACCAGGATCAGGCAGCGCCCGGTCGGCGCCCCGCCAGTTTTCGCGGGCGTCAGGAATTCTACGCCGAGCGCGCGGATGTCGTGGGTGAAGATTTCGCCCAATTGGTCGGCCGCGACCTGGCCGACGAAGCCGGCGCGCCCGCCAAGCACCGCGACGCCGGCCATCGTGTTGGCCGCGGAGCCGCCGCTGGTCTCGCGCGCCTGGCTCATCCGCGCGTAGAGCCGGGTCGCGCCGGCGGCGTCGAGCACCTGCATCGAGCCCTTGGTGAGGCCCTCCTCGACCAGGAAATCGTCGTCGGCGGTGGCGATCACGTCCACCACCGCATCGCCGATCGCCAGCACGTCCAGACGGGTCCCAGTCACGCGCGGGTCATGGCGGGAATGGGGCGCGGCGGAAAGCCCCTTTTTGCGGACCGATAAACCGGTTACGCATCCCCAATGAGCACTCAGCCCGCATCCGCCGCCGCCGTTCCCCGCTCGCTTTTCGTCTTCTCGCTCATCTATGGCGGGCTCGTCTGCATCGCCGGCGTGCTGGGGACGAAGCTTGCTTCGCTCGGCACCTGGCCGGTGCTGGGGCCGCTCGCGGTCGAGGCCGGGATCTTCGCTTTCCTGGTCCTCGTCGTTCTGTCGAGCGCGGTCGCCGAGCTCCACGGCCGCGACATGGCCAACAAGCTCGTGCGCTACGGCTTCATTCCGCTGATCCTGTCGATGCTGCTGATCCAGTTCGTGATCCATGTCCCGCCGGCGGTCTTCTGGCACAAGCAGGAGGCGTTCGAGCAGATATTGGGCCAGAGCTCGCGCATGATGCTCGCCGGGCTCATCGCTTATGGCGTGTCGCAGACGCTCAACGTCTACATCTTCTCAAAGCTGACGACGAAGACGGGAAGCGGCCTGTGGCTGCGCGCCCTGGTCGCCGGATTGCTGTCGCAGATCGTCGATACGCTGCTCTTCATCACCATCGCCTTTTACGGAGTGGAGGAGAGCATCCTGCCGATCCTGCAGGGCCAGATCATCGCCAAGCTCACCCTCTCGGTGGTGATGGTGCCTCCGCTCATCTACGTCTTCGTCGCGCTCGGCCGCCGGCTGGACGCCGGCAAATGAGGCTGAATCTTCTCGCCGGGCTCCTCGCCCTCGCCGCCGCGCCCGCCGCCGCGCAGCCGCAGCCGCTGCCGGCGCCGCGGCTGATCGTCGCGATCTCGGTCGATCAATTCTCGGCCGACCTGTTCGCGGAATATCGGCAATATTTCACCGGCGGCCTCAGGCGCCTGTCGCGCGACGGCATGGTCTTTCCTTCAGGCTATCAGGCGCATGCCGCGACCGAGACCTGCCCCGGCCATGCGACCATCCTCACCGGCGCCCGCCCGGGACGGGCCGGGATCGTCGCCAACAATTGGTTCGACCAAGGCGCGGCGCGCGCCGACAAGAACATCTATTGCGCCGAGGACGAGCGCGTTCCGGGCAGCTCGTCCGAAAACTACACGGTATCGCCCGTCCACCTGCGCGTGCCCGCGCTGGGCGACCTGATGCGCCGCGCGGACCCCGGGAGCCGGGTCGTCGCGATCGCCGGCAAGGACAGGGCGGCGGTGATGATGGGCGGCCATAACCCGAACCAGCGCTGGTGGTGGGGCGGGCGCGCCTTCGTCAGCCATGCCGGAAACGCCGAGCCCGCCGCCGTAACCCGGATCAACGAGCGCGTGGCGGGCCTCGTCGCGCGTGCCGGCGAGCCGATGGCGGTGCCGGCAGTCTGCGAATCGCGCAGCCGCGCCATCGCCGTGTCGGGCCGCGCCGGGGGAGCGGTCGGCACGGGCCGCTTCGCGCGCGCCGCGGGCGACCGCGCCGCGTTTCGCGCCTCGCCCGAATTCGACGCCGCGATCCTCGCGCTCGCCGCCAACCTGCGCGACGACATGAATCTCGGCGAAGGGCAATCGACCGATTTGCTCGCCATCGGCCTTTCCGCCAGCGACTATGTCGGCCACAGCTTCGGCACGGGGGGAGCCGAGATGTGCCTCCAGCTGCTCGCGCTCGACCGCGCGCTGGGCGACTTCTTCCAGGAGCTGGACCGCGAGCGGATCGACTATGTCGTCGTGCTGACCGCCGACCATGGCGGGCTCGACCTGCCCGAGCGCGCGCGCGAGCAGGCGGGCGGCAATGCGGCCCGCGTCGATCCGGCGCTCGGCGCGACGCGGATGGGCGAGACGCTCGGCCGCCGGCTCGGGCTGAGGGGCCCGGTGCTCCTGGGCGACGGAGCGTTCGGCGACATGTGGGTCGACCAGGGGCTGCCGGCGCGGGCGCGCGCGCGCGTCCTCGCCGAGGCCCTTCGCACCTATCGCGCTCACCCGCAGGTCGCGGCCGTCTTCACCCGCGCGGAAATCGTGGCGGCGGCGCTCCCGTCCGGCCCGCCCGACGGCTGGACCCTGATCCAGCGCGCCCGCGCCTCGTTCGATCCGCTGCGCTCGGGCGATTTCTACGTCGTGCTGAAGCCGCGCGTGACCCCGATCGCCGATACCAGCCGCGGCTATGTGGCGACGCATGGCAGCCCCTGGGATTATGACCGGCGGGTGCCGGTCCTGTTCTGGCGGCGCGGCATGGCGGGCTTCGAGCAGCCGCTGGCGGTCGAGACGGTCGACATCATGCCCAGCCTCGCCGCCCTGATCGGCCTCAGGCTCGCTCCGGGCAGCATCGACGGCCGCTGCCTCGACTTGGACGCGGGCCCGCAGACGAGCTGCCGCTGATCGTCGCGCCGTGAAAATATTCTGTTCCCCGGCGAAGGCCCGGGTCCAGGAGCCGAAGGCTTTTGCACTCTATCGCGCCTGAGCCCGGCAAGCGCCGGGCCCTGGGCCCCGGCCTTCGAGGGGGAACAGCATGTGCGAACCCGATCGAATTCGAGACTAGCGCCCCTCGAGCGCCGCGATCAGCCGGGCCATGTTGGCGATATAGGCCGCGGTCGAGATGCCGGCGACGGGGTTGGGATCGGGATAAGGCGAGGTGTCGCTGGCGTCGCCGACATGGGTGGTGCCGTAATCGCCGGGAGCGGCGCGGCGCGAACCCGGGCCGCGATAAAGATGGCTGGTCATGGCGAGCGGCGCCGGCCAATAGCCCGCCTCGTTCAGTCCGCCCACGATCCGCGCCGGATCGAGCCGAGCCGCGCCGCTGAAGTCCGATCCCGCCGCCAGGCTGCCGATGAAGAAGCGCGGGAAGGGCCGGCGGCCCAGAAAAGCCGAGCCGCGCGTGGCCTCCTCCACCGGCATGGCGGCGAGCGCCGCATGCTCCCGGCGCAGCCGATCGAGGTCGATGCCGCGGAACTGCGAATAATGGGCGATCGGCCGCGCCGGATCGTGATCGGCATAATAGCGCCCGTTGACGACGTTCGAGCCGCGCCGGTGGACGTAGAGCGGCCGGTTGCTGCCGATCTCGACGAAGGTCGGGAAGCGGCGGTCGCGCGGGCCGATGCCGTCCGGCAGCCGCACCGATTCGAGCCAGTCCAGCGCGGCGGGGATCCGCGCCAGGAAGCGGCGCTCGCCGGTCAGCCGGTAATATTCCAGCAATTGCTCGACATTGCTCGCGCTGGTGTGGGTCACCAGGGCGCGCGGCTCGTAGGTCCGCGCGCCCGCCACGCGCAGGCGATGATCATATTGCAGGCCCCAGCCCGCCTGGGGGCCCGGCTGCTGGGTGATCAGGAACGCCTCCATCCCGCGCCGCGCCGCGGCGAGCAGCTCGGGCCGGTTCAGCGCCCGCCCGGCCATGATCAGGAAGCGGATATTCTCCTTGGCGACGTCGTCGTTGAAGGTCACGTAGCGCTGGTAGCCGGGATAATGCGGATCGAACGGGTAGCGCTGCGGCCAGCCGCCATTGCGGTACTGGCTGGCCAGCACGAAGCGGATCGCGCGCTCGAGGGGCCCGCGGAAGCGCGCTTCGTGGCGGACCATGTAGAGCCGGAGCAGCAGCTGCATGGTCTCGGCGGTGCCGGCGTCGTCGAACGTGGCATTGTCGCTGTGATGCTGGAATTCCTCGAGCCGCCAGCCGTTTCGCCCCACCGTGGCGTACCAGCGCCGCGCGGCCTGCGGCCCACCGTGGTGGATGAAATAATTCCAGCCGCCGCTCCGGTGCTGACCGGCGATCAGCGCGTCCGCCGCCCGCGCGGCGGCGTCGTAATAATAATGATCGCCGGTGGCGTTGAAGGCGTCGAGGAAGACATGCCCCATAGTCGCCGTGCCTGGCGCCTGCACCCAGATCATGCCGGGCTCGGCCTCCATCTCGCCCCAGCGCCGGCTGAGATCGGGGAGATAGGTCCAGACATAGCCGCCCCCATCGGCGACCCGCTCAACCATATATTCGGTCGCGCGCCGCATCGTCCGTTCGATCTCGCCGCGGCTCTGCGCGGCGGCGGGCGCGGCGGTCATGAGCAGCGCCAGCAAAGCGAACAGACGCAAGATCATGGCCAAAGCCTCCGGTGGCGGCCCCATGCCAGGAAAAGGTCGGGCCAACGCTCGACCGAACTGCCCCGCGCCAGCCGCAGCCCGAAGCCGTGGCCGCCATCGGGGAAAAGGTGGGTCTCGGTCGCGGTCCCCCGCGCCCCGAGCGCATCGCGCATCAGCAGGGTGTTGGCGACGGGGACCGAGGCATCGTCCTCGGCGTGGAGCAGGAAAGTGGGCGGCGCGTCGGCGGGCACATGGAGATGCGGGGAATAAGCACGCTCCAGCGCCGGCGTGGCCCGCTCTCCGATCAGGTGGCGGCGCGATCCGGCATGGGCGTTCGGCGCGCTCATCGAGATGACCGGGTAGACGAGCGCGGCGGCGTCCGGCCGCGCCGACCCGTCGCCGAAGCGGGCGAGCAGGCTCGCGCAGACATGGCCGCCGGCCGAGAAACCCATCGCGCAGATCCGGCGCGGATCGACCCCCCGCGCGGCGCGGACCAGCGCCATCGCCCGCCGGGCATCGGCGAGCGGCACGTCGGGCCCGGCCGCCCAGCCCTGGTGCGGCAGGCGGTAGAAGAGGACGAAGGCGGCGATGCCGCGCGCGGACAGCAGCCGGGCCATCTCATGGCCTTCCTTGTCGATCACCACCCAGCCATAGCCGCCGCCCGGCATGATCAGCACCGCCGCGCCGTTGGGCCGGGCGGGCCGGAACACGGCAAGGCGCGGGCGGGCGATGTCGGTGAGGATGCGGTCGTTATAGCCTGGGTCGGTGCTGCGCTCGCGAACCGCCTCGGGCGGCCGGATGGCTGGCATGCCCGGCGCGCCAGCCGGCCACAGGTCGATCTCGGCGTCCGGCGCGGACGGGACCGGCGCCTGCGCGGGCGCGCGCCCGGCCAGGCCCGCGGCGAGGGTCCCGAGCAGCAGGTCCCGCCGGCCGATCCTCATCGCGGCACCGCCGCCGCCCGCTCGGCAAGCCAGTCTTCGAGGTTGGTCATTCCGTCGCCGTCCCGGTCGCCAATGCCGTCGGCTCGGTTCGGGTCGAGGCCGCGCGGGCGCTCCCAGGCGTCGGGCATGCCGTCGCCGTCGCGGTCGGGCTCGGGCGCCCCCGCCGCCAGCGCGGGCCAGCCGCCCACCTCAGCCTGGCTGTCGATATGGCCGCCCGAGCGCGTCCGCACGCTTTCGACGACGCGCGCATCGGCGGCGTCGCGCGGCCAGGCGCCGGCGCGCGCGAGCACGCGCTCGAGCGGCGCGGGATCGGCCGCCACGGGCGCCACCTCAGGCGGCGCCGACAGCCGATAGCCCTCCGGCATCGCGCCGGTGACGAGCGACCACGGATCGGCGGGGATGACGCCGTTCATGCTGTTCCCCGCGAACCAGGCGCGGGCGAGGCGGTTGCGCTCGCGAAAGGCGATCGCGCCTTCGCTGTCCGGGCCGGCGAGATAATCATTGTCGATGAAGCTGTAGCGGATCAGGCTCGCCCGGTCCTCATTGTAACCGGCAAAGCCCCGCCCCCAATTGTAGAACACGTTCGAGCGGAACTCCATCAGCGGCCCCTCCGGATCCGCCTCCGGCCCGAGATAATTGCCGGGCCGCGGCATGCGCGCGGCATGGTGCGCCCAGAGGTTGTGGTGGAAGCTGACCCGCGCGCCGCGACCGCCGCGGATCAGGCTGCCATAGCCGTGCGCACCCTCGCTGTGTTGCGAGCGGCGCAGCGATTCGGCGATGATCGACCATTGCACGGTGAGGTCGTGATAGCCGTTGCCCCCCTCGTAGCGCGCCGAGGCGGAGAGCGTCTCGTCGATCGACCAGCTCGCCGAGACATGGTCGAGGATGATCCGCCGCCCGCGCTCGATCCAGATCGAATCGCCCTCGCCGGGATTGAGATCGCCGCGGCGGACCCGCAGGTGGCGGACGATGACGTCGTCGGCGCGCACGATGAGCGTGGCGCCGGCCAGAGCGACCCCTCCGCCCGGCGCGCTCTGGCCGGCGATCGTCACGCGCGGCTCGGCGATGACGAGGTCGGAGGCGAGCCGGATCGTGCCGCCGACATCGAAGATTATGGTGCGTGGCCCGCGCGCCGCGACCGCCGCGCGCAGGCTGCCGGGGCCATTGTCGGCGAGATTGGTGACCCTGAGCACCGCTCCGCCGCGCCCGCCTGCCGAGAATCGGCCGGCCCCTTCCGCGCCGGGGAAAGCGAGCGTCTGCGCCGAGGCGGGGCTAGCGAGAAGCAGCAACGCAAAAATTGGGGCGCTGAGGGAGGGCGCCACTGAAAGGCGTCCTCCCCTGCCCCCCGGTTCAGAAGCGGACGCGCGCACCGAGGTAGAATTGGCGCCCGGTATGGTGGACGACCGACGGGCTGTTGCGGTCGCGGTCGACGAACTGGTCGTTATACTCGTCGGTGAGGTTGATGGCCTCGGCGGTCAGGGTGATGTGGTCGTTGATCGCGAACGAGGCCGAAGCGTCGATGTTGAGCGTCGAGTTCTTGCCCTCGACGTCGTTGACGACATTCTGCGCCGGTACGCGCTGGAGATAGTCGGCGCGATAGGCGACGGAGCCGCGGATGCTGAACCGGCCGTCGTCATAATAAAGCGTCGCGTTCCAGCTGCGCGGCGACAGGTTGATGAGGTCGTCGCGGATCGGCGCCGGGTTGGTCGCCGAGGTCACATAGGCGATCTTCGATTCGACATAGGTGAAGTTGAGGATCGCGCCGAAATTCCTGAGCGGCCCCGGCAGGAAACGGAAGGGCTGCTGATAGGTGATCTCGAAGCCCTTGAGCGGGCCGCCCTGGGTGTTGATCGGCGCGGTCACGTTGAACAGCTCGTTGCCGGTGAAATTGGCGGGCAGCAGGCTCAGGGGAAGACCGGTCTGGTTGAAGGGGATTTCGGTCCTGAGGTTCTGGATGAAGGTGCCGATGTCCTTGTAGAAAAGGCCGACCGCGATCAGCGATTCCGGCGCGAAATACCATTCGAAGCTCGCATCCACGGTGGTCGCGCGGAACGGATCGAGCAGCGGATTGCCGGTGGTGATGGTGAGCTGGCCGGTGGTGTTGATCGAGCCGCCGGGCGACAGGAAGCCGAGCTGCGGCCGCGCCATCACCCGGGCGGCGGCGAGGCGGACGACGAAATTGCTGGTGACGTCGAGGGCGACGTTCGCCGAGGGCAGCCAGTCGTCATAGGAGCGGTCGACCACGGTCAGGGTGCCGCCGCCGAGCGCCTGATAGCCCGCCGCGCGCAAATCGGTCTGGACGTAGCGCAGGCCGACATTGCCGCGCAGCGGCCGGCCGAACAATTCGGTGCGGAAATCGGCCTGGAGGTAGCCGCCCACATCCTCCTCGCGCACCTGCCGGTTGTTGCCGCGGGCATTGCCGTTGGTGATGCTCGACAAGGTGTAATCGCCGGGCCCGCCCACATTGCCCGACTGCAGGCAGTTGCAATAGATGTTGTAGAGCGTGGAGAGCGCCCTGAGATCCGGGATCAGCCAGCTCGATATGCCGCCGCCGCTGTTGAAGCCGGTGAGCGTGGTGGTGACCGCGGAGAGCGGCGTCCCCGCCGGCAGGGCGAGGATGGTGTCGCTCTGGTTGACGCGGCGGAACTCGAACGTGCTGAAATCATATTCGCGGTAGAAGAAGCCCGCCTTGAGCGCGATCCGGTCAGGCAGCACGTCCCAGGCGACGTCGCCGCGGAAGGTGGTGAAGCTGTTGTCCGCGCCCTGCGGCCGGATGCGGATTTCGGACGGCGTGATCTGCGCCGGGGTGACGCCCGGCGGCGTGCCGATCAGCTGCCAGCCGCCGGCCGCGGTCGATGAGGCGACGTCGAACGGATAGGTGATGGTCGGCTGGCCGCGGCTGTTGCGGAAGTCGATCGTATAGCCGTTGACGTTGGCCGCATCGAGCGTGGTCGTGGTCTGGAACGGATTGCGGAACTCGGAGGAGGAGCGGCCGGCGAGCCAGGAGAAGCGCAGAGTGTCGGTGACCTGCTGGTCCCACTGGATCTGATATTGCCAGAATTTGGTGTCGAGCTCGTCGAACCGCGATTCGGAGCGGATGTCGACGCCGTTGAACACGCCGTAGACGAGGTTGCCGTTGGCGTCATATTCGGCCTGGACGACGCTGGTCTGCGGCTTGCCGCCCTGCGCGGCGGTGCGGCTGAACGAGATCGCCTCGAGGAAATCCTCCTGCCGCGTCGCCTGAAGCCGCGCGTGGAGCAGGTCGACGGTGAACAAAGCGCCTTCCCAGGGCCGGGCCTGGAGCGCGACGGTGATGCCGAGCCGCTCCTGCTCGTGGGTCAGCCGGCCGTAGCGCGGCAGGCGGGGATGGACGTTGGTCGCGAGCGAGGCCTCGTCATATTCGGCCTGGTTGCCCGGCGTGTTGGGCAGGCGCGGGCCCGCCGTGTAGCCCGGGATGTTGGGCGCGTTGCCGCAATTGGCGCCGCCCGTGGTCGGATTGAGCGGCACGTGCCCGACCGGCGAGCAGAAGCCGCCGACGCTGTTGCCGCCGTCCCACCGCACCGAGCTGAAACCCTCCTCGAGCAGGCCGCGCTTGGAGTAGGCGACCGAGGCGAGGATGCCGAGCCGCCCTTCGGCGAAGGTGTTGGAGATGAGGAAGGCTCCGCGCGGGTCCCATCGGTCGGCGAGGTCGTTATAGCCCATCTGCCCGCTCGCCGACATGACGAAGCCGTTATAGTCGAACGGGCGTCCGGTCTGCAGGTCGACGGTCGCGCCCAGCGAGCCTTCGTCGACTTCCGCCGACGAGCTCTTGCGCACGGTCAGCCGGCTGAACAGCTCGGAGGCGAAGACGTTGAAATCGAAGGCGCGGCTCCGGTTCGCGCCGCCCGAGCTGTCGGTGCCGCCGGTGGTCGCAAGCGCTTCGAGCTGGTTGAGGCGGATACGGGTGAAATCGGGGCCGAGTCCGCGCACCGTGATCGTGCGGCCCTCGCCGGCGTCGCGGTCGATCGAGACGCCGGGGATGCGCTGCAGCGATTCGGCCAGGTTCTGGTCGGGAAAGTCGGCGATATCCTCGGCGACGATCACATCGACGATGCCGTTGTCCTGGCGCTTGGCGCCGAGAGCCGCGGTCAGCGAAGCCCGGAAGCCGGTGACCACGACCTCATTGTCCTCGCCCTCGGGCGCGGCGGTCGGGACTTCCTCCTGCGCCGCCGCGGCATCGCCCTGCGCGGCGGTGGCGGCGGTCGCGGCCGCTAGCCAGGAGGCGGCGCCGAGCAGGCCGGCGAGAATGCGAGCGCGCCGCGCAATGTCGAGCTTCGAAGTCATGTCCGATCCCTTCCAACACCGCGCGCCGGCGACGCGCTCCCCCATTTCCAGGCCGGGAAGTGCACCGCGCTCCCCTTGTGACACCGGTGTCTATACCGGACCAAAAAAAGCCTGCGCGCACCCTGCGTGACTGGGTGGGGATATGAACGGGCCTGTCGCGGCCGCCCCTTTCTCCCTCTCCCTCACGCCGCGTTTGCCGCAGTCGCCTTTTCCGGTTCCCCGACGAAGTAACCGGTGTCATAAGGGTTTTGATCCGGTTGCGGGCTCCTGTCAAGACCGGTCGCCGGGAGGATCTTCATGCGCCTGTTCCGTCTCTGGATATTGCTGTTGGCCCTGCTGCCGGCACCCGCGTTCGCGCAGGCTTTTCCGGGCGCGGCCGGCTGGGCGGCGCAAACGCCGGGCGGGCGCGGCGGCACGATCATCCGCGTCACCAACCTGAACCCGAGCGGCCCCGGCTCCTTCCGCGCCGCGGTCGAGGCGCGAGGGCCCCGCATCGTCGTGTTCGAAGTCGCCGGGGTGATCGACCTGGGCCTGACCACGCTCGATATCAGGGAGCCCTATCTCACCATCGCCGGGCAGACCGCGCCCTCGCCCGGCATCACCCTGATTCGCGGCGGCATCGACATCCGCGCCCACGACGTCGTCATCCGCCACATCCGCGTCCGCACCGGCCTGTCCGGCCGGGCCCCGCGCAGCGGCTGGGAGGCCGACGCCATCTCCACCGTCGGCGCCTGGAACGTGATCGTCGACCATTGCACCCTGACCTGGGCGCTCGACGAGAATCTCTCGGCCTCGGGCCCGCGCTTCACCGGCAACAGCGTCGCCGAATGGCGGCGCGGCACCAGCCACGACATCACCTTCTCCTACAATCTCCTCGCCGAGGGCATCGCCAACGGCTCGCACCCCAAGGGCGAGCACAGCAAGGGCTCGCTGATCCACGACAATGCGACCGGGATCCTCATCTACCGCAACATCTACGCCCACAATTACGAGCGCTCGCCCTTGCTCAAGGGCGGCGTCCATGCGGCCCTGGTCAACAACCTCATCTTCAATCCCGGCGCCCAGGCCGTCCATTACAACCTCATGGACCTCGAATGGGGAATCCAGCCGCACCAGCTCGGCGAATTGAGCGCGGTCGGCAACGTGCTGCGCGGCGGCTTTTCGACCCGGCCCGACATCGCCTTTCTCACCATCGGCGGCGTCGGCGACCTTCGCTATCACGGCCGCGACAATATCGCCGTCGACCGCCAGGGCCGGCCGCTGCCGATGTTCGGCCACTACACGACCAGCCCGGCGCGGATCGTCGAGGTCGGCCGCCCGGTCATCTGGCCCGCCGGCCTGTCCGTGCTGCCGGCGAACCAGGTCGAGACCCATGTGCTGCGCCATGCCGGCGCCCGCCCCTGGGACCGCGACCCGCACGACATCCGCGTGATCTTCGACGTCGTCGAGGGGCGCGGCGAGATCATCGACGACGAGCGCCAGGTCGGCGGCTACCCGCAGGTCGAGCCGGTCCGCGCCCCCTTCGTCGAGGCGGATTGGGACCTGGCCACGATGGAGCCGAGATCGGGCCGCTATCCGGGCCAGCGCGGCGATTTCATCCAGCAGCCGACCACGGCGCGGGATACGCAGATGCGGCAGGAGCGGCGCTGAAGCCCGCTTGCTTGTGCGCGGGCATGTGATTTACTTCGCGGATGAATATGCTCCTGCTCGCCGCCAGCCTGCTATTCGCGTCTCAGGCGGGGGAGCGGACTCCGCCCTATTATTACTGCGAGATCACCCGGACGGTCCCGTTCGGCAACGTCACCGTCCTTCAGTACGTCAATACGGCGGGCGTTTCCGAACCGCCCGTGACCACTTGGTTCGCCGAGCGCGCGCCCGACCGCACAGTGATTCTAGCCTCGTGGAACGGTCGAGCGGAAATGCGGGACACGGCGAGAGGCGGCGAGATTCTCGTCGGCTACCGGCCGTCGGATACAAACGCGCAATATCGCGTGGAAGTCGCGCGACCCGGCGCGGCGGCCGGCGATCCGGTGGTGCGCTCGGAGCTGCATAGGCCCAGCGCCAATGGCATTGTCAGCCTGCGCACGCATTGGGCCCCGGTCCTGGCGTTGCTTGCCGGGGCCACCGATCTGGAGGTCCGGATCCTCGATGCCCAGGGTGCGATTGTGCTTCGTGACTGGATCGGCGCGGCGGAGTTCGGCCGGTCGCTCAGCATCGCCGGCGAGGTCCAGCCCGAATTCGAGGCGATGATCGCGAATTATCGGGAGCGCTGCCGCCCCGTCGACAATAACGGCCGCCCTTGAGCTTTGCTCAGGTCCCCGGCTGGATATAGGGGATGCGCTCAAAGAGCTCGCGCTCGGCGCGCCGCGGATCGCCGGCGACGCGCGGTGCGCGGTCGAAGATCATCGTGCGCCGCGCCGGCATCCTGTAGGGCGCCCAGCCCGGATCGCCGGTGCGGGCGAAGCGCAGGAAGGCCGCCATTATCGCGTCGCTGACCGGACGGGAGGCGGGGTCTGACCAGGTACCGAAGACGAGCGGGATGTCTGCGCCGTGCGGGGCCGGCTGGGGGAAATCGAGCTGGTAGACATAAGCGGGGACGCCGGCGCGCGCCCGCTCCTCCGCCTCGATCACCTGCGCCCGCCAGCTCCGGCCGGCCGTGGTCGCCGCGAAGAAGACCTGTTCGGCCGAATAAGAGGGAAACAGCCGCCGATATTCGGCGACCAGCCATTCGGGATGGACGTCGATGCGCAACTCGGGCGCCATCCTCTCGGCGAGATTGTCCCAGGTCAGGCCGACGATCTTCGGGTGATCGGGCCCGTAGAAGCCGCGCGTCTCGTCGCGCGTGTTGCCGAGCATCATCGGGATCGCATTGCCTTGCGGATTGGCGTCGGGCCAGAAGGGGTGGCGGGTTAGCCACTTCATGTCGAGGACCGGCCCCATGTAGATGCCGCCGCCGAGAATTGGGTCGGTCGCGTCCAGCCCCCCGAGCAGCCGCTCGACCGGCATGGCAAGCAGGTCCTCCGCCGTCCACGCGCCGACGGCCGCCATGAAGGCCCGCGCCCGCTCAGTCGCGTGCAGCGGGCCCGACGCGGTCACCTGCTGGCCGCTCATCGTCGCGGCGCCGTGAAAGAGGCCGCGGGCCGCGGGCGTCCCCATCAAAGTGGCGATCTTGGCGCCGCCGCCCGACTGGCCGAAGACCGTCACTTTGCCGGGATCGCCGCCGAACGCGGCGATATTGTCGCGCACCCATTGCAAGGCGAGGATGAGATCGAGCTGGCCGCAATTGCCGCTGTCGGAAAAGCGCGGATCGAGGCGGGCGAGATAGAGATAGCCGAAGAGGTTGAGCCTATGCGCGACGGTGACCACCACCGCGTCGCCCCGGGCGGCGAGATTGCTGCCGTCGAGCAGCGGGTTGTTCGGCGTGCCGGTCGAGTAAGCGCCGCCGTGGAAATAGACCAGAACGGGACGCGCGCGCCGATCCCTGGCCGGCGTCCAGATGTTGAGGAACAGGCAATCCTCGCTGCCCGCCAGCCCGCGCTGCGGTGCCGAGGGACCGTAGCTGCCGAGCGGCGCGTCCGATACGGGCGTCGGCGCACGGAATCGGTCGGCGCGCCCGTAGCGTATGCCGAGAAAGGTCCGCACGCCCGCCGCCGGGGCCGATTGCGCCATCAGCAGCGGCGCCGCGGCGAGCCCAGCAAGCGCCGTGCGCCGGTCGATCAGCGGCCCAGCCACCCGCCGTCCACCGCGAGAACGTGGCCGTTCACATAATCGGACGCGCTGGAGGCGAGGAACACGGCCGCCCCCGCAATGTCCGAAGGCGCGCCCCAGCGTCCCGCAGGGATGCGCTCCAATATCTGGCGGTTGCGGGTTTCGTCCGCCCGGAGCGCGGCGGTGTTGTTGGTGGCGATATAGCCGGGCGCGATCGCGTTGACGTTGACGCCCTTGCCCGCCCATTCGTTGGCGAGCGCTTTCGTGAGGCCCGCGACGCCGGATTTGGCCGCCGTGTAGCTCGGCACGCGGATTCCGCCCTGGAAGCTCAAGAGCGAGGCGATGTTGACGATCTTGCCCGAGCCCCGGGCGATCATGTGCCGGCCGGCGGCCTGGCAGAGGAAGAACAGGCTCTTCAAATTGGTGTCGATCACCGCATCCCAATCCGCCTCGCTGAAATCGACCGCATCGGCGCGGCGGATGATGCCCGCATTGTTGACGAGGATGTCGAGCCCGCCGAGCTCGGCCAGGGTCTGGTCGACTATGTCCTGAACCGGCGCACTGGTCGACAGATCGGCGTCGATCAGGGCGGCGCCGCGCCCGAGCGCGCGCACCTGGTCCGCGGTTTCCTCTGCGCGCGAACGGCCTACCAGCGCCACGTCCGCGCCGGCCCCGGCCAGCGCCACCGCGATCGCCTGGCCGATGCCGGTATTGGCGCCGGTGACGATGGCGCATTTGCCGGTGAGGTCGAAGGCATTGGTCATTCGTCACTCCCGTGTTCCTGCGAAAGCAGGAACCCAGTCTTGCTTCCCTCCTGGATCCCCGCCTGCGCGGGGATGCAATAACGCAGTCGCGTCATTGCAGCTGGCAGATGTCGAGCACGTTCATGTCGGTATAATCCTGATTCTCCCCCGCCATCGCCCAGATGAAGGCATAGGCCCGCGTCCCCGAGCCCATGTGGATCGACCAGGGCGGCGAGATCACCGCTTCCTCGTTCGCAACCACGATATGCCGCATCGCCTCGCCTTCGCCCATATAATGGAAGACGCGGTCATTCTCCTTGGGCAGCTCGAAATAGAAATAGATTTCGCTGCGCCGCTCGTGGATGTGCGGCGGCATCGTGTTCCACACCGAGCCCGGGCGCAGCACGGTCAGGCCCATCACCAATTGGGCGCTGTCGCACACGCCCGGAATGACGAGCTGGTAGATGGTCCGCTCGTTCGATTCCTCGAGGCTGCCGCGCTCCAGCGCGTTGGCCTGGGCGATCTCCAGTTTGCGCGTGTCGAACGCCTTATGCGCTGGGCAGGAGGCGAGGTAGAAACGCGCGCCCGCGCCGGAGAAGACCACGTCGGTGGCGCCCATGGTGACGTAGAGGCAATCCTTGTTGCCGAGCGCGAAGGCCTCGCCATCGACCGTGACTGTGCCCTCCACCGAGCCGACATTGACGATGGCGAGCTCGCGCCGCTCGAGGAAGGGATGGCCCGCGGCCGAGGCCGGCTCGCTCTGCTCGGGCAGCCGCACCGCATCCCCCGCGACTGCGACGCCGCCGATCACGAAGCGGTCGGCATGGGTGTAGTTGAGCACGCACTCGCCTTCGCGGAACAGGCCGGAAATCAGATAGCGGTCGCGCAATTCCTCGTTGGAGACGCATTCCATCATGTCCGGATGGGTGGCGTAATAAGTCCTCTCGAACATCCGACTCTCCTGAAGCCCTTTTGCTGCGTGGTAACCGGTGTCAGCACTCCATTCAATCGTCATTCCCGCGAAAGCGGGAATCCAGTTTCTTCTCTTTCCTTCGCATCCGAAGAGCGCGAAGCAGAACTGGATTCCCGCTTTCGCGGGGATGACGAAGGGGTGTTACCCCGGCGGCGGCGCGACGCTGGCGCGCTTGACCAGGGTCGAAGGCAATTCGCTCGGTTGCTCGCCCGCCGCCAGGCCGCCGACCATGTCGCCCACCAGCTTGCGCGCCGCCGAGCGCGCCATCGAGACCATCGGCCAGCGCACCGTGGTCAGCGGCGGCCAGATATGGGCGGCGATCGGGGTGTCGTCGAAGCCGATCACGGACAATTCCTCCGGCACCGCGATGCCCCGCTCGCGCGCGGCGAAGACGACGCCGGCGGCCATTTCGTCGTTGCTGGCGAAGATCGCGGTGGGGCGCGGCGAGAGGTCGAGCAGGCGCTCGGCGGCGGTGACTCCGGTCTCGAACGTATAATTGCCGCGCGCGATCAGGCTGCGCGGCAATTTCTGCCCGGCAGCGGCGAGCGAATCCTCGAAGCCGAGCCTGCGCTCGCGCGCCGAGCGGAAGCCGTCGGGCCCTTCGATCAGCGCGATCAATTTGTGGCCCATCTCGATCAGATGGTCGGTCGCTTCCCGCACGGCGTCGCGGTCGTTGGAGGCGACCATGTGGGCGGCGTCGTCGAGCTCGGCCGAGCCCATGCGCACGTAACGGCAGCCGACCTCGTCGCAGAGGCGGGCGAGCGCGTCATTCTCGCTGATCGGCGGCAGCAGCACGACTCCGAACAGGCGCTGGCGCTCGAGGAAGTCGCGCACGTCCTCGAGCATCATCTGCGAGCTGCGGTCGACGGGGCGCACGACCATCTCGAACTCGGTGCCGGCAAGCGCCTCCAATATGCCCTGCTGGACGTTCAGGACCATCTGCGCGTTGGGATTGTCGTGGATCAGGCCGATCAGGAAATTGCGCCTGAGGGCCAGCGCGCGGGCCTGCGGATTGGGGACGTAGCCGAGCTCGCGGATAACCTTCTCGACCTTCTCGCGCGTCTCCTCGTTGAGCAGAGGCGAGCGGTTGATCACCCGGCTGACCGTCTTCTTGGAGACGCCGGCGAGGCGGGCGACGTCGTTGATCGTCGAGCGCGCCGCGCGCTCGCCAACGGCCCGGCTGTCCTTCGGCTTGGCCAATCTCGTCACTCCCCGCCGCTGATTAGCGCGCCCTTGCCCGCAAAGGCGAGCGGCTTTAGTCTGACACCGGTTTCCAAATGTCACAAGCCAGCCCTCTCCCGACCGCGCCCGAAGCGCCCGCTTTGCTGCAATTGAGCCCGGCGGACGACGTCGCCGTTGCGTTAAGAGCGACCGACGAGGTGCCGCTGGGCCACAAGCAGGCGCTGCGCGATCTCGAGGCGGGCACATTGGTGCGCAAATATGGCTGGCCGATCGGGCGGCTCACCGCGCGGGTCGCGGCCGGCGGCCATGTCCACAGCCACAATCTGGAGACTTTGCTGACCGGCGTCGAAGGCTATGCTTACGCGCCCGTGCCGCCCACGCCTCTGCCCGTGGACCTTGCCACGCGCTTCCAGGGCTATCGCCGGCCGGACGGCCGCGTCGGCATACGCAACGAAATCTGGATCCTGCCGACGGTCGGCTGCGTCGCCCGCACCGCCGAGCGGATCGCGACAATCGCTCATGCCCGCCACGCCAAAGCGGTCGACGGCGTCTTCGCTTTCGGCCACCCGCACGGCTGCTCGCAGCTCGGCGAGGATCTGGACGGGACGCGCTCTTTGCTCGCCGCTTTGGCCTGCCATCCCAATGCCGGGGGCGTGCTGCTGATCGGGCTGGGCTGCGAATCGAACCAGCTCGACCGGCTGATGGAGGAGATACCTGAATCCCTGCGCGGCCGTGTGCGCACCTTGCGGGCGCAGAGCGAGGAGGACGAGATCGAGGCGGGCCTTGCGCATGTCGATGCGCTCGCCGCCACCGCCGCGCTCTATACGCGCCAGCCCTTCCCGCTCGGCGACCTGGTCGTCGGCCTCAAATGCGGCGGCTCGGACGGCTTCTCCGGTCTCACCGCCAACCCGCTCGTCGGCCGCGTCGCCGACCGGGTGATCGTCAGCGGCGGCGCCGCGATCCTCACCGAGATCCCCGAAATGTTCGGCGCCGAGCGGCTGCTCATGGCGCGCGCGCGCGACGCCGCAACGTTCGATGCGCTGGTCGGCGTGGTGAACGGCTTCAAGCGTTATTATCTCGCCGCCGGCCAGACTGTCTCGGAGAATCCCTCGCCCGGCAATATCGAGGGCGGCATCACCACGCTGGAGGAGAAGTCGCTTGGCGCGGTCCAGAAAGCCGGCCGCGCGCCGGTGGCCGATGTGCTGCTTTACGGCGAGCGGCTGAGGCGCAAGGGCCTGAGCATCCTCGAAGCGCCGGGCAACGACGCGGTCTCCTCCACGGCGCTTGCGGCGGCGGGCGCGACCCTGATTCTGTTCACCACCGGCCGCGGCACGCCGATGGGCTTCCCCGTGCCGACGGTGAAGATCGCGACCAACAGCGCGCTCGCCGCGCGCAAGCCGGGCTGGATCGATTTCGACGCAGGGACCGTGCTTGCCGACGGCTTCGAGGCCGCCGAGGAGGCGCTGACCGCGCGCATCGCCGCCATCGCGTCGGGCGCGCCGACCGCCGCCGAGCGCGCCGGCGAGCGCGACATCGCGATCTGGAAGCGCGGGGTTACGCTGTGAGCGAGATCGACCGCCTCATCGGCCTCGCGCCCGTCATCCCCGTCCTGGTCGTCGACCGGGTCGAGGACGCCCGGCCGATCGCCGAAGCCCTGGTCGAGGGCGGGCTTCCGGTGCTCGAAGTGACCTTGCGCACCCCAGTGGCGCTCGACGCGATTCGCGAGATGAAGACGGTGCCGGGCGCTATCGTGGGCGCCGGCACCGTGCTCGACCCGGCCCAGTTGCGCGCCGCGATCGAGGCCGGCGCCGAATTCATCGTCAGCCCGGGCCTGACCGAGCGGCTCGGCGATGCAATGATCGAGGCGGGCCTCCCCTATCTGCCGGGCGTCAGCACGACCGGCGACGTCATGCGCGCTTTGGACCTGGGCTTCCGGCGCCTCAAATTCTTCCCCGCCGAGGCCGCCGGGGGGATGCCGGTGCTCAAGGCGCTCAGCGCGGTGTTCGGCGAGGTCCGCTTCTGCCCGACCGGAGGGATCACCCAGGACAATGCCCAGGATTGGCTCGATCTGCCGGCCGTCGCCTGCGTCGGCGGCTCCTGGCTGGTGCCGCGCGGCGAAGCCGTGGACGGGGCCGCGATAGCGGCCCGCGCGAGCGCCGCCGCGCTCCTCCGCCGCACCTGAACGCGCCCGCGCCGGTTTCGGCCAGTTGCTTATGACACCGGTTTCCGTTAGCAAAAGAAAAACTCCCGGGGAGAGAGCGTGACCCTCGTAGATGCCCGCAGCCGGATCGCCGGCCGATTCCTCGCCGCGCGCCGGGCCGCCGCCGGGCTCTACGATTATCCAGGCGATTTCCCCGCGACGCTCGACGAAGCCTATGCGATCCAGGACGAGGCGATCGCGCGCTGGGGCCGGCCGGTGATCGGCTGGAAGGTCGGCCGCGTCCCGCCGCCGTTGATCGACCGCTTCGGCACCGACCGGCTGGCCGGGCCGATCTTCCACGAAGCCGCTGCGGGCGCCGCCGGCACGGCGGTGGAGATGCCCGTCTTCGCCGCCGGCTTCGCCGCGGGCGAGGCCGAATTCCTGCTGAGGATCGGTGCGACGCCGCCCGCCGGGCAGCGCGATTACAGCCTCGCCGAAGCGGCCGACCTGGTCGGCGCGGTGCAGATCGGCATTGAGATCGCCAGCTCCCCTCTGGGCTCGATCAACGAGCTCGGCCCGATCGCCGTCATCTCCGATTTCGGCAACAATAACGGCCTCGTCATCGGGCCGCAGGTCGTCGATTGGCGGACGAGCGGCTTTGAGAATTGGGAGGTGACGACGCGGATCGACGGCGCTGAGGTCGGCCGCGGCCGCGCTGCGGACTTCCCGGACGGCGCGATCGGCGCCGCGCGCTTCCTGTTCGAGCTGATGGCGCGGCGCGGCATCGCGCTTTCGCCGGGCCAGTGGATCTCGTCGGGCGCCGTCACCGGAGTTCATCGCGCCTTCCCCGGCCAGACGGTGGAGGCGCGCTTCAGCGACGGCCTCAGCCTCGCCTGCACCCTGGTGGCCGCGGAGCCCGAATAGGATCTGGAATTGATCCGGCAGGGTTGAAGTACGCTCCGTTCGCCCTGAGCCTGTCGAAGGGCTCTTCTTCTTCCTGCAGCCAAGGGTCAGGCAAGGGCTTCGACAGACTCAGCCCGAACGGCTGAGAGATGAAGGCATCCGATCAAGCCCTAATGCGCCCACTCGCGCCCGAGCACCTGCGCTCGGCGGCCGTCCCATCGCACCTCGACCTTTCGCTCTCCCTGATAGAGCTCGAAGATCACCAGCCCGTCCGCCTGGACGCTCTCGATCACCCGGGTCGGGACCAGCGCCGAATCCTGCGCCAGCGCCGCGGCCCGCACAGGCGCGGGCGCGGCGGCGAAGGCGATGTCGCGCTGGGTCTCGACCACGCGCCAGCGCCCGCCTTCCTCCATGATGTCGAACTCGACCTCCGAGCCGTCGGCGAGCCGCCCCTCTATGTCGTAATAGAGCCGCCCGTCGCGCGTCTCCGATTCGGCCTCGGCCGGGACGAAGCCCGGCCGCGCCGCCCTCGCCGCCGCCAGCACCGGCGCCGGCACGTCGGCCAGCGCCACCTCGACCTTGCCCGACGCCGCGACCCGGTTCGACTCCGCCGGGGGCGCCGCCGCCTGCTTGTTCGCCTCCGCCTGCCGGTTCCCGCTGGGTTGCCCGCATGACGCCAGGCCCGCCGCCAGCGCCACCGCCATTCCGATCCGCATATCCCTTCCTCCTCTCGATCCGGCGGGATTGTATATGACACCGGTTTCCCATACAAATCCGGAAAACGCCGGACGAGCGCAAAGGGAGAGGAAAAACATGGTCGAGGCCGCCGATCAGGGAGCCAGCGCGCCCGGGCGCGGGACTGCGGTGCCCCGCATCGGGCGCTATCGCTGGGCGATCGTGGCGCTGCTCTTCGCCGCCACCACCGTCAACTACATCGATCGCACCATGCTCGGCCTGCTCGCTCCGGATCTCAGGAAGGAGCTGGGGTGGAGCGAGAACGACTACGGCAACATCGTCACCGCCTTTCAGGCGGCCTACGCGCTCGGCTTCCTGTTGATGGGATGGCTGATCGATCGCTTCGGCCCGAAGATCGGCTATGCGATCGCGATCACCATCTGGACGATCGGCCATGTGGCACACGGCTTTGCCACCAGCGTCGTCTCCTTCATGCTGGCGCGTATCGGCCTTGGCGTCGGCGAGGCCGGCCACTTCCCGGCGGTGGTGCGCGCAAGCAGCGAGTGGTTCCCGCAGAAGGAGCGCGCTTACGCCATCGGCTGGGTGAACAGCGCCACGACGATCGGCGTGATCCTGGCGGCGCCGACGGTGTGGCTGTTCATGGCCTATCTCGGCTTTGGCTGGCGCGAGACCTTCATCTATTCCGGTCTGTTCGGCGTGGTCCTGCTCGTCCTGTGGCTGTGGCTGTACAGCAATCCGCGGGAAAGCGGAAAGGTGAGCGAAGGCGAACTTGCCTGGATCGAGCACGATCCACCGGAGATGACGGAGCGGATCGGCTGGGGCCAGATCGTGACCAAGCGCGAAGCGTGGGCCTTTGCCGTCGCCAAGTTCCTGACCGACCCGGTTTGGTTTCTGATGCTCTTCTGGCTTCCGAGCTACTTTGCCAGCACCTACCAGGTCGACCTGAAGGTCGTGCTGCTGCCGATGATCGCCATGTACCTGCTCGCGGACGTGGGAAGCATCGCCGGCGGTTGGCTGTCGTCGAAGCTGATCCAGAACGGCCGTACCCCCAATTTCGCGCGCAAGTTCACGATGCTGGTTTCCGGATGCTGCGTCCTGCCTTTGCTGTTCGTCACGAGCATCGACACTATGTGGCTGGCGGTTGCGTTGATCGGCCTCGCGCTGGCGGGACACCAATCCTTCTCGTCGAATCTGCTCTCGCTGCCGCCGGACATGTTCCCGAAGCGCGCCGTGGGTTCGGTGATCGGTCTTGGCGGTTTCGCGGGCGGCATAGGCGGCATGATCATGGCGAAATCGACCGGGCTGGTGCTCGACGCGACGGCAGGGAATTACACGCTCATCTTCGCCGCCTGCACGATGACCTATTTCATCGCCGTGTTCGCCATTCACCTTCTAAGCCCGCGGCTGTCTCCGGTTTCGCCAGGCGTGAAGGCCGTCACCGACGGTGGTTGACGGTCAGGCCCCCTTATGGGGAGGGGTCGGAGTGGACGCCAGCTGCGGCGGGTAGGCGGTGAACCGCCACCGTCATTCAAGCGCAGGCTGGAATCCCTTTGCCTTGCGGGCATTGGCAAAGAAGAAGTGAGATTCCAGCTTTCGCTGGAATGACGAAGGGGGCCGATGCCGACCGACGCAGCCTTCTATCTCTACGCCATTCCGGCCGTCCTCCTGATCGGCCTGGCCAAGGGCGGCTTTTCGGGCATGGGCGCGCTCGGCATGCCGCTCATGGCGCTCGGCATGGATCCGGTGCGCGGCGCCGCCATATTGCTGCCGATCCTGATCGCCCAGGACGCGATCGGGGTGACCGCCTTCCGCAAGAGCTGGGACGGCCGCATCCTCGCGATCATGCTGCCCGGCGCGATCCTCGGCGTGGGGCTCGGCTGGCTGTTCGCCGCCTCGGTTTCATCGGCCGCCATCCTGGTCGCGGTCGGCGCGATCTCGGTGCTGTTCGGGCTCTACCGCCTGTGGGCCGAGCGCGGCGGACGGGTCGCGGCCTCGAGCCGGTCGCCCGCCTGGGTGGGGAGCCTGTTCGGCGTGGCCACCGGCTTCACCAGCCAGATCGCCCATGCCGGCGGCCCGCCCTACCAGATGTGGGTGATGCCGCGCCGGCTGGCGCGCGACGTCTTCATCGGCACCACCGCCATCTTCTTCGCGACGCTCAATTGGATCAAGGTCCCGGCCTATGTGGCATTGGGCCAGTTTACCCGGGAGAATGCGCTGGCGACCCTCGTCCTTCTCCCCTTCGCCCTCCTCGCCAGCCTCGCCGGCGTGTGGCTGGTGCGCAAGGTGCCGGTCGAGCGCTTCTACACGATCGTCTACGTGCTGATGGTCGCGGCGGGCGCGAAATTGCTCTGGGACGGGCTGGGACTTTAGCGGCACCGCGCTTGCGGATTCGCGCTTTTCGGCTTACGTTACATGTAACGGAGACGACGATGAACAGGCCCGGACCTATCCCCGGCCGCGAGCGGGTCGCCAAGCGCCGCGCGGCGCTGCGCGCGCAGGGGCTGCGGCTCAAGCAATTCTGGGTGCCCGACGTAGATTCGCCTGAGTTCAAGGCAGAGGCGCGCCGCGAATGCGCGGCCATCAACAGGTTCTGGGCCGATCATCCTGAGGAGTGGGCATCGATCCAGGCCCTGCAATATTGGCCGCCGGACGATCCGGCTTGAAACGCGGCGACGTCGTCACAATTGCGACGGGCGGCGGTTTCGGCGGCAAGCCCCGCCCGGCGGTTATCGTCCAGTCCGATAAATTCGCGGATGTTCCCACGCTGGTGGTTGCGCCGTTCACCAGCGAGTTGTCCGACGCCCGTGTGCTGCGGCTTCGTTTTCAGCCGGATAGCGGCAATGGCCTGCGCGAGACCTCGGACCTCATGACCGACATTCTCGTCACCGCCCGCCGCGACCAGGTGGGCAACGTCATTGGCACTTTGTCGCCCGAGGATATGGGACGCGTCGACAGGGCTCTGCTCCTCATCCTCGGCCTGGCAGGCTAGGCTTCATCCATGCGCATCGCCTCGGCCTCTGATTTCCTCGCCGCCGCTCAGAGGCGCCTGCCCCGCTTCCTCTTCGAATATATAGACGGCGGTTCCTATGGCGAGGTGACGCTGCGGCGGAACCCGTCGGACCTGGCCGAGGTGGCGCTGCGCCAGCGCGTGTTGCGCGATGTGTCGCAGCTCGATCTTTCGGCCGAATTGTTCGGGCAGAAGCTCGCACTCCCGCTCGCCCTCGGGCCGGTGGGCCTCGCGGGCATGTATGCGCGGCGCGGCGAGGTGCAGGCGGCACGCGCTGCGCAGGCGGCGGGGGTCCAGTTCACGCTCTCGACCGTCGGCTGCTGCCCGCTCAAGGAAGTCAGCGCGGGGGCCGAGAGGCCGATCTGGTTCCAGCTCTACGTGACCAGGGACCGCGGCTTCATGCGCGAGATGATCGCGCATGCGGTGGAGCTGGAATGCCCCGTCCTCTTCTTCACCGTCGACCTGCCGGTGCCGGGCTCGCGCTATCGCGACGTCCATTCCGGGCTGACCGCGGCGCCGGGCCTCAGGGGCCGGACGCGGCGGTTCATGCAGGCCCTCGGGCGCCCGCGCTGGCTCTGGGACGTGGGCATCAACGGCCGCCCGCACGCGCTCGGCAATGTCGCGCACCTGCTCGACCCGAAGGCCGGCATGCTCGATTTCCTGACCTGGTCGGCGGTCAATTTCGATGCGACCCTGACCTGGAAGGACGTGGATTTCATCCGCTCGCTGTGGCCGCGCAAGTTCGTGATCAAGGGCATTCTCGATCCTGAGGATGCACGGGAAGCGGCCGCCACGGGCGCCGACGGCATCGTCGTCTCCAACCATGGCGGCCGCCAGCTCGACGGCGTGCCCTCCACCGCGCGCGCTTTGCCCGCCATCGCCGAGGCGGTGGGCGATCGGACGACGATCCTCGCCGACGGGGGCGTCCGCTCGGGGCTCGACGTGGTGCGGATGCTCGCGCTCGGCGCCGACGGCGTGCTGCTCGGCCGTGCCTGGGCCTATGCGCTGGCCGCCCGGGGCGGCGCGGGCGTGGCGCGATTGCTCGAGATCATCGAGGCCGAGATGCGCGTGGCGATGGCGCTGACCGGAGTCACCCGGATCGAGCAGATCGACCGCGCGATTCTCGCCTGACACGGAAACGAACAAAAAGCGTAACATCTTCGTGCGATCCCCGCCCTGCGCGAGGGCGCGCTCGCGGGGAAGCCATGTCTGACGAAGTCGAGCTGAAATTCGACCTCGCGGCCGACGATGTCGCGAAGCTGCGCGCCTGCCCTGCTTTGGCCGGCGAGCCGGCGCGAGTCGCCAATGTCGAGACCGCTTATTTCGACAGCAAGGACGGCGCGCTGCGCCGCGCCGGCTATTCGCTTCGGGTACGCCGCATCGACGGCCGCCGCGTCCAGACCGTCAAGCACAAGCCCGCCAGCGCCGCGGGCCTCTTCGTCCGGCGCGAATGGGAGGCCGACATATCGGGCGCGACCCCGGACCGCGAGGCGCTGGCGAAGACGCCGCTCGGACGCCTGCTCGACGCCGGCGGGACCGGCCCGCTCGCGTCCCGCGTCCGCTCCAGCTTCAGGCGCACCAGCTGGCTGGTGGCCCACAAAGGCAGCCGGATCGAGATCGTGCTCGACGAGGGCAATGTCGCCGGCGGCCGGGACAAAGCGCCTTTGTGCGAGCTCGAGCTCGAGCTGAAGGAGGGCAAGCGCCGCGCCTTGTTCGCGCTCGCGCAGGAGATCGGCGATGCAGTGCCGCTCAGGCTCGGCGTGCTCAGCAAGGCCGAGCGCGGCTATGCGCTGGCCGAAAAGACGCTGGGCCGGGCCGCCCGGGCCGAGCCGGTCGGCCTCGTCCCGCCAATCAGCGAGGGCGACGCCTTCCGCGCGGTCGCGCGCGCGTGCCTGCGCCACTATCGGCTCAACGAGATCGTCCTCATCGTGCGCCGCGACTCCGAAGCGCTGCATCAGGCGCGGATCGCGATGCGCCGGCTGCGTTCGGCTTTATCCCTGTTCCGCACGACCGTGCGCGGCAAGGATTACCAGGCAGTGCGCGATGAATTGAGCTGGCTCTCCGCCCAGTTCGGCGACGCCCGCAATCTCGACGTCCTCATCGCAGGCGACGTAGGCCTCGACGCGGACGATCCGGCGCACGGCCGGCTGCTCCGGGCGCGGGACAAGGCCTATGACCGGGTCGAGGCGGCCTTGTCGTCGGAGCGCGCGCGCGCCTTGATGCTGCGGCTGGCGCTGTGGATCGAGGCCGGCGCCTGGCGCTTCAGGGAACGCGCCTCGCGCGCGCTGGCCGGCCTCGCCACCCAGCAGCTCGATCGGCAATGGCGCCGCGTGCGGCGGCTCGGCGCCCGGCTCGGCAAGGCCGGATCCGACGACCGCCATCGCCTGAGGCTCGACGTCAAGAAATTGCGCTACGCCGCCGAGTTCCTCGCCGGCCTCTACGCGAAGAAGGCGCAATTCGCCCGCCGGGACCGCTTCATCGCCGCGCTCAAGGATCTGCAGGAGCGGCTCGGCGACCTCAACGATGCCGACGCCGCCGAGGCGATGACCGCCAAGCTCGCTCCCGGCCTGCGCGGCAGCGCCGACCGCATCCGCCGCAAGGCCGCCGCGGGCGACGCCATCGCCGCGGCCGAGGAAGCGCTGGAACGGGCCCAGGCGGCGGCTGGGTTTTGGCTTTGAACCAGGAGACGGGGAGTTGAATCGTCATTCCAGCGAAAGCTGGAATCTCTTTGCCTTTCGAGCGCATTGAAGAAGTGGGATTCCAGCTTTCGCTGGAATGACGGGTGCTTCGCTTGGCCCGAAACCCACCCTAAAAATGCACCGTGACCCCCAGGCTGAAGGTCTTCCCGACCTCGTAGCTGTTGATGTCGATCCGATTGTCGCCGGCCCGCTGAAATTCCTCATAGTCCTGGCCGGTGAGGTTGCGCGCCTCGAACTTGAATTCGGCGCGGGCGCCGAAGATCGGCACTTCCTGGCGGAGCACGAAATCGAGGCGCAGGCCCGGCCGCTCGATGAAGTCCGGCTGGCGCAGCAGGCCCTGGATCGGGCCGCGATTGGCGACCCGCTCGCTGGCGTAGGAGACGAGGAAGGTCGCCTGGCTGACGCTCTCCGTATCCTCGATGCCGATCTGGACGTTGGCGAGATGGTCGGATTGACCGCTCATCGAGGCGCCGTCGAGGAACAGCAGGTTGGCGGCGACCGGCTGCAAATTGGGCCCGATGATCATGGAATCGTCCGACCTGATCTCCGACTGGGCATAAGTGTAGTTGCCGATCAGGATCAGCCTGCGGGTGGAGAAGAAATTCCCGCCCAGGCCGGCGAGGGGGAGATGCGCCTGCACCTCGACCTCGGCGCCGTAGAGGGTCGCCTCGGGCGCGTTGGCGAAGCCTGCCCTGAGCTGATTCTGCCCGCTGGCGAAGAAGGCCGCCGTCTCGATCGGATTGTCTATCTTCTTGTAGAATCCCGCCACCGACAAACGCTGGCCGGGCGCGAAATAATATTCGTAGCGCGCCTCGAGGTTGAGCAGCTCGGAATCGATCAGGAACGGGTTGCCGGTGAACTCGCGGTCGGATTCGAAATCCTGATAGACCTGGGCCGCCAGCTCGCGGAACTGGGGCCGGGCGATGGTCTTGGACGCGTGCAGCCGAAGCTGCATGTTGTCGATGAAGGTCCAGGTCACCGTGGCGGCGGGAAGCCAGTAAGTGTTCGCGATCCGCGTCGGCGCCAGCGTGCTTCCGATCGGCTGCACATTCTGGACGCCGTCCTCGTAGCGCACGCCCACCGTTGCGCGCAGATTATCGGTCAGCTCGGCCTCGATCTGGCCGTAGCCGCCGTGAACGCGCAGATCCGCGTCATAGGCGGCCGCGCCCTCGGCGCCCGAAACGTCGCGCAGCTGGATGTTGTGCGTATAGATGTTGAAATCCGAGACCAGGAAGTCGGGCCGCTCCTGCGCGACGCCGAGCGGCAGCGCGCCGTCCGGGCTGAAATATTGGAACTGGAAGCGGAATGAGCTGCGCTCGGTCCGGTTGTAGCTGTAGCCCGCGGAAAGCGTGATCGGGACCGGCGATTCGAAGCGATAGGCAAGGTCCAAGCCGCCGGAATAGAGATCCTCCCTGAGCTCGCTGAACGCGATGCTGGCCGTCTGTCCGGACGAGGACAGATTGTTGACGTAATCGTCGACGTCCGTGTTGCCGGTCGTCGCCGGATTGCCGTCGCCGAGATAGAAATAGGTGAAGGTCCGCTCGTACGGCGATTCGCGCTGGGTGGTCGCAAACGCGCCGCGCAGGTCGACGCTGAAATTGCCGAAGCGGAATTCGCCGACCAGCTGCGTGTCGATCAGCTGGCGCTCGAACCAATAGGTGTTCTGCTCCATCAGCGAGGGCGGCAGGGCCGGATCCTGATCGGCGACGTTGCGGTTGAAGCCGGCGGCGAGGCGGCCCTGCTTGAGCGTGTCGCGGATATAGAGGTTGGTCCAGCGGAGACGATGCCCGCCGAATTCGGCGCCGAGCCCGAGCAGGCCGCTGACGATGATCCGGTTGTCCGTGCTGACGGTGTTGAAGCTGGTCAGCGGCGTGCCGGCAAGGCCGGGGTCGGTCGTGGTCTGCTGGAGCGCGTCGCGCGTGCGCCAGCTGTTGCTGTAGCCGGCGCTTGCGATGAAGCCGAGCCGGCCGCCGCGTATCTCGAACGAGCTGCCGCCGGTAACCTCGCCCGAGACATTGGCCGGCGTGTCGCCCATCCGCTGCAGCAATGTGGTGGATGCGTTGGCGAGGCCGGCTGCGAAATCGCGGCGCTGGGCCGCGCTGGTGGCGTTGAACGTTCCGGCTGTCATCGTGTTGCGCAGCGCGCCGGGGAAATCGCGCGTGCCGTCGTCGAAGCCGGTCGGATCGAGGTCCGAGCCGTAATAGGAATAGCCGAGCTGGAAGGTCGATTCGACGTCGGCGGTCGCGCTGATTCCGATGTCGAGGAAGGATTCGCGCGGCACCGCGGGCGTGGTGAGGTTGATCACGCCGCCGCCGAACTCGCCCGGATAATTGACCGAATAGCTCTTCTGGACGAGCGCGCTGGCGATCACGCCGGTCGGGAAGATGTCGAGCGGGACCACCCGCCGCAGCGGCTCCGGGCTGGGCAAGGGCGAGCCGTTGAGCAAGGCGAGCGAATAGCGGTCGCCGAGGCCGCGCACGAAGACGAAGCCGTTGCCGACGACGCTGAGCCCGGTGACTCGCTGCAGCGCGCCTGCAATGTCGCCCTCGCCGGTGCGGGCGATGTCGGCGCCCGAGAGGACCGAGAGGACCTGGGGCGTCTGCCGCACGATATTGCCGCGGGTGCCGGTCACGACGATGTCGGCGCCCGGGGCGGAGACCTCGACCCGCTGGGACTCTTCCGGCGGCGTCTCCTGGTCCGGCTCGACGGCGGCGGGGGCCTCCTCCCCTGCGGGCGGCGCGGCCTGCGCCTCTTCGGGAGCAGACGCCGGCGCCGGCGTCTGCGCGAAGGCAAGAGAGGGTGCGACCAGAGCGGTCGTGAAGAGCAGCCCCAAATATGTGATTCTCCGGCTCATCGACTCCCCCGTGGTTCGTTGGCGCTAGGCGGCGATGCCGGTCAGGAGAGCGGGATGGCGGTGCAATTGGCGCTCGTGCCGCCGAAATTCGCATAGCCCGAATTGCAGGCCCATCCGGCGAACCAGGTGTCGGCGGCGCTCTGCACCGCGCCGATATAGCCGACGAGGGTCAGCCGGTTCGGCGCGGCGGCGTTGACGGTGGCGAAGCTGTCGGCGTTGAACGCCGTCGGGTCGGTCGCGGGCACCGCCGTCTCGTTGGCGCCGTTGATAAAGACGCTCGCCAGCGTCGAGACGTGGGCCGAATTGTTATTGTTGGTGCCGCTGCCGAAGATCGCCTGCAGCGTCGCCACTGCGACATTGCCGTCGTTGCGGAAGTCGGTCGGGCAGGCGAGCCGGACCGAGCGGAAGACCGGCGGCCCGAGATCCTGCAGCGGCGTGTCGGCGGCCCGGGTCGTGGTGCCGCCGGTTTCGTCGATGTCGAGGCAGGCCGCGGTGCTGACGATGACGCTGTTGAGGAGCGCATAATCGGTGCCGCCGCGCATCAAGATGGCGTTGCCGCCCGAGCCGTTGTGATTCTGGATCGCGGTGAGGTTGGAGACGCGGGTATATTGGCGCGGCAGCGCGTCCTCATTGCCGTTCGAATCGGCCTCGATCACCGAATCGCCGTCGCCGCCCGGCTTCTGCACGCTGATCACGAACTGGATGGTGCCGCGATAGCCCAAATCGGTGTCGAGATTGTCGTCGTCGGCGCCGGTGATGACGAGATGCTTGAGGTTCGGCCGGCCGCCGAAAATCTCGATCCCGTCGTCCGAGCTGTTATGGACCTGGATATGGTCGATCGTCGTCGCATTGCCGACGCCGCCCAATGTCAGGCCCTGCAGCTCGTTGCCCGGCGCGATCGCGAAGCCCGAATAGCGGATCTGGACATATTGCAGCGTGCCCGAATTGTCGGTGGCGGTGGCGCCGCCGTAGAGCGCGCTGGTCGTGCCCTCGATCACCTGCTGGCAATTGACGGAGCCGCCGGCGACCGCTGTGTTGCAGTCGCTGATCGGCGCGCGGCCAAGGAGGATGATGCCGCCCCACAGGCCCTGGCTGGTATCGGTCGCGGTGCCTTCGACATTGGAGCGCGCGGTGAAGATGATCGGCGCGGCGGCGGTGCCGATCGCGTTGAGGCGCGAGCCGCGGTTGACGACGAGATAGTCGTTGCCGGCCGAGGCGAAGAGGAGGGTGCCCGCCTGGATCGTCAGCGTGACCTGCTGGCCGCCCGCCGCGGTGCCGTCGCCGCCGACATCGGTGCCGACATTGACGGGGCCGGCGATCGAATAAGCGACGCCGGGCAGGTTCTGAATGGTGGTGTCCACGGTGAAGCGCGGCGGCAGCTCGCAGGCGCGGCGCGTGCCGACGACGCCGCGGTCGACATAGCCGGCCGGGCAGGACGCGGCGGGGGTGCCCGGCGTAGGAGTCGGCGTGGGCGTCGGAGTCGGGGCGGGGGTTCCGACGACGATCGTGCCCTCGCCGGGGGAAGCGACATCGGTCGGCCCGCACGCGGCGACCGCCGGAGCCATGGAGCCGAGAACCAGGAACGCGCGCAGCTTGGACATGGCGGAGACCCCCTTTGCCGATGGTGCGGGCGACTCGACGGGGAGTCGCCTTCAGCGCCGGGGCTAGGGGGCGAGGATGATGCTTTTGTTACAGGACGGGTGCGATTATGTGTTTATTTTTCCGTCACTTAACTGTCACTTGTTCGACGCGGCCCGGTCATCGCGCAGTCACAATTTCAGCGGCGCGGGAGGGAGAGGCGCAGGCGCTGGCCGCCGCGTTCGACCTCGAATTCGACGCGGCTCGAATTGGCGATCTGCCAGGCCAGCTCCTGCATCCTTTCCTCGTCGAAGACGCTGCCATTGACCCCGGTGATGACGTCCCCCGGGCGAATCCCGGCCCGGGCCAGCGCCGGCATCTCGACGTTCGAGCGGACGGTGAAGCCGGTCACGCGGCCGCCGGCGCGGCGCGGGGCGAGGCCGAGCCGGTAGCGCAGGCTTTCCTCGCGCTGCGCCCCTTGCGCGGAGGATGTGCCGGGCGCGGGCGCGGGCGCCGACGAAGGCATGCCGGGCGCGGCCTGGACCGGGCCGTCGAAGCCGAGCCGCATCTCGCCGCCGGCCGCGTCGAACACGGCATGGTTCTGCTCGATCCGGCGCAGCGTCAGGCCGGGCAAGGCCTCGCGCCCGACCATGACCAGCCTCTGTTGCCCGTTGGCGAAGCCGATCACCGCTCCGCTTGCGAGCAGGCCGTGCAGCCTGAGGCCGGACAGGTCCGCGGCCGGCGCGGGCGGTTGCGCCGGCATCGCGGCGACTGGCGGCGGCACGGCTTGCGGCGCGGGCTGGTCGAGCGGGACGACGGGTGCGACGGGGGCCGTGCCGCCGCGCAGGAAAAGCAGATAGAGCAGGAACAGGATAATCAGGATTCCGGCCGCCTGGATCAGCCGCTTCTCCCTGAGGCTCAGACTAGTCAGACTATAGGCCATGCCCGAGCGTTAGAGCTAAGCGCCATCGTCGTCGAGCGCATAGCCCGCCGAGCGGACGGTGCGGATCAGCTCGGGCTTGCCGCCCAGGTTGATCGCCTGCCTGAGGCGGCGGATGTGGACGTCGACGGTTCGCAATTCGATGTCGCGGTCGCGGCCCCAGACCGAATCGAGCAGCCGCGCCCGGCTGAACACCCGGCCCGGATGTTCGAGAAAATGGCGCAGCAGCCGGAATTCGGTGGGGCCCAACGGGATGGTCTTGCCGGCGCGCTTCACCTTGTGGCTGACGATGTCCATTTCGAGATCGGCGAACTTGAGCAATTCGCCCGCCAGCGCCGGCCGCACCCGGCGCAGCACGGCGCGCACCCGCGCCACCAGCTCGCGCGGGGAAAAGGGCTTGGTGACGTAATCGTCGGCGCCGGTCTCGAGCCCGCGCACCCGGTCCGCCTCCTCGCCGCGCCCGGTCAGCATGATGATCGGGACGTTGGCGGTCTCGGGCGCGCGGCGCACGCGGCGGCAGACTTCGAGCCCGGATATGCCTTCGATCATCCAGTCGAGCAGGATGATATCCGGCGGAGTCTCGGCGGCGAGCAGCAGCGCCTCGTCGCCGTCGCCTGTGTGGGCGACATTGAAATCCTCGCGCTCGAAATGCCATTTGAGCAGGTCCGCCAAAGCGGGATCGTCCTCGACCAGAAGGAGGTTGCCGTTCATCATCCCGTCATCTCCTCCCGGTGGCGCTCGGGGCCGATGCCCTCAAGCCGGGCTATAGCGCTATGCGGGAGGTTCCGTGACAGAGATGTGACGGTTCGATGACGGGGGCCGGCTCGAGCGGGGACAGTTACTAGTAACTGTCCCCATTCATGCCCTCCGCCTTCGCCCGCCGCCGGAAGGCGTGCAGCAGCGGCTCGGTATAGCCGTTGGGCTGGGCGGCGCCTTCGAAGACGAGGGCGCGGGCGGCCTGGAAGGCGAGGCTGGTCTCCTCATTGCCCGCCATCGGCCGGTAGAGTGGGTCGAGCGCATTCTGGGCGTCGACCCGCGCCGCCATGCGGGCCAGCGCGGCGTCAACCTCCTCCGCGGTGCAGATTCCATGCATCAGCCAGTTGGCAATATGTTGCGATGAGATGCGCAGAGTCGCGCGGTCCTCCATCAGGCCGACGTCGCGGATGTCGGGCACCTTGGAGCAGCCGACGCCCTGATCGATCCAGCGCACGACATAACCCAATATGCCCTGCGCATTGTTGTCGAGCTCGGCGCGGATTTCCTCGGGAGTCCAGTTGCGGCCCGTCGCCAGCGGCACGGCAAGCAAGGCGCCGAGCGGGGGAACGGGCGCGCTCTTCAGCGCCTCCTGCCGCGCGCACACGTCCACCTGGTGATAATGGAGCGCGTGCAGCACGGCGGCGGTCGGGCTCGGCACCCAGGCGGTGCTGGCGCCGGCCTGCGGGTGGGCGATCTTCTGGATGAGCATGTCGGCCATCAGATCCGGCGCCGCCCACATCCCCTTGCCGATCTGCGCCCGGCCGGAAAAGCCGCAGGCGAGGCCGATCGCGACATTGCGCCCCTCATAGGCGGTGATCCAGGCGCTCGCCTTCATCTCCCCCTTGGGGATCATCGGCCCTTCGCGCATCGAAGTGTGGATCTCGTCGCCGGTGCGGTCGAGGAAGCCGGTGTTGACGAAGACGATCCGGTCCCGGACCGCGTGGATGCAGGCGGCGAGATTGGCCGAGGTGCGGCGCTCCTCGTCCATCAGCCCGACCTTGATCGTGTTGGGGGCGAGGCCGAGCAGCGCCTCGACCGCGCCGAACAGGCGGTTCGTGAAGGCGGCCTCGTCGGGCCCGTGCATCTTGGGCTTGACGATGTAGATCGAGCCGGCGCGGCTGTTGCGGAAGCGGCCGAGCCCGTTGAGGTCGTGCAGGCTGATCAGGCTGGTGACGATCGCGTCGAGGATTCCCTCCGGCGCCTCGCTGCCGTCGGCGAGCAGCACCGCGGGATTGGTCATCAGATGGCCGACGTTGCGCACGAAGAGGAGCGAGCGTCCGGGCAAGGTGAGATCGCCATAGACGCGATCCGGGGCGAGCGCGCGGGCGACGGACCGGCCGCCCTTGTCGAAGCGCGCCTCCAGGTCGCCCTTCATCAGGCCGAGCCAGTTGCGATAGGCGGCGACCTTGTCGTCCGCGTCCACCGCGGCGACCGAATCCTCAAGGTCGACGATGGTGGTCAGCGCCGCTTCCAGCACCACGTCGGCGAGCCCGAGCGGATCGTCGCGTCCGATCGGATGGGCGCGGTCGATCACCAGCTCGATGTGCAGCCCGTGGTGGCGGAAGAGCACGGCGCCCTCTTTGCGCGCGACCAAAGCGGGATGATCGCCGCCGTCGAGCGCCCTTTCCCAGCCCGGCAGCGTCTCGTCGAGAAACGCCCGCGCCCGCGCGATGACCCGCGCGCCGCGCTCGGCATCGTAGCCCGGGCCCCGGGGCGTGCCCTCGATTGCGTCGGTGCCGTAGAGCGCGTCGTAGAGGCTCCCCCAGCGGGCATTGGCGGCGTTCAGCAGGAAGCGGGCGTTGAGCACCGGCACGACCAGCTGCGGCCCGGCGACCCGCGCCACTTCGTCGTCGACATTGCCTGGGCCGATCGTGAAGGGCGCCGGCTCGTCCGCTAGATAGCCGATCTCGCGCAGGAAGCGCTCATCGCCGCTCCGTCCGGGGCTGGCGTCGATCCTCGCCTGGAGATCGTCGCGGACCGCGAGCAAAGCGCGATTCTCCGGCGTGAGCTCAGCGAAGATGCCGGCGACGCCGCGCCAGAAGGCGTCGGGCGCGAGGCCCGTCCCGGGCAGCGCCTCCTCTTCCAGGAAGCGGACCAGCGGCTGGGCGGCCTTCAGTCCGTATCTGTCGATCATCTGCTGCATGGCGGCTCAGTGGCGGCGGCACGCGGCCCGTGCAATTGAAAAATCGGCACGACGCCCGCTAGGAGGGAGCGTGGAGAGTTTCGACGTCCTCATTGTCGGCGCCGGCCATGGCGGCGCGCAGGCGGCGATCGCGCTTCGGCAGCAGGGCTTTGCCGGCCGCGTGGCCATCGTCGGCGCCGAGCCCGATCCGCCCTATGAGCGGCCGCCCTTGTCCAAGGACTATCTGGCCGGCGAGAAGGAATTCGCGCGGCTGCTAATCCGCCCGCTTGCTTTCTGGACGGAGCGCGAGGTGGCTTTGCTGCTCGGGCGCGAGGTTGTGGCGGTGGACGCGGCCGCGAAGACCGTCATCCTCGGCGACGGCGAGTCGCTCGGCTATGGCAGCCTGATCTGGGCGGCGGGCGGCACGCCGAGGCGGCTCGGCTGCGAAGGCGGCGAGCGCGCGCACCTGATCCGCTCGCGCGCCGATGCCGACCGGCTGCTCGCCGCGCTCCCGGGGGTGGAGCGCGTCGCGGTGATCGGCGGGGGCTATATCGGGCTCGAAGCGGCGGCGGTGCTGCGCAAGCTCGACCGCGAAGTGGTGCTCCTGGAAGCGCTGGACCGCGTGCTCGCGCGAGTCGCGGGCGCGCCCGTCTCCTTGTTCTACGAGGCCGAGCATCGCGCCCATGGCGTCGACCTGCGCACCGGCGTCGCGGTCGAGGCCATCGTCGAAGACGGCGTCCGCCTGGCCGGTGGGGAGATCGTGCCCGCGGGGCTCGTCGTCGCCGGCATCGGCATCGAGGCGGCGGTCGGGCCGCTGGCCGCGGCGGGGGCGGAGGCCGGCAACGGCGTCCATGTCGACGAATATTGCCGCACCACGCTCCCCGGCGTCTACGCCGTGGGCGATTGCGCGGCGCACGAGAATAAGTTCGCCGGCGGCGCGCGGGTGCGGCTCGAATCGGTGCAGAACGCCCACGATCAGGCGAATGTCGCCGCCAAGGCGATCGCCGGCGCGCCCGAGCCCTATGCCGCCCTCCCCTGGTTCTGGTCGAACCAATATGATCTCAAGCTGCAGACGATCGGCCTCGCTTCTGGCCATGACGACCTCGTCCTGCGGGGCGACCCGGGGACGCGCAGCTTCTCGGCCGTCTATCTGCGCGAGGGCCGGGTGATCGCGCTCGACTGCGTCAACGCGGTCAGGGACTATGTGCAGGGCCGCCGGCTGATCCTCGACGGCGCGATGGCCGACAGGGCGGCGCTCGCCGACGCCGGCCGCCCGCTCAAGGCGCTGTGACCGAGATGACGGCGCCGACGGCGGCGATCCGCTCCACGTTGCGATAGACGGGCTTCTCCAGCTCCTCGCCGAACAGGTCCGGATCGAGCTCCTGATAGCGAAGCGCGCCGCCGAGCGCCGGCAGCGCGCGCTCCAGCGCCGTCCGCAGCGCGTCTTCGCCGTCGACGATCGCGCTTCCGGTATAGAGCAGCACGTCGCTCCCCCGGCGCGCCGCGGCGAGCGCCCATTCGAGCGCCAGCTCGGCCCCGTTCATGCCGCCGCCGTCGCGATAGGCCGGGCCGTCCGCGTCGGCGATGTAGGGCGGGTTGGCGATCAGCAGGTCGAACGCACCTTCCACCGCATCGAGCGACGCGCCTTCCACCGTCTCGACCGCGACGCCGGCCGCTTGCGCGTTGATCCGGGCGAGGCGAAGCGCTTCGGGATTGGAATCGACCAAGGTGAGCCTGGCGCCGGGCAGCCAGGCGGCCGCGCAGATCGCCCCGGCGCCGCTCCCCGCTCCCATGTCGACGAGCCTAGCGACCGGGCCCCGCCCCGCGAGCTCCGCGGCGAGGAAGCGGACGAAACGGCAGGTGTCGGGGCCGAGGAAGACCGCATTTCCCTCGTCGGTCGGATAGGCGGAATGGAGGAAGAGGTGGGCCCCGACCCGCGAGACGCGGACCCGGCTCCTGTAGCCGTCTCCATCCTCTCCGAGCGCGCCGGATCGCTCGAGCAAAAGGAAGAGATGCGCCGGCAGCGTCGCCTGCGCGAAAGGCAGGCTCCAGCCGAAGATGTCGCGCAAGGTTCGGGCCTGGCGCTTGTCCGGCCGGGCGACGATCCTGGCGTGGGTCGCCGGCGTCACCGTGACGAAATCATAGTCCAGCGCCTGCAACCGGCGCAGCAATTCGGCGAGCGCGCCGTCGGCCTCGGTCACCCGAGCATTTGCCGGTAGCGCTCGAAGCAGCGCTCGCCGCATTTGAGCCGGATCAGCGCGCCCTCCGCCATCGCCGTGGCGCGGCGCGGATCTTCGGCGACCAGGGGCCCGAGCGCCTCGCGGTTCCAGGCTTCGCTATGCTTGACGTCGAGCACCGCGTGAAGATCGAAATAATGGCGCTGCTTACCGCTTACGCCGAGCCGCCTGAGGCCCGCGGAGGTCGCGGTGGCGCGGGCCGGCGCGGTCAGCTCGATCGCGCCCAGCGCGCCGACCGCGTGAAAGGCGTAGCGTCGCGTGGTCGCCATCGCCGTCATCGCGTTGGCAAGCGCGAGGCTCTCCCAAATTGTGGTGTCGATGGCCGGCTCCAGGGCGAGCGCCTCGACGAGGCTGTCGAGCATCGGCCCGTGCATGCCCTTGGGATTGCCGCGGCCCATCTCGTCCCAGTAATTGCGCGCCAGCTCGAGCTTGGCGCGGGCCGGCAGCTTGACCTGGGCATAAGCGACGAGATCCTCGAAGCCCGCCTCGCCGGCCGCTTCCTGGGTCAGGAACCAGCGCATCTGGTCCAGGCTGGCGCTTTCGGCGAGCCAGGGAAAGAGCGGATCGCCCTGCCCGGGCCCGGCGTCGTTCAGGCCCTCGAACCAGGCGACGAAGCCGGCGGGATCGAGCGGCGCCGCCTTGGCCTCGTCTGCGATCTCGGCACGCAGCTCCTCCAGGAACGCGCCTTCGAGCCGCACCATCCTGGCGTCGGCGTCGAGGATCAGCCGCCAATCCTCGCTCGGAAGGCCCGGCGCCAGCCGCCGGCGGTTCCACTCCGCGAGGCCGCGCTGGAAGTCGTCGTTCAGGAACTGGGACGCAAACGTCCCGCCGCCGGAATCGGGTAGGGTTGCCATTTATACGGATTCCGCTTCGGTGGATTTGCCCGATTAGCGAAAGAAGCCTGATTTTGTTCCTGATTTACGCATTAAACTGGGTTAACTGCGGTCGCTTCGGACACGGCGAAGGGCCTCGCGGCGGCCGGCCCAGGCCTGCCTCCGGCGGCGGTCATTCCCCGGCATTGGCCGCGAAGCGCTGAGCGACGAGCGGGTGGAGCGGGCGCTCGAATCGAAGCCCACCTTTGCCGTCCTCGAACCAGACGACGGTGGCGGGCCAGGATTCGAGGCCGGGCAGCCCAAGCCAGACGCGCGCGCCGGCGAAGAAGGGCCAGCGCGAGCGGAACCCGCAGCCCACCGCGCTAATATCCACCACGTGGATCATTTCGCTCGGCTGCTTGAGCTGTCGGACCGTCGCCATGGTATTGGCGCGATATCTTTGCTCGCGGCGGCTGTCGTCGCCGGACCAATTCTCGACCCTTGCTGTAACCTGCATGAAATTAACTCCTCGCCCCACGGCTCGTCATCATTTCGACCCGTTCTCTCTCCATGATCTTCGACTTTGTTGGTATTACTGTCCGGTTAGTTCCCTGCCATTAAGCGTGATAATCCGTGGTCCACGGAACGAGGCGCTAGTTGATCCGCGCCCGAAAGCGGATGGTGAAGCTCGAATTGGCGGCCATGCTCCCCGACGGCGTCAGCCGGACCGCATCGACGTTGGCGTCGTAGCCGGCGGCCGGCGCGTAGACGTAGGTGGAGCCGTTATTGTTGGAATAAGCGCGGCCGCCCGCGGGCAACGTGACTCCGCTCGAACCGGCGGTCAGTTCGAACGGCCCCATGCCCGGCGAAGCGGGATTGTAATCGCCATTGTAGAAGGTGACGTTCGCTGGCAGCACGTCGGTCAGCACCAGGCTGCTGAGGTCCACGGGGCTGCCGCCGCTGTTGGTGACGGTGAGCGTATAGGCGACGTCCGAGCCGGGCGCATTGAACCTGTCCGGTGATCCGGCCGTGGTGATATAGGGCGCCGAGGCCTTGGCGATCGCGAGCACCGGCATCGGGCAGAAGCGCACCTGGGAAATGCCGAAGCGCTGCTGGCCGGTGGAAGATTCGCCCGACTGCAGCGGGAAGTTCCCGTAGCTGATCGTGACCGAGGTCACCGGCTGCGGGAAGCTCATCACGATGTCGCCGGTGGTCACGTTCTGATCGGCGCTGGTGCTGACGCCCACACCCTCGTTGCTGGTGAGGACGAAGGGGGCGTTATCGGCCCCGAAATTGACGGACGAGCCCCCCGCCGTGCGCGCTCCGGCGCCGTTATTGTTCCCGGCCGGGGCTGAAAGCGCCGGTACGAAGGACGAAGTGCCGTCCGAGCCGGTGACATGCACCCAATCGCGGAACTGGTTGCTGGTGAAGTCGGCATCGTGGCCGTTGACGATGATGTCGCGGATCGGCGTCGCGAACGCGATGGTAAGCCGGACGGTCCGGGTGTTGGAGGTGATGTTCGCGGTGCGCGAGGGGAAGGTGCCGCCGATTTGGAAAGTCTTGCCGCCAGTGCCGCTGGTGAGGTCGTTGCTGATCTGCGGCATATTGTCCCCGTTCACCTGGATTGAGCTCAAGCCGTTGTTGACGGCACGAAAGGTGAAGGCGCGCGTTGCGCCAAGTGGGTTCGTCGCTGTGTATGTATAAGTGTTGCTATAGGTTAACGAAGCATCGGCCACGCTAGCGAAGGCGAAGCTATAGGTGTTGTTCGCATCGCACGCGGCATGGGCCGGCAGGACCGTGGCCAGCAGCGCCAGAGCGGCCGTGAAGGAGAGCGCGCGCATCATCGCCTCCGCCCCAGGCCGAGCCCGGCCAGGCTGAACTGGTCGAACTTGATGCGCATGGTCACGTAAGGTCCGCTCCTGGTATAGCGATCTTCCTGGAAATCGCGGTCGTGGAAGCCGACCACATTCCAGCCCACGGTCAGCCAGCCATTTTCGAACGGCCGGATGCAGACGCTCGGGCCGCCGGAGAAGGAATAGGAGCGCCCGCCGACGCCCTGGCGCACGGTCCCGGCAGCGCCGACCTGAACGATGTTGTTGAGATCGAACCGGATATCGGCCCCCACCACATTGCTCCAGCCCTTGATGTCGTCCCCGCTGACGCGCTCGGAGACGTAACGCGTCCCCCAGAAGAGCGAAAGCTCGGTGCGCCCGAAATAGCGGTCCTCGCCGCCATAAGGCGAATAGTTGACCGCCAGCGAATTGACGATTCGCCGCGAGCGCGCATCGCCGGTGATGGTGAAGGGCGATCCGACCGGCCCCGGCACTCCGGCGACGGCGCCGCGCACCATGTCCTCCCGCAGCTCGAACTTGTCGAGGAAGGAGAAGGCGCTTCCCGTGGGGCGGTGCGCCCAGGTCAGCTGCAAATTGGCGGTTCGAGTGCGCGCGCCGCCCGGCGCTTCGGCGGTGAACCAGTTGAGCGCGCCGCCAACCGCGCGGCCTTCGCCGATCTGGCGCAGCGCCGCGAAGGTCGCGCCGTAGCGGTCCTCGCGGTCGCCGGCGCGATATTCGGCGCGGCCGGTGAGGCTCCAGCGGCCGGCGCGATAGGTCGCGCCCGCGGTGATCGCGGTGAAATCCTCGGTAAGGGTGGCGCCGTCGCCGACGAAGCCGCCGCTTGCCACGGGATGGAGCGGATTGAGCACGCGGGCCGGATCGACGCCGCCGAGCGTGCGGTTGCCGTCGACGGTGAAATCGACCGACCAGCGCTCGGAGAGCACGAGGGACTGCGACAGCCCGAAGGCGGCGAAGCTGCGCGGGCCATATTCGGCGATGTCCTGGACGTTGCCGGTCAGCGCGATGCGCGCGCCGGCCCAGGGCGCGAGCTCGAAGCCGAGCCGCGCGGTGCGGGCGTCGATCTTTGCGCCGTCGGCGATCTCGTAGGAGCCGATCAGCGCGACGCTGCGGCTGACCGCGAAGCGCGCCGAGAGCCGGTGCCGCGCCGGAAAATCGATGCTGTCGTCGCGGCCGCCGATCGGCAGCTCGCTCTGCGCGTCGAGCTCCAGCCGGTTGTTGAAGAAGCGCCGGGTCGCGCCGACCTGGAGGATCTGCGAGCGCGCCTCGCGGCCGTCGGCGAGGCGGTCGTCGGCGATGGTGAGGCCGGCGCGCGCCGAAAAGTCGCGGCCGCGATATTCGATGAGCGCGCGCCCGGCGATCCGGCGCGCGTCGCTATTGAGATATTCCTCCGTCCAGGCGCCGCCGGTCAGCGACAAGGTGTCGGTGATCCGCGCGCGGCCGTCGATGCCGATCTTCCTGGTGCCGTTCTCCGAAGCGTTGAGCTGGCCGACGCCGAAGCCGCCCTCGCGTTCGCGGGCATAAGCGAGAATGTCGAAGCGGCGGTCGTGATGCTCGACCTCGACCTGCCAGGCGGTAGCGGTGCCGCCCTGCACGGGCGCATTGCCCCCGCCGCCTCCCCCGGTCGCGCGGGTGTCGCTGACCGCGACTTCGGCGCGGATCTCGGTCCGCGGCGTCGGCCGGAAGCGGACGTCGATGCCGCCCAGATTGGTGCGGGAGGTGCCGTCATTGTCGTGGATCGCGGTGGCGGCGACCTGCAGCCTCTGGTCGGCGCTGCGCCAGGCGACGCGCGCGCCGGCGTTGAGCTCGCGCGCGGCGACCCCGTCCACCTCGTAATCGGCGACGATGAATTGCGGGTCGAGGCTCGCCGAGCGGCTCAGGATCGGCTCTCGGAAGCGCAGCGTGCCTGCGGCATAATCGATGTCGTAATCGATATGGCGGGTGAGCAGCCGGCTCTCGACGATCCGCTCCGAATGGAGCCGGTCGCGGATTTCGAGCGTCACCCGCTCGGAATTGGCGATCAGATTGCGGCTGCGCAGCGCATAGGGCCCGGTGAGGCCGTTGCCCTGGATCTCGTCGCGGCGGTGTCGGTTCGGCGTGTCGGAGGCGAAGGCGGTCGCCGAGACGCGATCGCTTCGATACTCGGCCTTGAGGCCGTTCATCGAGCGGACGTAGCGGGCGAGTTCGGGCTCGTCGATGCCGGTGTCGTAATCGCCGAACAGGGCATAGAATTGCGGCCGCTCGAGCCTCAGATAGAGCCGGCGCACCGACGCGGCCTCGTAGCGGCGCTCGGAGCGGTCGGCATAGACGGTATAATAAGCGGTGGGATCGATGACGCCGCCGAAGCGCGTCTCCGATTCTCGCCTGTCGCTGTCATAAGCGAGCGTCATCAGCCAGCGGCCGCTGATCCGCCCGCGTGCGTAGAGCGCCAGGCGGCCGTCGACGACGACATCGTCGCTCTCCCCGCTCAGCGCCTCGAGATTGCGGTCGAGCCGGTTGAAGCCGATTGTCCCCTCTGCGAGGCCGACGATCGTCCACGGCCGCTCGCCGGGGTCGAGCCAGGCTTCCACCCGTTGCTCGCGGACCAGCTCGCCGTCGCGGAAGGCGAAGCGCAGGGTGACGGTGCCCGAGGCCGTGGTCGGCTCGAGCTCGACATAAGCGATGCCGTCCTCGCCCTCGACGTGCCAGACCGGGCGCGCGCGTTCGAGGCCGGCGAGCTGGCGCGCCTGCTGCGCGTCGGCCTCGACCGCCGGATAATAAGGCGCCGGCACTTCGAAATCGCCGGCCAGGCCGTGATGGACGGGGCGGCCGTTGCTGTCGGTCAGGCGCAGCGCGAGCACCGGCCTTGTGACGCCGTCGGCGACCAGCAAGGATCGCGAGCGGATCAGCTCGGCGCGGACCGCGACGTTCGAGAAGGTCACGGGCCGGCTCAGGATGGTCACCACGGCGCCGTTCGCGTCGCGGATCTCGGCGGTGAGCCTGGTCGTCCGGTCCTCGATCGGGATGCCGCGCCAGAGGCTGACCGCGACGGTCCCGGCTTCGTTGACGCGGGTGCCTTCGAAGGCGATCGGATCGACGGGACGGCCGCCGTTGAGCAGGCGCACGCTCTGCCCCGGCAAATGCTTGATCGCGACCCGCACGACGGGCGCGCGCGGATTGTGGTCGACCGTCGGGAACAGCCAGGCGAGGCCCGGCTCCTGGCCGGTCAGCCAGTCCCGCTCCGCGCCGGCGGCAGCGGCGTCCGCGGCCGGCGCCGGCCGTATCGCGGTGCGTCGAGCGGCGGTGGCCCGCGGCGCGACCGCATCGGCGTGGAAATCGACGCGCATCAGCGCGCCGCCCTGCCCCGAGACGAAGCGCGAGAAGGCGCGGCCGCCGGAGCGGACGTTGCGCGAGCAATCCACCGCCGCGCGGTCCGCGGGCAGGGTCGCGTCGTCGAGCTGGACGACGTGGGTGCCCGGCATCACGCCTTCGAAATGGTAGAGGCCGTTGGAGTCGGTGACCGCGTAGCTGCCGTCCTCGAGCATGACGCGCACGCCGCCTATGCCGGGCCGGGTCCGCGGATCGACGCCGCAGCCGCCGTCGACGATCCGGCCGGTGATCGTCATCCGGTCGAGGATGGCCTCGCGGCGGATCCGCACCAGGGCGTCGGCGAAGTTGCTGACATTGCCGCGCGGGCCGGCGGCCTGGGCGCGGTTGAGCGCATCGCCGCGGCGCGCGTCGGGACGGACCTCGAGCACGTAGGTCAGCACGGCTTGCCCGCCCGCCGCGATCGAAGGCAGCGTGAAGGTCAGCACTCCATCGGCGCCGGAAACAGGGTCTGGTACGTTCACTCCGTCTAAACGAGCCGATTTGGTTCTAAAGCGCATCTGATGCGGGATTCGGTCGCTGATTCGCAGCTCGCCGGTGCCCGCGAGCGGATCAGGATTGCGCACCACCAGCCGATAGCGGACGAGATCGCCCGCCTCGGCCTCCGGGCGCGACGCGGTCTTGCTGAGCACGATCGGCGTGACCGGCCGGTCGAGCGGAATGTCTATTCGCACCGCCCCGGTTCCCGCGAGCAGGATCTCGCCGCCATAGGAGCCGGCGACGATGGTGAAGGGCAGCCCGTCAGGTCGTCGAAGGCCGGCAAGATCGGCCGCGGTCGCACTCGAGGGCGCCACATAGGGCGAGACCGGTTCGACGACGAGCCGGTAGCGGCCCGGCCGCACCAGCGGGAAGCGGTAGTCGCCCGCCGGATAATCGTAGCGCATGCCGCCCGAATCGGTGACGCTCTGGCCGGTGACGACGGTCGAGGGATAGGAGGATATGCCGTCGTCGCCGAACACCTGGGCCGGAAGGCCGGTGGCCGCGTCGACGAGGGTGATACGGACCTCCGACACCGGCCGTCCGTCGCGGCTGTCGAAGGCGATGCCGAACGGGTCGATGAGGATCGCCACGCTTTTCTCGGCGACCGTCGGACCGCCCGGCGTGTCGCTTAGCGTCAGCACGAGGGCGTGATCCGTTTGCACCGAGAAGCGGCAGTCGCCCGAGGCCGGCGGGCCGGTCGTGGTCAGCATGATGCCGATGAAGCGGCCGCTGTCGGCCGCGGTTTCGATGAGGAGGATCTGCTCGCGGTCGCCTTGATCGGTTTCCACGGTGACGGTGATCGTCTCGATCGCCTGGCTGTCGAGATTCGAGGAAGCCCGGTCGAGCGCGAGGATGATCGGCCGGCCGGCCTGGAGTTCGCTGGTCGAGACCATGCCGAGCGAAGCGAGCGGCTGGGGCGCGGGGCCCTGCGGCGCTCCGCTTGGCGCCCGGGCGGCGGCGGCACTGCAGGTGCCGGCGAGCAAGGCGGGGGGGAATTGGGTATCCGTCAGCCGCAGCGTGTCGAGCACGGCGGCAGAAGGCGGAGGGACCACGTCGATGTCGACGCGGTTGGAGGGGAGCTCGACCTGCTGGCCGCCGGCATCCCAGGAAATGGTCGCGACATTGGTGAGAGTGCGCGTCGCGGGCGCGCCCGCCCTCGCTGGCGCCGCGAGAAGCAGCGACGCCAGGAAGGCGAGCAAAGCCGCCCCGAGAAGATGAGCTCGGGATTTCATATCGATCCGAAAAGGTTCGCGGACATGCGTCCGCTCTCCTTGTCCACGCCTAGTTGATCGTGACGCGGAACAGCACGGTACGGGTGTCGCCCGCCGCGATGCTCGGAATCGTGCCGCTGACCACGCCGGCCGCATGCGACCCGACGATGACGCCGTCGGCATTGCACACGCCGCCGGTCACCGTGCCGTTGACCTTGACGCCGAACGTGGCCTCATAGGCCGTTGTCGCCGGCAAAGTGTCGGAGATGGCGACATTGGCTGCGGCGGCGCCACCGGAGCCATTGGCCACGGTGATGCAATATTCCACGACCGCGCCCGGAATCATCTTGGGATTGGTCGTGCCGTTCAGCGGATCGCTGATCACCCGGCTGGACTTGGTCGCGGTCAGCGCGGCGGCGAGGATGGTGTAATCGTCCTCGTCGAAGTGGATGCCGTCGCGCGCGATGTTGCCGTCTGCACTGACGGTGTCCGCGAACACCGTATCGACACCGGCGGTATTGGCACCGGCGGTCTGGGTGACGACCGCGCCTTGCGAGCCGGCGGCCGTGGCTTCCGCCGCGGTTCCGGTCAGGCGAACGCCCGCGACGTCATTGGTCGAGCGGCCGAGCGGAACGTCCGCCACGACAAACACCCTGGCACTCGCATCGGCCGCGATTTGATCCAGATAGGTGATCAAAACGTCCGTGCCCGGATCATAGTCGCCGTCATTGTTGGTGTCGGCATAGATCCGCAGATTGGACACATCGAAATTGTCCGTGCCGCCATGCGCCGCCGTTCCGCCGGAGCGGTTCGTCGCCGCGAGCCCGAAATCGAGCGGCGCGTTCGAGGTGTTGGTGACGACGAAGCTCGTCACCGCGGCCAGCTGGCCAGGCGACACCACCGTCGTCGCATTGCCGTCCTCCGCAACGGTGAAGTTGACCTTGCGGTCGACGGTGAAGCTGTTGCTGGCGGAAAGGCCGGTCTGGGAAACGCCGCCGACCTGATAGGCTACGGAGACGTTGTTGGTGATAGTGGAACCGGCAGGAGTGCCGGCCGCGAAGGCGGGCGATGCCGTCCCCGCCACGAAAGCGAGCAAGCTCGCCGTCGCGCCATAGCGCAATATGGTTTTCATGGTTCTGGTCCGTTTTCTGGTCGATTGACAGCGCCGTTCCCACCCCCGCTGGCGCTGCTCCGCGGGTTAGAGGTCTATTTTACAACGCCTCTGAATCTGAGTTCGCCTTCAGCGCCGGCGGGGATCGCCGAAGCGAGCCGCCATCGGACGTGGGTCACATCCGCCAGAGCGGCCGGCCGGCTGCTGCCGTCGGCATTGCGCACGCTGAGCTGGGCAAGCGTTCCCCAGCTCCTGCCGCCGTCGACGGAGTAAACCGCTCCGGCACTTTCTGAGCCAGTGAAGCTAACTGAATCGGGAATAGGGTTGGTAACGACGAAATCCGCCGCGGGCGCCGACCCGTTGTTTCGGTAGCGCAGCACGAAGACGAGCGGGTCGCCGGGCGTGACCACGCCGGGCGTCTCGAGCGCGACTCGCGAAGTGCCGTCGGCGTTGCGGACGGCGCGCTCGACGAACACTTCGCTGTTCAGCGCGACCTGGTTCTGCGCCAGCGCGGCCGACGGCAGCAGGAGGGCGAGCAGGATCAGCAAAAACTTCATTTTCTTGGCTCCTTCAGTCGATCGCGACTTGAAAAGTGACGGTGCGGGTGGCCCCCGCGGCGACGGTGCCGAGGCGGACTGCGATCTCCGACCCGGTAAATTCCCCCGCATCGGCATCGGCGGCATCGCTGAGGCCCGAGCCTTCGAGCGTGATCGTGCCGGGCCGGTACGTCGAACCGGCGGGGATCGCGTCGGCGATGCGCAGATTGGCGAGGCTGCCCGAGCCGCCGACCGTGGCGACCAGGCGATAGGTGACGATCGATCCGGGCACCTGGGTGGCGCCGCCGAACGGGTCGGCGACGGTGGCGCTCTTCACGAATGCGACGGAAGCGGCCTGAACCGCATAATATCCGTCATCCTCGGCGTCGGCGCCGGTCGCGCCGACCACGGCGTCGCCGCCGCCCTGCCCCTGGCCAGCGAAGCTGGTGCCGGGCACGCCCGAGCCGGTCGCGGCGACCGCGAGCAGATCGACGCGACCGCGCTGGCCGTTGGCCGCGCCCGCGGGGATCGAGGAAAGGACGAAGACGACGATCGAATCGTCGGGCGCGAGCACCGGATTGTTGGAGCCGGGGACGTAGAGCGTGTCGAGGCCTGGATCGTAGACGCCGTTGCCGTTGGTATCGAGCACGATCGAGGTCGCCGCCGGGTCGAAATCGTCGCCGCCGGCATTGTCGCGCGCGGTCAGCACGAAGGCCTCGCTGCCATTGCCGGCATTGGTGACTCGGAAGGTCAGCACCTGATTGACCGCGGCCGGCACCGTCGAAACGTCGCCGCCGTCGGCCGAGGCGACGCTGACGTCGAGCAGCTCGTCGACGGTCAGGCTGACGATGTTGGAGGTGACCGTGTTCTGGCCGCCCCCCGGAAGATCGTAGGTCGCGGTGGCGCTGTTGTTGATCACCGTGCCCGCGGGGGTGCGCGCCGCATGGGCGGGCGCGGCGGCGAGCAAAGCGCCAGCCGCGAGCGCGGTCGCGGACAGGCGGAGGCGGAGCGCGCGCTTCGCATTTCCGCAGACAGGCATTAACCTCACATCGCTCATAGACGGTCACCTTTCAGTGAGCCGCCATATCGCGAGAAGGTTAACGAACTGCGGTTACTACTGTATTCACCTTGAGAGAGGTCCTGCGGGGATTACGGTAGGCTTCTTCGGGCCGCGCACGGGTGGCAAGCGCCGCCGCTTATTGTATCCCGGCGGGATGGATCTCGCCGCCTATCTCGCGCGGATCGGCCATGCAGGCCCGGTCGCGCCCGACAGCGACACGCTCGCCGCGATCATGCGCGCGCACGCCGCCTCTATCCCGTTCGAGAATCTCGACGTCCAGCTCGGGCGGCCGATCACCGGCGACCTCTCCGCGATCTTCGCCAAGCTTGTCGGGCGCCGGCGGGGCGGCTGGTGCTACGAGCAGAACGGCCTGCTCGGCTGGGCGCTGGAGATGATCGGCTTCGAGGTGATGCGCGTCGCCGGCGGCGTCATGCGGGTGGCGTCGGGCGACATCGTGCTCGGCAACCATCTCGCGCTCGTCGTCACGCTCGATCACCCATGGCTGGTCGACGCCGGCTTCGGCGGCAGCCTCGCCGAGCCGATCGCGCTGGCGCCGGCAACGCATCGCCACGCGCCCTACGATCTCAGCCTGGCGAGGATCGAGGACGGCTATTGGCGCTACGAGGAGTGGATCCGCGGCCGGCCGTTCAGCTTCGACTTCCGCGCCGACCCCGCCGACCCGGCCCTGCTCGCCCGCCAGCAGGCGCGGCTGCAGACCGACCCGGATTCGCCCTTCGTCCTCAACCTGGTCGCCCAGCGCCGCGCCGGCGACAGCCACGCCTCGCTGCGCGGCCGCGTGCTCACCTTGAGCCGGGCCGAGCGCCATGAGGAGTTCCTGATCGAGGATGCAAAGACCCTGGTCGACACGCTGCTGACCCGCTTCGGCCTGGACGTGCCGGAGGTCGCGGCGCTCTGGCCCGCAATCTGCGAACGGCACGAGGCCGTGTTCGGCTAGAGCTGGAGCCCGCGCTGGCCGGTCCCAGCTATACTATCGGCAATCCGCCGGGCTCCTCCGCTGCTCATGTCTCCCGGCATTTCCACATGCCGGCGCGCCAGCGGCATGGTCAGGCAGTGGGCGCCGCCGCCGCAGCGCGTGAACTGATCCAGGTCCAGCGCAATCACCTCGAAACCGCAGCCCGTCAGGATCGCGTTCAACCGCTCGTTGCGCGCCGGGGCGACCAGCCTGCCTTTGCCGAGGCTCAACAGATTGGCTCCCAGGCCGCCCACTTCGTCGGCGGAGGCCGGGATGATGCCGATCCCGAGCCGGCCGAGATGCGCCAGAAAATCGTCTTCCAGCGCCTCTGTGCGGGCAACGGCGCAATCGTTTGAAACCATGGTGAACAAGGTGTCGAGATGGAGGAACCGGCGATCGAAGCGGGTGTGGATCACCTCCCAGCCCCTGCTTTCGAACAACGCGCCCAACGCCCGAGCGCCACGCGCGTCGGTGCGGTCGCCCGAGTGTCCGACGACCAGCACGCCCTCGCGAAGCAGGCAGATGTCGCCGCCTTCGATACTGCCTTCAGGGACCCGGCCGAGATGCGGCACTCCGAACGCGGCGGCCGCGCGAGCGGCAACGCCCGGCTCGGCGCGCCGGTGCGGCGCCGCCGGCCGCAGCTCGATCAGGCCCCAGGGGCTCATCAGCACGGCGTCGCGGGTGAAGCAAAGGTCGGCGAGGCCGGGAGAAGGCGCCACGAAGTGGCAGCGCACTCCGTTCCGCTCCAGCGCTGCCGCCAGCGCCTGATGCTGGCGCGCGGCAAGCGCAGGCGAGGCGAACAGGCCCCTGGCGATGCTTTCGCGCGACACCGAATTGCACGGCACCAACTCGAGGAACGCAGGCGCGCAAAGCAGAACGTCGGTGAGCTCGCCAGTCTCCGTGGCCACGCCCCAAGGACGGGCCGCTTCGGGCTCCCGCAGCCCGTGGTCCATCGAGGCCGGCGCCCCGGCGCGATCAAGCAGCATCTACCAAGCCTTTACTACCCGCGGCGCGTCTAAAGCCCGCTATTCATTGGAAAATCGGCGCGCATCCGCACGCCTCCATGGCCAAGCCCAATCCATACTCGATGCGATAGTTCCAGCTGCGAGCTCGGCTCTAATCTGTATCAGTGCGGAAGCCGGCCCGGCGGTTCACGATGGAACCTTGTCCGCCCGGCTCGCTTCTTGCTTTTGCCAAGCGCGCCAGGAGGCCCTCATGTCCAGACAGCCGTCGCCACCCGCGCCCGGGGGAAAGACCGACCGGGGCCAGCGGGCGAGCTTCGATCCCAAGACCGGCGAGGTGTCGGGAAGCGGCGCCGGCATCGGCAACCCAGCGAGCACCGAGGATTATGACGACGACATCAGCGTCGGCTCGGGAAGCGACCGCCGGACCGGAGGCCCATCCAACGCAGCCTGATCCGTGACCGAGCGCTTCATTCAAGGTCGCTCCGACATCCGATATTCGCGCTAACCTGAGATAAAGGAGGGGCTATTTTCTGAACTTGGGCCGTGCCCGAGCGTATTGGCAGCCGCGGCCCCTGGCTGGAGGCTGGGTTAATGGCCGGCCGGATCGCACCAATCGAGGGAGAGCAACATGGCGTCGCGGAAGTCCGCAGTGGCCGGCAAGAAGCCCGGTGAATCTCCCAAGAAGGCACCCCGCGCCGCCGGCCCCAAGCTCGAGGACCGTTACCAGGAGGCGCAGGGCGCGGGCGGGGAAACCCATCAGATCGCGACGGGCGACACGGCGATCCTGACGACGCAGCAGGGCGCGCCGGTCGCGGACGACCAGAACACGTTGCGGCAGGGCGAACGCGGACCCGCGCTGATGGAAGACTTCCATTTCCGGGAGAAGATCTTCCATTTCGATCATGAGCGGATTCCGGAGCGCGTCGTTCACGCCCGCGGCTATGGGGCGCACGGCTATTTCGAGCTGACCAAATCTCTTTCGAAGGTGACGCGGGCAGATATCTTCCAGCGCGTCGGCGAGCGCACGCCGGCCTTCGTCCGCTTCTCGACCGTCGCCGGCAGCAAGGGCTCGTTCGACCTCGCCCGCGACGTACGCGGCTTCGCGGTCAAGCTCTACACCCAGGAAGGCAATTGGGACCTGGTCGGCAACAACATCCCAGTCTTCTTCATCCAAGACCCTATCAAGTTCCCCGATCTCGTTCATGCGGCGAAGCCGGAGCCCGATCGCGCCTTCCCCCAGGCGCAGACCGCGCACGACAATTTCTGGGATTTCATCTCGCTGACGCCTGAATCGATGCACATGGTGATGTGGATCATGTCTGACCGCACCATCCCGCGCTCGTTCCGGTTCATGGAAGGCTTCGGCGTCCACAGCTTCCGCTTCCTCGACGCCAGGGGCCGCTCGACCTTCGTCAAGTTCCACTGGAAGCCGAAGCTCGGGCTGCAGTCGGTGCTGTGGAACGAGGCCGTGAAGATCAACGGCGCCGACCCCGATTTCCATCGCCGGGACTTGTGGGATGCGATCAATGGAGGCGACTTCCCCGAATGGGAGCTGGGCGTCCAGCTGTTCGACGACGCATTCGCCGAAAAGTTCGATTTCGACATATTGGATCCGACCAAGATCATTCCCGAGGAGGTGCTTCCGGTCACGATCGTCGGCCGGCTGGTCCTCGATCGCGTCGTCGACAATTTCTTCGCCGAGACCGAGCAGGTCGCCTTCTGCACCCAGAACGTGCCGCCGGGGATCGACTTCAGCAACGACCCGCTGCTGCAGGGCCGCAATTTCTCCTATCTCGACACCCAGGTGAAGCGGCTCGGGGGGCCCAATTTCACCCATATTCCGATCAATGCGCCCAAATGCCCGATGGCTCATTTCCAGCAGGACGGGCACATGGCGATGCGCAATCCCGCGGGCCGCGCCAATTACGAGCCGAACAGCTGGGGGGCGGAAGGCGGACCGCGCGAGGATCCCAAAAGCGGCTTCCGCAGCTTCGCCGAGGAGGCGCCGGGGCCGAAGACGAGGCTGCGCCCGGAAAGCTTCGCCGACCATTACAGCCAGGCGCGGCAATTCTACACCAGCCAGGCCCCGGTCGAGCAGAAGCATATCGGCGATGCCCTGACCTTCGAATTGAGCAAGGTGGAGCGGCCCGATATCCGCTCACGTCTGGTCTCGCATCTGATCCACATCGACGCCGGCCTTGCCGCGACCGTCGCGGATGGCCTCGGCATGCCCTTGCCAAAGCCCGCGGTGGCGGCGCGGCCGGTACGCACGGACCTGAAGCCGTCCGACGCGCTGAGCATCGTGAAGCGCGGCCCCCCCGGCTTCGCCGGCCGGAAGCTCGGCCTGTTGCTGACCGACGGGACCGACGCCGCTCTCTTCAACGCACTGACGGCCGCGGCCGACAAGGCAAAGGCGGTCTACGAAGTGGTGGCGCCGAAGATCGGCGGCGTCACGCTCAGCGACGGCACGGCTGTCGCGGCGAAGCACAAGATCGACGGCGGACCCTCGGTCCTGTTCGACGCGGTCGTTATCCTCGCTTCCGACAAGGGCGCCGGGCTCCTGGCGGGGGACGCGGCATCCAAGGATTTCCTGTCCGACGCATTCAACCACTGCAAGTATATCGGCTACAGCGCCGCCGCCTTGGCCCTGTTCGAGAAGGCGGGCCTGGCGGCGGACATGGATGAGGGGTGCGTCGAAATCGGATCGTCGCGCGATGCCGGCGCATTCATCGGCAGGTGCGCGGCCCTGCGCCACTGGGATCGCGAGATGAAGGTCGATCTCGACGCGAAGGGCGGGCCCGGCAAGATCGGGAAAAAAAGACCGCGCTGATTGAGGTTAGCATGTTCGTCAGGAACCGTGGGCGCGCGCCGGCATTGGAATGGCGAGCTTCTCGGGAGACGATCATGGGCCAGCGTGAATTGATTGAACCGCATAAGGGGGACAAGCGCTACCAGCGGCGCAATGGGGACGGGACGTTCGGCGAAGCCGATGATCAGGGCCGCTCGCTGAGCCAGGACGTCCGGCAGCATGCCGCGGCGAAGAAGCCCAAGGGCCAGGGCGACAGGGGCGATTGACATCTCTGCATTATCGAAAGGCATGACCCGGATTCCGCTGGAATTATGGGCAGGCCCCGAGTGCACGATCGTCCGCATCGGCAATCGCTGGCGCGATCAGGTCGCGGAAACCGGCCACCGGGTCCGTGCGAGCGACGTCGCCTTGATCGCAGGGCTCGGCATCAAGACGGTCCGTTACCCGATCCTTTGGGAAAGCGTGGCGCCAGACGGACCGAACGCATACGACTTTGCGTGGGCCGATGAGCGCCTGTCGATGTTCGAGGATTTTGGCATCGAGGTCATCGGCGGCCTCCTCCATCACGGATCCGGCCCGGCCTATACAAATCTCCTCGATCCCGATTTCGCCCTGAAATTCGCCGACTATGCCGCCCGCGTGGCCGAGCGCTATCCTCGCATCCGGCAATGGACGCCGATCAACGAGCCGCTCACCACAGCGCGCTTTTCCGCTTTGTATGGGCATTGGTACCCGCACCGGCGGGATTATCCCGCCTTTCTCCGCGCGCTCGTCAATCAGTGCGACGGGATCCGGCGCGCCATGACCGCGATCCGCCGGATCGATCCGGGGGCGAGGCTCATCCAGACGGAAGATGTCGGGAAAACCTTTTCCACCCCGCATTTGGCCGATCAGGCGCGGCATGAAAACGAGCGCCGCTGGCTGAGCCTGGATCTGCTGGCCGGGCGGGTCCGGCCCGGCCACGCGCTGCACGGGTTCCTGCTCGACGCCGGCATCGGTGAGGCCGAGATCGAAATCTTCGCGGGCGGGGAGGCCCGGCCGGACCTGGTCGGCGTCAACCACTATCTTACGAGCGATCGATACCTGGATCACCGGACCGACCTCTATCCCGGTTTGAAGCCGGGCGGAAACGGGCGCGACATCTATGTCGACGCCGAGGCGGCGAGAGTCGATGAGTCTCAGTGCGATTTCGGCCTCGCGGCGCGGCTGCGCGAAGTCTGGGAACGCTATTCGATCCCGCTGGCGATCACCGAGGTCCACCATGGCTGCACGCGCGAGCAGCAGCTCCGCTGGTTCGCCGAGGCTTGGACGACGGCCGGGCGGCTGCGGGGCGAGGGCATGGATTTGCGCGCGGTGACTTTGTGGTCGATGTTCGGCGCGGTGGATTGGCGATCGCTCATTACCCGCGACGACGGCGCCTATGACGTCGGTGCCCTGGATGTCCGGGCTCCCCTCCCGCGGCCCACCGCCGTTGCGAAGGCGGCGGCCGCCTATGCACTGGGGGAGACCTACCGGCATCCGGTCCTCGCAGAGACGGGATGGTGGCGGCGGCCGGAGCGGCTCTATTCGTGGTCGGGCGACACCTCTCCGGTCCCGCCCGAGGGGCCGCCCCTTCTTGTTACCGGCGCCACGGGGACGCTGGGCCAGGCGCTCGCCCGCATTGCGGCACACCGTGGGCTCGCCTCCCGGTCCACCGACCGGGCGGCGCTCGACATCCAGGACCCGGGCTCGATCGCGGCGGCGATCGAGCGGGTGCGGCCCTGGGCCATCGTCAATGCCGCGGGCTTCGTCCGGGTCGAGGACGCCGAGCGGGAAACCAGTGCGTGCATGGCCGCCAACGCAACCGGCGCGGCCAATTTGGCACGCGCCTGCAGGGACAATTGCATCCCTTTGCTCACCTTCTCCTCGGACCTGGTATTCGACGGCCTGCTCGGCCGGCCCTATCTCGAAAGCGACCTCGCCAATCCGGTCGGGATGTACGGGCAAAGCAAGTTGATGGCGGAGCGCCTGGTCTCCTGCGCGGGAGGAAAGGCGCTCGTCATCCGCACCAGCGCATTCTTTGGCCCGTGGGACCGCCACAATTTCGCTTGGTCGGTATTGGACGCGCTACGCCGCGGCGAACCGTTCAGCGCGTCCGCCAACGACCTTGTCTCTCCCACCTTTGTGCCCGATCTCTGTCACGCGGCCCTGGACCTGCTCATCGATGGGGAGACCGGGATCTGGCACCTCGCCAACCAGGGGGCGACAAGCTGGTTCGCGTTCGCCCGCGCCATCGCTTGCGGCGCGGATCTGGATGCCGATCTCATCTTCGCGCGCGAAAGCGGGCCTCCGCGCAACACCGCGCTCGCCAGCATGCGCGGCAATCTGCTCCGCCCGCTCGAGCCCGCTTTGGCGGATTTCCTGCGCGACGTCGGCACCGTGACTCCGGCGGCGCCGCGCGCCCCTGCGCTTCACTCAGCCGCGATCAGCGTCGGCTGAGCCGCGTCGGCCCGCCGCTGCGCATCGAGGCGGCGGAAGGCCGACAGCGCCTGTCCCACCACCTGGTCCATATTGTAGTAGCGGTAGGTGGCCAGCCGACCCACGAAGGTCACGTCGGGCGTCTCCAGTGCGAGCGCCTCGTAGCGCTTGAACAGCGCCTGGTTCTCCGCGCGCGGGATCGGATAATAAGGATCGCCCTCGGCGCTCGGATATTCGTAGGTGAGGCTGGTCTGCGGATGCTGCTGGCCCGTCAGGTGCTTATATTCGGTGATCCGGGTGTAGGGCACTTGCGGGTCCGGATAGTTCACGGTCGCCACCGGCTGAAACTGCGCCACGTCGACCAGCTTGTGCTCGAAGCGCAGGCTCCGGTAGGGCAATCTTCCGTAGCGGCAGTCGAAATATTCGTCGATCGGCCCCGTATAGATCAGGTGGTCCGCTTCGATCTCCTCGACGATCTCACGATAGTCGGTGCTCAGCAGCACGTCGATCAGCGGGTGATCGAGCATGCGATTGAACATCGCCGTATAGCCGTTCTTCGGCATGATCTGGTGCTTGTCGCCGAAATAGCGGTCGTCGGTGTTGGTGCGCGTTGGGATCCGCGCAGTGACCGACTTGTCGAGCTGGCTGGGGTCGACGCCCCATTGCTTGCGGGTATAGCCCTGGAAGAACAGTTCGTAGAGTTCCCGGCCCACCGCCGAAACCACGACGTCTTCCGAAGTCGCGATCGTCTCGACCGGCTCCGCCCGCGACGCCAGATAGGCTGCGGCTTCGTCATCGCTCCGCAGGTCGAGGTCGAACAACAGGTTCAGCGTCGTCCGGTTGATCGGGATCGGCACGAGCTGTCCACGCACCTGCGCCAGCACGCGATGCTCGTAGGGACGCCACTCGGTGAATTGCGACAGATAGTCGACAATCTCGTCGGAGTTGGTGTGGAAGATGTGAGGGCCATATTGGTGGATGAGGAGTCCAGCTTCGTCCAGGTGGTCATAGGCATTGCCGCCCACGTGCGGCCTTTTGTCGACCACGAGAACATGGGCGCCATGCTGGCTCGCCAGCCGCTCGGCCAGCACCGACCCCGCGAAGCCCGCGCCGACCACCAGATAGTCGTAATGCTTCCTCGCGGGAGTCGCGGCCAGGCCCGGGCGGGCCAGGGGGACTGCAGACGCTTCCTGGACGAGCCCCGCCATGCGGGCGAAAGTGATTTCCCAGCTCAAATTGGCGAGCTTGGCGTCGGCTTCGCCCAGCCACTCACCGGGCTCCCGCGCCAGCGCGAGCGCATCCTCGCAAGCCGAGGTGAAGGCGGCGGCGCCGTCCGCGATGAAGACGGCGCCGATGTCGCCATAATGGCGCACGACGTCCGCGATCGGCGTCGACACAACCGGGCAGCCTCCCGCAAGATATTCGGGCGTCTTGGTCGGCGAGATGAACCTGGTCGAATCGTTGATCGCGAAGGGCATCAGCGCGACGTCCCAGCCGGCAAGATAGGCGGGCAGCTCGTCATAGGTCCGGCTGCCCAGAAAATGGAGGTTGGCGCGTTGCGGCAGCTCGGCCGGGTCGATCTTCACCACCGGCCCGATCATGACGATGCTCCATCCAGGATGCGCGTCGGCGAGCGCGGCGACGAGGTCGAGGTCCATCCTCTCGTCGATCACCCCGTAGAATCCCAGGCGGGGGCCGGGGAGCGCCGCCTGGTCGGCAGGCTCGGCGATCTCGCCGCGGGCCTTCGAAAAATGGGCGCGGTCGACGCTGGACGGGAACGGGTGGATGTTGTCGTGGCGGGCCTTCTTGGCTTCGTAGAGGCTGTAGCCGCCGGTGAAGACCACGTCCGCGGCCGCGAACAGCTCGCTCTCCAGCTCGAGCAATTCCGGCGGTGCGAAACGGAAGTTGGCGAGCTCGTCCATGCAGTCATAGACCGTGCATGCCGCGGGAACATGCCGCGAAATCGGTAGCATCATAGGGGTGTAATACCAGCGGACGAAAGGCCCGCGCTCCCTCGCGAGGTAGCCGTTCAAAAGCCCCTCGAGGATCTCCTCGCGCGCCTCGGGCGCCAGGCCTTCGGGAAGCGAAGGCGTGACGACAACCACGCCCGTTTCCGCGCAGACGCGCACGCCGAGCGCGGGCTGGCAATGCGGCAGCGCCGATTCGGGCTCTTCCCAATAGATCACCCGCCGCGTGCGCGCGAACCGGCTCATCAAATGTTGGGGGCGCTGGAAGACGAAATTCCAGCGAAGGTGGGAAAAGCAGATCAAGGCGAGGTCGGGGCGATTGGCACAAGCAACAGGACGCTGCTCCGGCGCCACGGCGTCGGTTAGGATCATTTTGGTGAAATCCCCTGATTTGAACGATTGTTCATAGAACGATGCCCCGAGTTTCGAGTTCCCAACGCCCTGTTTTATGTGACTAATCCAAATCAGCGGACCTTGGACCTGCCGGCCTTCCAGGCGGTTCCCGCGGCTTGCGCCCTGCCGGGCATGGAGCGGCTATTGCTGCCGGCCGGCACGCGCTATGGTTGCTCATGCGCCGGCTTGCATCGTTCCTCATTGCCCTGTCGGGGCTTGCCGGCTGTGCGGTCTCGGCCCGGCAGGCGCCCTCCACCGCCACCTATCAGAATCCGGTGATCGACAGCGATTTCCCGGACCCGGCGGTGCTCCGCGCCCGGGACGGCTATTATTATGTCTATGCCACGCAAGGCGCGCATGAGGGGCGCATGCTCAACATCCAGGTGGCGCGCTCGCGCGATCTGGTGAGGTGGGAGCGGCTCGGCGACGCCTTGCCGGTCAAGCCGGGATGGGCGGGCCGGACCCAGGATTTCTGGGCGCCCCATGTCTCCGAGCATCGCGGCCGCTACTACCTCTATTATTCGGCCAAGCCCGACGCGGCCCTGACCGACACGAGCCAAGGCCTCTGTCTCGCCGTCGCCACCGCGGACCGGCCGGCGGGACCGTTCGTCGATTCGGGCCGGCCGCTCCAGTGCGGCACAGGTTTCATCAACATCGACCCGATGGCCTATGACGACCCGGCGACCGGCAGGCGGCTGCTCTACTGGGGTTCGGGGTTCGGGCCGATCAAGGTCCAGGAGCTCGCGGCCGACCGCATCTCCTTCGCCCCCGGCAGCCGGCCGATCGACCTTGTCCCGGTCGTCCGCACGGAGGATCCGGCCAATTATCGCCGCCTGGTCGAAGGCGCCTGGGTCGTCCGGCGCGGCGGTTTTTATTATCTGTTCTTCTCCGGCGACAATTGCTGTGGGCCGAACGCCCATTATGCAGTGATGGTCGCCCGTTCTCGAAGCGCCACCGGGCCGTTCGAAATGCCGCCCGCGGACATAGCGGGCGGAGTCATTCTGGCGCTCCGCGGCACCTGGATAGCCCCGGGCCACAACGGCCTCATCCAGGATTCGCGCGGCAATCACTGGATGCTCTATCACGCCGTCGACGCCCGCCGGCCCCGCTCCGCTCCGGCCGCCGAGATCAACAGCCGCAGGGTGATGCTGCTCGACCGGATCGTGTGGAGGGATGGCTGGCCCAGGATCGAGGGGGACGGCCCTTCGTCCGGCATGCGCGCCGGACCCGCGATCCGCTAGGTCAGGGCCAACGCAGCCCGAGGGCGCGCTAGGCGAGCGCGACTCCATCGGCGCCGAAACGCAGGCGGGTCGTCAGGAGCGCGCGGAAGGCATTGTAGCCGCCGGTCCCGGGAAAGAAGGCGTGGAAAAAGAGCTGCGGCTGGCCGTCGAGCCCCGGCGCCACCGACGCGTGGCCCGGGGCCCACCAGCTGGGCGTCGATCTGAGCAGCGGCTCGGGCTGCTTCACATAGGGCCCGAGCGGGTGATCGGCGACGGCGACGCCGATGCCGTAGGCCGGGGTGCCGAAATCGTTGCCGGCATAGAAAAGCCAGTAGCGCCCCTGCTGGCGCGTCACCCATGGCCCTTCGATCAAATGCCCCTCCCAATCGAGATCGTTGGCGAGGACCAACCTGTCCTCGCCGACCAGCTCGCCATCTGGAGTGAGCCGCTGGGCGTGAATAGGTGTCGTCATCGCCTCAAGGATGGACGCGGCCTCCGGATAGTCGGCGAGGACGCGCTTCGCCTGCGGCCAATTGTCGAGCACCGCCTCGATGAGCGGCTGCATAAGGAAGAAGCGCTCCATCGGCCGGCGCGCATTCGCCCAGGGCTGGACCACGGCGGCGAAGGCGGCGGTGGCGCGATCGGCGTCGGCGGAGAAGATCAGCTCGACGAGCTCGGGCCGCCGCCGAAGCAGGCCGGCCAGCGGCCTCGGCCAGATGCCGTTCGTGTCCTTTTTCCAGAACAGATAGGTCTCGCCCGCTTCGTCGATGAAGATGTGCGAATCGATGACGCCGCCGCTGTGCAGCGGCAGCGACGGATCGTCGGCGAGGCCCGTCGTATTGGCCGCATGCCCGCTGAGCAGGGGACGGCCGCGATCCCGCCAGGGCCCGGTCGGGCGCTCGCTCCTGGCGAGGCCGATGGCCAGCGCGTTGTCATGCCGGCGCGCGGTGTAGACGAGCCAATATTCCTCGCCGACGCGGGCCATCTCCGGCGCCCAGAAATCGCCGACGCGCTGGCCGTGCGCCGTCCAGGCCGGGGCCTCGCCTTCGGGAAACACGAACCCCTCGTGCGTCCAGGCCTCGAGGTCGTCCGAGCGCAATATGGGGAAGGCGTCGAGCGCGTCGTTCGAGGTCGCGGTGAGGAAATAGCCCTCGTCCGTCTTGAGGACCGCCGGATCGCCATAGCCCGCGAACGTGCGCGGGCTGAGGTTTTCGAGGATCAGCGGGCGCCAGTCGGGCTCGGGCTCGCCGCTCGGCGCGGGCCCCTCATAGCTATGCGGGAGGCGGGTGCCGAAGTCGCGCGCCAGCTCGCGGTAGAAGGCAAGATAATCCTGATGCCCGCCGGCCGGAACGAGATATTCCCTGGTCGCGCCCGCGCGGGTCACGGTGAGGCGGCTTCCCTCCCCCGCCGCAACCGCCTCCACGGTGAAGGGCTGATTCGCTGTCATCGACGCCCGATAGACGGCTCGCCAAGGCGAAGAGAAGGGGTTAAATTACAATTATAAGATAAATGTGGAGATACGCCGTGAGCGATGCGCGTTACGAACCCGCCGATGTGATGAGGGGCCTCTACGGCGATGGCATCATCGGCTTGGAAGGCGCGTTCAGCTCCGGCTTCGCGGATCGGATGCGGGAAGACATCGAAACCTTGTTCGAAGAGGCGAGCCGCGTTCCGGGCGGAGCCCTGCCCCGGGGGCCGCACCGCTTCTATGTCGAGGTGCAGCCGGAGCGCGTCGGCGGCTTCGTCGAGATCGTCACCCATCCCTGGTTCGTCGCGGTGTGCGAGGCGGTGCTTGGGCCGGACTATCGGATCGTCGAGGTGGGCTTCGACATCCCGTTCCCCGGCGCCGCCGACCAGCCCTGGCATCGCGACTTCGCGGTACCCGAAGCGACGACCAAAGGGCGGCGGCTGAACTCGCTCGCCTTCAACCTCACCGCAGTCGACACGCGGCAGGAGCATGGGCCTTTGGAGATCGCGCCTGGCACCCAGTGGGATCAATTCGAAGGCTGCCCCAAGGGCATGTTTCCGCCGCGCGCGCTGTGGCCGCGCTATGCCGAGCGCGCGGTACGGAAGCTGCCCCGGCGCGGCGACATCTCCGCCCGCTTCGCGCTCACTGTCCACCGCGGCACCGCCAACCGCTCGGACGAGGCGCGCCCAACGCTCGTGGTCGGAGCCGACGCGCCGGACGCGACCAATGCCGCGCATCACGACCTCCAGGTCACCGCGCCTATGCCATAACGCTGCCGCCGAAGGTTCTGGACCACCTGACCTATCGCCTGGTCGACGCCCTCGAGCCGGTAGTCCAGCACCATGTCATCGAGGGTCTGCTTACGCCGGCTTACTGACCCGGCATTGACGCCGCGCCCCCGGTCCGACAACAGGGGGAATAAATAAGATAAAAGAGGAATGCCTTGCCCAGCCTCGAGCTTCACGACATCCGCAAGGCCTATGGCGACACGCTCGTCCTCGACGGCGTGTCGCTGACCATGGAGGCCTGCGAGTTCGTCGCCTTCCTGGGTCCCTCCGGCAGCGGCAAATCGACCTTGCTGCGGATCATCGCCGGCCTCGAGACTCCAGACGGCGGCGAAATCCTGCTGGACGGGCGGCGGATCGACCAGCTCCCGCCCGGCGAGCGCGACGTCGCGATGGTGTTCCAGCATTATGCGCTCTACCCGCACATGTCGGTGCGCGAGAATATGTCCTTCGGCCTGCGCAACGCCCGCGTCGCCAGAGAGGAGATCGAGGCCCGCGTGGCGCAGGCGGCGCATGTGCTCGAGATCGAGGAGGAGCTCGACAAGAAGCCCGGCCAGCTTTCGGGCGGCCAGCGGCAGCGGGTCGCGATCGGCCGCGCCATCGTCAAGCAGCCCAAATTGTTCCTGCTCGACGAGCCGCTTTCCAACCTCGATGCGGCGCTGCGCCTGCGCACGAGGGTCGAGATCGCGCAGCTACGCCAGCGCGTCGACGCGGCCCTGATCATGGTCACCCACGACCAGGCCGAGGCGATGACCCTCGCCGACCGCATCGTCGTCATGAACGACCGCCGCATCCAGCAGGTCGGGCCGCCGATGGAAATCTACGCGCGGCCCGCGAACAGCTTCGTCGCCCGCTTCGTCGGATCGCCTGCCATGACCTTGGCATCGGCGGTGCTGCTCCCCGGCGACGGCAGCTTCGCCCGCGTCCGGCTCGGCGACGGTGCCGAGGTCGAGACGCGCGTGGTCGCAAGCGGCCTGCCGGCAGACGCGCCGCTGCATCTTGGGCTCAGGCCGGAGAACGTCACGGTGACCGCGCCCGAAGCCGGGACCACCAAGGCGAAGGTCGAACTCGTCGAACGGCTCGGCGACCGCACGCTCATCTACGCCCGCCTTGCCGACGGCCTCGAAGTCACCGCGCAGGACGAAGGCGACAGCCGGATCAGGCTGGGCGACGAGATCGGCCTCAGGATCGATGGCGGCGCCGCCCATCTGTTCGGGCCCGACGGAGCCGGCCACCACGCCGAGCCCGCGGCGTGAGAACGCCAGGCAGCTGGCGCCGGTTCGAAGGCTATGCCTTCGTCGGGCCGTTCCTGCTGCTCTACATCTTCATCCTCGTCTATCCGCTGATCCTCGGCATCGGAATCAGCTTCCACCGCGCCGATCTGTTCGGCGCGCGCCAGTGGGTCGGCACCGAGAATTACGCGCGGCTGCTTGCCGATCCGGTGTTCCACCAGTCGGTCGGCAACTCGCTCAAGCTGGTGCTGCTGATCGTCCCGCCGCTGACGATCATCGCCCTCGCTTTGGCCCTCGCCCTGAACCGTCCGACAAAGACGGCGGCGGTGTTTCGCGGCATCTTCTTTTCCTCCTCGGTCCTGTCGGTCACCATCGTCACCCTGATCTGGCGCTTCGTCCTGACCCCCGATGCGGGCCTGGTCGCCAAGGCGATGCAGGCGCTGGGCCGCGATCCGATCCCTTTCCTCAGCGACCCGAACCTCACCATCCCGGCGCTCGCCATCACCACCATCTGGTGGTGCATCGGCCTGCCGATGATGCTGTTCCTGGCCGGCCTGCAGCAGATCCCGGGCGACATCTACGAAGCCGCGTCGCTCGACAAAGCGAGCCGCTGGACGACCTTCCGGCGGATCACCTTGCCCTCGATCCGCCGCACCCTGATCCTCGTGGTGATGCTGCAGACGGCGGCGCAGCTGCAGCTGTTCGGCCAGGCGCAATTGCTCACCGCCGGCGGCCCGAGCGGCACTTCGCGGCCGATCGTCCTCTACATCTACGAAGTCGCCTTCGGCCGCTGGGAGCTCGGCTACGCCGCCGCGGCGGCCGAACTGCTCTTCCTGATCGTGCTGGCCGTCACCCTCATCCAATATTGGGCGGTGACCCGGCGGGAGCCCGAGAGATGAGCGCCGGCGCCCGCCGTACCGGGCTCTCCACGCCCGCTTTGATCGGCGTGATCTTCGGCGCCATGATCATGGTCGCGCCTCTGATCTGGACGCTGCTGCTGTCGTTCAAGAGCAATGCCGACCTGATGCGCGACAGCGCCACCGCTTTCTCGGGGCCTTACACGCTGGAGAATTACGGGGCGATCCTGCAGGGTTCGCAGGTCTTCCGCTGGCTGCTCAACAGCGCGATCGTCTCGCTCGGCACCACCGCGGGCGTGCTCATCCTGTGCTCGCTCGCCGGCTACGGCTTCGCGCGCCTCGAATTCCCGTTCCGCCGCACCCTCTTCGTCTTCGTGCTGCTCGGCCTCGCCATCCCCGAGCAGGCGGTGATCCTGCCGCGCCACCAATTGTTCGCCGAGCTTCATCTCCACAATAGCTATCCGGGCCTGATCCTGCCCGGCCTGGTCGCGCCGTTCGGCGTCTTCTTCATGACCCAATATTTCCGCGCCATCCCGCGCGAGCTCGACGAGGCGGCGATGCTCGACGGCGCCTCGCGGTTCAAGCAATTCTGGAAGGTGCTGCTGCCACTGACCATCCCCGCCCAGGCGACATTGGGCGTGTTCACCTTCCTGGGCTCGTGGAACGATTATTGGTGGCCGCTCATCTCGGCGACCCGAAGCGACCGCTTCACCCTCACCGTGGGCCTCGCCTCCAGCCAGATGAACTATGCGCAGACGAGCGGGCTCGGCTTCCTGATGGCGCAGGCGGTGTTCGCCTCGATCCCCATCCTCATCGTCTACATCATCTTCCAGAAGCAGATCGTCCGCGCCATGGCCGGCGCCGCGGTGCGATGACGCGGCTCGCCTTCCTCCTCCTCGCCATCCTCGCGCTGGGCGGCTGCGGCGGCGGCGAGCAGAAGACCGAGATCGTCATCCAGCGCTTCTTCGGCGAATGCGGCGCCGTCTACGGGCAGAGCATCGACGTCCGCGCGGCCGAGAGCGAGTGCGGCATCCTGACGACGCTGATCAACCGTTTCGAGGCCGAGAACCCGGACATCCGCCTCAGCGTCAACGTCGTCGCCTGGCCGGGCTACCCCCAGCTCGCCGCCCAGATCGCCGCGGGCGATCCGCCCGACCTCGTCACCATGCACCAGTCGGTGATCTCCGACTATCAGGGGCGCGGGCTGCTCGAACCGATGGACGGCGTGCTGCGCGAGGCCGGAATCGGTCCGCAGAGCTTTACCGCCGCCGGCCGCCTGGGGGTCACCAAGAGCGGTCAAACCTACGGCATGCCCTGGGACACGATCGGCCGGCTGTTCCACGTCAACACCCGCCTGATGGCGCAGGCCGGGCTGATGCGCGACGGACGGCCGATCCTGCCGAACTCGCCGGAGGAATTGCTCGATCATGCGCGGCGCTTCCGCGCGGCGACCGGCAAGCCCTATCTCATCCAGGCGCACGTCAACGCGCCCGACACCCATGTCGGCATCCTCTACACCTACCTCCTCGCCCAGGGTGCGGTGATCTTTCCCGATGCCCGCCACATCCGCCTCAACACGCCCGAGGCGCGGCGCATCGTCGCGCTGTTCCGGCAGATCCAGGCGGAAGGGCTGACCACGCGAAACCAGGATTTCCCCGGGGCCACGGCGAGCTTCATCAACGGCGAGGGCGGGATCTTCCCGACCGGAACGTGGATGATCGGACCTTATGACGCGGAAGCCGCGACCCCCGGCCAGCCGCTCTACAAAAGCTATGCCGTGCTGCCTTTCCCGCACTTGTGGGGCCGGGATGCCGCCTTCGTCGACGGCCATGCCTGGGTGATGCCGCGGCGCGACCGGACGCCGGCGCAGCGGCAGGCGCTGGCGCGCTTCCTGCGCTTCCTCGCCGCGCACAATTTCGATTGGACGCGGACGGGTCATCTGCCGGCATTCCAGGCGGTGCTGGCGACGCCCGAATTTCGAGCGCTGCCGCACCGCGCCGACATCGCCGCGATGGCGGCGACCGGCGCCCAGCTGCCGGATTACGTCCGCCGCCAGTCCGCGATCCAGGGCCTGATCGGGGAGGAGCTCGAAGCCGCGGTGACCGGCATCAAGCCGGTCGAGCAGGCGCTGGCCGACGCGGAGCGGCGCGTCAACGAGCTGCTTTCGCAGATACTTTGAGAGCCCAAAAGCGGTTATCCGACCATTTGGTCGAAGAAAAAACAATGCCTGTTCAGACTGTTGTAACATTTTGTGGATAAACCTGGATCAATGTCTTGTGCGGTGAATCCGTGAGACGCTAAAAGGGCCCCGGCAAGCCTGGGGGGGTTTTGTGATGACGAGGATGATCAAGGACTATGTCGAGATCGGCGATCATGCGTCGATCGACAGCCTTATCGCGCGGCTGACCGAGGTCCGGGACAGCCTGCCGGCGGACGCCCAGGCCGAGATCAGGATGCGCGGAGACGATATTTTCGGCCGGCATTTGTGCATCGGCTTCCTGCGCCCCCTGACCGCCGAGGAAGCGGCCTGCGAGGGCCGCTATGTCCAGGCGGGCAAGCCCCGCCTGAAGCGGGCGGCTTAGGCTCTACCGACATTCAAAGCTGCTCCGCTCTGCTGCCTCCCCCTGGAGGGGGAGGGTTGGAGTGGGGGTGTACGGCGGCCACAGAATATTCGCTTGCTGCGGAACACCCCCTCCTAACCCCCCCGCTCCAGGGGAGGAGGGATAAATGGCTGAACATCGATGGAACCCCAGGTCCCTACTCGATCATCCCTCCCCGGCAGGGGCCAGCGGCACGATCGGAACGACGAGGCAATGGCTGGACGCCGGCAATAGCTCGCGCCAGTCGGCGATGAGCTTCTTATAGGCCAGCCCGACCGGGCGGATGTTGCGATCGAGGTCGTAGAGGCCGACGGGGTGGACGCGATCCTTGCGTTCGCGCAGCGCCGTATCCCAATCGGTCTGATCGGTCAGCGAATACCAGGTGAAGCCGACCGTCGGAATGCCGACGTTGCGGATCCTGAGCACGTTGGCCCATTCCTTCCACAGCCACTGCACCGCCTCCTCGCCGGTCGCACCCTGCTTCATGTTGGTTTCGGTGTGCATGATCGGCAGGCCATAGCGCTCGTAATATTGCCGGGTGATCTCGGAATATCCGAACACCTCGCCCGACGCCTCCGTATGGCCGTCGGCGAAGACGCGGTGCTCGTTGGTGATGTAATAGTCGTTGCCGAGAATGCAGTGCTGCCTGAGCTGGTGGCTGAGGAACCAGTTGTATTCCTCGCGGCTCATCCCGTTCTCGAGCAGGTATTCGTACATGTCGCTGTTGACGCGGTTGCCGTAGTTGAGATCGAGCGAGAGGAAGCGCCAGCGGTTCCTGAGCTCTGCCGCGTGGATCGCGGCCGGGCTGTCGGCATGGAAATATTCGGAAGACTCGCTCTGGATGAAGATCGCGTCGGGGCGGCGCTTCAGTATCTCCGTCATCGCCATGACGTTCGCCTTGACGAGATGCTTGAGCGCGGTGACGAAGGCGCGGTCGCTCTTCAGCTGCTCGTTCCACCAGCCGTACATGGCGGAGAAGACCGCGCAGACGAACATCTCGTTGACGGGCGTGTAGAGCTGCACCCAGGGATAGCGTTCGGCGAAGGCGCCGGCATAGAGCGCGAAGAGCTGCGGGAAATCCGGATTCTGGAAATCGCCGATCCAGTCGGGCACTCCGAAATGGCAAAGATCGACGATCGGGACGATGCCGCGCCGCCGCAGATCCGCCAGCGTGAGATCGGCGAACGCCCAGTCATGCCGGCCGGGGCCGAGATAGGTGGTGTGGAGCGGCGGGCCGTAGCGCAGATATTGGAGTCCGAGCTCCTCGACGAGGTCGAAGTCGAGCCGCCAGTGCCGGTAGTGGAGGCACGAGTCCATCTGATCGACGCGCGTGCGGCCGTTGTCGATGGTCGGGATGCTGTTCTCGATCCCGGTCGCGAACATGAAATTGGCGATGGCTGGTCTCCTAGCCGGCGAAGGGCGTTTCGGCGACGCCCGTCACGCCTGGCGAGGCCATGAAGAGTCCGCCCGCGAACGGCTGCTCTTCCAGCTCCGTGCGGGTCAGGCCGCGGCTCGCCGAGGTGATGAAGAGACGGTTGAGCGCGGACCCGCCGAACGCACAGCTGGTCGGGCGCTGCACGGGCACGGCGAGCTCCAGAAGGCGCTCGCCGTCCGGCGAGAGGCGGCGCAGGCACCAGCCGTCCCAAAAGGCGATCCACAGGCAATCCTGCGCATCCACGGTCATCCCGTCGGGATACCCCTCCCCCGGCCCGAACTCGGCGAAGATGCGGCGATTGGCGGCGGCGCCATCCTCGGCGAGGTCGAAGGCGTAGACGCGCTGCAGGGCGGAATCGCTGTGGTACATTGTCCGGCCGTCGAGGCTGAAGGCCGGGCCGTTGGCGACTCGGTAGCCGCTGTCGACGCGGGTCGGCTTCAGATCGGGATCGAGCCGGTAGAGCGAGCCCGTCGCCTCGCGTTCGAAGCGGTCCATCGTGCCCGCCCAGAAGCGGCCCTCGCGGTCGACCTTGCCGTCGTTGAAGCGGTTGGTTCCGAGCTCCGGCTCGGGATCGCCAAGATCCTGGAGCCGGCAGGCCGCGCCTTCGATGGCGAGGAAGCCGTCATAGCCCGCGCCGATGAAGCCGCCCGAGGCCCGGGGCGCGAGCGAGCAGAGATGGCCGGCAAGCCCGGTCTCGCGTAAGCCATCGGCTTCCGACCAGCGAAACAGGCGCTTTTCGGGAATGTCGACCCAGTAGAGGGCCTGCTCGCGCGCGACCCAGATCGGACCTTCGCCAAGGACGGCGCGGACATCGGCGATACATTCCATGTCAGGCTTTCCGCTCGGCGTCCGCGATCAGCGTCATCACGTCGGCGATGAGCGCGATCATCCCGGCCTTGGCGCCTTCGGCGTCCCGCGCGCGGATCGCGCTCAGCACGGCATGATGCTGCGGAAGGCTGGCGGTGCGGCCCTTGAACCGGTTGGTGAAGCGGATCGATGTCCTGAGCGCGGTCGTCACCACGTCGCGAAACTGCCTGTAGAAAGGATTGGCGGAGGCGTGGAGGATGGCGATGTGAAAGGCGATGTCGGCCTCGAGCGGATCGTCGTCGCCCGCTTCGGCGATCTCCATCCGCTCGTAGCCCGCGGCGATGGCGGCGATGCCGGCCTCGTTCGCCGCGCGCGCCGCGAGGGCCGCGGCCGCCGGCTCGATCGCGATCCTGAGCTCGGTGAACTGGCGCAGCAGCTCGAGCGAGAATTTCCGCTCGAGCAGCCAGCTCAGCACGTCCGCGTCGAACAGGTTCCAGTAGGAGGAAGGCTGGACGGTCGTGCCCTTGCGGGGCCGCGCCGTCAGCAATCCCTTGGCCGTCAGCATCTTCACAGCTTCGCGCGTCACCGAGCGGCTCACCGCATGCTGCTTGGCGAGCTCGGCTTCGGTCGGGAACGGCGTGTTCTCGTAGCGGCCGGTGACGATCGCCCGGCCAAGCGCGTCGAGCAGGCCGTAGGTCAGGTTGCGGCCCGCAAGACCGGCCGCGTGCAGGCTCGCCTGGTCAGTCGCCACTCGCTCGCCTCCTCACCGTCCTTGTTCACTGCCTGGCCCATCCGATCAATCACAAAAGGGCTCGACCATCTCGCGATGCCCGGCCAGGAAGGCATCGGCGACGATCCTGAGCGGCTCGCTGTCGACCTCGCTTGCCCCGCTGGCGACCAGGTCCGCGAAGCGGCCGTAGATCGAGGGATATTCGCCGCGTTCGGCGATCGCCTGCGGGGCGCCGTCGATCAGCAGCCGAGCGCCGCCCTCGCGCAGCTCCACTAGCGCACCGCTCTTCGTCTCCGCCCGGATCGTCCATTGCTCGCCGTCGGTGTGGCGCCAGTCCATCTCGGCCCGCATATCCCCGCCGGCGAAATCGAGGGTGGCGGCGATCGGCGCCTGCTTGTTGGCGGGGACGAAGAGGCGCGCCTCGCGAACGAACAGGGGCATGGGCAGGATGCGCGTCGCGATCGACAGCGCGTTGATGCCCGGATCGAACACGCCGAAGCCGCCGGCTTCCCAGATCCATTGCTGGCCCGGATGCCATTTGCGCACGTCCTCGCGCCAGCAGATGTCGAGCCTGGCGATGTCGGCACCGGCTAGCGCTTCGGCCGCTCTTGGAACCGCCGGCGCATGCTGCGAATGCCAGGCGGCAAAAACAGTGCGGCGGCGTCGTTCCGCGAGGCCGCGGAGGTGGGCGATCTCGCCAAGGGTCGCCGTCGGCGGCTTTTCGAGCAGAACGTGAAGGCCGGTGTCGAGCGCATCGCGGGCGATGGTGTGGCGGACGGCGGGCGGTGTGCAGAGCGCCACCGCGTCGAGCTTGCCCGACATGCCGGAAAACAGCGCTTCGGAAGTGGCGAACCAGGGCACGCCGATACCCGGATCCCCGCTCCGGCTCGCCACCGCGGCCAGCGCGAAGCGCGGATCGGCGGCGATTGCGGGAACGTGCTGGTCGCGCGCGATCTTGCCGAAGCCGACGATGGCGATGCGGATCGTCATGAGTCAGCCCTCGCCGGCCAGAGCGGCAACGAAGGCCCGCGCCTGCGCCGCCACCGCCTCGGCGCTTTGGCCGGGCCGGTAGAGCGCGCCGCCGAGGCCGAACCCGTCGGCGCCCGCGGCGCGATAGGGCGCCATCTTTTCCGGCGTGATTCCGCCGACCACGACCAGCGGAACCGACGCCGGGAGCACCGCCCGCTGCGCCTTCACCACCGCGGGCGGCGCCGCTTCGGCCGGGAAGAGCTTGAGCAGGTGGGCGCCCGCGGCGAGCGCGGCGAAGGCCTCGCTCGGCGTGAAGAAGCCCGGCGCCGAGACCAGGCCGGCCTGAACCGTTGCCGCGACCACCGCGGCATCGAAGCCTGGCGAGACGATGATCCGCCCGCCCGCCGCCACGACGTCGGCGACATCCGGGGCGCGCAGCACCGTGCCGGCGCCGATCAGCGCCCGCCCTTCGAAGCGCCTTGCGAGGCGGCCGATGCTGTCCAGCGGACGAGGCGAATTGAGCGGCACCTCGATGATGCGGATCCCGGCCGCGAACGAGGTCTCCCCGATCGCTTCCGCCTCCTCGGGCTCGACGCCGCGGAGGATCGCGATCAGCGGGCAGGTCCCGAAAAAGCCGCGGAAGGCGGGCAATGTCTCCATCAGAGCATCTCCGTCAACAGCCTGATTCCGGCAAGGAAGGCGGCGGCGCCATCCGCCGAGACCGTCTCGTGCCCGGCCTGCGCGAGTGCGGCGGCGTAGAGCGCGCAAAGCCCCGGCGCCCCGACCAGCGCAATGGGCCCGGCGCTGTGTCGCGCAAGGCCCGCGCGCACGTCGTTGCCGATCAGCATGCCGCTCGCATAGCAGGCACCGCCCTCCTCCATTTCACCGAGCAGGCGGCGCGCCCTGATGCGGAACAGCCCGGCGAGCAGGTCCTCGCCGCCGAGCGCCGCGGCAACGCCCTCGTTGAAAGCGGCTCCGGGTGCCACCTCTTCCTGGAGCTGGTCGGAGAGGATGCTGTGGGCCTTGAGCAGGGCGAATAGCTCCCCCGTCATCATCGTGCGGAACGCCGCGATCCGCCCCCCGGCCAGCTCCACCCATTTGGCGTGCGTGCCGGGATGGCAGGCCAGGCAGTCGGGGGACACCAGGCCCGCCGCCACAGCGCCGAGCATCTGCACCTCCTCGCCGCGCATCACGTCCGCGCCCGCGGGGCCGCTTTGGCTGACGCCCGGCACGATGCCGACGCGGCCGGGCTCGATCCACAGGATCGCGTCCGCGAGCTCCCGCGGACCGGCGGGGCAGGGAAGGTAGCGAGCCTCGCGCCAGCCACGGTTCGAGCCGACCATCCCCGCGAGCAGCATCGGGTGATCGCCCAGCCGCTCGCGAATCCCAGCGACTTCCGCTTCGAATCCCCCCTCCGGCACGGCCAGGATTCCGCGCGCCTCCTCGACGCTGTCGATCACCAGGCCGCCGCCGCCGACCGCGAAGGCACGGCGGTTGGTCGTCCCCCAATCGACCGCGATGTAATTGCCGGGCCAGCCCATGATCGTCATCCCCTGCCGCGCCCATTCGATTCTGAAGGCCGACGCGACTCTTGCCTAGTCACCGCCATTAGCCTTGCTCGCGGCATTTTATAATATAAATGTACAAGGCCGAAGCGACCCGCTTCAAGGTGTGAAGTCCAACATGAAGATTGCCCGCATCGAAACCTTTCACGTCCCGCCGCGCTGGCTTTTCGTCCGAGTCGAAGCGGCGGACGGCAGCTTCGGCTGGGGCGAGGCGAGCCTGGAGGGCCACGCCGAGGCCGTCGACGGCGCCTTCGAGGCGTTCCGCGACCGCTTCATCGGCGCGGACCCGCGGTGCATCGAGGACGTCTGGCAGGTCGCCTATCGCGGCGGCTTCTATCGCGGCGGCCCCGTGCTGATGTCGGCTCTGGCAGGGCTCGACCAGGCGCTCTGGGATCTGAAGGGGCGCCACTACGGCTTGCCGGCCTGGGAGATGCTGGGCGGCAAGGTCCGCGAAAGGATCCGCGCCTACGCCTGGATCGGCGGAGACCGGCCCGGCGACATCGCAGCGGCCGCCAGGGCCCGCCGGGATCAGGGCTTCTCCGCCGTCAAGATGAACGCGACCGCGGAGATCGACTATCTCGTCGCCCCCAAGCTGGACGAGGTCGCCGAGCGGGTGAAGGCGGCGCAGGCGGAAGGGATGGACGTCGGCGTCGATTTTCACGGCCGCGTGCACCGGCCGATGGCCAAGCAGCTGGCCAGGCTGCTCGAGCCGCTCGGTCTCCTGTTCATAGAGGAGCCGATCCTGTCGGAGAATCCGGAAGCTTTGCTGCAGCTCGCGAACCTCGTGAGCACGCCGATCGCGGTCGGCGAGCGGCTCTATTCGCGCTGGGACTTCAAGCCCTTCCTCGCCAGCGGCGCGGTCGACATCATTCAGCCCGATCTCAGCCATGCCGGCGGCCTCACCGAATGCCGCAAGATCGCCGCCATGGCGGAAAGCTACGACGTCGCCGTTGCCCCGCATTGCCCGCTGGGTCCGCTGGCGCTCGCCGCCTGCCTGCAGCTCGCCGCCTGCAGCCCAAACGTGATCATCCAGGAGATGTCGCTCGGCATCCACTATAATGAAGGCCACGATCTGCTGAACTTCTGCTCGAACGCCGCGGTGCTCACGCCGGTCGAGGGGCATCTCGCCATTCCGTCCGGCCCCGGCCTCGGCGTGGAAATCGACGAGGCGGCGGTGCGCGAGGCGGCGAAGCAGCCGCATCGCTGGCGCAATCCCGTCTGGCGCCATGCGGACGGCAGCTTCGCCGAGTGGTGAAAATCGCCGCGCCGGCAAGCGCTTGCGACCCGTATTCCACACTGTCCTATAAATCTTATAATTCACTTGTCAGCCGCGCGGGAGCCCTCCTATAACTGCGCCGGAACGAAGAGCCGCGCCAGCGGCCGCCGGCCGTGAAACGCCCAAGGGAGGCTCGATAAATGCGCTTCAGAACGCTCGCCCGCTGCTCGGCTTCGGTCGCGGTCCTGGCCCTCTCCATCTCCCCCGCTTCGGCCCAGGACGACGACGCCCCGGTGGCCGTCCAGCAGGCGCCAGCGCCCACGCCGGAGGAAGATGAGGCGAGCATCGTCGTCACCGGCCTGCGCCGTAGCCTCGAATCGCAGCAGAACATCCGGCGCAATTCGGACCAGATCGTCGACGCGATCGTCGCCGCGGATATCGGCAAGCTGCCGGATATCGCGGTGTCCGACACCGCGGCGCGCATTCCGGGCGTGCAGGTCGAGCGCGGAGGCGGCGAAGCCGGGCGCGTCCTCGTCCGCGGACTCCCCGACTTCACAACCACCTATAATGGCCGCGAGATTTTCACGGCCGAGACCCGCTCGGTCGCCCTGCAGGACTTTCCCTCGGGCGCGATCGGCGCGATCGAGGTGTTCAAGAGCTCGAGCGCGAACCTGATCGAGCCGGGCCTCGCGGGCCTGGTCAACGTCCGCTCGCGACGCCCCTTCGACTTTGACGGCTTCGAGATTGTGGGCTCCCTTTGGGGCCTCCATACCTATCAGGCCGACGAGATCACGCCCAACGGCAATTTGCTGGTCACCAACCGCTGGGCCGTCGGCGACGGCGGCGAGATCGGCGCGCTGATCGGCCTGTCCTATACCCGGCTGCGCTATCTCGATTCCACCCGCGAGAATACCGATTTCGTGGCGGGCGGCGGACCGAACGGCACCCGCTTCCCGGACATCCAGCGCATCTTCTACGGGGAAGGCGACCGGAGCCGGCCTTCGATCAATGCGTCGATCCAGTATCGGCCCTCGCCCGGCGTGGAGTTCTACGTCGAAGGCCTCTGGCAGGGGTTCCGCAACCGCGTCTCCGACCGGCTGATCGCGGTGCCGCTGTGGGGCGGCTCGGGTTTCTCCAACACCCAGACCCAGGAGGGCCGGACCGACCTGCTCGAGAGCGGCACCGTCACCAATCCGTTCCGCCCCGACGGCTTCCAGGGCGGCACGTTCAACAAGACCAACACCTATCAGTTCGCGATCGGCGGCAGCTACGACGCCGGCCCGTTGCGGATCTCCGCCGATCTGGCGCGGACCGACAGCACCTTCACCGGCTCGACCGCCAGCGTCGATTATGCGTTCGCCAACCGCCAGACCGTGACCTTCGACACCGATGTCGACGCGGAGGACGGCGGGGCGGAGTTCAGCTTCGCCAATTTCGACGCGAGCAATCCGGCCAATTACATCTATCGCGGCTTCTACGAGGAAGCGCAGCAGTCCACGGGCGACGACTGGCAGGCGCGGGTCGATCTCGCCTACGAAGCGGAACTGGGGCCGATCGAGGAGTTTCAATTCGGAATCCGCTACACCGATCGCGACGCCCATCGCGAGTTCGGCAACCGCTACTGGAATTTCGAGGGCAATCGCATCCCGATCAGCCAGGTCCCGCTCGATTACGTGCTGTTCGATCCCGGCTTCCGCGGCAGCGGCGTCCAGGATTTCAGAACCTGGCTGTCGCCGACCTACCGCAGCATCCGCGACAATCTCGTGCGGATGCGCGAGTTCAACATGGGTCTGGGCGGGACCGCGTACGGGCCCAACACAAACGAGGCGCCCACGCCGGACCCGCTGCAGACCTGGGATGCGAGCGAGCAGAGTTTCGCCGCTTACGCGCAGGTCAGATACGAGATCCCGCTCGGCGGCGAGGCGGTTCTCGATGGCAATATCGGCCTTCGCTACGTCAAGTCCGACCTCACCCTGAGCGGCACCCGGCTGGTCATTCCGGGCGGCGGCGGCGCCGGGGTGCTGACGCCGACCGACGTCGACCGCGACTTCGAGGCCTGGCTGCCGAGCTTCAATGCCCGCCTCCGCTTCACGCCGCAATTCCAGGCACGCCTGTCCTTCACGCAAACCCAGACCCGGCCGAGCTTCATCGATCTGCGCGCCTCCGGAACGCTCGATCAGCCGCCCGCCTGCCTGGCCCAGAATCCGCCCCCGGCAAACTGCTTCCAGACCGGCAGCGGCGGCAACCCGTTCCTCGAACCGCTCACCTCCGACAATTATGACGCGGCGCTCGAATATTATTTCTCGCGCACCGGCTTCGTTTCGCTGAGCCTGTTCCGCCGCGACATGCAGGGCTTCATCGAAAATACCACCTTCCAGGGCACGACGCCGGACGGCGTGCCGCTGCGCCTGAACGGCCCGGTCAATTCCGGCGATGGCCGGATCCAGGGCTTCGAAGCCCAGATCACCACCTTCTTCGACTTCCTGGGCGTGCCGCAGGTCGGCTTCCAGGCGAACGTAACCCATATCGATGCGAGCGCCGACTTCCTCTTCGACCGGGGTACGGACGCGTCCGGCGCGCAGCTCGTGGACGTCGTCAATCGCGAGCTGATCGGGGTTTCGGACTGGTCCTACAATCTGGTTGCCATCTACGAGGGCGGCGGCCTGTCGGCTCGGCTCGCCTACAATTGGCGCAGCTCGTTCCTGACCACCTACCAGCGGCGCGGCGACCATCTCTATACCGAAGAAGCCGATCCGGTTTCGCGTCTCGATCTTTCGGTCAGCTACAACATTCTCGACAATCTGACGATCTTCGGTGACTGGACCAACATCCTGGGCGATCCGTTCACCTCCAGCCTGACGCGGACCGACGTGGTCAATCCCAATGGGGCGCCCACGGGCTTCGAGGCGACCTTCCCGCGCTTCGTCCGCTTCGAGGAGACGACGATATCGATCGGCGCCCGCTTCCGCTTCTGAAGGCAGGGCGCCAGGATTTAAGGGAGCCGGGGGATTGCCTCCGGCTCCCTTTCCTTTGAGGGAGACAGGATGAGCGAGAGCGGACCAGGCAGGCAAAGAGTCGTAATCGTCGGCGGCGGGACCGCCGGCTGGATGACGGCCGCGGCGCTGATCCGCAAATTGCCGCACGCCTGCTCGGTCAGGCTGATCGAATCCGCCGAGATCGGCATCGTCGGAGTCGGCGAGGCGACGCTGCCGCACCTGCGCACCTTTGTCGAGATGCTCGGCATCGACGAAGCCGATTTCATGCGGGCGACCCACGCCACCTTCAAGCTCGGCATCGAATTTCACGATTTCGGCCGGATCGGCGACCGCTATCTCCACCCCTTCGGAAGCTTCGGCACCGACCTCAAGGGCGTCCATTTCCACCATTATTGGCTGCGCATGCGGGCGGAGGGGAGGATCGACGATCTGTCCGCTTATTCGATCGCCAACGTCATGGCCGCGGCCTGCCGCTTCGCGCCCCCGTCGGCCGACAGCGATTCGATGCTGTCGACCTATTCCTACGCCTACCAGTTCGACGCGACCCTGTTCGCGCCCTATCTGCGCGACTATGCGGTGGCGCGCGGCGTCGAGCGGACCGAAGGCAAGGTGGTCGACGTCGCAATCCATGCGCAAAGCGGCGACGTAACCGCGCTGACCATGGAGAATGGCGAGCGGATCGAGGGCGACCTCTTCGTCGACTGCTCGGGCTTTCGCGGCCTTTTGATCGGGCAGGCGCTCGGCTCGCAATGGGAGGATTGGTCGCACTGGCTCCCCTGCGACCGCGCCGTGGCCATGCCGACCGTCTCGCCCGAGGGGCCGATCGAGCCGTTCACGCGGGCGACCGCGATGAGCGCGGGCTGGCGCTGGCGGATTCCGCTCCAGCACCGGGTCGGCAACGGCTATGTCTATTCCTCCTCGCACATCTCCGACGAAGCCGCGGCGGACGCGCTCGTCGCCGCGGTCGAGGGCAAGGCGATGGCCGAACCCCGGCTGCTTCGCTTCCGCGCCGGCCGGCGCAAGCGCAGCTGGGACCGCAATGTCGTCTCGATCGGCTTGGCCTCGGGTTTCCTCGAGCCGCTGGAATCGACCAGCATCTACCTCGCGCAAGGCGCGATCACGCAGATGATCGAGCTGTTCCCGGCCGGCGGGCGCATCGAGGATGCGGACCGCGACGAATTCAATCGCATGGTCGATCTCGAATATGATCGGATCCGCGACTTCCTGATCCTCCATTATCACGCCACCACGCGCGACGATTCCAGCTTCTGGAACCATGTCCGCACGATGACGGTGCCGGACAGCCTCGAGGAAAAGATGGAGCTGTTCCGCGTCGCCGGGCGCATCTCCAAATATACGCAAGGGTTGTTCCTCGAGCCGAGCTGGCTGGCCGTCTATATCGGCCAGGGGATCGTTCCGGAGGGCTGGGACCAGCGCGCCGGCGCTCTCGATTCCGCGCAGCTCGGCCCGGCGCTGGACCGGCTGCGCGCCAATGTCGCCGAGGCGGTCCGGGAGATGCCGGACCATGAGGCCTTCATCCGCCGGCGCAACGCCCAGATCGAGGCGGCGGCATGACCGGCGAGGCGCGCGCGATCCGCTCGGTCTGCGTCGCCGGAGCCGGTATCGTCGGCCTCTCGGCGGCCCTGGCGTTCGCGCGCGCGCTGCCGGGAGTGCGGGTTTCGATTCTGGAGATGCCGGCCGATCCCGCGGCGCTCACCGATCGTCTGCCGGGCAGCCTGCCCACCATCCATCTTTTCCACGCCGCGATCGGCCTCGACGAGCTGGAGCTGGTGCGCGCGGGCGCGGCCACGCATCTTCTCGGCACGCGCTTCGAGAATTGGTCGGCGGATGGCGCGCCTTGGTATCATGTGTTCGACCGCTACGGCATGCCGGCCGGCGACGCCGACTTTCACCCGGTCTCGCAGCGCGCCCGGCTGGCCGAGCGCGCGCTGCGCTTCCACCGCTACGCGGCGGCCGCAACCCTGGCCGAAGCGGGCAAGTTCGTGCATCCGAGCGGCGATCCCGCATCGCCGCTCGGATCCTTCCTCTACGCCCTGCGCCTCGAGCCGGACCGGTATCGCGAGCGCCTCGAAGCGGCCGCCTCCGCTTTGCCGCGCGAGCGCGGTGCGATCACAGATATCGAGCGGCGGGCCGACGGCGGCATCGGCGCGCTCCTGCTCGAAGACGGGCTGCGGATCGAGGCCGATCTCTTCATCGACTGCGCGGGCCCTGCGGCGCCGCTCCTCTCCGCGGTCGACCCCGGCTTCGAGCAATGGGACGAATGGCTGCCCTGCGACCGGGTTGTGCTCGACAGGGACGCGGGCGAGGATCCGAACCCCTGCGACCTGGCGGTGGCGAGCGACGATGGCTGGCGCTGGCGCTCGGGCCGCGCTTATTGTTCGGCCTTCGCTACGGGCGATGGGGGCGGCGAGATCATCCGCCCCGGCCGGCGGCCCGAGCCCTGGGTCCGCAACGTCCTCGCCCTCGGCGACGCGGCGGTCGCCATCGACCCGCTGCATTCGACCAGCCTGCATCTCGCCCAGAGCGCCATCCTGCGCGCGCTGGAGCTGCTGCCGGGCCGGGACTGCCATCCGCTCGAGCTGCGCGAATATAATCGGCGGACGGAGCAGGAGACGTGCCGCGTGCGCGATTTCCTCGCCCTCCATTATCTGCGCTCGGGACGTCGCGACACGCCCTTCTGGGCCGCCATGGCCGAGCGGAGTGCGCCCGCCGGGCTCTCCCGCACGCTCGAACAGTTCGAGCGGCGCGGGCGGCTTCCGTTCTTCGAGGAAGAGAGCTTCGACAGGCAAAGCTGGCTCGCGGTCCTGCTCGGTCTGGGGGTGATGCCACGCGAAGCGGAGCCGGTCGCGGCGGGCGTCGACCTCGAGCAGGCGGCCCCCGCCATGGACAGGCTCGCCGCCCGGCTGGCCGCGCTTCCCGAGCGCTTCCCCCCCTATCGCGAGGTTCTCGCGAAGATGAGGGCTTAGGGTCGGTTCTATCCGGATTGAATCGTCATTCCAGCGAAAGCTGGAATCTCACTTCTTCAAACTGCTGTAAGAAAAGAGATTCCAGCTTACGCTGGAATGACGGTGCTTCGAATCGCCCAGGAAAGACCCTAGGGCCGCGGCGGAGGCGGGGCGGGCCGCAGCCCCGCCGTGCGGGCGGCCGCCGGCGCGATCGCGGGCAAGCCGTTCTCGGGCCGGTCGAGGTAGAAATAGGCGACCGCCGCGACATCGTCGCTGCGATAGAAATTGGTATGGCCGTCCGGGAGCGAGGGATCGGACAGCGGCACCTGCGGGACCCGCGTCAGCAATTGCTGGAAATTGACGCGCGACCCCGGGTCGATCGTCACCGGGATGAGCGGCGCGCCGGCCCGCTGCAGATCCAGCACGATGGCTTTGCGGGCGCCGCCCATCTGCTGCATCGCGACCTCGACGCCCGTCTCGAAGAAAAGCGGATCGGGAATGTGGAAACGGTAGAAGGTCCAGCGGCCATTGGCTTCGTCCGCGACCGGCGCGCCCTGGAAGCGGTTGATATAGGCGCCCTGCCCCCAGGCCGTGCCGATATAATCCTCGGTGCCGGTGCCGACCAGCGAGGCATGGGCGGAATCGCCGTTCAGAAAGATCTTCACTTCCCCCTCGCCCCACCAGGTGCGGCCATAGGCCGGGTTGGTGAGCACGGTCACGCTGGCGCCGAGGAAGCGCCCGCGTCCCTCGATGCGCGGCAGGATCTGGAAGTCCCGGCCAAGCGTGGTCGCGCGGTCGCGGCTCCACCATGCATGAAAATAAAGCGCATCCGCCGGCTGCCTGCGCAGCGCGCGATAATTGACGTCGTAGAAGATCAAGTTGACCTGCTTGGCCGATTCATTTGTGACGACGATGCGCGCGCCGCGGCGGAACGGCATCGGGATATAGGAAACGAAGGAGCGCCCTTCCGGGCTGGTCAGCAACGCCGTCTCCATCGGCACCATCTGGCTGGCGCCGTGCAGGAAGAAGTCGCCGAGCGGCACGGAGACGGCGGGCGTCGCGGCGCCGTCCCAGAACATCTCCAGCTTCAGTCCGCGCAGCGCCTCGGGCGAGCGGTCCTCGATGGTGATCCACATCCGGTCGATCGTGCCGGCGCCGCTGATGTCGGCGAGGACGAGGGACCGGCCGACCGGGATGGTTTCGAAGGCATGGCCCTTGGCGCCGCGATTCTCCCGGCCGCCGGCACCCGGAGCGCCGGTTGGATTTTCCGGGCTGATCCAGTGCGGCCGCTGCCCGCTTCGATATTGGTAGAGCGGCTCTTCCGCCTGCGTCTGGGCGGCGGCGGGGAGGGGCGCGAGAAGGAGCAGGAGTGCGAACCGGCGGATCATGGCGCCGCGGGCCTGAGGCTCACTCCGATCTGCGGCTCGCCCTCGCGCCACAGCAAGGGCGCGACGTACATGTAGCGCCCAAGCTGGGTGCGTCGGCAGCCCCGGGTCGCGGCATGGGCGTGGAAGACGATGAACTGGCGGCCGCGGGCCTCGAACAGGGCCTGGTGCCCGGGGCCGCTGAGGCAGCCGGCGCTGCGGTCGTTATAGCTGTTGAGGATCGGGTTGCGGGGCGAATCGACGCAGGGGCCCATCGGCCCCTCGCAGCGCGCGAAGCCCATCGCATAAGGCGAGAGGCGCTGATGCTCCTCCCAGCCGAAATGATTGGCGGAGAAGAAGAGGAAATAACGGTCGCCGTGGCGCGCCATGGTCGGAGATTCGATGACGTGCGCCTCCCACGCGGCGTCGTTGCGCAGCAGAGCGACCGGTGCGCCGGCGAGGCTCAGCCCGTCGGCGGAGAGGCGCTGTGCGAAGAGGTCGGTCGGCCGGCCGATCGCGTTGCCGTCATTCTTGTAATAGAGATAGAGCTGGCCGTCGGTATCGCGGAAGGCGTGCGGATCGATCGTCCCGCCGGCCTCGCGCTGGCAGACCAAAGGCTCGGTCGCCTGGCTGGTGAACGGCCCGCGCGGATCGCCCGCCTGCGCCACGCCGACGCACTGCTTGCCGCTGCTGCGCTCCTTGGCGGTGAAATAGAGGAGATAGGCATTGCCGTGGCGGATGACCTCGGGCGCCCAGGTCCAGCCCTCCCGGGCCCAGGGCGGCAGATCCGGCATGGCGTCGTGCAGCCGCCCGCCGTCGCGCAGCGGCTGCCAGTCGACCAGGTTTGTGGAGCGCGCCATCTGCACGTTCGCCCGTCCGCCTTCGGCATTGGTCGCGTAAGCGAGGAACTCGGCGCCGTGGGGCAGAATGAAGGGGTCGGGGAAATTCTCCCGATAGACCGGGACGAACGGCGGAGGATCGTCGGCCGCGGCCGCGGGCGGCGCCATGAGAGCGAGCGGCACAAGGATGAGCTTGCTGAGGAATTTGCGCACGACGACTCCGTTCGGGGCGGCCTGGCCTGCCATTGCCCGCCCTTCGCTATTATCATATAAATTCCGAAGCGAAAGAGGCGGGCCATGACCACGGATCGGGGCCGCGCGCCCTTCGGAACCCTGCCGAACGGCGAGACGGTGCAGGCGATCGCGCTCGCCGGCCGGGGCGCGATCCAGGTTCGCATCCTCACTTATGGGGCGACCATACAGTCGCTGCTCGCGCCGGACCGCAATGGCGCGCTCGCCGACGTCGCGCTCGGCCATGCGGCGCTGGCGCCCTATCTCGAGCGGCCGCAATATATCGGCTCGACGGTCGGCCGAGTCGCCAACCGCATCGCGGGCGGCCGCTTCACTCTCGACGGGCGCGACTATCGGGTGCCGGTCAATAACGGCCCCAATTCGCTGCATGGCGGCGCCGAAGGCTTCGACAAGCGCAACTGGGAGCTCCTGCGCAGCGACGCAACGACCACCATGCTTCGGCTGGTCAGCCCGGACGGGGACCAGGGCTATCCGGGCAGGCTCACCGTGACTGCGACCTATTCGCTCAGCGGCGACGACGAGCTCTCCGTCGAATATCTGGCGACCACCGACCGGACGACGATCGTCAACCTTTCCAACCATGCCTACTGGAACCTGGCCGGCGAGGGCGCGCAGCAAGGCGCCATGGAGCACCTGCTGACCATCCCCGCCGATCATTATCTGCCGACGGATGCCACGGCGATCCCGACCGGCGAGCTGCGGCCGGTCGAGGGCACGCCCTTCGATTTCCGCCGCCCAGGGCGGATCGCCGATCATGTCCGCGACGCCGCCGACGAGCAGCTTCGCTTCGGCCGCGGCTACGACCACAATATGGTCGTCGCCCGCGATGTTGCCAGCGAGGCCCGGCTCCTGGCGCGCGCCGAGGATCCGGCCTCGGGAAGGGTGATGGAGGTGCTTTCGAACCAGCCCGGCATCCAATTCTATTCGGGAAACTTCCTCGATGCGACCAGCTCCGGCAAAGCCGGCCGCCTCTACCGGATGGGCGATGCGATCGTCCTCGAGCCGCAAATGTTTCCGGATACGCCCAACCGGCCGGCCTTCGGCTCGCTGCGGCTCGAACCTGGGGAAACCTATCGCAACGTCATCGTCTGGCGCTTCTCGACGAGCGGCTAGACGGAGGATTCGAGCTCGCGCAAGCTGCGCCCGCGCGTCTCGCGGCCGGCATAGGCCACCAAAGCGGCCGAGGCCGCCATCGGCACAAGCAGCGCCGCCGCGGCCCCTCCCAGGGTGGGGATCATCCCGGCCAGCGCGAAGCCCTGGACGGCGACTCCGCCCACCTTGCTGCTGCCCGCGATGAGGCCGGTGGCGCGGCCGCGCACGCCGAGCGGATAATTCTCCGCCGCATAGGGCAGCAGCACCGCGATCATGCCGTTGGTTCCGACGATCAGCATGGCGATCACCAGCACCAGGATCGCCGGCGTCGCCAGCGCGACGGCGGGCAGCAATGCCCCGAGCAGGCCGGCAAGGGTCAAAAGGATCGTGCCGATCAGCGTCCATTTGCTGCTCCACCGGCTGTAGAGCCAGGCCGCGATCATGATCGTCGGCAGGGCGATCAGGGCCGAGCTGGCGATGATTCCGCTGGCGAGCTCGGCGCTGTAGCCGCGCATCCGCAGGTCCGAAGGCAACCAGAGCAGCAGGCCGAAATTGACGAAGCTCCAGGCCAGCGCCGCGATGGTGAGCGCGGCCGTCAGCCTGCTTTGCCGGCGAGGGGCGCGGCCGCCCTCTTCGGAGGCGAGCGGCTCGGCGCGCCGCACGATGCCATATTTGCGCTCCATCTCGGCGAGCTCGTCGTGCCGCCCGGTCTCGGCCAGGAAGCGCGGCGATTCCGGTATCCAGCGGGCGAGCGCGAGCAGCAGCAGGCCGGTCGGAAAGCCCTGCAGCCAGAGCACGCGCCAGCCGAAGATCGGTTCGAACGCGCTGGCCGCGGCGCTCGCCGCCAGATAGCCGCCGACGAGACCGGTTCCTCCGACGAGGACGAGCACCCAGCTGCGGTGGCGCGGCGGCATCACCTCGGCGAGCAGGGTGTAGACGACGGGCAGCATGCCGCCGGCCGAACAGCCCATCAGGAAGCACATCAGCAGGTTCCACTGGAATGCGGGCATGGCGCCGCAGATCGAGGTGGAGACGAACAGGATGGTGGAGAGCAGGATCGAGACGCGCCGGCCGTAGAGGTCCGCAAGCCAGCCCCAGAGGATCGATCCGATTGCCGTTCCGGTAAGCGCGACGAAGGGCAGCCAGGCGGCGGTCGCGCGCGGGATGCGATATTCGTCGCTGATTCCGGGAAGCACGAAGCCGAGCGTCGCGGGTTTCATCACGTCGATGACGAGGCCAAGGATGAGCACGGCGATCACGGCCGCGTGCCACCGTCCGAGCGGCGTCGCGTCCGGCGCCTCGAACGCGGTCCCGGCTCCTGCGGAATGCCGGGCGCGACGCCTGGGAAAGGCGCCGAAGCAGGCAGCGGGCACGCCCAGCGCGATCAGGCCCATGCCGATCAGCATCTCCCGGTCGATCGGCATGCCTGCGATATGGTTGCCCATCTCGTGGGCCGAAGCGAGCATCGGCAGATGCAGCAATACGCCGGCCGCGATCGCAAGGCAGCCGCCCCAGAAGATCGGCGCGCGCTCTCCAACCATCTTCATCTCACCCTTGGTGGGGGAAATGGCCAGCTCGTCCCTGGCCTCGGCCTTTGCGCCCTACCCTGCCGCTCGACGAATGAATAGACGCTCCCTGCCCGCCCGCGGGACGACTGGGGAATGTATCACCGGGCCCCAAGTAGCGCCGTCGCCTGTTGTGCGAGGCAAGATGGCAGGCCTGAGCCGGCGATGATCGCGGGGCGGGAGGGCGCTGCGATGGGGGTGGTTCGATGCAGGAAGGCGGCTGGCGAGGTGCTCCGGGAGAGCGGGACTAGCCCGCGGCCGCGCTTCGAAACTCCTCCGGTTCGGTCGGCGCGGACATATCCGACGGCCCATCCAGCTGCAAAATCTTCCGCCCTTCCTGCCATAACTCGACAGGGGTATCGCGTTCGCGCTCCCTGACGATCGCGACGGCCTTGACGTCATCGGCCGCGTCGAACTCTTCCGCGCGGTCGATATGACCGCTGGATCGGTTGAGATGGTATAAGCGGTAATAGGGCATTCGTTGCTTCCCCCTTGTCGCGACGGGAGGTCCCAACACGATTACGGCGCCCTGGGTGGGCTGAGTCGTACGTATCCGACAACCAGGCCGAGCAGTCTTTAAGCTGCGTTAGGACGGGGGTTAGGTCAGCCGAGCCATTCTCTTTAATCAAGATTAGGTTATTGGATGTGAATGCTTTAGGGTGCGCCTATCACCGGATTCTTACGGGGGCGTGCTGGTGGCTGAGAGATCCTGTCCGCCCCTGCCCGTGTGGAGAGGCGAATGCCAGAGTCTTCAGTCCTCGATGCGATGGTGCGCAAGCTCCAGCAATGGCGCCCGCTCGAGGCCGGCGATCAGGATGCGCTGCGCGCGCTGCCCTATCGGCTGATCAATCTGCGACCTCAGGAATATATCGTTCGCGAGAGTGACAAGCCGCAAAACTCCTGCCTGATGGTCTCGGGCTTTTCCTTTCGCCACAAGGTCGCGGGCGATGGCGGCCGGCAGATTTTCTCGATCCACATGAAAGGCGACCTCGCCGACCTGCAGAATTCGTTGCTCGGGACGGCCGATCACAACCTGCAGGCGCTGACCCAGGTCGAAGCCGCGATGATCCCGGTGGAGGCCATTCAGGAAATCGCCTTCAGCCGGCCGGCCGTGGGGCGCGCCATGTGGTACGAGACCCTCGTCGATGCGTCCATCTTCCGCGAATGGACGCTCAACGTCGGCCGCCGCGACGCGCGCGCCAGGACGGCGCATATGCTCTGTGAATTCGCGGTGCGGCTCGAGGCGGCGGGGCTGGGCGAGCGCTGCGATTACGAGCTGCCGATGACCCAGGAGCAGCTCGCGGACGCGCTGGGCCTCACCTCGGTGCACACGAACCGCACGCTGATGGGCCTCGGCGCAGACGGCCTGATCGACCGGCGCCACCGCTCGGTCAAGATCGTCGACTGGCCGGGTCTGGTGAAGGCGGGCGATTTCGATGCGGCCTACCTCCATCTGAATGCGGACCTTCGCCGGGCCGCGTGACGCGGCAAAGTTCGCCTCACGCATTCCCCGCGTTCAACCCGAGGGTGCGCTTTCCCCTGATGAAGGGCGCCAGTCGGGCCGCAGAATCACCGCTTCAAAGGTCATTCTTGCTCTGAGGACCGGCCCCGGTTCGTCGCGGACCTCGACGGCGAGCTCCCGCTTCAGGCTTCCCGGAATTACGTCACGCGCAAGCTCGGCCATTGCTCTGGCAGCCTCATCGCCGATCGGCCCAATCCGGTCACCGATCGGACGTCCGTTTTGGTCCCATTGCGGATATTCCTCGATCAGAGCAGTGTGGCTGCATGCGTGTGCTGACCCTGGTCCTTCTGGCGGTCTCCGCCGTCACCACCGCTCCGCCGTCGAGGAATGGGCCTTCCTTGAACAGCAGCGAACGTCAGCTGTTCGAACGCCTTGAAGGGGTGGTCGCCAGCGGTCGTCCGACCGCATCCGAGATTGTCCGGGCGTTCGGCTTGCCTCCTGAGTGCGCACGGAGAAGTTGCTTCTTCGAGCAATCGCAGGTCGTGAGTCACGGCTTCACGGGCGGCGATCTTCGTCCGGCCGAAGATGGGCTCGTTTTCGTCCTGGAACGCCCGACGGGGCAGTGCATCCGGGTCGACAGGGCAATTGCCTATTTCGGAGCCGGCGAGCCCCGGGAATCCTGCTCGCATGGCGGCTGCTGGTATGTGAAAGCCAGGCATCGATGGGGTATCCTGGGGTTCGGCCTGGAGGCCCCGGGGGCGACCTGTGTGGCTTCGGTCGTGATCAACAGCTTGCCGTATCAGCGACCGCGAGATGATGACGCGCGGTGATCGTTCGGTATCGAGGTCCGCTTTCCACCCATAGCAGGCCGATGGCTTTCGACCCATTGCGGAGGTTCACCGCGCCCTTCGCGCTTCTGGCCATCTTGGGCGCACGTTCTTGGAAAGCCTGGGCGGCGGCGTTGGCCTGCACAATCTTCTTCTGGGGTTTCTTTTTTTCGATCTGGCATGCCTGGTGACGCGCGTGGCGTCCGACCGCTTTTCCACCATTGCAGCAATTCCGGGGCGCTTCAGTAGGTGATGGTCACGACGACGGTGTCGGCATAGGCGCCGGCGCCGACGTTCTGGCGGGCGGGGATGGTGCCGTAAATCGTGAAATCCTGGTTCTGCATGGTCGCCGAGACGGTCGCGCTGCCGCCCGAGCCGTCCCCCCACACGACCACGCGCTGCGGGCCGGTGAAGAGGTTGTAGCGGATATGATCGGCGCCGCCGGCCATGGTGCGCGGCGCATAGCTGCCGGCGGCGCCGGTGCTCAGGGTGATGGTGACGCTCACCTCGACGTCGCAGTCGATCGAGACGGTGCCGACGCCGTCGAGATCGCCGGCCTCAGTCGGATCGTAGGCGCCGAAGCTGACGCTCTGCGGCGTGATGTCGCAGGTCGCCGCCCAGGCGGGCGCGGCGTCGGCGGCCAGGAGGCAGGCCAGCGCCCGCGAGACCGCAAGCCACCTCATGGGGCGCTCCGGCAGATGACCCGGCCGAGATCGGGCTGCACTTCGTCGCCGGCGGGAACGCGCAGCGCGAAGCGGCAGGCGCCGCCCTCGGCCAAGGCGGTGACCATGTTGACGGGCCCGAGCCCGGCCAGATAGGCGTCGCCGCCGGGTGCGCTGACGAAGTCGCGCTCGGCGCCGTCCACGCGCAGCAGGGTGCCGGCGGGCAATGGACGGCCGTCGGCAAGGACGATGTTGACGATCGCGCTGCGCGATTGGGTAGCGGCGAAGTCGACGGCGACGCCGCTTCGGCCGGGCGGACGCACCGAAATTTCCGGGCCGTCGAACTCGGCGTCCATCGGCAGGTCCTCCACGGCGATGCGGACGCGATTGGTCTCGAACGGCCGCAGCCGCGGCAGGATCGCGACGCCGTCGGCATTGGTGCGCGCCACCAATCGATTGTCTGCGTAGACGCGGACGTTCGGGAACCCACCGACCTTCACCGCCGCGAAGCTCTCGGTGAGCGGCCGCGAGGCGAAAACCCGGCCCCCGATCATGCCGATGGCGCCGTTCGCGACGATCCGGACGCCGGATCCCCGCTCAGTCCAGGTGAGCATCGCCTGATAGCCGCCGAACGCGGTTTCCACGTCCAGCCGGCCCTCGACGCGGTCGTCGCGGCCGAGACTGGCCGCGAGGCGGTAACCCACGCCCTCCCCGGCCGGGGCGTTGCGCTGCACCTCCAAGGTGGCCGAAGCGGCGCCATCGCGATAGCTGAGGCCGGCGCCGGCATGGCTGCGCCCTCCCACGGGGACGGTGACGAAGGCCTCGACCGCGGTCTCGCCCCGGTTGCCGATGCTCTGCCGGGCGGCGACGTGCAGCGAGCCAATGCCGGGGAGCCGGACCGAGACATTGGCGCTGACGATCTGGACGTCGGGCGCGCCGCGCTGATCGCGCCAGATATAGGAAGCGCCGACCGAGCCGAAGGAGACCGGCATACCGGCGAACGCCTGGACGGTGGCGGCCGGCCTGGGGCGATCGTCGCGGGTCCCGAGCGTCGCATAATTTCGCGTGGTGAACTCGGCGGAGACGCCGATCGAGAGGCGCCGCGACCGGCGCTCGAAGCCCATGCTGACGAGAGCGCCGGTGCCGCGCTCCGAGGTGCTGGCGGCGACGCCGCCACTGAACAGGCCGAGCTCGGGCCACAGCCAGGAGGCGGCGGCGCCGGCCTGCTGGAGATCGCCCGTGCCTTCGGCATGGACTTCGCCGGTGAGAAAGGCCGAGAAGCCGAAGCGGTGGGTGGCCGACGCGAACATGGCCCCGTAATCGGCGCTGCGCCGGCCGAAATTGCGGCGCAGGAAGCCGGCCTCGTAGGAATAATCGTGCAGGCCGGGACGGAGCAGGCCCGGCGCGACATAATAGGATTGGCGCATGATCGTCTCGCGCCCCAGCAGGTCTCGGACCACCAGCTGGACCTCGCCGCTGCCGGTAACGATCGGCACGTCGAGGATCCGGAACGGGCCCGGCCGGACGTCGCGCCCACCCTGGAGCACTTCGTTGACATAGACGTCGACCACCGAGGGCAGTGCCGCGCTGCCGCTGAAGGAGAGCATCGGGAAGGTGACGAAGCCGGGCTCCACCGCGAAATTGCGGGCGACCTGGACGCCCCCGAAGCGCAGCGGCCCGCCGCCGATACCGCCGCGGCTGATCGAATCGCCGAGCCTCAGCGAGCGCATCCGCGCCGGATCGTCGATCGTCCAGTTGGATTCGAGCCGGATCAGGGCGCGGTCCCGGCCGGACCAGCGGCCGAGGACGGAGGTGGTGCCGAAGCCCATGGGCGAGAAGGCGACGAATTCGAGGCTGCCGCTCAGGCGGCTGGGGCCGCCGCCATGCTCGGCGAGCAGCTCGTAATTGACGAAGCCGCCCCAGCCGGCCGGCGTCATCGGCCTTTGGTCGCGCCCGGCGCCGGCGAGGACCGACGGCCCGAGGCGGGACGGATCGGCGTGAATGGACAGGCTCTGATCGGCGTCGCTCACCCGCGCGGTGAGGCCGGGCACGCCGGTGATCGCGACGTAGAGGATTCCGTCCGCTTCCATGGTTGGAAGGCCGTCGACGCCGAGCCGCCAGGCGCGGGCCGCCTCGACCGGCAGGTAGACGGCGCCGTCGGCCCGGCGCAGGACCATGACCGGGTCGCTTGCGCCCTCGCCGTTGACGCTGACCGTCAGCAATGCCGGCTGCAGTTCAGCGACCGCGACGGCGGCCGAGGGTTCGGCCATCGCCCCGCCGGACCCCCACAGCGGCAGCGCCGCGAGGGCGGCTCTAGCGTGCTTCCAGAACAACGCTGCTCCGGGCGATGCGCCGGCCGGCGTTGCTTATCTCGAGCCGGAGCGTCGATCCGACGGCGAATTGCGGATGGGCGCCGGCATTCCATCGCCGCGCGCCGCCGGGCAGGACCACTCCCATTTGGGACGACAGGATGACTCGCCGGCCGGCCGCGTCGACCGTGGCGAGGCCGAGAACCTGGCTGTGTCTGGTGCCGCCGTTTCTGGCCTCGATGACGACCAGGCCGTCGGCGCCGCGCCAGGCCGACCAGGCCAGATCGGGCCCGCCGGCGGCCTGCGGCACGACGTAAAGCGGAAGATCGACCCGCAGCGCCACCTGGATGCCGGTGCCGGCGGCATGCGGGCGGGGGATTTCTTCGAGGACGATCCGATAGGCGAAAGCGGTGGAGGCCGCGCGCGGGCCGATCCGGATCAGCTGCCGCGCACCGGCCGGAATCGTGAAGATCGGCGGCGAGGCGATGAGATCGTCGGTCTCGGTATGGACGTCGGCGCCGTCCACCTGCGTCCAGCGATAGAGGCGGACGCGGATCGCGACTGGCTGCGTGTCCCGGTTGCGGATCGAGAGCGAGGCCGAGCGGCGACCCTGGATCAGCTCTATGCTGACCGGATCGACCTGGAAGGAGCTGGCCGAGGCCAGGGTCGCCGCGAAGCCGAGCAGATAGAGGAGAAGAATGGAGATGACCGCGAGGCGGCCATCTCCTTTCCACAGATAGGATACCGGCTTCATCGTCCGGGTCTTTAGTAGGTGACCGTGACGACGACCGTGTCGGCATAGGTGCCGGACGGAACGTCGGACTGGGCGGCGATCACGCGGGCGTAGATCGGAACCACCTGCTCGCTGCCGGTGCCCTCGTCGTCGATGGTCTCGCCGTCCTCGCCGTCGCCCCAGATTTCGGTGCGCGTCGGCTCGGTGTAGAGCTGGTAGCTCAGCAAGTTGGCGCCGTCGGCCATGCGGCGGTCGAGGATCGAGGCGCCGGTGCCGGCGCCGGCATCGGCGTCGGCCGACCATGCGACGCCGTTCGTGCAGGTGACGGCGATCCCGCCAACGCCGGGGACCGCGGCGCCGGTGGTGACGTCGACATTGCCGAAAGCGACCGGATCGGTGGTGAGCGTGCAATTCTCCGTGACGGTCGCGCTGACGCCGAGATTGCCGCCCGCGGTCTGGGCGAAGGCCGGGCCTGCCGAAGCCGCAACGATCAGGGCAACAAGCGCGCAGGAGATCCGGAGCGTGCGAGGGGAACTAATTCTGATATTCATCATATTCATTCCTCATATTTTGTCGTTATTATTGCCATCGACCCGGCTAGATGGCACTTAATACTATCACTCTTATTGCCAGCCGTGACGACGGCGTTTTCTCTACGCGCAGACTAATTAAGGGAAATATCGGAGCCTATCCCGTAATATTACCCCCGGGAGCCGGCATGCCGGCCGGCTTGTCGCGATCGTCATGCAACATCGCCCGTGAGCGACGGTGATCACGGCCAAGGCGAGCGACGCGGCGCTCTGCTTGCCGATGTGAACCATTGCGCATCTGGAATGTTGGGGCGGCAGGGGGTGCCTCCAGACCGACAGGCCGACCATGGCCAGGCTCAGAGAAACGAAGCAGGAAGCCGCAGTTCATGAAGTGGAGCGCTTCCAGGCGGCCCTCGGGCCCTTCGTGGTGGCGGCCGAGACGACGCGCATGCCTATGCTGTTCACCAATGCCGCACCCGGCCGCCCGATCATCTTCGCCAATGAAAGCCTCCTGGCACTGACGGGCTATTCGCGCGAGGAGGTGCTTGCCCGGCCACTCGATTTCCTCTTCGCGCAAGCGTGCGATCCGCATCTCGCCGCGTACGTGCGAGCTTCAATGAGAGCGACGCCGCAGAGGGCGGTAGAGGTTGAATGCCGCCGCAAGAATGGGGAGGCTTTTCCAGCCGCCATCTATGTCAGCCCAGTGCACGACAAAGCCGGCAAGGTTGTCCAGCATTTCTTGTCCATCGTGGACCTCACCGTCCACAAAGAGTACGCGCTCGCGTGCGAGGAGGTGCTAAGCCTCCAGGCCAGGTTGATCCACTCAAGCCGGGTCGGCACGGTGGGCACAATGGCCTCCACACTCGCCCATGAAATCAATCAGCCGCTGACGGCCATTGCGAATTACGCGGCGAGCGCGCGCCTTACCCTGACGACCGAAGTCGATGTCGAAGATCTGAAGGCCAGCTTGAAGGGCATAGAAGCCAGCGCGTTGCTCGCTAGCGCGATCATCCGCCGGTTGCGGGCCATGACGCGAGGGGAACCGGCCAAGCGGGAATCCTTCGATCTCAATGAAGCAGTGCGCGAATGCGTGACGCTCGTCCGCGCGGGTTCCTGCGCGGGAGTGCGCATTGAGAGCGAGACCGAGGGCGTGGTGATGATCGAGGGGGACCGCATCCAGCTTCAGCAGGTCGTGGTAAACCTCGCCAAGAACGGTTGCGAGGCGGCGGCGGAGCTTCCCAACGCCCGCGTGACCGTGACCACCGGCATCGAAAGCGGCCGGGCAACGGTGACGGTCGCCGACTCCGGGCCCGGTGTTGACCCGGCGAAGGCGACGAAATTGTTCACTTGGTCCGCTTCAGCCAAGCCGGACGGAATGGGGGTGGGATTGTCGATCTCGCGGGAGATCGTGGACGCCCATGGCGGCGACATCTGGCACGACGACCGCGGCACGGCCCAAACCCGGTTTCGCTTCGCGGTGCCCTTGCCAGGCAGGTGAGCCAACAAGGGCCCTGCAAGGGATAGGTCGTGCCGGCTGCGTCCATTTTTCCGCCCAGCGCGGAGATGAGCGCAGTGCCTGGCGGATCGGCAGGCCGTGGCCCAACGCAGAATGTCAGCTTTCCGGCGCAGTATGCGCAAGCGGCGTTCCGAAAGCAGACGGAAGCTGCCTTTCGCTGCGACCTGATGGGTAGTTACCGCAAACCTTGGTTGTCCATCCATTAGTCAATCACCCATAGGAGTCGATCCAAGGGGCAGAAAATCCATGAACTCTCAACGCATTGACGCCAGCTCAGGATCGGACTTGCCCGAACGCCGGGCGGCGCGGCGGGAGGTGATGATTTGCCGGGTCGGCCTGCTTCATTCGGCGACGGCGCAGGATTTCTGCCGGATCGTGAACATTTCGACCGGCGGTTTCATGGCGCGCGTCTATCACGACGTCGCGGTTGGCGACCAGGTCCGGATCGAGATGAAATCGGGGCAGCTGCTTGCCGGCCAGGTGGCCTGGGCCAGGGAGGGCCATGTCGGCGTCGAATTTCGCGACGTGGTCGATATCGAGGCCGCCCTGTCGAACAGGAATATCGCGGATGCGGCGTACCTGCCGAGACTGCCGCGCATCGAGGTCGACTATCGAATGAGGCTGCGATGCGGGAGCCGGTACCACACCGGCAGGCTATGCGACATCTCGCATGGCGGCGCGCAAGTGCAGATCTCGGAATCGCTTTCGCCGGAGACCTCCGTCTCATTCATGGTGCGGGATCTCCCGCCGATTCCGGCGTCGGTGCGGTGGACGAGGGGGACCAGGACGGGGCTATCCTTCAATGAAAGCGTACCGCTGGAGCTGCTGGTGCGGTGGATCCGGAGTCGCCGCGCCGAATGGTCGCGCAGCGTCCCTATCCGATCCGATCCCGCGCCGCAGATCGTGACACAACTCGAGCGCAAGGAGCGCCGGAATGGATAGTCTCCCAAGCATGCTGAGCCCGACCGAGACCGGCGCGTCCGGCCATCGGCCCAATGGCGCCCGGCGGCCCGCTCCCGGCGCACCGGCGAACTCCGATCTTCTCGAGCGCTATCGCGAGCTTCTGATGGCCGCGCCGGATTCGATGGTGGTGGTCAACCAGGGCGGCGAGATCGTCCTGCTGAACGCGCAGGCGGAAAAGCAGTTCGGCTATTCCCGCGATGCGCTGATCGGGCAGAAAGTCACCAATATCATCCCGAAGGGTTTCGCCGAACGGCTGATCGCTGACGGCCTCCGCTCGCCGCAAGACGCGCTTGCGCAGCAGATCGGCACGGGCATCGAGCTTGTCGCCCTGCGCCGGGACGGCAGCGAATTCCCGATCGAGATCATGCTGAGCCCGCTCGAAAGCCCCGGCGGCATCCTTGTAACGGCGGCGATCCGCGACATCAGCGTACGCAAGGCCGCCGAAGCGGAGCTGGCCCGCACCGAGCAGCGCTATCGCGGGTTGCTGGAGGCCGCGCCGGATTCGATGGTCGTCGTCAACCAGGGCGGCGAGATCGTGCTGCTGAACGCGCAGGCCGAAAAGCAGTTCGGCTATTCCCGCGACGCATTGATCGGGCAGCAAGTCACCAATATCATTCCCGTGGGCTTCGCCGAGCGGCTGATCGCCGATGGCACGCGCACCGCGGCCGAGGCGCTCGCCCAGCAGATCGGCACGGGCATCGAGCTGCTGGCAGTGCGCCGCGACGGCAGCGAGTTTCCGATCGAGATCATGCTCAGTCCACTGGAAAGCCCCGACGGCATTCTCGTCACGGCGGCGATCCGCGACATCAGCGTGCGCAAGGCGGCCGACGCGGAGCTGGCGCGCACCGAGCAGCGCTATCGCGGGCTGCTCGAGGCCGCGCCGGATTCGATGGTCGTAGTCAGCCAGGGCGGCGAGATCGTGCTGCTGAACGCCCAGGCGGAAAAGCAGTTCGGCTATTCCCGCGATGCGCTGGTCGGACAGCAGGTCACCAACATCATTCCGGTGGGCTTTGCCGAGCGGCTGATCGCCGACGGCCTGAGATCGCCGCAGGACGCGCTGGCGCAACAGATCGGGACCGGCATCGAGCTGCTGGCGCTGCGCCGCGACGGCAGCGAATTCCCGATCGAGATCATGCTGAGCCCGCTCGAAAGCCCCGACGGCATTCTCGTCACGGCGGCGATCCGCGACATCTCCGTGCGCAAGGCGGCCGAGGTCCATCTCCTCGAGAAGATTGCCGAGCTCAAGGCATCGAACGAGGAATTGAGCCAGTTCGCCAATATCGCCTCGCACGACCTGCAGGAGCCGCTGCGCATGGTCGCGAGCTACACCCAGCTCCTTTCCCGGCGCTACAAGGGAAAGCTGGATGCGGATGCGGACGAGTTCATCGCCTTCGCCGTGGACGGCGCCAGCCGCATGCAGCGCCTGATCCAGGATCTGCTCGCTTTCTCCCGGGTCGGGACGACCGGAGCCGAGCATGGCGAGGTTTCGAGCGAGGACGCGTTGAACGATGCGCTGATGAATCTGCGCGGCGCGATCGAGGGGCGCCACGCGGTGGTGACGCACGATCCGCTGCCGACCGTCCGCGCCGATGCGGCGCAGCTGGTCCAGCTCTTCCAGAACCTCGTCGGCAATGCCCTTAAATATCAGGGCCCCGGCATTCCCAGAGTTCATATTTCCGCGGTCAGAAGCGGTAACCGGATGTGGAGTTTTTCCGTCAAGGACAACGGCCTTGGCATCGACCCGCAATATTTCGACCGCATTTTCGGCATGTTCCAGCGGCTGCACAAGCGCGAGGAATTTTCCGGCACCGGGATCGGCCTCGCCATCTGCAAGAAGATCGTCGAGCGCCATGGCGGCACGATCTCCGTCGAATCCGTGCCCGGCGGGGGCGCCACCTTCAGCTTCGAACTGAAAGAGAGCCGATAATGAGTCTATCTTCAAATCGATCCGGCGTCTCTCACGAGGTCCTTCTCGTCGAGGACAATCTCGGCGACGTCAGGTTGACCCAGGAAGCCTTCCGCAACGTCGCCCCTTCGCTGCGCCTGCACGTGGCCTCCGACGGGGTCGAGGCGCTGGCTTTCCTGATGCAGGAGGGCGTCCACGCCGATGCTCCCCGCCCGGACCTGATCCTGCTGGATTTGAACCTTCCAAAGATGGAAGGCCGCGAGGTGCTCGCGCGGATCAAGGCGAACGACAATCTGAAGTCTATCCCGACGCTGATCCTCACCACTTCCGATGCGGTCGCGGACGTCGCCGAGAGCTACCGGCTGCAGGCGAATTGCTATCTCAGCAAGCCCGTGCAGCTCGATGCCTTCGAGAGCCTCGTCAAGAGCATCAACGACTTCTGGCTGACCCAGGCCAGGCTACCTCAAAACCAGGTGCCATCATGACCCATCCGATAAGAGACCTCCTTCTCGTCGAAGACAGCCCCGGCGACGTCAGGCTGACGGTGGAGGCGTTTCGCGCCTCGTCCGCGGATATTACGATGCACGTCGTGTCGGACGGCGCCGAGGCGCTCAGCTTCCTGAAACAGCAGGGGGAGCATGCCCACGCGCCGCGCCCGGACCTCATCCTGCTCGATCTCAACCTGCCCAGGATGCATGGCCGCGAAGTGCTTGCGCGGATCAAGGCGGACGATGCGCTGAAGTCTATCCCGACGGTCATTCTCACCACCTCGGACGCGGAGGCCGATATCGTGGAAAGCTACAAGCTGCAGGCCAATTGCTACCTGAAAAAGCCGGTAGGTCTCGAATCCTTCGAAGGCCTGGTGCGCAGCATCAACGATTTCTGGCTGACCAAGGCCGAATTGCCACAGCAGGATTATTCCGCGTGATCAGGAAGGGGATCAGGACAGTCCTGCTCGTGGAGGACAATAGGGGCGATGCCCGCCTCCTTCGGGAGATGTTCAACGAATCCGGGCATGGTTGGATTGACCTGCACCATGTTGAAACTCTTGCGGCGGCGGAGAAATGTCTCGGATCCCGCGCCTTCGACATGATCGTACTCGACCTGGGATTGCCCGACGCGCAGGGACTCGAGGCCGTACGGCGTGTCCACGTGGCGGCGCCCGACCTGCCCCTGGTCGTACTGACCGGGATCGACGACGAGCATCTCGCCGCAAAGTCGCTGCAGCTTGGCGCCCAGGATTACATCATCAAGGGCGAGTTCGAGCCTCGCGGCCTGTTGCGCGCGATGCGCTATGCGGTGGAGCGCAAGTCCCTCCAGGAAGCGGCGCGAGACCTGGCCCTGGAAATCGCACATTCGGCCGCGCACGACTCCCTCACCGGACTTCCGAACCGGGTACTCCTGAACGACCGGATCGACATGGCGATTGCCTTTGCGGCCCGCCACGACAGAAAGGCCGCTGTGCTGTTCCTGGATCTGGATGGGTTCAAGCACGTCAACGATTCGCTGGGCCATCCGACCGGCGACAAGCTGCTTCAATCGATTGCCGCTCGCCTCCTGAATTGCGTCAGGATTTCCGACACCGTCAGCCGGCAGGGCGGTGATGAGTTCGTCGTATTGCTGTCCGAGGTGGAGCATGCGGAAGATGCAGCCGTGATCGCGCGAAGAATGTTGGAGTCGGTCAAGGAAGCGCATGCGATCGACGGCCACGATCTGCACGTGACGACCAGCATCGGCCTGAGCGTCTATCCGGATGACGGCCTCGACGCGCCGACTCTCCTCAAAACCGCGGACACCGCGATGTATCGGGCCAAGGACATGGGTCGGGACGCGTACCGATTCTTCACGCAGGACATGAACGCCCGGGCCGTCGAGCGCCAGACCATAGAAGAAGGCCTTCGGCGCGCCCTGGAGCGGGAAGAGTTCACCGTCCATTATCAGCCGAAAATCTCCCTCAGGACGGGCGCGATCATCGGCGCCGAAGCCCTGTTGCGCTGGGCCCATCCCGTTCGCGGGTTGGTGCCGCCGGCCCAGTTCATTCCGGTGGCGGAAGACAGCGGCCTCATCCGTCCGATCGGCGAGTGGGTGCTGCGAAAGGCGTGCGTGCAGGCCCGCGCCTGGCAGGATAAGGGGCTTTCCTTCGGTACGATGGCGGTCAACGTGTCCGCGACGCAGTTCGTGGACGAGAACTTCCTCGAGCGGCTGCTGGGGATCCTCGGCGACACCGGCCTGAATCCGAACATGCTGGAGCTCGAACTCACCGAAAGTGTGCTGATGAAGCGGGTGGAATCGACCGCCTGCCTGCTGCAGAGTCTTCGAGAGAAGGGTGTGCAGATCGCGATCGACGATTTCGGGACCGGCCATTCGAGCCTGAGCTATCTGCAGAAATTCCCCGTCGACATTCTCAAGATCGACCAGTCGTTCGTGCAGGAGATCGGCGGTGTCGAGGGCGGTGAGACGCTGGTGACGGCGGTGATCGACATGGCCAAGGCGCTCAACGTCAGGGTCATCGCGGAGGGCGTGGAAACGCTTGCGCAGATCGAGTTTCTCGCCCGCCTGAAATGCGACGAGGCGCAAGGCTTTTATTTCTCCACCCCCGTTCCGGCGGCGTCATTCGAGGCGCTGTTCCGGTCGGGAGCATTGGCCATACCGCGCCTCGCGGTCGCGGCATGATGTTGGCGGACGACGGCAGCGAAAGGCGGGAAATGGATTCGCAGACCGGCGTCGAGACCGTAAGAGCAAGACGGCACCTCACCTCGTCCGAGATCGGATTGATGCATGCCGGGCGGGACGATGATTTCTGCCGGATCAGGAATATTTCGGCGACCGGCCTGATGGCCCAGGTCTATCGGGCGATTTCAGCCGGCGACGAAGTCGACGTCGCTTTGAAATGCGGCCAGTCGGTGCGTGGGAGCGTGATCTGGACCGCCGAGCATGTCCCGGACCTGGCGTCGCGAAGCGTCCGCCAGATCGGCGTCAGGTTCGACGAGCCGATCGATATCGAGCTGTTCCTGTCGTCCCGTTTCACCACGCAGACCGGCGCGGTGCAGCGCTGGCCCAGGCTCGTCGCCGAATGCCCTCTCAAGCTGGTCCTGGACAGCGGTCGCCAGATCAGCGGCAGACTGTGCGACATCTCGCAGCGTGGCGCGAAGTTCCAGACTCCGCACGGCGTGCCGGGGCAAGTCAGGGGCTCATTGATGCTTCGAGGTCTCCCGGCCCTTCTGGGATCGGTGCGCTGGAATGAAGGCCTGAGGGTCGGCATGGCCTTCGACTTCGCAATCAAGCTCGAAAGCCTCGTCCAATGGAATCAGGATCGCCGCGCGGAGGCCTTCGCCTGCCGATCGGGCCCGGCATAGCGAGAAGATCGGCGCGGTCGGCGGGCGTGCGCATGTCGATTTCGACTGCCGCCACAAAGCGCAGCCGCTCGGTCTGGTCCACCGGCCCGCAGGCCAGGGCGAGCGACGCGAAAGCCAGGGCAACCTTCAGCATGCAGCCACGCTAGGCCCCGATGCCGGCACTTTCCAGCCTTGGGAGGCTTCAACGCCGCCGGCCACCCATCGGCTCGTCCGCTATCGACCCATTGCGGACATCCAGCCAGCGTGAGAAATCTTCCTCATGCACGCATGGCCGCTCCTGTTCCTGTCGTCGGCTCGACTATTGATGGCCGATGCTCAACCAGCCCCTCCAGCCTCTGCGCCTTTGACCGTGGAGGTTTGGACAGGAGGTGACGATGGTCTCACCCAGCGCCTTGCAGACGCTGTCAGGGAAGAGTTCCGGGCTTCTCCGCGCTTCAGAATTGCGGTCGGACGACGTGGCGCTCTGCGAGTGATTATTCCTGCTCACGTCGGCTGGCGCGACATCGGGACGAGAACGCGCGTTACCTATCGGCTCGAACTGGAACGAGGTGGGCGACGAACTGCCGTTGCTGGTGGAGCATGTTGGGAGGCCGACTTGCGAGCGTGCGCGAGGCAGGTCGTTCGGACGGTGACAGCAAATCACCAGCGCGCTCTGCGGCGTCCGCTTTCCACCCATTGCGGGACACTCGCGCCAAAGGCGTATTGTCGCTCGATCGCAGGAGCACCCGAAATGGCGCGGTGTCCAACAGAGCTGGTGAAGCATAAGCCGGTGGAGAAGCCGGAATGATCGCGCTGGCGTTGCAGACGGCGGCCGCCTTCAATCTTGTGTGCACTGTTACATTCGCCGGGACAGATAGCCGTCCCACGCCGCTCATCATCCGCGTCGATCTGGACGCCCGTAGATTCTGCTTGGATCAGTGCGTTCAAACCAACCCGATTGTCTCAGTCACCGACAGCGAAATTATCTTTCAGAACGGCGTCTCTGAGGCCAGCGGAATCCTTATCCGGCGTGTCGTCGGTGGGGAAAGCCGGCGCTACTACGCCTCTTTGCGTTCCGAGTATCCGGGCCGCGTGATTGAAACTTCCAGCACCGGCACCTGTGCAGCAGCTCCGTTCACGGGCTTCCCCTCCCGTAGCTTCTGACAGAGGCCGTTATTGGGTTTGTAAATGACACATACGCCTTCTTGGTGCCAAGCGGTTTGTCCGCTTTCGACCCTCAGCAGACCTCCGAGCGAGCGGTGAGGTGGCTCTCGTCAGACTGTAGCGGTTCGACGCGGCCCTTTAAAAGGTCGAAGGTGGCCGGAGCAATGTAGAGACTACAATGGTTCTGCCGGTTGCGTGCCGAAACACGCCGCCAAGCTTCCTCAGCGGGGCATTCAACGCTGTAGAGAAGCACCTGGCCACCAGACGATTCTACGAGTTTGCGGACATAATCTCGCTCGGCGCGGCTCCAAAATCCGTAGTCCAACACAACATCAACACCAAGGTGCAGGCAACGCATCCACATCGGTTCCAGGAGATCGAGGATGGCAGCCTCCTTCTCCTTGAATATGGTGACGTGGGGGTCTTCGCCGAACAGGCGCGCCATCCACTCGTCGGGCGTAAAGCGAATCGCGCGATGGCGCCCCTCCAGTTCTTTGGCCAGAGTCGTCTTCCCGGAGCCGAGGAAGCCGAACAGAAGGTGTGCTGTCGCCATGCGCCCAAGCTAAACTCAGGGAGGACGGCTTTCCACCCATTGCGGACATTCGGTGTGGCAGCCTAGGTTCCCACATGCGCAACCCTGAACTTGCTTCGCTCGCCGACGCGCTTGCCCGAACAAGGCACCTGCTCCAGCAGCATGGCGACACGTTCACCGCGCAGCGCCTGCACGACCTGGAAGATCGGCTTAACCGTGGAGAGCATGCCGCTATCTCACCGGCCGTTTCGGAAGCCACCGGAGGCATTGGGTCTCTGAACGACCGCTTCCTCTGTGTCGAGAATGGCGACGCAATCGAGAAGCACGAAGAGGCAAAGGCAAACGCTTGCCTTCGCGCGCTTGTCGAAGAAGTGGAGCAACGGGCGCGCGCGGCCGCAACCGCCCACGACATCCACCTATCTCGCTAGTGTCGGCCCACCCATTGCGGAGAGTCCCGCCGAAGGCGTATCGTCGCGTCATGGTTCAGCGATTGACAGTCACCGCGCTCGCGCTGGCGGCAGCCACGCCTTTCCAGTTGGGCTGGACGGGGCCACGGGGTCAGACCGTCACAGTTCGATACCGGTCTGAGGCGGCGTGCCATCGAGCCCTCCCGGTCGCAAGGCGGCAATGGGAGAGGCGAAGGCTGGCAGCGGAGCGCGTCGGAGAGGCAGCACCCAATGGGTGAGCGCTATCCGCCCAAGAAGCGCCGCATCGGGGAGCGGTTATGGGGATAACTCGCGCGTATTGAATTCAATCAAATAACTTCAAGTAGAATTGGCGGAGAGGGAGGGATTCGAACCCTCGGAACGCTTGCGCGCTCAACGGTTTTCGAGACCGCCCCGATCGACCACTCCGGCACCTCTCCGTGGATATCCACGCCCGCTCAGGAAGCGGGCCCGGTCGACGAGCCGCGCGCTCTAGCCCAAGGCGCCTTTCTTGCCAAGCATGTCCTGAGCGAAGCCGAAGGGCGGGTCCTGAGCGAAGCCGGAGAAGCCTGCCCCGGGCGACGCCGAAGGGCCTGTCCGTCCGCCATCCGTAGGAGGCTCGCTTGCCGCCCGGCACGCGACGCCCTACATAGCGGGACGTGACCCAGCCGGACAACCTTCCCATGGATCGGGGCGCCGCCCCAAAGGCCCCCGCCATCGCCCATGCCCGCTATTCGATCGGCGAGGTGGTAAAGCACCGCATGTTCGATTTCCGCGGCGTCATCTTCGATATCGACCCGGTCTTCGCCAATAGCGAGGAATGGTATCAGGCGATCCCGGAGGACATCCGTCCGCGCAAAGACCAGCCTTATTACCATTTGCTCGCCGAAAATGCGGAGTCGAGCTACGTCGCCTATGTCAGCCAGCAGAACCTCCTCCCCGACGAGGAGGGCGAGCCGGTCGACCACCCGGCCATTTCGGGCATGTTCGAGGATTTCGCCAAGGGCCGCTACCAGCTCAAGCGCGAACGCCGGCACTGACGGCCCCCACAGGCCGTCATCCCGGCGAAAGCCGGGATCTCGTGGAGACAGCCGTGACTTTCCTACCTGAAACACCGGCCTTCGCCGGGATGACGAGAGTCAGTCTGGATCGGCATTGGGGCGGTGAAGGTGGCGCTTCGGTTGACATCCCCCGCCCCCCTCTGTAGCAGCCCTCGTTCCCGCGCGGGGTCCGCTTCGCGCGCCAAGCAATTTTGACTTATTGGATAGGCCCATGTTCGCAATCGTGCGCACGGGCGGCAAGCAATATCGCGTCGCCGCCGGAGACAAGATCGTCGTCGAGAAGCTCGCCGGCGAGGCGGGCGACACGATCTCGCTCGACGACGTGCTCCTGGCCGGCGAGGGCGGCGACCTCAAGTCGACCGCGGGCCTTGTCGTCGCCGCCGAGATCGTCGCCCAGGCCAAGGCCGACAAGGTCACCGTCTTCAAGAAGAAGCGCCGCCACAATTACCGCCGCAAGCGCGGCCACCGCCAGCAGCTGACGATCCTCAAGATCCTCAGCATCGGCGGCAAGAAGGCGGAGACGAAGAAGGCCGCCCCGGCGACCGAAAAGGCGGCCTCGACCGAGAAGGCGCCCGCCGCCGAGAAGCCGGCCAAGGCCGCCGCCAAGCCCAAGCCCGAGGCTCCGGCCAAGGGCGGCGCCGAGGCGTCTGCGGACGCCAAGGCCGAGGCGCCGAAGAAGGCCGCCGCGACCAGGAAGGCGCCCGACGCCAAGCCCGCGGCGCCGAAAAAGTCGACAAAGAAGCCCGCCGCTGGTAAGGCTGGGTAAAGAGATTCAAGGCTAGAGAAGACCCATGGCACATAAAAAAGCAGGCGGCTCGTCGCGTAACGGCCGCGATTCACAATCGAAGCGCCTCGGCGTGAAAAAGTTCGGCGGCGAGAGCGTCGCCGGCGGGAACATCATCGTGCGCCAGCGCGGCACCAAATATTATCCGGGCCAGAACGTCGGCATCGGCAAGGACCATACCCTGTTCGCGCTTACCGCCGGCACCGTCGCGTTTCGCGACGGCAAGCTGGGTCGCAAGTTCGTCTGTGTGGACATGCCGATTACCGGCGCGGCGGAATAGGGACAGTCGCAGAAGGGCTGTCCTGGGAAGGGCGGCCCAAGGTTCTCGAAGCAGGACCGATTGAGGGAGAGGGTCGCACCTTCTCCCTTTTCTTTTGTCTCCCTCAGATCGACATGTCGCCGGCCCGTAACCCGCAAGGGCCAAGGGCCGGTGCAGCGTGAGAGGAAGACGGCGATGTTCGCGAGAACGGAAAGACTGCTGTTGAGACCCGGCTGGGAGGAGGACGCGCCCGCGCTCTTCCAGGCGATCGCCGACGAGGCCATCGTCCGCAACCTCGCCACCGCGCCCTGGCCCTACAGCTTCGCGGATGCGCAGGCCTTCCTGATGCGCGAGCGGCGGCCGCGCGACGCCTCCTGCCTGATCTTCCTGCGCGGCGATGGCGCGCCAAGGCTCGTCGGCGGTGCCGGCTTCGCGCGCACGCCCGACGAGGAGGTCGCATTCGGCTATTGGATCGCCAGGCCCTATTGGGGCCTGGGGCTGGCCACCGAGGCCGGCGCGGCTTTGGTCGCCAATGCCCGCGACACGCTCAGGCTGCCGCGCCTCGTCGCCGGCCATTTCATCGACAATCCGGCCTCGGGCCGGGTGCTGCGCAAGCTCGGCTTCCGCCCGACCGGCGCCACCGTCCAGCGCCACAGCGCCGGGCGCGGCGGCGAGGCGCCTTGCCGGGAATTCGCGCTGGAGCTGGCGGGCGAGAAGGCCGAGCCGGCGCGCTGCTCGATGGCGGCTTAGAGTGAAAACCCCTCTCCCTTCAGGGGAGAGGGAAATCTAGGCCGTCGCTCCCACGGGCAGCCGCGCCGCTTCATAATCGCTTTCCGCCTTGGCGATCAGCTTGCGGTCGTCATGGTTCCAGGGGTGGAAGCGGGGCAGGAAGAAGGCCAGCCAGGCGCCGAGGATCTTGCGCAGCATGCCGGGCCGAACCCAGCAGAACCACAGCATGCGGGCCCAGGCGCGCACGCCGGTAATGCCGTCCTGCCGGAGCAATTCGATCGTGCCCTTGCTGCGGTCGACGACGAAGTTGCGGGTGACGAACAGCATCACCTTGGCCTTGATCTTCCAGCGCTTGCCGCGGCTGAGCGAGCGGGTCGCGTGCAGCCAGGTGTCGTAGGCGACGCCCTTATGCTCGATCTCCTCGATCGCGTGCCAGCGCCAGAGCGCGGCGCTCTCGGGATCGGCCTTGCCGAGATGGCGGGGATTTTTGAGCAATTGATGGGCGAGGATCGCGGTGAAATGCTCCAGGCACATGGTCGCGGCAAGGTTGACGATCGGCGGCCGGTCCTTGGTGATCGACAGCCGCCACTCCACCCTCTTCTCGAGCCCGGAGAGGTCATAGCCGGCCTCCAGCGCGCGCTTGTTGAACTGGACGTGCTCGCGGCTGTGCATCACCTCTTGCGTCACGAACGCCCTGATCTCGGCATCGAGCTTGGGCGGCGTGCCCTCGCGGAAGGCGCGCACGCTCTCGACGAAGAAGGCCTCGCCCTTGGGAAAGGTCGCCGACAGCGCGTTGTAGAAGGCGGTCGCCACCGGGTCGCCGCCCATCCACCAGCGGTCCTGCTTGAGGCCGCGCCCGAATCGCCGGTCCCGCGGCGTGATCGTCAGGTCCTGGGGTGTCTTCGCCATGCTCGGTCCCCGCAATTATTCCACGTCACCCTGACGAAGGTCAGGACCCATGAACACGGTGCCGGAGTTTTAAAGCTGGACTCCGTATTCATGGATGCCGAATCAAGTTCGGCATGACGATGAAGAGCATATACTGACACCTATGTCAATAGCCCCCGCCCCCCGCGAACGCCTCTCCCAGGAGGAGAGCCGCGCCACCGCGCTGGAGGCGGCGCGCAGGCTCCTGATCGAGCGCGGGCCGCAGGCGGTGACGCTGAAGGCGGTGGCCGCGGAGATCGGCAAGACCCACGCCAACCTCCTCCACCATTTCGGCTCGGCGGCGGGGCTGCAGGCGGCGCTGGCGGGGCTGATCTCGGACCGGGTCGTCGCAGGCATCGCGCAGGCGGTGGTTCGCGCCCGCGCGCATGAGGCCGATCCGATCGAGATCGTCGACCGAACCTTCGACGCCTTCGGCCGCGAGGGCGGCGGCGCGCTCGCGGCGTGGATGATCCTTTCCGGCAATCGCGAGGCGCTGAACCCCATACTCGATGCGATCCACGAGCTGGTCGACCAATTGGGCGAGGGCCATGAGGACCGGCCGGTGCACGAGACCACGCTCTGGCTGGTCCTGCTCGCCGCCGGGGATTCGCTGCTCGGCGCGGAGATGGCCGGCGCGCTCGGCCTCGAACGCGGCAAGGCGCGCGAGGTCGCCCGGCGCCAGCTAATCGCATCCACCGGCCTGGGAAAAGGAGAGGAGACATGATCACGGGCGTCCACGGCATGATTTTCACCAAGGACGAGGAAGCCGACCGGGCCTTCCTCAAGGACGTGCTCGAATTGCCGTTCGTCGATTCGGGCGGCGGCTGGCTGATCTTCAAGCTGCCGCCCGCCGAATTGGGCGTGCACGGCCACGACGCCAACGATTTCCACCAGATCTATTTCATCTGCGAGGACGTCGACGCGGCGATCGCGAGGCTCGCCGAAAAGGGCGTGACCTGCGGCGAGGTGCAGCAGGCGCCCTGGGGCCGGATCACCTCGGTTCCGCTGCCCGGCGGCGGCAAGCTCGGCCTATACGAGGCGACCCACGCCCGGCCCTGAGACGGGTCGTCATGGAGTTTAAAATCCCTCCCCCTGGAGGGAGCAGCGGGTCGGCCATGCCCCCGGCATGGCCTCAACAGCGCGGGGCGCTGTTGACCCGCTGCTGGTAGGGAGGGGGTGTCGGGCGTTCACGATTCCCGCTGAGGCCGAACCCCCTCACCCCAAACTCCCCGCTGGGGAGAGGGGGCCGGCAGCGTGGCGTCGAATGTCGATACCGCCTAGCGTCCGCACCTTTTCAGCCGGTAGGGTACGAGCTCGCCGCTCACCGTGACGGTGTCGCCCGCCAGTGCATAACGGCGGCGGCCGGCGACGATCAGGGTGTCGGTGGCGCTGCCGATCGTGAAGGTGTCGATCTGGCCGTCGAAGGTGCTGGTCAGCTGACGGGCGTCGGCCTGGATCGTGACCCGGCTCAAACAATCGCCGTCACGGCCCCATTGCCCATTGATCCAGGCCGCCGGCGGGCGGGGAAAATGGACCCGCAGCACGAGCGGGCTCGCCGCGCCGCCGCCGCAGGCCGGGTCCAGGCGCGGGCTCACGACCACGTTCTGCATGCCGGGAAATTCCGCCAGCCAGCGAGTGGTCTGCACCGCGAGGCGGTAGGCGGCGGCGCGGCCGGGCTCGGCGCAATAGACGGCCTCGGCCGCGCCCTCCGCGGCGGACGGCCGGCTGGAGGCGAGCGGGTGATAGCCCAGGCTGGCGAGCTGGCCGGAGAATGAGGCGGCGGCGCCGGCGCTATCGCTGCCGAAGTCGAGCCTCACCCGCGGCGCCGGCTCCAGTCTGAAATCGACCCTCGCCCAATGCTCGATCCCCTCTCCCGACGGAAGCGACGCACGCTCGACGATGCGAACCTGGCTGGTGCCTGCGATCAGGCCGATGCTGGGCGGAAGCTCGCCGCCCGCCGCCGGGAAGGCCGCGCGCAGCACGCTGTTGCGCTTCATCGCGACGCGGGCCCCGACGCGGGCGGCCTGCCGAAAATCGCCTCCGTCCCCGAGCAAATTGGTGCTGGTCGGCTCGCCGTCGGGCCCGGTCGTGCCGATCCACACGAAGCCCTGGGTGACGTTCGTGGCGGTCGCCACGCCGCCCGGGCCGGCGATCGCATGCGCCGCGACCCCCTCTTCGACCGCCTCGGTCTGCAAGGCGGGGCGGCCGGGCGCCCGGTCCTGGTTCTTGTTCCAGATGAACTGGTCGGTTGCCCTGAGGCTCGCCGCGATCTGCTGCTTGGCGGCCGCCTGCTGCCGCGCCGCGGCCTGCTGGGCGTTGCTCGCGCTCTCGCCCTCCGCGAGGCGGTGATAGGCCCAATTTCCGGCCCAGACGATTCCGGCGACCAGCACAATCAGCAGGGCGAGGCTCGACCAGCCGAGCTTGCGCCACCGTTTCAGCATCGTCCGGTCGAGCCAGGTCTTGTCGTGGCTCGCCTTGAGCAGCCGCGCGACCGCCTTCCATTCCGGCTCTTCGGTGACGTCGTCCGCGCCGGCGGGCCGCACCAGATGGGCGCGCGCCCAATCCGGCCGTTCCCTGATCCGCTCGAACCAGGCGCCGAGCCGCTCGCTCGTCGCGCCGTCGAGATAGGCCTGGGGATTGGTCTCGAAGAACTGTGCGTGCACCGACAGCCAGCGCCACAGCATCGCGTCCTGCGCCTCGCGCTCGACCCAGCCGACCGGCTGCGCGGTCTCGGGGTCGATCGCCTTGTCGCTCATCCGCGGCCAGGCCCGGATCAGCGCCTCGTGGCTGATGTCGACGACGGTCTCGTCCTCGATCGTCCCGCCCATCTCGGCATAAGGGGTAAGGAAGGAGACGCCCTCGCGCCGGAAGCCGTCGATGATCGCGATGGTCTCCTCGCGCGAAACCCCGCTGAGGCGGGCGAGCCGCCGGAAGCGCTGCGGGCAGCGTATCGCCCGGCTCTCGCTGTCCTTGCGGGTCAGCGCGCGGAAGAGGAACTCCGCCGCCGATTCATGGGTGTCGCCGCCGCCTGTGACTTCCTCGAGGACGCGGTCGGCATGGCCGGCGAGGATCGCGCTGAGCGGCGCCCGCGCCTGGGCTTGCTCGCTCTGCGCGCAGGCCTCGAGCGCCCGTGCGTAGTCGGAAAGGTCGAGCGTGCGGTCGCCGGTCGCGCGCCACATCTGCATCAAGGCGTGCTGGACCAGAGGCAGCGCGTCCTGCTCGCGCGCGGCATCGTCGGCCATGCGCTCGGCGAGCGCGTGGTCGACCGAGCCTTCGAACACCTCGGCCGGCTCGCGGATCGCGCGGATGAGGTCGTCGCGGGCCATGTTGGGGAGCAGATATTGGGTATGGTTGATCGCCTCGGCGAGGCCGCGATAGCGCGCGCAATTGCCGAGGAATTCGGAGCGCATGGTGAGGATGAAGCTGATCTCGGCCCCGTCGGCGTCGCGCGGCGGCGCGGTCGCCTCCCCCTCCGCCTCCCACCAGCCGGCTTCATTCTCGTAGCAGCCGCACAATTGGACGAGCAGCTCGGCGAAGAGCTGCGCCTCCTCGAAGCCTTCATCCTCGGCGAAGCGGAACAGCTCCTCGAACTGGTCGACGACGATGCAGAGCTGGTCGACGCCGGCGGCCCCCGCCAGCCGCGCCACCCCGGAGCGCGCCTCCGGGCCGTTGGCGATGGCGCGATAGACTTCCTCGAGCGCGGCCGGGCCGGCCTCGGTCGCGCACAATTCCTGGAGCAGCCCGACCAGCGCCTGCATCGGCTTGATCCCCGGCCGGAACGTGCCGGTCCTCAGCTTCAGCCCGCGCCGCGCCCGCCGCCGCGCCAGTTGCGGCAGCACGCCGGCCGCGATCAGCGAGGATTTGCCGCAGCCCGAGGCGCCGTGGACGACGACCATGTGGCGCTCGTTGAGGCGGACCAGGACCTGATCGACCATCTGCTCGCGGCCGAAAAAGACGTCCCGCTCGCGCGGCAGGAAGGGCCTCAATCCCGGATAGGGCCTGTCGGCCATGCCTTCGAGCGGGTCCGGCTCCAGCGCCCGCCAGGCCTTGTTCACTCCGCCCTCGCCTCGAGCCCGTAGCGCTGCCGCACCTTGTCGGCCGACGCCTTCAGCCAGGTCCGCACATAATCGGGCCAGTCGCACGATCCGGCGTCGATCCAGTCGATGTCGAACCTCTTGGCGTTGCTGAGCCGCGCCGGCCGGTTCAGCACGCCGGTCCGGTCGACCACCGCGCAGGGCAGGTATTTCTTGTATTTCGACGCGATGAAATTGCGCCTTTCGCGGCCGATCACGTCGAGGTCGAAATCGAGCTTCACGCCGTCGCCGCCGACCATGATCATCGCGTCGCAGCGGCTGGCGAGCTTGGCATATTGGAGGCGCTTGGCGCTGTCGTCGTCGGCGTCGAGCGGCTCGGGCTCGCCGGGCGTGACGACGATGCCGAGATCGTCCATCTCCTTCCAGGTCGCCTCCCATTCGCTCACTTCGTCGCTGCGCCCGTAGAGATAGACCTTCTCGATTTCGCCGCTCTCCAGCCAGCCGACCAGCTCGGTCTTGCGCGCCTTCTCCTCGATGGTGGCGTCGAGCGCGCGCAGGGCACGGGCGATCTGGTTGGCGAGCTCCATCAGCGACGGCGCGATCACGCCGGGTACGTCGCCGCCCCAATTCTGCAGCCAGCCATGCGGCAGCGGGCTGCCCCGCTCGTGAAATTCCCAGCCGACCGTCTTGTTGCCCTCGGGGTCGCAGAGCGAGCCCGGCCAGGCCATGTCGTCCGTCTCCATCGCCTTGGAGATGAAGACCCGGCCGCCTATCCCCTTGGCCGCATCGGGCAAGGCTTCGACGAAGGTCGCGAGCTCGCGCCTGCACCAGTCCGAATTGAGATAGTGCGGCGACATGACGAGGTGGAACAAGGCGGAGGCGCGCACCTTGTGCTCGAGCTCGGGGCCGAGATGCGCGGTCTTGTTGAGCCCGTCGGAGCTTTCGTCGAAGAAGATGCGGGGCGGGGGGCTCAACAAGGCATCGAGCGTCTGGCTCAGCGCCTCATGGAGTTGTTTCGACCAGCGTTTGAGCGGCGCGTCGCCCTTTCCGCGCGGATCGCCGTGCGAATAGGAAAAGAACATGTCATATTCGAAGCCGTGCTTCTGCAAATAGCAGGGCTCCGCACCATGCGGCTCGCTCATACCTTCCCGATCGTGTTGGGACCCCTCCCCCTTGAACCGGCAGCATAACATTGAATCGGCAGGGCTCATACCGTCAATTGGTCCGCGTTCGAAGGCGGGCCCGCGTGCGCCCTGCCCGCGTCTTTGCCCGGCGACCGCGGCGCTGAGCGGTTCCCTTTCGGATGCCCGCCCCCTACATGGCGGGCCATGCATTTCCTCGATCAGGCCAAGATCTTCATCCGCTCCGGCGCCGGCGGGCCGGGCGCGGTGAGCTTCCGGCGCGAGAAATATATCGAATATGGCGGGCCCGACGGCGGCGACGGCGGCAAGGGCGGCGACATAATCTTCGAGGCGGTGGAGGGGCTGAATACGCTGATCGACTTCCGCTACACCCAGCATTTCCGCGCGCCTCGCGGCAAGGGCGGCGCCGGCCGCGACCAGACCGGCGCGGGCGGCAAGGACCTGGTGGTCAAGGTGCCGGTCGGAACGCAAATCCTCGACGACGGCAAGGAAAACGTCCTCGCCGACTTCACCGAGGTCGGCCAGCGCGTCATCCTCCTGAAGGGCGGCGACGGCGGCCGCGGCAATGCCAGCTACAAGAGCTCGACCAATCGCGCGCCGCGCCAGCATGGGCAGGGCTGGCCGGGCGAGGAATTGTGGGTCTGGCTGCGTCTCAAGCTGATCGCCGACGCGGGGCTGGTCGGGCTCCCGAACGCCGGCAAGTCGACCTTTTTGAACGCCGTCTCCAACGCCAAGGCCAAGGTCGGCGACTATCCCTTCACCACCCTCCACCCCAAACTGGGCGTGGTCCGGCACCGCCAGGTCGATTTCGTCCTCGCCGACATTCCCGGCCTGATCGAGGGCGCGGCGGAGGGCGCCGGCGTCGGCGACCGCTTCCTGGGCCATATCGAGCGCACCCGCATCCTCGTCCACCTGGTCGACGCCAATCTCGAGGACGTCGCCTCGGGCTACCGCACGGTCCGCGACGAGCTCGTCGCCTACGGCGCCGGCCTTACCGACAAGGTCGAGCTGGTCGCGCTCAACAAGGCCGACACGATCGACGCCGAAATGGCCGAGGCGCTCGCCGCCGAGCTGCGCGCCGAATCCGGGGCCCGCGTCTTCACCGTCTCGGGCGCGACCGGCGCAGGCGTGGACGAGATCCTCGACGCGATCATCGCCGAGCTGCGCACGATCAAGCAGGAGGCCGCGGCGGAAGCGCAAGAACCGGGATGGTCTCCCGTATGAGAAACTCCCAAAGCCCGTTCGCCCCGAGCGTAGGCGAGGGGCGCTGGCACAGAATCATCACAAACGCCCCTCGACTTCGCCCGGGACGAACGGAGATGCTGGGTGACTAGCACTGCCCCAATCCTCGCAATCACCGGCGGCACCGGCTTCGTCGGCGGGCACCTGATCCGCGCCGCCCGCGCCGCCGGCCACCCGCTACGCGCGCTCACCCGCGGCTGGCGGCCGCCGGAAGAGGGGATCGAATGGATCGAGGGCGCGCTCGACCGCCCCGAGAGCCTCGCCGCCTTGTGCGCGGGCGCCGACGCACTGATCCACGTCGCCGGGCTGATCAACGCGCCCGACCGCGCCGGCTTCGAGGCGGTCAATGTCGGCGGCACCGCGGCGATGGTCGAGGCCGCGCGGACGGCGGGCCTGCGCCGCTTCGTCCACTTTTCCTCGCTCGCCGCGCGCGAGCCCGAGCTCAGCGATTATGGCTGGTCCAAGGCGGGCTCGGAGCGCGTCGTCGCCGCCTCCGGGCTCGACTGGACGATCGTGCGGCCGCCGGCGGTTTACGGCCCCGGCGACCGCGAGACATTCGAATTGTTCAAGATGGCGCGGCGCGGCCTCGCTCTGCTCCCGCCCGGCGGCCGTTTCTCGGTCATCCACGTCGACGATCTCGGCCGCCTGATCCTCGCTCTGGTCGGCGCGCCCGAGACGTTCGGCCAGACCTACGAGCCCGACGACGGAACCGAGGATGGCTGGGAACATCGCCATTTCGCCCGAACCCTGAGCCGCCTCTTCGGCAAGCGCGTGACGACATTGGCCATGCCCAGGGCGGTGGTGAAGGGAGCCGCCCGCCTCGACCGCCTGGTCCGCGGCTCCAAGGCGAAGCTGACCCCGGATCGCGCCCGCTATTACTGCCACCCGGACTGGGTCGTCGCGGCCGGCGCGCGCCCGCCCGCGTCGCTCTGGACCCCCGCCATCCGCACCCAGACCGGTCTCAAGGCCACGGCGGAGTGGTATCAGGAGCAGGGCTGGCTGCGCTGAAAAATGGTGCGGGTCAGACAATGAACTGCTGGAAAAATGGGGACAGTATATATTTTTCGAGCCCCTAGGATGCGCCGCGGCGGCTCCCGTGAAAAATATATACTGTCCCCATTTACGGGGCGCGTCAGAGGAATTGCTGGATCACGAAGGCGGCGCAGCTCGCCACCAGGCCGAGCAGGAAGATGCGGTAGGCCCAGCCCAGCATCCGGTATTTCTTGGTCGCCAGCACGGTCCCCGCCTGGTGGATGTCGCGCGCCATCGTCCGGTAGATATTGTCCTCGGTCTTGAGCCGCGCCGTCACCTCGTCGATGAACGCCTCCTCCTCCATCTGGCTGAAGGTGCCGAAGAAGAGCAGATTGGGGCGGCTGCTCGTCCGCTTGCTCTTGGTCATCGGCAGCACCGCCAGCACCGCGCAGATCGCCGCCAGAAAGGCGGCCCCGCCCAGGATCAGCAGCGGCAGCGGCGGCGTCCCGCCCCGCGCCTGTCCGATGGTGATGGCGAAGATGACGAAGGCCGCGCCTATCAGGATGTTCGCCTTGGCGTCGGCCATGGCGGAAAGCTGGAGCTGGGCGAGCTGCGCCGTGCGCATCATGTGCGCGGCATTGACCGGATAGATGGCGGACCGCGCCGGCTCCGCTTCTTCCCGAACCTCTTCCGTCACGAAAGCGTCCCCGTTCTGGCCCCGGACCGTCATGCCACGCCCCGGGCGGTCCCGCCAAGGCCCCTTTCCTGCCGCATTCGCTTGGCAGGAGGGCCGCCCGCACCTAAAGGGTCCACCATGACCGACAGAGACGAGACCTACGACAAGGTCGCGCGCCTGATCGCCCCGTTCAACAAGAAGGGCGCCGCGCTTACCGAGACGACCAGCTTCGCCGGCGACCTCGAATGGGATTCGCTGGTGGTGATGGACTTCGTCGCCAACGTCGAGGACGAGTTCGACATCCTCATCACCATGAACATGCAGGCCGAGATCGAGACCGTCGGCCAGCTCGTCGACGCGGTCGAGACGCTGAGGACGGAAGGGTGAGGGGAAGCGGGGGGACGAAGTGACCGAAGCCAGCGACCTCTTCTCCAAATTCGATCCGCTGATCGCCGAGCGCCAGGCGCTGCTCGACACCGGCGTGAAGGACCCGTTCAGCCTGGTCATGGAGAAGGTGCTCTCACCCACGCGCGCGATCTGCAACGGCAAGGAGACGATCCTTCTTGGCACCTACAATTATATGGGCATGACCTTCGATCCCGACGTGGTCGCGGCGGGCAAAAAGGCGCTCGACGATTTCGGCTCGGGCACCACCGGCAGCCGCGTCCTCAACGGCACCTATGTCGGCCACAAGGCGGTCGAGCAGGCGCTGATGGACTATTACGGCATGGACCACGCCATGGTCTTCTCGACGGGCTACCAGGCCAATCTCGGCATCATCTCCACGATCGCCGGCAAGGGCGACTATATCGTCCTCGACATCGACAGCCATGCCTCGATCTACGACGGCTGCAAGCTGGGCGACGCGGAGATCGTGCCCTTCCGCCACAACGACGTCTCCGCGCTGGAGAAGCGCCTCGCCCGCATCCCCGAAGGCGCCGGCAAGCTGGTCGTGCTCGAGGGCGTCTATTCGATGCTCGGCGACGTCGCGCCGCTGAAGGAGATGGTGCGGGTCTCGAAGGCCGCCGGCGCCATGGTGCTGGTCGACGAGGCCCATTCGATGGGCTTCATCGGCCCCAACGGGCGCGGCGTCGCCGAGGAGCAGGGCGTCCTGGACGAGGTCGATTTCGTGATCGGCACCTTCTCCAAGAGCGTCGGCACGGTCGGCGGCTTCTGCGTCTCCAACCATCCCAAGTTCGAGATCCTCCGCCTGGTCTGCCGCCCATATGTCTTCACCGCCTCGCTCCCGCCCAGCGTCGTCGCCACCGCCGCCGTCTCGATCCGCAAGCTCATGCACGGCAACAACAAGCGCGCGCATTTGTGGGAGAACAGCAAGCGCCTGCATGCGGGCCTCAAGGGCCTAGGCTTCCGGCTCGGCACCGAGGAGCCCCAGTCGGCGATCATCGCGGTGATCATGCCCGATCTCGAAAAAGGCGCCGCGATGTGGGAGGCGCTGCTCGCCGAGGGCCTCTACGTCAATCTCGCCCGCCCGCCGGCCACGCCCGCCAACATGACCCTGCTGCGCTGCTCGCTCTGTGCCGAGCATAGCGACGCCGAAGTGGGCGAGATCCTGGCGATGTTCGGGCGCGCGGGGAATGCGGTCGGGGTGATCTGAGCTTCCGGCCCGTGCAATGTGCGGCCTCGTCAGTTCCGGCCGACCTCCCAAGGATAGCGCCGATTGATCAACCCGGCGGAACCTCGCGCTTGCCACCTTCACTGCCAGGGTCGGTCTGCGCGAACCGCCCCAGGTGGGCGAGTGGATACGGGCGCGCGAATATTGCATGCCGAGCTCCGGGAGCCACTGCTGGCCGGTATATTGGAACCGGCCCGTATTGCCGCTCGCCGGGATGCCATATTCGTCATAGGCGTTGATGCTCGCCATCGCG
>Ga0190275_10000046_pt1 | contig 158341 bp, 162 predicted proteins | sample Popmic550T_FD_133745 | JGI IMG/M metagenome (GOLD analysis project Ga0190275, IMG submission 133745) | Populus adjacent soil microbial communities from riparian zone of Yellowstone River, Montana, USA - 550 T | ecosystem: Environmental > Terrestrial > Soil > Riparian zone > Trees stand... | reverse complement strand
CGATCGTTATCTCCAACGTCCCGCGGCTGGTGCCCGGATGGACGAAACCGATCGTCATCGGCCGTCACGCGTTCGGTGACCAGTACCGCGCCACCGACCTCGTCGTCCCCGGCGAGGGAAAGCTGACCCTCACCTACACCCCCAAGGACGGCTCCGAGCCGGTCGAGCTCGACGTCTACGACTTCCCCGCCGGCGGCATCGCGATGGCGATGTACAACCTCGACGAGTCGATCCGGGAGTTCGCCCGGGCCTCGCTGCGCTACGGCCTCGACCGCGGTTTCCCGGTCTACATGTCGACCAAGAACACGATCCTCAAGCGCTACGACGGGCGCTTCAAGGACCTCTTCGCCGAGGTCTACGAGGCCGAGTTCAAAACTGACTTCGAGGCCGCCGGCCTCACCTACGAACACCGGTTGATCGACGACATGGTTGCCGCCGCCCTGAAGTGGGAGGGCGGCTATGTGTGGGCCTGCAAAAACTATGACGGCGATGTGCAGTCCGACACGGTCGCCCAGGGCTTCGGCTCTCTCGGGCTGATGACCAGCGTGCTGATGAGCGCCGACGGCAAGACCGTCGAGGCCGAGGCCGCCCACGGCACCGTCACCCGCCACTACCGGCAACACCAGCAGGGCAACCCCACCTCCACCAATCCGATCGCCTCGATCTTCGCCTGGACCCGTGGGCTCGCCGCCCGCGGCCGCATGGATGACACCCCCGAGGTCTCGCGCTTCGCCGAGACGCTCGAGCGCGTCTGCGTGGAGACCGTCGAAAGCGGGAAGATGACCAAAGACCTGGCGCTGCTCGTCGGCGGCGATCAGGAGTACCAGACCACGCAGGAGTTCCTCGCCTCGATTGACGAGAACCTCCAGCGCGCGATGGCCTAACGGTCTTTTTTCGAACTTCCAAACACCAACTCGAGGAGAGGATTTAGTGAGCACTCCCCCTGTGAAGGTCACCGTCACCGGCGCCGCCGGGCAGATCGGCTACGCGCTCCTGTTTCGAATCGCCAGCGGCCAGATGCTGGGCCCGGATACGCCGGTCGAGCTGAGCCTGCTGGAGATCCCCCAGGGGATCAAAGCGGCCGAGGGAACGGCGATGGAGCTCGACGATTGCGCCTTCCCGCTGCTGAGCAAGATCGACATCACCGACGACCCGAAGCAGGCCTTCGACGGCTGCAACATCGGCCTGCTGGTGGGAGCGCGCCCGCGCGGCCCCGGCATGGAACGGTCGGACCTGCTCGAGGCCAACGGTGGGATCTTCAAGCCGCAGGGCGAAGCGATCAACGCCGGCGCGGCGGACGACGTCAAGATTCTCGTCGTCGGCAACCCCGCCAACACCAACTGCATGATCGCGCTCTCGAACGCTCCCGACGTGCCCCGCGAGCGGTTCACGGCGATGATGCGGCTCGATCACAACCGCGGCATCTCCCAGCTCGCGAACAAGCTCGGCAAGCCGGTCTCGGCGGTCACGAACATGACCGCCTGGGGCAACCACTCCGCCACCCAGTACCCCGACTTGGTGAACGCGAAGGTCGACGGCGGCAGCGCCTGGGACGCGGTTGACGACGAGGCTTGGATCGCCGACGAGTTCATCCCGCGGGTGGCGAAACGAGGGGCGGCGATCATCGACGCCCGCGGCGCCTCCAGTGCTGCCTCCGCAGCCAACGCCGCGATCGACCACGTCCACGACTGGGTGCTCGGCACGCCTGACGGCGACTGGGTCTCGATGGGGGTTCCGACCGACGGGTCCTACGGAGTCGGCGAGGGAATCGTCTGCGGCCTGCCCTGCACCTGCAGCGGCGGCGAGTGGAACATCGTCCAGGGGCTCGACGTCCCGGAGTTCTCCCGCGAGCGCATCGACCGCAGTGTGATGGAGCTGCAGGAGGAGCGCGACGCCGTCAGTCAGCTAGGGCTGATCTAGGCGCTGGAGCAATCTCAACCAAAAAGAGGCCGGCAGATCGCCGGCCTCTTTTTTGGTGGTAACAGTCAGTACCGATCAGCCGCCGGCTGGGTAGTACTGGCGCCCGTCCTTTTTCACGCGACCCTCTTTCTCGAGGTCGCCAAGGACGCGGTACAGGTAATTCGGCTTGATCTTCATCGTCGTCGCGACGTCGGAGGCGCTGATGCCGGGTTGTGACTCGATCAGCTGCACTGCCTGGTCGGCGCGCGTGCCGCCACGGCGTTTACGACGTTTGCGCGGAGCGGCGTCGCTGGAGCCGCTTTTTTTCGAGCTGCCGCGGGGCCGGCCGGGGCCGCGACGGGTGGTCGCTTTGCCGCCGAGCTCACTCAGGGCACGCTCGAGGCGCTTGCGCTCCTCCTCGAGATCGGCAAGGCGTCGCTCCATGAGCTGGCGAGCCTCGTCGAGCACGTTATTAGTGGGGGCCATCTAGTTCCTTTCCATCCAGTTCAAATTCCCTGGGAGAGTCTGCCAGAGTCACACACACAGTGACAGTCGTCAACGGTGGTTAACAGGGATATTTCGTGGAATGGTCGTCCAGGTTAAAGCGACGGTCGTTGAAAGTGACAACTTCAAGATGAAGTTCTCGTAAGGTCAGCGCTGGCGCGGGAACTGCACGGGGAAGCGCTCGGGGTTATTGAAGAAGCGAATGCTCTGCACAGCGCCCTCCGCTATTTCGACCGCGACGATGCTGAGGAAGCCGTGGGCGGCGCTGTCCAGGCGTAGTCCTGGTTCGCCGTTGACGAGGACAGGCGTGAAGACTGGATCGTCGGGAAAAGCGTCTTTGCCCTGCACGCGGACCATGAAGCGGGCGATCTTCTCGGCGCCGTAGATCGGCTTGCGCGCCGCCGTCACCACGCCGCCGCCGTCGGTGTACATGATCGCGTCGGCGGCGAGCAACTCGCGGATCCCGTTGATGTCGCCGGAGGCGGCGGCAGTGAGAAAGGCGGTGGTAAGGCGCTCCCGTTCCTCGCCGCTGACCGTCCGGCGCCGGTTCGAGTCGCCGGCGTGGTCGCGGGCGCGCTTGGCGATCTGGCGGACGTTGGCGGGCGTCTTCTCGAGCACGTCGGCGATCTCGGCGTACTCGAGGTCGAAGACGTCGCGGAGGACGAGGACGGCGCGCTCCACCGGGTTGAGTCGCTCGAGGGCGCCGAGCAAGGCCAAGCTCAGCCTCTCGGCCTCGATCGCCGCCGTCTCCGGCGTCTTGGGATCAGTGACCAGAGGCTCCGGCAACCAGGGGCCGACGTAGACCTCGCGGCGGGCGCGGGCAGAGCGCAGGCGGTCGAGCGCCAGCCGGGTCGTCACCGTCACCAGGAACGGCTCGGCGTTGCGAACGGCCTCGCGGTCGGCTTGCTCCCAGCGCAGCCAGGCGTCCTGGACGACGTCCTCGGCCTCGGTCAGCTCACCGAGCAGGCCGTAGGCGATCCCCAGCAGGCGCGGTCGGCAGGCAGCGAAGGCGTCGCCGCTCATGCCAGCGCGGGAACCGGCCTGCGCAGGGCCGCGGCTGCCGCCGCAGCGCCGCTGGCGATCGCAGCGTCGACTAGCCAGCCTTCCGGACCCACCCAGTCGCCGGCGAGGTAGAGCCCGTCGCCGCGGTCGCCGTTCGGGCGCCCGGTGAGACCGCCGCTGGCCGGGGTCGCGATCGCCGAGACGGGGACCATGCGCGGTAGGAAGCGCTCCAGGGTCACCTGCTCCCGCCACCCAGGCTGGACCGCTTCGGCCACCGCTTCGAGCGCCGGGCGCGGTTCCCGCGCGTAGCTGGCGAGGGTGAGCAGGGTGCCGCCGGGGTGGCCGGGGGGCGAGTGCCGGGAGAGATAGGTGGGGGCGTCGACGCCGAGCGCGAACCGGGTTCGTCGCGGCGGCTTCTTCAGCCCGAGGTCGAGCACGCTCAGCTCGGCGGCCGGGCCCGGCGCGCTCGGAGCCTGCTCGCCGAGCAGCTTGGCGGTCGCCTCGGGCCCGCCCGCGGCGACGATCAGCACGTCGGCGCGCAGCGTCTCCTCGTCGAGGGCCACCGTCCAGCCGTCGCTCTCTCCATTCACCGCACGCACCGCGGCCCGGGTGCGCAGGGTGGCTCCGCGCTGCTCGGCGGCATCGGCGAGGGCGCCCACCAGCGACTGCCAGCCGCCGCGCAGGTAGCGGACGCCCGGCCAAAGCCCGATCTTCAGCTGGGTGGCGGCGACGTCGGCGCTGAGCGCATCGTGGTCGGCGACGAAGGTCGTCACCCGGACCAGGGCCGCGGCGGCGGCCCGGCTGGATCTCGAGCGGATGCTCTGCCGCAGCCACTCGTTGGTCGAGAGCGCGCTCAGCTCCCCGGGTTCAGCGCGGGCGACCGCGGCCAGCCACCGCACTAGACCGGAGCTGCCGCCGAGTGATCGTCTCGCTCGCCCCTCCCGCAGGAAAACCGAGTGGATCGAGGTCGGGTTCCACATCGGCAGCTCGATGCCGAGGGCGTCCAGCTCGCGCTTTGCCGGGCCGCCGACGTAGAGGGCATGGGGTCCCTGGTTGAGGTCGAAGCCGCCGCGACGCTCTGAGGCGGCACGGCCGCCGAGATGCGAGCCGGCCTCGAGCAAGGTCGTCTCCGTGCCGCCTGCGGCCAGTCGCGCTGCCGCAACCAGCCCAGCCGGCCCGCCACCGATGACTACTGCTTTGCGTGAAGTGTCCATGCCTCCTAGACGAGGAAGCATGGCGATCTGTGACGGGGCCGGCTAGCTCCGGTACTTGCTGCGCTTCTGGGGATAGGTCCGGAAGACGTGATCCCAGAGCGGCGAGGAGACGCCGTAGCCGTAGCTGTGGTCCTGGAAGTGGTGGCGCATGTGGTGTTCGCGCAACCGCTTGCCGAAGTCGCTTTTGGGGACGAAGTGGTGCACGTAGTAGTGCGTGTAGTCGTAGAAGAGGTAGCCGACGAGGAAGCCGCCGAAGAGAGGGAAGGCGGCATTTCCAAGCAGCAGCCAGAAGGCGGCGAAGAAGAGCGCCGCGAGCGGGATCGAGACCGACGGCGGCATCACCAGCCGCATCTTGTCGTTGGGATGGTCGTGGTGGATGCCATGGATGATGAAGTGCATGCGGCGGCCGAAGGCGTTATCGGGCTCCCAGTGGAAGAGCAGGCGATGCAGCCAGTACTCGGTCAGCGTCCAGACCGCGATTCCGGCCAGCGTCAGCAGGACCAGCTGCCAGGCTGCATAGCCGCGATCGACCCCGATCCACTCCATCGCCACCACCACCGGGACGAAGATGATCGCCGGCACCGCTGGGTGGACGCGGGAGAAGAAGTTGAGGAAGTCGCTCTTGAAAAGTGGGGGAGAAGCAGAGAGCTTCTCCGTACGGGAATGACTCTCCATCGGCGGAAATACTAGCGCCGTCGGCCCGCGTTCCCGCAAGACGCAGGGAAGCTGTGACGAAGCTGTTTCAAAGATGTAGCCATTTGCGGAAACGGCCCCAGCGGATACCCAGCGGCGATGCAAATATGCGCGCCGATGCCACGCAAGCCAAAGCCGCCGACCTGCGATGACTGCTATTTCCGCAAAAACCTCCTCTGCGCTCTGGAGCTGAACGAGGCTTGCTCGACCTTCCGCCCGAACCGACCAGAGGGCCTCGTCCCACCACGCCAGCCAGTCCTGCTCATGCGCGCCCCGCGCTGGGCCTCCCGTCCCGCTTAGCGTTCCTCCGGCAGGACCCGCCGGCCGGAGCGCATTATGTTTTGAGGCCATGCCCCAACGCGACATCTACGTCGACTGGAGCCGCACCCGCTACGTAACCAGGCGCGCCAGCGGCTTTTCTCCCAACGTCGACGTCTACTACTGCGGCGACCCGCAGCGGGCGATCGTCAAGGTCGACCTCGCCGGCGTCGCGCTCTCCCAGGTCGGGATCGAGGTCAGCGGACGCCAACTCGCGATCGTCGGCGAACGCCACGTGCAGGAGACCGAAGGCCGCGTCTACCAGCAGATCGAGATTCCCTCCGGGCAGTTCCGCCGGGTCGTCGAGCTGCAGGTCGAGGTCGACGCCGAGCGCGCCAGCGCCACCTATGACGAGGGGATCCTGAGGATCGAGCTGCCGCTGCGCGATCCCAGCCAGACCACCCGCCAAGTGCCGATCGACCGCAAATGATGGAGGGCTCCCCGGTTCTGGAGGTGGTCGACTCGCCGCTCGACGCGGAGGACGCGATCCGGGCCAGCCAGCCGCTGCCGGAGGCGCTCCCGGTCCTGCCGCTGCGCGACACCGTCGCCTTCCCCGAAACCCTGGCGCCGCTGGCGGTCGGCCAGGAGCGCTCGATCCAGCTCGTCAACGACGTCCTCGGCACCAACCGGATGCTGGCCATGGTCACCGCCCGCGATCCCGAGAACGAGGTGCCGGGGCCAAACGACCTCTACGGGGTCGGCGTCGTCGGCGCCGTCGCCCGAATGGTGAAGGTGCCCGACGGGACCCTGCGGATCCTCGTCCAGGGGATGCAGCGGGTGGAGATCGGCGACTTCGTCGCCGAGCAGCCCTACATGGTCGCCCGGATCAGCGAGATGCCGGACGAGATCGAGCCGAGCGCCGAGCTCGAGGCACTCAGCCGCAACGTCCAGCGCACCTTCTCGGAGATCGTCGAGCAGATCCCTTACCTGCCCGAGGAGCTGCAGCTGGCGGTCGCCAACATCGACGACGCGGCGGCGCTCGCCCACCTGATCGCCGGGGCGCTGCGGATCGGCACCGAGGAGAAGCAGAAACTGCTCGAAGAGGTCGACGTCGCCAAGCGGCTGCGCCACCTCTCGCGGATCCTCGCCCGCGAGCTCGAGGTGGTGCAGCTCGGCACCCAGATCCAGACCCAGGTGCAGTCGGAGATCGACAAAGGCCAGCGCGAGTTCTTCCTCCGCCAGCAGCTGAAAGCGATCCAGCAGGAGCTCGGCGAAGAGGACGAGCAGCAGGCCGAAGCCAACGAACTGCGGGAGAAAATCGAGGCCGCCGGGCTGCCCGAGCACGCGTTCAAAGCCGCCGAGCGGGAGCTCTCGCGGCTGGAGAAACTGCCGCCGGCCGCCGCCGAGCACGGCGTCATCCGCACCTACCTGGAGTGGCTGGTCGAGCTGCCCTGGTCGCAGGAGACCGAGGACAACCTCGATCTCAAACACGCCCGCAAGGTCCTCGACGCCGACCACTACGACCTCGAGAAGATCAAGGATCGGATCCTCGAGTACCTGGCGGTGCGCAAGCTCAACCCTTCCTCGCCGGGACCGATCCTCTGCTTCGTCGGCCCGCCCGGCGTCGGCAAGACCAGCCTCGGTAAATCGATCGCCAAGGCGCTCGGGCGCGAGTTCGAGCGGATCTCCGTCGGCGGCGTCCGCGACGAGGCCGAGATCCGCGGCCACCGCCGCACCTACATCGGCGCGATGCCGGGGACGATCGTCCGCGCCCTGCGCGACGCCGGTTCCCGCAATCCCGTCTTCATGATCGACGAGATCGACAAGATGGGCGCCGACTTCCGCGGCGACCCCGCCTCGGCGATGCTGGAGGTGCTCGACCCGGCGCAGAACGACAGCTTCCGCGACCACTACCTCGACCTCGAGTTCGACCTCTCCGACGTCGTCTTCATCGCCACCGCCAACGTCCTCGACACGATCCCGGGGCCGCTGCTGGACCGGATGGAGACGATCGAACTTGCCGGCTACACGCTGGAGGAGAAGCGCCACATCGCCCGCCGCTATCTGGTCGGGCGACAGATCGAGGCCAACGGCTTGAAGCCCTCCCAGATCGAGTTCGCCGACGCGGCGCTGACGGCGATCATCGAGGAGTACACCCGCGAGGCCGGCGTCCGCAACCTCGAGCGCCAGATCGGCACCATCTGCCGCAAAGTCGCCCGCCAGGTCGCCGAGGGGAAAGTCAAAGGCAAGGCGAAGATCTCCGGCAAGAAAGCGCGCGAGCTGCTCGGCCGCCGCCGCGTCTTCGCCGAGCAGCGGCGGCGGACCAAGGACCCGGGCGTGGCGACCGGCCTCGCCTGGACCCCGACCGGCGGCGATGTCCTCTTCATCGAGGCGACGGCGATGCCGGGCTCCGGCAAGCTGACGATCACCGGTCAGCTCGGCGACGTGATGAAGGAGTCGGCGCAGGCGGCGCTCTCCTACGTTCGCGGCCACTGCGGCGAGATCGCGCCGAAGGTGGGCGAGGACTGGTTCGCCAAGCACGACGTCCACATCCACGTGCCGGCAGGAGCGGTGCCCAAGGACGGTCCCTCGGCGGGCGTGGCGATGACCGTCGCCCTCTCCTCGCTGGTCAGCGGCCGGCCGGTCCGCAACTACGTGGCGATGACCGGCGAGGTGACGCTGACCGGGCAGGTGCTGCCGATCGGCGGCGTCAAGGAGAAGAGTCTGGCGGCGCAGCGGGCCGGGTTAAAAAAGGTGATCCTGCCGAGCCGCAACGAGGCCGACGTCGACGAGATCCCCGAGCACGAGCTCGGCAACCTCGAGTTCGCCTACGTCGACGAGGTCTCTCAAGCCCTCGAAGTCGCACTCCGCTAGCAGTGCGAAATCGCTCCCGCGCTTTCTGGCTCGTCGCCGGGCTGACCGCTCTCGGCGCGATCCTCCGCTTCGCCACTCTCGAGCTGCAGGCCTACCACCACGACGAGATCGTCACCGCCAGCCGGGTGCTACGGGTCGGCTTCGGCCACGCGATGGACGCGGTCGGCTTCTCGGAGTCGGCGCCGCCGCTCTACTACGCGCTCGCCTGGTGCTGGACCCAGGTCTTCGGCACCGGCGAGGTTGGCCTGCGCTCGCTCTCGGCCTTTGCCGGGATGGCGACTATCCCCGTTGCCTACTTCATCGGCCGCGAACTGCGCGGCGCCCGCGCCGGACTCCTCGCCGCCGCCCTCGTCGCCGTCAACCCGATGCTGGTCTGGTACTCGCAGGAGGCGCGGGCCTACGCGCTGCTGGGGCTGTTCTGCGCCCTCTCGCTGCTCTTCTGCGTGCGGGCGTTGCAAGGCGAGGGGGGCCGCGACGAGAAACGCGACTCCGTCCTCTGGGGCGTCTTCTCGGCCCTGGCCCTGGCGACCCACTACTTCGCCGTCTTCCCGCTCGTCGCCGAGGTCCTGCTGCTGTGGCGCCGACGAGGCCGGGCGATGCTGCCCGGCCTCTGGATCCTCGGCGCGGCGGCTGCCCTGCTGGCGCCGCTGGCCTACCACCAGATGTCCCAAGGCCATGCCGAATGGATCGGCAAATTCAGCCTCGGGCACCGGCTCGGGGAAACGGCAATCACCTTCGTCGTCGGCGAGACCGGTGACATCATCGGTCGGGCCGAGACGCCCGGGCCGGCGCTGATCCCGCTGGCGCTGGTTCTCGTCGCCTTCCTCGTGTTGGCGGTGCGGGGGAGCCGCGGCGAGCGCCACGCCGCCGCGATCCCGCTGGCGGTCGCCGCCTCGGCGCTTGCCGTTCCGCTGCTGCTGGCGATCGGTCCCGGCGGCAAGGATTTCGTCCTCGCCCGCAACCTCCTGCCGGCGCTGCTGCCGCTCCTGCTCGTCGTCGCCGTCGCCCTGACGACGGAGCGTGCCCGCCGTCTCAGCACCGCGATCGCCGGCCTCCTGCTCGCCTACTCCTTGGGCTTCAGCATCTGGGCCAGCGCCACGCCGGAGCTGCATCGCCCCGACTGGGAGGCGGTCGCCGAGCGGCTCGGCGAGCCCGAAGGCCCGCGGGCGACGGTCACCTGGGTAATCGGCGAGGCGCCCCTGCGCTACTACCTCTCGACCGGCGCGATCCAGCTGAAGGCCTCAGAAGGCTACGACTGGCTGGTGCGCGAGGTGAACTTCGTCTCGATCGGCTCGGCGCCGCCGCCCCCGCGCCGCTTGATCGGCCCGCGATTTCGCGAAACCGCCTACGAAGAGGTCGGCGAGCTCTTCATCCGTCGCTACCGGGTGCCGGGCCCGGAACTGGCACCGCTGCGGCTGCGGACGCTGCGCTGGGCGGACACCAATTTCCGCAACAACGGCGTCCTCTTAGACGGGGTAGGACCGGGCTGACCGGGCCCGTTGTGCCTAAAACGCTTGGCCACGCACAACCGGGGTAGGGTTAAAGTGGTGTCGGCCACGGAATCCAGCGAGGAGAAGGCATGAGCAAGACGAAGGCGGCGCGCGCCGGTGACATGTATGAGACTGCCCGTGAAAACCCCTACGTGCAGCGGTTGATCGAGGACGAAGAGCTGCGCGACAGCCTTCAGGACGCCTTCGAAGCCGCGAAGAAGGCCTACGGCCGGGCGACCGGCAACGGCAAGGGCACGGTCAAGGCCGTGACCAGCGACAAGAAGGTCCAGAAGGACCTGCGCAAGGCCGCCGAGAGCATGCAGGAGGCCTCCGAGCGAATCCGCAGCAAGCCGAAGAAGCGCAAGGGCGGAATCGGCCGTCTGCTGCTCTTCGCCGTGGTCGGTGGCGTCGTCGCCCTGGCGGTCAGCGAGGGTGCCCGCAAAGCTGTCCTCGACGCGCTCTTCGGCGCCGAAGAGGAGTTCGAGTACACGAGCACCACCAGCATCAACGGGTCCTAAGGGACCCGCCTTTGACGGTGGAGGCGGCCACGAAAGAGCGGGAGCTCAGCGGCGACAAGGCACAGCGGATCGTCGACGCGATGCGGGATTCGGTCGCCCGCAGGGGCGCCGCCGGCTCCACCTTCGAGCACGTCGCCCGCGAGGCGGGCGTCAGCCGTGGCCTTCTCCACTATTACTTCGGGACCAAGGAGCGGCTCCTGGTCGAGGTCGTCCGCCGCGACTCCGAGCTGCGGGTCGAACGGCTCGACGCGCGGCTGGCCCCGGCGCAGAGCGTCGACGACGTAATCGGCGCCCTCGTCTCCAGCCTCACCGAGGTGATCGACAACGAACCGGGCTTCTTCCTGCTCCTCTACGAGCTCTTCAGCGCCGGTCGCCGCAACCCCGACATCCAGCGCGAGGTCGGGCAGCTCTTCGAGAAGACCCGCTCCCACGTCTCCGACGTCCTCCGCAGCAAGGACGAGGAGGGGGTCTTGAGCCTCCGCTTCGCGGCCGAGGACGTCGTCTCCTACCTCTTCGCCCTCGGCGACGGGTTCGCCCTGCAGGCGCTCTCGGACCCGACGCGGGACAACGCCGGGGCCTTCGCCGTCGGCGTCGCCTCGGCCCGTTACCTGCTCGACGCCGAGTAGCCGCGCCGCCCGGCGCTCCTAGAGCCAGCCGGAGCGCTTGAAGCGCCAGTAGAGGTAGAGGCAGACCGCGAGGACGGCGGCGAGGACCAGCGGGTAGCTGAAGCGCCATTCCAGCTCCGGCATGTGTTCGAAGTTCATCCCGTAGATGCCGGCCACCATCGTCGGCACCGCGGCGATCGCCACCCAGGCGGAGATTTTGCGCATGTCTTCGTTCTGGCGCATCGAGACCTGGGTCAGGTTCGCTTCCAGGGCGCTGTCGAGCAGCTGCCGGAAGCTTTCGATCCGGGTCGCGACCCGGCGCAGGTGGTCTTCGACGTCGCGGAAGTACTCGTGCAGGGGAGGGGGGACGACGGGGTAGTTGTTGTGGCAGAGCTCTTCCAGCTCTTCGGCCAGTGGCGCCGTCGCCGCCTGGAACTCGAGCACCTCGCGCTCGAGTTTGTAGATCCGCTCGGTCGGGTTGTGGCCTTCGCCGAAGACCTGCAGCTCGACTTCGCGGACGTCCTCGTCGAAGCCCTGCAGGGCTTCCATATAGCGGTCGACGACATGGTCGACGATCGCGTAGAGGACGGCACCCGGCCCGTGCTCCAGCAGGTCGGGGCGGTTCTCGATCCGGTGGCGGACCGGGGCGAGGTCGGTGTTGCCGTGGCGGACGGTGATCACGAAGTCGGCGGCGACGAAGACCGAGATCTCGCCGACCTCGATCATCTCCTGCGAGTCGACGTAGCGCGCGGTCTTGACCACCACATGGAGGGTCTCGTCGTACTCCTCCACCTTCGGCCGCTGATGGGCCCGCACCGCATCCTCCTGCGCCAGCTCGTGCAGACCGAACTCGGCGGCGATCGCTCCGATCTCCTCCTCGCTCGGTTCGACGACGCCAAGCCAGACGAACGTCCCGGCTTCTCGCGCCGCCTCGCCGGCCTGCTCCATCGAAAGCGCGCCTTCCCGCCGCCTTCCCCCCTCGTAAGCCGCGCAGTCGACGATCATCGGCGCAGCCTAGTGCGAGCGCGTGACGGCGCTCACGCCTATCCCTTCTCTGTAGAAGCGAAGGAGGTCAGATGGACGAATTGACCGCGCCCGAGCTAGGACCCGTCTCGCCGCATGAGATCGGCCAGGTTCGCGGGGTCCTCAAACTGCGGCGGTTCGACGTAGAGCGCTCCGGCGTACTCGACGTATTGGTTGATGGCGACCTTCAGTTCCGCAATCGCGGGCCTAGAGCTGTCCCCCTCGCGGTCAGAGAAGGCTACGTCGATGGCCGGCTCGCCCTCTATGCGAAGTTCCGGGTCGGGCTTGGCGGGGTCGAAGTTGAGAAACGCGATTTTCTTGCCGTCTTTCATGGGTTGATCGGGTCCGAGGAAGATCTTTTGCTCTCGGAGGACGGCTTCTGGGCTCCACTTGAGGGTCGCGGCGAAATCATCGGGGTTGGGGAAGAGCCCGCTGACCAGCAACTGCCGGTGTTTGTCGGCATTGGAAAGGACCCTGAGGGCAGTCATCGCATCCGCGTATACCGCTCGCTTGTAGGGCTGTACTGCTTGGATGAATCTCCAGATCGCACTCCCGGGCTCGATTCCCTTCAGGGGACTCGGCCGGTCGTTCGATCGCCTGCGCCACTCGACCTCTTCAAGCCACCGCTGCTCCGTGTCGCAGATCGGGAAGTAGGTGTGCCGTCCGGGCTTCGCCCCGGCTCGGATAACGAGTTGCCAGGCCAGCTGGTCGAGGCTCGACCGGAGGTTGTGAAGGATGTCCCCCACGACGACGCTCAACATGGGGGTGGGCGGCCGGATGACTTTGGAATAGACCGAGTGGTCGCCGGTCTCCGGGTTTACATCGATGACGAATTCATAGGGGCGCGGCTCCGACCCGATGTACTTGCTCCACACCTGATTGAGCAGCTTCAGGTGGGAGTCTGCCATCCGAATCTTGGAGAGGGTTCCAAGTAGCTCTACTTGGATGCGCTCTGATACCCCCTCCGTATTCATTTCTCCCTCCACGGGCTGCCAGCCTAAGGTCTAGAGGGTTCCCGCCGCGTTTGCCGTAGGTCCGCTCAACCGCTCAACGGCCCCTATAGGGTACTCCCCGATTTCCAGCAAAGACCGCCTAACGGCGGCGGAGACGGGGGAAAGAAATGGCCCACCGGGCAAGCATCTACACGGTCAGCGTCCACAAGAACCGGCATCCGGAGGAACTGTTGCCGCTCGGCGACATCGACGGAAGCGGCACCTACCTGGGCGACTGGCTGGTTGATGTCTTGAATCCGAAATCCTTCGAAGCAAGTCGGGCCGATGAAAGCCAGGACGTTCGCTGCGAGAAGAGGCAGCTTGCAGGCCCGAACCGCGATGAGGTTCAGGTCTTGTTCAAGCCCGGCGAACGCGGACTGCGAGCCGATCATCTGGAACCCGATGGGCAGGTCGCGTTCAAACAGACTGCCCAGCACACCCAACTTTTCACGTGCGGCTCGTTGTTCCGCCTCCCTCGTAAATCGGACATCGGCTTGTGGGCTTGCCACTCGATCAACCGCCGAGGCCCCAAATCGATGGTCGCCCCCGAACTCGAAAATCTCTTCCGGGAACGCTTCGAAAAACTCCGGCTGACCTTCAAGCCCTCGGTCAACGCTGCCGCCTTTCGGGACGCCCTTGAAAAAGACCGCCTACTGGAGGCCACCTTGATCGCCTACGAACGGTCGCCCAACATCGAAGACGAAGAAGCCTGGGTTGACCACGAAACTGGTCTCAAATTGCGGCTTGACATCGAGCCAGCCGGGGGGAAAGGGCGGCTCCTCTCCTCTCGGGTCCTCGAAGCCTTCAAAAGCAAGGAGCTTGGTGACATCGTGACCTTTGGTGATGTCAAGTTCGATTCCGCCAACTTCAAGGTCAAGCTCGCCAATGGCGCGGTGCGGACCTTCAAAGTTGAGGACCCTGAGAAAGGCTTCGCGATCTCGGAGGAAATCGAACCCGATACCGCCAAGGACGGGTCGCTTAAAGCAAAAAGTCTTTTCGATGAGCTAGGACGGGTACTAACTGAGTTGGGATGAAAGCGAACCCCTGGAAGCTGATTCAGCAGCACTATCGGACGCTGCGCAACTATCGGACTGAAGAAGTCCGCAAGCGGGACTGGGCACTATTCGTTGGCGTTCCCGTCATCGTCTTTATCGTCTGCATCCTGCTGAATCTTCATCTTCCGAAAGGGGCGAGTGCCGGCCTCCTCACGACGACCGGAGTTCTGACCGCCTTCTTCTTCGGGGTGATGCTCCAGATAGCGGGCCGAGCCCTTGAATGGGCAGATAGCCGACCGCCGGTCGGCCCGGAAACCTCTTGGCAGGCTCAGTTCCTACAAGAGATTGCGGCGAACGCGGGGTACGCGGCGTTGGTGAGCATCCTTGCCGCCGCCGTCTTTGTAGGCGTCCTGATCTCGACCGGCTCAACCGCGCTGACGGTCTTGTCGTCGCTCGGGATATCGCTAGCGATCCACCTAGCCTTGATGCTCTCGATGGTCCTCACTCGCGTCTATGCCTTGACCGTGAACCGACTCACGGACGCCCGTGTGGGAGGTCGCTCCGGCAACGTCACGTCCCTACCGGAAAGAAAGACCGGCACCTAATCTGTCAATCTGCTTGACAGCCGCCTGTCTGTCAAATAGCTTTACAATGTGCCGCCGGCCAACCGCCACGAACCGCGCAGGGCGAAGTCTTCGACCTCCGACTACTCGGTCACTGAGTTCCTAGCCGAGTTCCCCGACGACGCCGCCTGCCTGGAGCACCTGTGGCGCACCCGCCACGCGCCGGACGGCGAACACGCCCACTGCCCCAAGTGCGGCGATGTCAAGGTCTTCAAGCGCTACGCGACCAAGCAGCAGCGGCAGTCGTGGACCTGCACCGCCTGCGGCCACCACCTGCACCCGACCGCAGGGACGATCTTCCACCGCTCCTCGACCTCGCTGCGGCTCTGGTTCCACGCCATGTACCTGATGACGAGCACTCGCTGCGGGATCTCCGCCAAACAGCTAGAGCGCGAGCTGGGCGTCCACTACAAGACCGCCTGGAGGATGTTCAACAAGATCAGGAATCACCTGATGGCCGAACCCGACCCGGCTCCTAGCCTGCGCGGCGCGGTCGAGGTTGACGAGACCTCCTGGGGCGGGCGACCCCGGCGCAAATTCAAGACCCGGCAGGAATCGGTTGCCTTCCGCGAAGCGAAGCCGACCGTTCTCGGCATGGTCGAGCGCGGCGGGCGCGTTCGCTTGCGCGTGATCCCGGCCCGGCGCGGTGAGCCCTTAAGTGACGCCGTGCGGGCGAATGTGAACCCGGAATCGGTCCTCTACACCGACGACTGGTGGTCCTACCGGCCACTGGCTCGCGAGTACGCAGGGCACCGGGTGATCAACCACTCCGCTGGCTCTTACGTCGAGGGCGACATCTACACGAACACCATCGAGGGATTCTTCGGCAACCTCAAAACGGGGATGCGCGGTGCCTACAAGTTCGTCTCCCGGAAGTGGCTCCAGTCCTACCTGGACGAGTACGCATGGCGGCACAACAACCGCCACTCGGGGCAGCGCTCGATGTTCCATGCCCTGGTCAGGGAAGCGGCACGGCAATGAGCGAGGCGATGATCATCCGTCGCATCAAGGGTGCCGCTCGCAAGCGAAAGAAAGCCGACGAGGCGAAGCGAGAGGCGACCGAGCAGCTGCGGACCTACTGCCGCGAAGCGCGAAAGGCGGGAGTGCCACTTACTCGGATTGCCGAGGAGGCCGGTCTTTCTCGTCAGGGCGTTTACGACCTGCTGGGGGAGCGACCTTCCGCATAGCGGCGTCGAAGTCGCCTTTGGTCGGGACCGGAATCTCTAGGCCCTTCTCGGTCTTCTGCTTCTTAGCCATACCCGAAGGCTAGCTAGCGCTTGGGGTCCTTCGGCCAGCCCTTGTAGACGAGGCCGATAAGGGCCAACAGCACGGCCGCCCAGGCAAGGGCGACGAGGCAGACGAGAATCGCGAAAATGGTCATACCGCCGAACCTACGGAGGCGAGTGCTTGACCCATCCGGGGGTCTCGCAGTCAGAATCAGCGAAAGCAGCTTTAGGTCAAGCGGGCGCTTTGCTATGGCGGCTCGGGGTGGCCACCCCGAGCCGCCAAGTACACCGCTAGTAGCTAGTCGGCAAGCCCCTTGGTTTCCCGCAGTAGCTCGCCGGGTTCGATATCGAGCGCCGCTGCCAGCCGCACGACCGTCGCCGTCCGGGGTAGGCATTTGGCGGTCTCCCACTCGGCGATCCGGTCCTGACCACAGCCCAGTCGTGCCGCCAGCGCCCGCTGGCTGAGGCCGGTCCTTTTCCGGGCGACCCTCAGGTTCCAAGCGAACCGCTCGGTGATGGTGGAGAGGATGATGTGTTCGGAGGGCATCGCTATTCGATCCCTTGGATGAGGTCGGCCAGAGGAACGTCAAGGGCGTGAGAGAGCCGCAGCAGCGTCGTCAGTCTCGGGCAGGTTCTTCCCGACTCAATTCGGGATATCTCCTGAGAGGCCATGATCAGCCGATGGGCGAGCTGCGCCTGGGACAACCCCGCTCGCCGCCGAGCGTCGGCGCAATTGCGAGCGACCTGCATAGCGACGTTCACGACAACCCCAATTCGCAGAGGTAGAGCGCCGCTCGGGTCGGCAGCACCGTCCCCTCGCACTTGAACAGCAACCCGCCCTTGACCAGTTCCCGAACCGCCCTTTCGACGGCATCCCGCTTGGCGAAATCGTCAACGTCGCCGAGTTCGCGGATCAAATCCGAGAGTCGCAGCGTGTTCGGGTGGGTGTCCAGGACGTGAGAGAGAACCGCCCTCTCCGTCTGTTGATCCTCGCCAGCGGTGCCCGCTGACTTAGCCTTGTCCTGCATGGGAAGCCTGCCTTCCTGTGCCATGGCCGGGGGACTGTTTGCGCAGTCGCCCCGGCCGCTTGTCGATTGAAGGCGGCAGACTCACCCGGCGAGCGGGCGGAAATCGCTTCTACATAGAAGGGATAGGCGTGACGGCGCTCACGTAGTGACCGGGCTCACAGACCCTGGTCCCGCGCGCGAGGGAGGCTCTTCCCAAGCATCAACCGGCAAGCGGGAGAGGGAGAGAGATGAAAGACAGGATGAGGTCACTGGCGGGGTTCCTGGGAAGAAGGCGCCGCTGGGTGGTCGGAGCGTGGGTCTTGATCGTCCTTCTCGCCCTTCCCTTCTCGGCGCGGCAGACCGAACACCTGACCGGCGGCGGCTTCGACGTGCCCGGCAGCCAGTCGATGAAGGTGAGCGAATCGCTGCAGGAGGAGTTCGGCTCCCAGGCCGACGGGATCGCGGTCCTATTGAAGGCCGAGCCGGGTGCGACGACGGCGGAGCGCGGCGAGGCGGTGACCCGGCTGCAGGAGGAAGTGGCTGGCGTCGACGACGTCGTCGTGACCTCCGCCGCGGCAGCGCGGGCGCAGCGACAGCTGCAGGGGGCCGACGTGGCGCTGGTGCCGCTGCGCAGCACCCTCTCCTCTGACGAGCTGATCGACCCGGCCGTTGACCTGCGCAAGGAGCTCAGCCCGGGAGAGGCCGACGCCGGGGTCACTCCCTACCTCGTCGGGCAGCCGACGATCTGGGCCGGGATGCAGGAGATCTCCAAGGAAGACCTGACCAAGGCCGAGATGACCGGCTTCCCGATCGTCGCCCTGATCCTCCTCGTCGTCTTCGGCTCACTCGCCGCGGCGGCGCTGCCGCTGGCGCTCGGCTTCTTCAGCGTGCTCGTCACCGGGGCGCTGATCTACTTCATCTCGCTGGAGATGACGACCTCGGTCTTCGTCACCAACATGGCCTCGATGATCGGGATCGGGGTGGCGATCGACTACTCGCTCTTCATCCTCGCCCGCTACCGCGAGGAGCGGCAGGCCGGCCACGATCCGGCTGAAGCGCGGGCGCTCTCGCTCTCCACCTCGGGCCTCGCCGTCACCTTCTCCGGCCTCGCGGTGATCATCTCCCTGGCCGGCCTCTGGATGGTCGACAACCAGGCGCTGCGTTCGATGGCGCTGGGAGCGATGACCGTCGTCGCCGTCTCGATTCTGACCGCGACGACGCTGCTGCCGGCCCTGATCGCGATGCTCGGCGACCGCGTCATGCCGGGCGGGATCGTCGGCCGGGTCGAGCGCTTCTTCGGCCGCCGCTTCCGGCGTCGCCCGGCGAATCAAGTCGCCGCCGAGGACAACCGCTTCTGGCGCGCTTGGACCGAGCGGGTGATGGCACGGCCGTGGCTGGCGATCGCCGGCGTCTCGGCCGTCCTGCTGGTGTTGGCCAGTCCGCTGCTGTCGATGAAGACCGGCGCCGAGGCGCTCGCCCAGTTCCCCAAGGACAGCGACGTCCGCATCGGCACCGAACTCGCCTCCGAGCAGCTCGGCGGCGGCACCGACTCGATCCAGATCGTCGCCGCCTTCGCGGACTCGCCCGGGGCGGCCGATCGCGCCGCCGCCTTCGGCTTCACCCGGGAGCTGAACGGGACCCCCGGAGTCAGCGCGGTCGCGGCACCGGTCTACGCCGGCGACAGCGTTCTGATCCAGGCGACGCCGAGCGCCCCGAGCGAGTCCGACGCCGCCGTCGCCTTGGTCGAGCGCCTGCGGGCGAGCGTGGTTCCCGCCTCAGCCCTCGCCGAGCGGGCGAGCGTCAACGTCGGTGGCGAGACGGCCCGCAACGAGGACGTCCGCAATCAGATCGGCGGCTCGATGTGGAAGATCATCCTCTTCGTCCTCGCCCTCAGCTTCCTCGTGCTGATGGTGATGCTGCGCTCGCTGCTGCTGCCGCTGAAGGCGGTGCTGATGAACCTGCTCTCGATCGGCGCGGCCTACGGGGTCATCATCGCCATCTTCCAATGGGGCTGGTTCGACAGCCTGCTCGGCTTCGAAAGCCAGGGGGCGCTGGACACGATCAACATCCCGCTGATCTTCGCCATCGTCTTCGGGCTCTCGATGGACTACGAGGTGTTCCTGATGTCGCGGATCCGAGAGCGCTACATGGTCCACGGCGACAACGAGCGCGCGGTCGCCGAGGGCCTCTCCTCGAGCGCCCGCACGATCTCCTCGGCGGCACTGATCATGTCCTCGGTCTTCGCCGTCTTCGTCCTCACCGGCGTTCCCTCGATCAAGGAGCTGGGCGTTGGCTGCGCCGTCGCGATCGCCCTCGACGCAACCCTGATCCGGCTGATCCTGGTGCCGGCGGCGATGAAGCTGATGGGCGAGTGGAACTGGTGGCTGCCGGCCTGGCTCGACCGCGTGATTCCCGACCTCAGCTTCGAGGGGGGCGGCAGCGAGCCGGAGCCCGAGGCGGCGCCTGCCCCGGCCAAAGCCTGAAGGGTTGGCGTAGGGGTCCGGTCACTCTCCGCGGGAATTGGGTCGCGTCCCTGTCGGGACTGCTCCACAGAATGCTGCCCGCCTATGGCGGGCATGAAATCAGATTGCATTTCGCCGCTTCGCGAACATTCCCGCGGAGAGTGACCGGACCCCCGTCGACGCCGGCGGCTCCCTCACAGCCCTGGCTGCGTAGCCAATAGGATTGCTCGATGAGCCGAGATGAGATTGCTTTTGCTGGGGCTGCTCGCCAGGCCGAGATGGTGCGGGCCGGGGAGGTCTCGCCTACTGAGCTGGTCGAGCTGAGCCTGGAGCGGATTGGTCGTCTTGATTCCGAGCTGAACTGCTTTCGCAAGGTCTTCGCCGAGAAGGCGCTGATGGAAGCCGAGCAGGCTGAGGCGCGGGTGAAGGCGGGGGATGAGCGGCCGTTGCTTGGGGTGCCGATTGCGATCAAGGACGAAGTCGACGTGATCGGCGAGGTCAACACCCATGGCACCGACGCCTTCAGCGAGCCGGCGAAGGCCGACTCTGAGGTGGTGCGGCGGCTGCGCGAGGCGGGCGCGATCATCGTCGGCCTGACCCTGCTGCCGGAGATGGCGATCTGCGGCTTCACCGAGTCGGCCACCTACGGCGTCACCCGCAACCCCTGGAACCCGCAGCGCACGCCGGGTGGCTCGAGCGGAGGGTCGGGAGCCGCTGTGGCCGCCGGCCTGGTCCCGATCGCCTCGGCCGGCGACGGCGCCGGCTCGATCCGGATCCCCGCCGCCTCCTGCGGCCTGTTCGGCCTCAAGCCCTCCCGCGGGCGCGTCTCGCTGGCTCCCGACACCGAGGGCTGGCGCGGGCTCGCGGTCGAAGGCTGTGTAAGCCGCAGCGTTCTCGACACCGCCCTCTGGCTCGACGTCGTCTCTGGCGGCTCCAGCGAGGACGAGGCACCGCCGCCGCCGCAGCGCCCCTTCGTCGAGGCGGCGAAGCAGCCGCCGGGAAATCTTCGCGTCGGCTACTCGACCGTGGCGCCGCGGGCGATGCTGCCGCCGACCGTCTCCGCCGAGGCGAAACAGGCGGTCGCCGACGGCGCCGAGCTGCTGAGCTCCCTCGGCCACCAGGTATCGCCTCGCGACCCCGACTGGGGCGGCATCGGCGACACGATCACCGCCAGGTTCCTCAAGGGCGTCGCCGAGACGGTTGAAGAAGTGCCGCATCCCGAGCGCTCGGAAAGCCGGACCCGTGGCTTCGGCCGCCTCGGCAAGATCCTCCCCGAGGCGCTCTATGCGAAGGCGATGGCGCGACGGCCGGCCGAACAAGCGCGGATCAACTCCATCTTCGACTCCGTCGACGTCCTGGTGACGCCGGTGATGGGCGGCACGGCCCTGCCGGTCCGCCGCTGGGAGGGCAAGGGCGCTCTGCAGACCGTGCTCGGCATGGCCCGCTTCTATCCCTACTGCGTCCCCTGGAACCACCTCGGCAATCCGGCGATGTCGGTTCCGGCCGGCCTCTCGCCGGAGGGGATGCCGCTGGCGATCCAGATCATCGGCCGCCCCGGCGAGGAGGAGACGCTGCTCTCCCTCGCCGCCCAGATCGAGGCCGAGCGGCCCTGGGCAGACCAGCGCCCGCCGATCTCCTAACTACGCAGCAGGCTGTCGAGGCCGGTCCCGTCGGCGAATCGCTGGACCTCGCACCGGTTCTGCCGGTCGCGGTCGATCCTCAGCGCCTGATCCCAACCGGCGCCGCATTTGATCACGTCGTGGTCTCGCCCTCCGTAGGCGGTGTCGTCTCCGGCTTCGCCGAGCAGGACATCGGGGTCCTGGCCGCCGAGCAGTTCGTCCTGACCGTCGCCGCCCATCAGGACGTCCCAGTTGGAACCGCCGACCAGGACGTCGTTCCCGGGGCCGCCGACGAGGAAGTTTTCGAGCTCGTTGCCGCGGAGGACGTCGTCGCCACTGCCGCCGTAGACGTTTTCGACTCCGGTGAGCGTGTCGCCCTCGTCCGCCACCATGCCCCTCCCTGCGTCCCATGCGATCGGCAAGGAGCGGCGGCTGTAGTCGACTTCGTCGGCGCCAAAGCGGGCTGGGTTGTAGTAGTCGGGGCCGAGGTCGTAGACGTCGGGTCCGTCCGGGGCCGCGGTAGTCAGGACCCGGTCGCGGCCGTCATTCGTGTGGACGACGTCGGAACCGGCACCTGGATCGATCAGGTCGTCGCCCCCGCCGGTGGTGATCGAGTCGTCGCCGGCGCCTGAGGTCACGCTCATCGCGAAGGACCTGTCGAGCTCGGCGCTGAAGGCTGCTCCATCGAAGCTGTTGCGGCCGTCTCCTAGGTCGATCGTCATCGAACCCACCCAGCGGGTTCCCGGGACGGGAGTGATCCCTTTGAACGGCCCGGGGTTCGCCTCGGGACCACGGGGAAGGGAGAGGTTGCACCAGACGGAGGTCCCATAAGGGGAGCAGCCGGGTCCCGCGATGAGCGGAGCGCCGCTGTCGGTGACCGACAGCACCAGGTTGGTGCCGTGTTCCGCGGTGACGGTGCGAACCACGACGGCGTTGTCCTCACTCGCGTGGGCGCTGAACCGCAGGTTGACGAAGTTGGCTTCTTCGGACTTGTAGATCCCCTTGGTTTCCTCAACGCTGACGGTTGCGGCGAGGGCGACGGTGGGCAGAGCCAGAGCCAGGAAGAGCGCGCCGCCCGTCAGGGCGATCTTCAGTAGTCGGACGAGGTTCATTTGCTGAACCAACCCGGTGGCGAGCGCCGGGTTGCGCTTAGCCCACACGTCGCAGGAACACCCGGAGCCGGCGTTCGTAGAAGCCGGGGTCGACGTTCCACTCTTCCGTGTGGCCCGCTTCGGGGACGCGGAAGTAGGTGACGTGACGAGGTAGCTCAGCGGCAAACTCGTCACTCGTCGAGACCGGCACCACATCGTCCTCGTCGCCGTGGAAGAGCAGGATCGGCAGCTGGAAATCATCCGGGTGGCGGCTGGCGTCGAGGCTCTCCCAGTCGGCGTCGATGCGAGCGCCGATCGCCCACTCGACCGGCTTGGAGAGGAAGGAGGGATAGCCCATCTCGGTGGCGTTGAAGGAGAGAACCGCCTGCCAGTCGAGGACCGGGGAATCGAGGACGAGCCCGGAGACCCGCGGCGCCAGCGGCGAGCGCTGCATGAACTGGGTGACGATCGCGCCGCCCATCGAGTAGCCGACGAGGACGAGACGCTTGGCTCCGTGCGCAAACGCGTAGCGCGCCGCGGCGCCGAGATCCCGCCACTCGGTCAACCCCATGTGGTGGAAACCGTCCGGGCTGGCCGGGGCGCCGAGGTCCTCGCGGTAGGTGATCAGGAGGGTCGGGAGGCCAGCGCGGTGGAGGGTCGGCACGATCCGCAGCCCCGTCTGCGGGGTGCTGTTGATGCCGTGAACGACGATCGCCCAAGTGCGTTCGCGGCCGGGGACGAACCAGGCCGGCATCGTCCCGAGCTCGCCTCGGATCGGCACGGTGGTCGACGGAATCTCCAGGGCGGCCGCCGGGTCACCGGCCCAGACCGTGGGGTTGAACGCGACCTCCATGCCCGGCGCCAGATAGCCGTCGACCTTCCGGAGCCGCCGCGTTACCTCGTCCCCGTCCTCGCTTAGAACGGGCCCGACGATCGCCCTTCCGCCCGGCCACTCGAGGCCGTGGACGCCGGGGCGCCGGCTTGCCTCCGTGCTCTCCAGCACGATCCGCCCCTCGGGCATCGCCTCGATCTCGGTTTCAGCCGGCCACGCCGAGTGCTCTGGGACCAGAACCGCGGAGGAGAAGTGCCAGGCCGAGGCTGCGCCCAAGGCGAGCGCGACGACCGCGACCGTCGCGCCGGCGAGAACCGCCCAGCGCTTGCGCGTCATTGCTTTGCGCTTAGCCGAAGACCTTGCGCAGGCGAGCGATGTCCCGCACCTTGCCGCGGGGGCGGATGCGCCGCTGCAGCATCATCTTCATCTGGTTGGCGTCCGGTTTGCCGGAGGCGATCCAGTCGGCCCAGGTCGACTCGATGACGACGTTCGGGCTTGGTGCCACGCCCGGCTCGGCGCGGGTGGAGCCGTTGTCGAGGACCAGGTGCCACGGGTCGGCGTCGCTGAATCGCCACTGCAGGACGAAGGGGGAGCCGTTGGCGGCGGCGGGGTCGGCGACCTGGGCGATCAGGTCGAAGTAGAGGCGCTGGACCTCGGGGGAGGACTGCGGCGGCGGCCCTTCCGGTGAGCCGATCACCCCGGCCATCATCATCTCGACCTGGCGCTTGGCGATCTCCTCCTCGGACTGGTCGGCCGGGAAAGGGAAGACGCCCGGGGGCATCTCCTCGGTCGGGAAGCCGATCGTGCGCCAGCGCTGACGGATCAGTTTCAGGCCGAAGGCGTAGATGTCCTCGAGCGAGAAGCCGTAGCACTCGGTGTATTCGCGGTCCATGTTCGGCGGCGTGAAGACGGCCGGGCTGTAGGGGAGCGTTTCCCGCAGCAGCTCGATCACCGCGGCGCGGTTCTCCTCGCAGCCCGGACTACCCTCAGCCAGCAGTTCGGAGAGCACCTTGACCCCGAAGCCGATGTGGCGCTGCTCGTCGCGGGAGACGTTCTCCATCCCGGCGGTGAACCCGGGCATAGTCTCCTCGGAGGCGAAGAAGTCCTCGATGAAGTGCTGCCCCGGCTGGGCCAGGCTGCCCTCGACGATCAGGTGGTAGAGCGTGATCGCCTGGGCGAACTTCGGCACCGAGCGGTCCTTGCGCAGTTCCTCGGCCATCAGGTCGAGGCGGTCGAAGACGCCGCGGTAGCCCCAGTTGAGCTGCGGCAGGGTGGAGGAGAGCGTCTGCTGGATGGAGTCGCCGCCGACGCCGATCACCTCCTTGAAGAAGCGGTGGAAGAAGATCGAGTGACGGACCTCGTCGACCTGCTGGGTGGCGAGGAAGTAGGACATCTCCTCGGTCGGCGCGGCAGTGACGTATGGGGAGAGGGTGTCGGCGACCCGATCCTCGCCGTAATAGAACATCGAGTAGATCCACATCGCCGAGCGGCGCTGGACGTCGGTCAGCGCCTCCCAGCCGGCGCGGTCCTTGGAGAAGTCGAGGTCGTAGGCGCTCCAGTTCCCCTGCTCCCAGCGGCGGTAGAGATCCTCGTAGGTGATGTTGTCCATCAGGCGCTGGGAAGCGACGCTCATCTCGTCTCCTTTTGGTGTCGCGGTGGGGGCACCAGGGAGACTACCGCGATCCTGGCCAGCTGGCCAGGATCGCGGCAAGGAACTCAGATGGCGCCTGCTATTTGACGAAATCGCGGACTTGGCTGTAGACCGTCGCATCGGTCCTCAGCGCGGCATGCGAGATGCAGGCCGTTTTCGTGTTGGTCGCGCCGCTGAGGGCGACGCTCGAGTCCGGGTTGATGATTTCGTCGCAGGGCGACCACCAGGTGCCGTAGTTGACGGCGCCGGGCGTCTCGTCGCCGGCGTTCAGTTCGCCGAGGAATTTCGACCCCACCCGCATCTCCACGCAGGCGGTGCTGAAGCACCAGTTGGCGAATTCGGTGCCGTGGTTCGGCCCGCCGAGCGAAACCCAGTCGTCGACGTTGGCTTCGCCGCCGGCGACGAACTTGATGTACCAGCGGCTGTTGAGGCTGCCCATCGAGTGGGCGATGATGTCCACCTTGGTAGCGCCGGTTGCTTTCTTCAGCGCTTCGACTCGAGATTTGACTTCGGTTTCAGCGGTCGTTTTGTTCGAGTTCGAGGTGTTGTAGCTATAGGGGCTCAGTTCCGATTTCGCGTAGCCGTCTTTTTCGAAATTGGCGATCATCGTGTTCCAGGCCGATGCGCTTTCCGACCAGCCGTGGACGAACAGGATCGGCTCTTTCGCGAGTGAGGCGGCCGGTGCGAATGCCGCTCCGACCATGCAAAGGGCGACCGCGACGACGATCGCCGATAGACGTCTGCTGAACATCTCTTCTCCTTGTTGAGCGCAGGCGCCTCCCTAAGCGCGCTGCTGTGAGTAGCCGAGCAGACTGGTCGAGTACTCGGAGCTAGCTGAGTAAAGCAGGTGCGCGCAGCCGGCACCCGTTAGGCGCTGGTGGGCGCCTCGATCTCGCGCTTGAGGATCTTCCCGGTCGGGCCCTTCGGGAGGTCGTCGAGGAACCAGACGATCCGCGGGTACTTGTAGGCGGCGATCCGCTCCTTGACGTAATCGCTGACCTCGTCGGGGGCTAGCTCCTCGCCCTCGTGGCAGACGACGGCGGCACCGATCTCCTCGCCCCACTCAGGGTGGGGGACGCCGAGGACGGCGGCTTCGCGGACTTTCGGGTGCTCGTAGAGCACCTCCTCGACCTCGCGCGGGTAGACGTTGTAGCCGCCGCGGATGATCATGTCCTTCTTGCGGTCGACGATGAAGAAGTAGCCGTCCTCGTCGACTTTGGCCATGTCGCCGCTGTGGAACCAGCCGCCGCGCATCGCCTCCTCGGTTGCGTCGGGGCGCTGCCAGTAGCCCTTCATCACGTTGTGGCCGCGGATCACGATCTCGCCGACCTCGCCCTGCGCCACCTCCTCGTCGTTCTCGTCGACGACCTTCATCTCGACTTCCCGCAGCGGCGTCCCGATCGAGCCGGGCTTGCGGGGGCGCCCCGGATGGTTGCTGCTCGCCACCGGCGAAGTCTCGGAGAGGCCGTAGCCCTCGAGCAGTTCGCACCCGAATGCCTCCTCGAACCCTCGCAGCACCTCGACCGGCATCGCGGCACCGCCGGTGATGCAGATCCGCAGCTGCGAGGTGTCGCTGTCCTCGCGGCTCGGGTGGTGGAGCAGCGCCCCGTACATCGTCGGCACCCCGTAGAAGTGGGTGACGCCGTCGCGCTGCATGATCTCCAGCGCCTCGCCGGGGTCGAATTTCGGCAGCAGGGTGAGGGTCGCGCCGACCCGCAGCGTCGCGTTCATCCCGACCGTCTGGCCGAAGGAGTGGAAGAGCGGCAGCGAGCCGAGGACGATGTCGCCCTCCTTGATTTCGCAGGTGGTCTGGGAGGCGATCTCGGCGTTGCGCGAGAGGTTGAAGTGGGTCAGCTCGGCGCCCTTCGGCTTGCCGGTGGTGCCCGAGGTGTAAAGGATCACCGCGGTGTCCTCTTCGGCGGCCTCAGCCAGCTCGGGCGTGGGCTCGCGGTCGCCGAGCAGCTCGGCGAAGGTTTCCGGCTCGACCTCGATCAGCTCCGCGCCCGCCTCGGCGGCGCCCTCGCGGGCCTCCTCTCCGAAGCCGTGCCAGGCGAGCAGCATCTTCGCCCCGGAGTCTTCGAGGTAGAAGGCGATCTCGCGGCGCTTCAGCAGCACGTTCATCGGCACCACGACGCCGCCGGCGCGGAGGACGCCGTAGTAGGCCATCGGGAACTCGAGCACGTTCGGGAGCAGGACGCCAACCCGGTCTCCGGGCTCGAGGCCCTTCTCGCGCAGCAGCGTCGCCAGCCGGGCGCTGCGGTCGTCGAGGTCGGCGTAGGTCAGCTCTAGCGGGCCGAGGCGAATGGCGACCGCGGCCGGTTCCCTGGCGACGCTCTCGGTAACGATCGAAGCGAGATTCAGGCTCATCGGTTCCTCCCCGTTGAAGTTGCTCTCCCGCGGCCAGTCTAGAGCGAGGGGTGCCTTCGCTAGGCTCGCCGGAATGGAGGACCTTGGCCACCCGATCTCCTACCTCGTGGCGAAACGAGGGATCCCGGTCTTCTCCAGCGACGGCGAGAAGCTGGGACGGGTAATCGAGGTGGCCGCGGCGCCGGAGGCGGACCTGTTCGACGGCATCCTCTTCGACACCAGTTGGGGCCCGGGCGGGCACCGTTTTGTCGACGCGCCCGAGGTGGGGCAGATCTACGAGCGGGGTGTGATCCTGAAGATCGCCGCCGCCGCGGTCGACTCGCTGCCGAAGCGGCGTCCCTAGCCACTCGGGACAGTTCCAGCTAGGATGCCGCCGATGCGAGCAACCCTCTTGACCATAACGGCCTGTCTCCTACTGGTGTTTGCCGCCGGCTGCGGAGACGATGACTCCTCGACCACGTCCACGGGCGACGAAACGACGGCCGCCAAACAGGCCGACCCCTCCCAGGAGAAGACCAAACCGAAGGTCACGGCTCCGGATGGAGCGGCGCCGAAAAAACTGGTTGAGAAAGACATCGAAGTCGGGACCGGCCCGGCGGCTAAAGCCGGCGACGAAGTCACGGTCAACTACGTCGGCGTCGGCTATGACACGAAGAAAGAGTTCGACTCTTCCTGGAGTCGCAGCGAACCCTTCACCTTCAATCTCGGTGCCGGTGAAGTCATTCCCGGCTGGGATCAAGGTGTGGAGGGGATGAAGGTCGGCGGCCGCCGCGAACTGGTGATCCCGGCGGGGCTCGCTTACGGCGCCACCGGGTCGCCCCCGGTGATCGGGCCGAACGAAACGCTGATCTTCGTCGTCGATCTCGAAGCGGTCAAATAGCCGATCCGCTCGCCGCAGGAAGCCGCCGAGCTGAAGAGGTGCGGGCGGCGATAGCCACCTGAGCATCTTCCGGTTAAGATGCGCCGATGAATAAAGCTCGGTTGACTATTGCGACTGTGTTTGTAGCGCTCGTTCTGGGAGGTTGTGGAGGGGGCGATTCGGCCACCACGGACGAGGGCGCCGCTCAGTCCTTCAGCATCGACGCCCCGAAGCCGAAGATCGTCTACGCCGACAAATACTTGAAGTTCAAGCCGAATGGCCTCTTTGGCTCGGAGCCGAAGCCGGTTTTTCCGGACGGCCCGCCGCCCGATGACCTCGCCTTGGCTGACCTCGTTGAGGGGATCGGATCGTCGGCGGGTGAGGGAGACCGAGTCACGGTCCAGTACGTCGGCTACCTCTACGACTCACAAGAGAAGTTCGATTCGTCCTGGGACCAGGGAAAACCACTCACCTTCAAACTCGGCGCCGGAGAAGTGATCGACGGCTGGGAAGAAGGGCTGGTCGGCATGGAGGTCAGCGATCGCCGCGAGCTCGTGGTCCCACCCGACCTCGCTTACGGTACCGAGCAGGTCGGGAAAGTCCCGCCGGACTCGACGCTCATCTTCGTGGTCGACCTGCTCGACGTCAAAGACAAATAGGCGCCGGCGGGGAGAGCGCGGCATCATCGCCTCTGTGCCGCGCGCTCCGCTCCTCGAACGGCTGACTGCCCAAGGGCTCGCGGGCGAGCCGCTGCGCTCGCCGGAGGAAGTCGCCGAGCGGTTGCTGGCGGTGCAGGGGCAGGACCCGCGCGGGGCGCGGCTGGCGGTGCGGGCACGAACCGACGCTCTCAGCGCCGCCGACGTCGACCGGGCGTTGACGGAGGACCGGACGCTGCTGATCACCTGGCTCAACCGCGGAACCCTGCACCTCATCCGCAGCGAGGACTATCCATTGCTGCAGGCGCTGACGACGCCGCCTCTGCGCACCTCGGCCAACCGGCGGCCGCGGCAGGAGGGAGTGAGCGAAAGGGACGTCGAGCGGGCGGTGAAGACGATCGAGAAGGCGCTCGCGGATGAGGGTCCGCAGACCCGGCTGCAGTTGCGCGAGCGGCTCGAGGGCGCCGGCATCCCCGCCGCCGGTCAGATCCTGATCCACCTGCTTTTCCTGGTCGCGGTGCGCGGGATCGCGGTGCGCGGGCCGATGGTCGGCAAAGAACACGCCTACGTCCTCGTCCGCGACTGGCTGGGGCCGCAAAAGCCGGTCGATCGCGAGCGGGCGCTGGCGGAGCTGGCGCGCCGCTACCTGGCCGGGCACGGCCCGGCGAACGATCGCGACCTGGCGCGCTGGGCCGGCCTGCCACTGCGGGACTCACGGGCGGGGCTGGCGGCGATCGCGGGCGAGCTCGAGCATCGCGAAGACGGGCTGGTCGACTTGGCGAAGCGCCCGCCGGCGCAACCGTTGCCGCCACCGCGGCTGCTCGGTGCCTTCGACCCGCTCCTGCTCGGCTGGACCTCCCGCGAGGAAGTGGTCGGCCCGCACAAGCTGCTGGTGACGATCAACGGGATCTTCAAGCCGTTCGCCCTGGTGAATGGCCGCGCCGTAGCCACCTGGAGGTTCGCCGCCGGCAAGGCGACGATCGAGCCGCTCGGCATGGTGACGAAGAAGGCGATGAAAGCGCTCGAGGCCGACGCCGTCGACGTCGAGCGCTTTCTCGCCAGCTAATTAGCTAGTCGCCGCTTAGATGCGCGGCGGCATCGCGTCCGCCTGCGCGGGCGGAGCCTCGTGTCCCGGCAGCGCTTCGGCCTCTTGCTCCCAGACGTTGTTGAGCGAGACCTGTAGGTAGGCGAACATCGCCGGGGAGATCAGCAGGTAGAGGATCAGGGCGATCCAGCCGCTGACGGGCTCGCGGCCGGAGACTTTCGAGGCCCCCTGCACGCGCTGGGTGCCGCGGTAGTAGCTGACCAGCGGCGGGACGATGATGAGGAAGCCCGGGACGAGGGCGAGGAGCGAGTTGGTCGGGTTCTGCCCGAGGTCGAAGCCCTTAGCTTCGCCATAGGCTTTCAGCTCCTTGTTGATCTTGTACCACCAGACCAGGTGGTAGATGCCGAGGGTGATGATCGGCAGGAGGGCCACGGCCCAGGGGTTGCGCACCTTCACCTCATGCTCGGTGCCGCGAATCTTCATCTCGTAAGCCATGGTCTCCGTTCCAAAGGTTGGTCGATCGGTACTCAGGCGTTTCGGTAAACGGAGCCTCCCGCTTTAACCGCAACGGTGCAAGCCGAGCCGAGAAGGCCGGCTGGATTGGATCTAACCCAGCTTTGGGCTGCGCCAGGGGGCTTCCAGCCGCCCGACCAGCTCGTCGCCCAGCCCCTCGATCGAGACTCGGACTTGCTCCAGTGAGTCGCGGTCGCGGAGGGTGACGGTTTCGTCCTCCATCGTCTGATGGTCGACGGTGATGCCCCAGGGGGTGCCGATCTCGTCCTGGCGGCGGTAGCGCTTGCCGATCGAGCCGCCCTCGTCGAACTCGGTGGGGAGGCGGCGGCGCAGGTCCTGGAAGATCTCGCGGGCCTTCTCCGGCATTCCCTCCTTGGAGACGAGGGGGAGGACGGCGACCTTGACCGGGGCCAGGCGCGGGTGCAGGCGCAGGACGGTGCGCTGGCGGCCCTCCACTTCCTCGACCTCGTAGGAGTCGACGAGGAAGGCGAGGGTGGCGCGGTCGGCGCCGGCGGCGGGCTCGATTACGTGGGGGACGTAGCGCTCTTTGGTCTGCTGGTCGAAGTACTCGAGCTTCTCGCTGGAGAACTTGGCGTGCTGGGTGAGGTCGAAGTCGCCGCGGTTGGCAACCCCCTCCAGCTCCGACCAGCCGATCGGGAAGAGGTATTCGATGTCGCTCGTCGCCGAGGAGTAGTGGGAGAGCTCGTCCTCACCGTGGGCGCGGATCCGCAAGTGGTCGGGGCGGATCCCCAGCTCGGTGTACCAGCGCTCGCGCTCCTGCATCCAGTGCTGGTGCCACTTTTCGGCTTCGGCCGGCGGCACGAAGTACTCCATCTCCATCTGCTCGAACTCGCGAGTGCGGAAGATGAAGTTGCCGGGGGTGATCTCGTTGCGAAAGGACTTGCCGACCTGGGCGATCCCGAACGGCGGCTTCTTGCGGGCGAAGCCGAGCACGTTCTTGAAGTTGATGAAGATCCCCTGCGCCGTCTCCGGCCGCAGGTAGACGGTCGAGCCGTCCTCGGCGACGGGGCCGACGTGGGTTTCGAACATGAGGTTGAACTGGCGCGGCTCGGAGAGCTCGCCTCCGCACTGGGGGCAGCGCAGCTCGGCGTTCGGGTCGCCGCCCTCGGCTTCGACCGCCTCGCGCAGATGGTCCTCTCGCCAGCGTTTCTTGCACTTGCCGAGGCACTGGACGAGCGGGTCGGTGAAACCCTCGAGGTGGCCCGAGGCCTCCCAGACGCGCGGGTGCTGGAGGATCGCCGAGTCGAGCGCAACGATGTCGTCGCGCTCCTGCAGCATCGACTTCCACCACTCGGCCTTGACGTTGCTCTTAAGCAGGACGCCGTAGTGCCCGTAGTCGTAGGTCGAGCCGAGGCCGCCGTAGATCTCCGAGGACGGGAAGACGAACCCGCGCCGTTTGCACAGCGCCACGATCTCCTCCATCGTCACCCCGGTCGGGCGGGTTCCCTGCTCGGTCGCCATGGCGAGAACCGTAGCGGCTGCGATAATCCCGCACCCTCATGCCGATCTACGAGTACAAATGCGAGAACGGGCACGTCTTCGAGACGATCCAGAAGATGACCGACGAGCCGCTGCACGAGTGCGAGGAGTGCGGCGCTCCGGCCTCGCGGGTTTTCACGCCGCCGGCGATCCATTTCAAGGGCTCCGGCTTCCACAACACCGACTACGGCACGAAGCGGGGAGGCGGCAACGGCTCCTCCGAGGGCGGCAGCGAGAAGAGCTCCGACTCGAGCTCCTCAGAGTCGAAGTCGAGCTCCGGCAAGAGCGAGTCGAAGTCAGACTCGAAGCCGGCCGCCTCCACCGCCGACTGAGCCTCAGGCGTCGAGCGAGTCGCGGGTCGGCCTGGTCTGGAGGTTCGTTCTTGGGAATCGCAGCGACCATCTATCCGAGAATTCGTACCCTTATATCCGAGATATAGACCCTCTATCTATAGAGAATTCGTACCCTATAGATTGAGATTTGGTACCCTTCAGAGATGGAGTATCTCCCCAGAGCGCTTGAAGCCGAGCTTGACGAGCTGTTCGCCGCTCTCCCGGCGCTGGCCATCGAGGGGCCAAAGGGGGTGGGCAAGACGGCGATGGCGTCTCGCAGGGCTGAGACCACCCATGCTCTAGACGATCCAGAGCAGCTGGAGTTGGCTGCGGCGGACCCCAGTCGTCTTCTAGATGCCGCTCCGCCCATTTTGATCGACGAGTGGCAGCGCCTTCCCGAGACCTGGGACCTGGTGCGGCGCGCTGTGGATGGCGGAGCGGAGCCCGGCCGCTTTCTGTTGACCGGATCCGCGTCGCCGGACGGTACGGGAACCCACTCGGGCGCTGCCCGTATTCCGACCCTGCGAATGCGTCCCTTGGCCTTGTCTGAGCGCCTCGGCCTCGTCGGTTCTGTGAGCCTCGCTGAGCTCTTGCGGGGAGAGAGGCCGGACTTAGAGGGCGAGACTTCGATCTCCCTCGAGGATTACGTCGATGAGATCCTCGCCTCAGGATTTCCCGGCCTGCGTCGGTTCTCGGGTAGGCCGTTGCGCGCGCAGCTCGATGGGTACCTCGACCGGGTGGTCGACCGGGACTTCCCGGAGCTCGGTCAACGCGTACGCAATCCGGCAGGCCTGCGCCGTTGGATGAGCGCCTATGCGGCGGCATCATCGACCACGACGTCCTTCGAAAAGATCCGAGCAGCAGCATCCAGCGGCGCGGGCGAGACCGTCAACCGCAAGGCCGCGGCGCCCTACCGGGATGCGCTTGAGCGACTGTGGTTGCTCGATCCCGTTCCAGGGTGGCTCCCCAGCCGCAGTCATCTGAAGCGACTCACCGCGGCGGAGAAGCACCAGCTTGCCGACCCCGCCCTCGCGGCCCGACTCGTCGGCGCGACGAAGGGGGCGCTTTTGAAAGGCGAGTCCTTTGGCCCCCCGATACCGCGCGACGGCACCTTTCTGGGTGCCCTCTTCGAGTCCCTGGTGACGCTCAGCATCCGGGTTTATGCCCAGGGAGCGGAGGCCCACGTCAAGCACCTCAGGTCATTCGCGGGCGACCATGAGGTCGACCTCGTAGTCCAGCGAGGCGACGATCGTGTGGTTGCCATCGAGGTCAAGCTGGCCACCGTCCCCCGTGACGATGACCTTCGGCATCTCAAGTGGCTGCAGAAGGAGATCGGAGAGGATCTCCTCGATGCCCTCGTTGTCACTACCGGTAAATCTGCCTATCGCCGGAGGGATGGCATAGGGGTGGTCCCCCTTGCGCTTCTGGGGCCCTGATCGTCAGCCGTCGATCAGCCTGTGGACGGCCTTCTGGCGCACCGACTCGGGGACCTCGATCGAGCTTTCAGGGCCTTCGCCGCACTCTTCGGGTTCGGAGCCACAGAGAATTTCGGTCGGGGCGCTCCCGCCGATGCCGGCGGCGAGGACCAGCTGCGGCATCGTCAGGAAGCCCATGTCGCTGACGAACGCTTTCGGCGCCTCCCAGCCGATTATCGGTCCCTTGATGAAGTTGTAGGGAAGGCGCAGGGGGTCGGTGAGGCGGCCCTTGATCCCGTTGATCACTTCCTGCTGGGCGCGCTCGCGATCGAGGTCGTCGTAGCCGAGCGTGAAGGCGCTGGCGCCGGGCCCGGGGCATTCGCTCGGCTTGCGGATCCGCGAGTAGGCGAGCGCCTTTTCGCCGTTGAGGGTGTTCTCGCCCTTGCCGAGGCTGAGGCTGACGCCGCCTTGGCCGCCACCGGCGCCGCCGGAGATGTCGGCGCAGATCTTCTCCGGGACGTCGACCTCGACCCCGCCGACCGCGTCGATCAGGTCTTCGAAGCCGGTGAAGTCGACGATCGCGACGTGGTCGATCTCGATCCCGAGGAACTGCTCGACCGTGCGGATCTGCAGGGCGGCGCCGCCGAAGGCGAAGGCGGCGTTGATCTTCGTCGGCGCGTGGCCGGGGATCTCGGCGAAGGCGTCGCGCGGGATCGAGAGTTTGCGGAAGGCGCCGCCGCCGGCGCGGATCAGCATCAGCGTGTCGGCGCGGAATTCGCCTTCGAAGCAGGGGTCGTGCGGCTTCTCGCCCTTCGACTGCTGTTCGAAGCACTCCTCGGAGGTGCTGGTGCCGTCGTCGGTGCCCGGCGGCCGCGCGTCGGTGCCGAGGACGAGGATCGTCTGCGCGCTCGGCAGCAGCATCGCGTTGCCGCTCAGCTCCTCCGCCGCTTCGCCGGAGAGCTTGAAGGACTGGATCTGGGCCGAGACGGCGAAGGCGAGGAAGCTGAGCAGGATCCAGCCGAGCGCCGCCAGCGCCACCCATTTGAGGATCCGCCGCATGTTGAGCGGCACCCGCGGGCGCGGCGAGCGGGGGTCGCGCTCCCCCTTGGGCCGGCGTGAAGGCAACTTTGCACGGTCCCGCAAACCGGACAGATCGGCGCCTTTCAGGCGCGAAAACAGCCCCCGGCGCGAGCGGTAGACGTTGTATTCGGGCGGCTCGGGCGGCCGCTGCTCGTCGTCGGGGGTCATGAAAGGCTAGAAATCATGGCGATGCAGCCAGTCATTCGCCTCCCAGCCTCCACCTCCTCGTGAGCGCTTCCGAGACGATCGGGGTCGATCTGGGCGGGACGAAGATGCTCGTCGGGGTTCTCGCCGGCACCGAGCCGGTCTACGAACAGCGCGAGCATTCCACCGGCCAGAGCGAGGAGGAACTGGTCGAGCTGCTGGTCCGCGAGGTCGAAGAGGCGCGCGAGGCGCGGCCCGACGCGGTCGCCGTCGGGCTCGGGATCCCGGCCACGATCGACCACGAGCGCGGGGTCGCCGTCGCCGCGGTGAACCTGCCGCTCTCCGACGTGCCGATCAAGCAGGTGGTCGGCGAGCGAACCGGCCTGCCCGTCTTCGTCGACAACGACGCCAACGTCGCCGCCTACGCCGAGTACCTCTACGGTGCCGCGCAGGGCAAGCCGCACACGGTGATGCTGACCGTCGGCACCGGGATCGGCGGCGGCCTCGTCCTCGGCGGCGAGATCTACCGCGGCTCCTCCGGCGCCGGAGCCGAGCTCGGCCACACCGTGATCCAGATGGACGGCCCGCCCTGCCAAGGCAACTGCCCCAACCACGGCTGCGTCGAGGCGCTCGCCTCGGGCACGGCGCTGGGCCGCGAGGGACGCGCCGCGGCCGAAAGCGCCCCGGACTCCGCCCTCGGCAAGCTGCTCGCCGCAGGCGGGGAGGTGGACGGGCGCGCCGTCACCGAGGCCGCTGTCGCAGGCGACGACGTCGCGATCGGCGTCTTCGACCTGATCGGGACCAGGCTCGGCGTCGCCTGCGCGACCTTCGCCAACGTCTTCCAGCCCGACGCGATCGTCGTCGGCGGCGGCGTCATCGCCGCCGGGGACCTGCTGCTGGAGCCCGCCCGGCGCGAGCTGCGGCGGCGGGCGCTGAACCCGATGAACCGCACCCCGATCCTCGAGGCGACGCTCGGCAACGACGCCGGGATGATCGGCGCCGCGGCGATGGCGCGCGACGAGCTGGCGAAGGCGGCGGCCTGATGCCCGGCAGCCTCGTCGTCTGCCCGACCCCGATCGGCAACCTCGAAGACGTCTCGCCGCGGGTGCGCGAGGCGCTGGTCAGCGCCGACTACATCGCCTGCGAGGACACCCGCCGCACCGGCTCGCTGCTGGACAAGCTGCGGATCCGCCCCGCCCCGCGGATGGTCTCCTTCCACGAGGGCAACGAAGCAGCACGGGCGCTGGAGCTGGCGCAGCGGATCGAGCGCGGCGACCTCGTCGCCCTCGTCTCCGACGCGGGCATGCCAGCGATTTCCGACCCCGGCTTCAAGCTGATCCGCCGCTGCATCGACCGCGCACTCGAGGTCACAGTCCTGCCGGGGCCCTCGGTCGTGCCGGTGGCGCTGGTCGCCTCGGGCCTGCCGACCGACAAGTGGCGCTTCGAGGGGTTCCTGCCGCGGCGGGCGGGGGAGATGGAGCGGGTCCTGCGCTCGGCCGAGACCGTGATCGCCTTCGAGTCCCCGCGCCGCGTCGGCGAGTCTCTCGCCGCCCTCGCCTCCCTCGCCCCCGACCGCGAGGCCGCCGTCTGTCGCGAGCTGACCAAGGTCCACGAGGAGGTCGCCCGCGGCACCCTCGGCGAGCTTGCCCGCCGTTTCCGCAGCGACGTCAAAGGCGAGATCGTCCTCGTCATCGGCCCCGCCGCCTCCAGCGAGCACGGCCAGGACGTCGGCTTCGCCGTCGACGCCCTCCGCCACCTGGTTCAGTCCGGAGCGCGGCCGCGAGCCGCGGCCAGCGTCGTCGCCGCCCTCACCGGCACCCGCGCCAACGACCTCTACAAAGCGCTGACGGGGCGCGAGGCACGGCGGTAGCCTGCCGGGTTCGTTTGAGCTACTACCTCACCACCCCGATCTACTACGTCAACGCCGAGCCCCACCTCGGGCACGCGTACTCGACGATGGCCGCCGACATCCTCGCGCGGCACATGCGCCAGCGGGGGGAGGACGTGTTCTTCCTCACCGGCACCGACGAGCATGGGGAGCCGATCGAGAACGCGGCGAAGAAGGCGGGGGTGACGCCGCAGGAGCTGGCCGACACGAATGCGGCGAAGTTCGAGGGGTTGATGCCGATCATCGACGCGACCAACGACTTCTTCATCCGCACCAGCGACCCGCGGCACACGGAGAAAGTCGCTGAGATCATGCAGCGGGTCTACGACAACGGCTGGGTGACCAAGGGGGTCTACGAAGGCTGGTACTGCCCCCGCTGCGCCGACTTCAAAACCGAGCGCGAGTTGGGGCCGGGGAACACCTGCCCGATTCACGAGATCCCGCTGGAGAAAGAACGAGAGGAGAACTACTTCTTCCAGCTCTCCGCTTTCCAGGCCCAGCTCGAAGGCCTGTATGAGGAGCGGCCGGACTTCGTCGTCCCCGGCTTCCGCCGCAATGAGGCGCTCTCGTTCATCAAGGGCGGCCTCGAAGACGTCTCGCTCTCGCGGCCGCAGCTGAAATGGGGCCTGCCGCTGCCCTGGGACCCCGAGCAGCGGATGTACGTCTGGTTCGACGCCCTCCTCAACTACGTCACCGCGCTGACCTTCGCCCGCGAGGGGGAGGACCTGACCGACCGCTTCTGGCCGGCCAACCTGCACGTGATGGCCAAGGACATCCTCAAGTTCCACGCGGTGATCTGGCCGGCCCTCTGCTTCGCCGCCGACCTCGAGCCGCCGCAGCGGATGGTCATCCACGGCTACCTGCTGATGGGCGAGAAAAAGATGTCGAAGAGCCTGGGGAACGTGCTCGACCCCTTCGAGGTGATCGAGCGCTTCGGTGCCGACGCGCTGCGCTTCTACCTCTTCCGCGAGGTCAGCTTCGGCCAGGACGGCTCGATCTCCACCGCCGGCTTCGAGCAGCGCTACGAGACCGAGCTCGCCAACGACTACGGCAACCTCGCCAGCCGGGTGTTGGCGATGGTCGAGCGCTACCGCGACGGGGTCGTGCCGGTGGCGCAGGTCGACGCCACCCTCGCCGAGGACTTCGAGGGCACGGTCGAGCGCTTCAGCTCGTTGCTCGACACGGCCGAGCTGAGCCAGGCGCTGGACCTCGTCTGGGTCCTCGTCCGCCGCCTCAACCGCTTCGTCGAGGAAACGCAGCCGTGGGTCCTGGCCAAGGACGAGGCCGACCCCGAGCGCCTCGACGAAGTCCTCTACAACCTCGTCGAGGGCCTCCGGGTGGTGACGCTGCTGCTGGTTCCCTACCTGCCCCAGACCAGCGAGACGCTGCTGGCGGCGTTGGCCGAAGAGGGACGCGGTCTCGCCGAGCTCGGCTCGCGCGAGGGAGGTCAGAAGGTCGAGCGGGTGTCACCGCTCTTCCCGAAGATCGACCCGCCGGCCTGATGCCGGGGCCGGTTCTTGCCGTCCAGGAGCTGAGCAAGCGCTACGGCAAGCAGGATGCGCTGGCCGGCGTCGATCTCGAGGTCGAGGCGGGGCAGCTGGTCGGGTTGCTTGGGCCCAACGGCGCCGGCAAGTCGACGCTGACGAAGATCGCCTGCGGCCTGGTCCGGCCCAGCGGCGGACGGGTCGAGGTGCTGGGGCAGCCGGCGGGCTCGATCGAGGCGCGCGCAGCGCTCGGCTACCTGGCCGAGCTCTTCCGCTTCCCGGGCTGGTGCACGGCCGACGAGCTGCTGCGCCTGCATCAGCGGCTCGCCGGCTCGACCGGCGGCGAGGCGGAGCGCCGCGAGCTGCTCGACCTGGTCGAGCTCGGCGAGGCCGCCGGCAAGCGGATCGAAGCGATGTCGAAGGGGATGCAGCAACGGCTGGGAGTCGCCCAGGCGCTGATCGGCTCGCCGCGGCTGCTCCTTCTCGACGAGCCGACCAGCGCCCTCGACCCGGTCGGCCGGCGGATCGTCCGCGAGCTGCTCGAGGAGCTGCGTCGTCGTGGCGTCGCCGTCCTGCTCAACTCGCACCTGCTGAGCGAGGTCGAGCTGATCTGCGACCACGTCGCGATCATCGCCAAGGGGCGCCTGGTCAAGGCCGGGACCCCGCAGGAGCTGGCGGGGCCGGGAGCGGTCGAGGTCGAGACCGGCAACGGCGTCCGGACCTTCGAGGGCGCGGGCCGTGAAGACGCGCCGCGGATCGTCGCCGAGCTCGTCGCCGCCGGCGAGCGCGTCTACCGGGTCGAGGTCCGCCACAGCTCGCTCGAAGACGTCTACCTCGACGCGGTCGGAGGAGAGACGGGATGAACGGGTCGCGGCTGGGCTCGGTGGCGACGGTGGTGGGGCTCTCGATCCAGGAGGGGCTGCGCAAGCGGGTCTTCCTCGCCGTGCTGGTGTTGACCGCCGGCTTCCTCGCGCTCTTCGCCTTCGGCTCCTACTCCGCCTTCAAGGACGTCGACGGGTTCGTCGCCGGCGAAACCGAGATCCTCGACCCGCACGCCTTCGTCGGGGCGACGATCTTCGGCCTGGCGATGTTCGCGACGCTCTTCCTCGGCGCCGTGCTGGCGGTCTTCCTCACCCTCGGCGTCGTCCGCGGCGACGCCGAGTCGGGCCTGCTGCAGCCGATCGTCGTCCGCCCGATCGGCCGCACGACGATGCTGCTCGCTCGCTTCGCCGGCGCCGCCACCCTCTCCGCCGCCTACGTCCTGCTCGTCTACCTCGCCGCCTGCGCGATTACCGCCGCGACCGGCGACTGGACTCCCGACCACCTCGTTACCCCGGCGCTGGGCCTGGCCCTGGGCGTGGCGATCATCGCTGCGCTCTCGCTGCTGGCTTCGACGATCTTCTCGGTGACCGCGCAGGGCATCGTCGTCTTCATGGTCTTCGGCGCCGGCCTCACGGCCGGGCTGCTGGCGCAGATCGGCAACGCGATCAACTCCGACTCGTTGCACTCGATCGGCCGCATCGCCAGCTGGGCGCTGCCCTTCGAGGGTCTCTACACGGCCAGCCTGCACGCGCTGATCTCCAACACCTCCGGGTTGACTGGAGTGGTGCTGCAGTTGGGGCCGTTCGGGGGCTCCGAAGCCGCCGGACCGGGGCTGATCGCCTGGGCCTTCGCCTACTTGGTCGGCGTCCTCGCCCTTGCTGCCTTCGTCTTCTCGCGCCGCGACCTCTAAGACAGCGGTGCGACTTTTGGACCTCAGCGGTCCAAAAGTCGCACCGCTGTCAGGCCAGCAGGTCCGGGCCGATCTCCTCGACCCGGGTCAGCCCGCAGAGCGCCATCGTCAGGTCGAGCTCGGCGAGGACCATCTTCAGCACCGCTTCCACTCCCGCCTGCCCTCCCAGCGCCAGCCCCCAGATGTAGGGGCGGCCGAGGCAGACGGCGTCGGCACCGAGGGCAAGCGCCTTCAGGACGTCGCTGCCGCTGCGGACGCCGCTGTCGAAGAGGACTGCCAGCTCGCCGCCCACCGCCTCGGCGATTGGGGGCAGGGCGTCAATCGAGGCGATCGCGCCGTCGACCTGGCGGCCGCCGTGGTTGGAGACGACGATCCCGTCGACCCCGCGGCGGACCGCCTCGCGGGCGTCGTCGGCGTGCTGGATCCCCTTGACGAGGATCGGCAGCGAGGTCATCTCGCGCAGCTGCGAGAGGTCCTCCCAGCTCAGCGAGGGGTTGGCCTGGACGCCGAGGAAGTGACCGGTGGCGGCGCCGACGTCCTCCTCCGGCGTCTTCTCCAGTGCCGCACGGAAGACCGGGTCCTGGAAGTAGTTGCCGACGCCCCTGCCTTCGAGAAAGGGAAGCCAAGCTTGTTGGAGGTCGCGCGGCTTCCAGCCCGGGATGAAGGTGTCGACGGTGAGGACGATGGCGCTGTAGCCGGCCCGCTCTGCCCGCTCGACGAGGCTGCGGGCGAGCTCGGGGTCGTTGGGCCAGTAGAGCTGGAACCAGCGTGGACCCTCGCCGCCGGCCTCCGCGATCTCCTCGAGCGGGAAGTGGGAGGCGGTGCTGGCGATCAGCGGCACCCCGAGCGCGGCGGCGGCGCGGGCGGTGGCCAGCTCGCCCTCGGGATGGACGCCCTGCTGGACGCCGATCGGGGCCAGCAGCAGCGGCGCCGGCATCGCCGTGCCGAGGACGGAGGTCGAGAGGTCGCGGGCGGCGACGTCGCGCAGCATTCGCGGCACGATCCGCTGCCGGGAGAAGGCCTCGACGTTGGCCCGCATCGTCTCCTCGGTGCCGGCGCCGGCACCGACGTAGTTGGCGATACGCGGCTCCATCGCTTCGATCGCCTGCCGCTCGAGATCGGCGACGGGGACGGGGATCGCCGGCGTCTCGCCGCCGAGGCCGCGGGCGTAGATCTCGCGGTAGTAGTCGGCGGGGTCCGGCATCGGGCGAAGGATAGGCTGGCCGGGCCGATGATCGACTCCCACACCCACCTGATGCTCTGCGACGGCAGCGATGAGGAGCTCGTCGCCACGGCCGCCGAGGCGGGGGTGAAGCGGATGCTGACGATCGGCATGGGGGCGGAGACGAACCCGGTGGCGGTGGCCAGCGCCGAGCGCCACGAGGCGGTCTTCGCCGCGGTCGGCCGGCACCCCAACGACGCCGGCGGCTTCGACCCTGCCGCGATCGAAGAAATCACCACCCTCGGCGGCTACGAGAAGGTGCGGGCGATCGGCGAGACCGGGCTCGACTTCTACCGCGATACGGCCTCGCCGGATGACCAGCGGCGGGCCTTCGCCGCCCAGATCGAGATCGCCCGGGCGCTGGAGCTGCCGATCGTGATCCACGCCCGCGACCCCGAGGGCGAGACCACCGCCACCGACGAGATCTTCGACACCCTCGATGCCAAGGCCGAGGGGCTGCCGGTGATCCTCCACTGCTTCTCGGCGCCGCAGCGGGTTGCGGACGCGGCCGAGCGCGGCTGGTACTGCTCCTTCGCCGGCAACGCCACCTACCCGAGTGCCAAGGAGCTGCTGTTCGCCGCCGCGCAGGTGCCTGAGAATCTGATCCTGGTCGAGACCGACGCCCCCTACCTGGCGCCGCAGCCGCGGCGCGGCAAGCGCAACCAGCCCGCCTTCGTGGTCGAGACGGCGCGCGAGATCGCCGCCGTGCGCGAGGTCTCCTACGAGGAACTGGAGCGCACGGTGGAGGCGAACGCGCAGGCGCTGTTCGGCTGGTAGCGGTGGTCCGGCTCGGGCAGAACTTCCTCGCCGATCCCAACCTGCTCGACGCGATCGTCCGCGACGCCGAGCTGGCGCCGGGCGACGTCGTGCTCGAGGTGGGGGCGGGCGAAGGCGTCTTGAGCGAACGGCTGGCCGTGGCGGCGGCGCACCTGCACACGGTCGAGATCGACTGCGGCCTGGAGCCGGCGCTGGAGCGGATCGCGGCCCTTCCCAACGTCGACCTGCACTGGGGCGACGCGATGAAGCTCGACCTCACCGACCTCGAGCCGGTGCCGAACGCGGTGGTCGCCAACCTGCCCTACTCGGTCGCCACGCCGCTGATCCTGCGCACGATCGCGCAGTTGCCCTCGCTGCAGCGTTGGACGGTGATGGTGCAGCGGGAGATCGCCGACCGGCTCCGGGCGGGGCCCGGCAGCCGTACCTACGGCGCCCCCAGTGCGGTCGCCCAGCTCGCCTGCGAGGTAGAGCTGGTGCGCCCGGTCGACCCCGCGGTCTTCAAGCCCCGCCCCCGGGTCGACTCGGCGATCCTGCGGCTGCGGCGGACGGGGCCGGGGGCCGACCCGGAGACGTGGAAGCTGATCCGCGCCGCCTTCGCCCACCGCCGCAAGTCGCTGGCCCGCTCGTTGGAGCACGCCACCGCCGGCAGCCTCGCCCCGGCGCGGGCAGCGCTCGCCGAGCTCGGCCTGCCCGAAGACGCTCGCGCCGAGGCGCTCTCGCCCGAGCAGTTCGCCGCCCTCTCCGCCAAGCTGCGCCGCTGATGCTGCTCCGCGCACCGGCCAAGCTCAACCTCTGCCTCTACCTCGGCGGGCGCCGCGAGGACGGGCTGCACGAGCTCTGCTCGCTGTTTGAGCCGCTCGAGCTGGCGGACCTGATCGAGGTCACGCCGGCCGCGCGCGACGAAGTGATCTGCCCAGGGGTCGAGGGCGAAAACCTCGCCATGCGAGCACTGGCGGGACTGCGCGAGCACGGCTGGGAGCACGAGCCGGTGCGGATCACGATCGACAAGCACGTGCCGGTGGCAGCCGGCCTCGGCGGCGGCAGCGGCGATGCCGCCGCCGTCCTGCGCCTCGCCGCCGGCGAGGTGGCGAACCTGCAGACGCTGGCGGCCGAGCTCGGCGCCGACGTCCCGTCCCAGTTGCGCCCGGCGCTGGCCCTGGTCCAGGGGGCGGGCGAGCGGGTCGAGCCGCTGCCGGAGCCGGCCGAGCACGCCGCCGTCCTGCTCCCCGGCGGCGGTGGCCTCAGCACCGCCGCCGTCTTCGCCGAGGCCGACCGGCTCGGGCGTGGCCGCAGCGCCGAGGAGCTCGAGCGCCTGGCGGCGCGGCTGCGCGAGACGGCGGGCGCCGGCGCCTCGCCGCTCTCCTATCCCGACCTGCTCGTCAACGACCTCGAAGCGGCGGCGCTCTCGCTGCGCCCGGACATCGGTGAGGCGCTGCGGCGCCTGCGCGAGGCCGGCGCCCCGATCGCGATCCTCAGCGGCTCCGGTCCCACCGCCGTCGGCCTGTTCGCCGACCTCGCCGCGGCCAAGGCCGCCGCCGCGGCCCTCGACGGCGAGGAAGCGATCGTCTGCGCCGCCGGACACGCGAGACTGGCGCGATGAAACTGCCGGGGGAAGGGGGGGAGAGCAGCACCCGCAAACGGGTCTCGATCGGCATCGCCGCCGTCATCGTCGCCGCCGTCTACTTCTTCATCAGCCGCCAGCTGGGCCACCTCGACCTGCAGCAACTGCTCGCCGACGTCTCCAACACCCTCGGCGCCTGGACCTACCTGCTGGTCGGCTTCTTCGCCTTCGCCGAGACCGGCGCCTTCATCGGCCTGGTGGTGCCGGGGGAGACGACGATGCTGATCGGCGGCGCTGTCGCCGGCCAGGGCGCGGTCGACGTCTACCTGCTGATGGCGATCGCCTGGTTCGCCGCCTGGCTCGGCGACACCACCAGCTTCTTCCTCGGCCGCCGCCTCGGCCGCGAGTTCGTCCTCACGCACGGCGCGCGGGTTGGGATCACCAACGAGCGTTTCGAGAAAGTCGAGGCCTACTTCGACCGCCACGGCGGCAAGACGATCTTCATCGGTCGCTGGATCAGCCTGATCCGCGCCCTCGCCCCCTTCATCGCCGGCAGCTCCGGCATGCAGTACCGCGCCTTCGTGCCCTACAGCATCCTCGGCACCGGCCTCTGGGCCACCCTGCACATCCTCGTCGGCTACTTCTTCTCGCGCAGCATCGAGACCGCCGGCCATTACGCCGCCCGCGGCGCCTTCGCCCTGGCGACGCTGATCGCGCTGGTGATCGGCACGGTCTACCTCGTCCGCTACCTCAAAGTCGAGGAGAACCGGGAGCAGGCGGTGCGGAGGATGGAGGAGCACGGGGCGACGAGCTGGATGGTCGCCCTCGCCCGCCGGCCCCAGATCCGCTTCCTCTGGGACCGGGTCACCCCCGGCGGCACCTTCGGCCTCGAATTCACCTCGCTGATGGCGGCGCTCGCGGTCTCGCTCTTCGTCCTCATCGCCTACGCGGTCCTGCTCGGCAACGACCCCGGCCCGACGGCGGGCGACAAGACCGCGATCGACATCGCCGAATGGCTCCAGTCCGGGTTCGCCACCAGCGTCGCCAAGGTCATCACCTTCCTCGGCTCCGGCGCCTTCGTCTGGGCGCTGGCGGTGGTCTGCGCCGCCCTGCTCGCCTGGCGCCGGCGCTGGGTCGAGTTCTGGGTCCTGCTGGCGGGGATGACGATCACCCAGGTCGGGATCATCGAGATCAAGGACGCGATCGACCGGCCGCGGCCACCCGAACCGCTCACCTCCAGCGCCGGCTCCGCCTACCCGAGCGGCCACGCCGCTCACTCGGTCATCTACCTCTGGCTGGCGGTGACGATCGTGCTGCGGCTGCGGCCGGGGATGGCCCGCGGCACCGCTGTCGTCACCACCGGCCTGGTCCTCACCGCGCTCGTCGGCCTCTCCCGCGTCTACCTCGAGGTCCATTACCTCAGCGACGTCAGCGGCGGCTGGGCGCTGGGGGCCGCGGCCTTCTCCTTCTGCGCCGCCGTTGGCCTGGTCGTCTCGCAAGTGCGCCAAAATCCCCAGCAGTGATGCTCCTCGCGCTGACCAAACTGACCGAGCAGTACCTGCTCTACGGCGTCGCCGGGGCGATCTGCCTGCTCGTCTTCGTGGTCCTGATCCTCTCGCCGGCGCTGAGCTCCTACGGCCGGATCTGGGAGAAGGCGGCGGCCGGTTTCCTCTCGCTTTTCATCCTCGCCGCGCTCGTCCTCGGCGGCGTCGTCGTCGGCTTGGTGATCGTCTACTACTCCAACGACATCTCCGCCTGGTTTTAGCGGGATTGCCGGGCCCGGCGCCGCAGCCGGGATAATGCGGGGATGCCCGCGACCTCCAAGCACGGGGCCGTTGATTCTGGGGCAGCCGACCGCGGCGATCTGCTGGCGGCGCTCTCGGAGGCGGTCGAGTCCGGCGCCGGCCTGCCCGCGGTGGCCCGCGCGGCGGCGCGCCTGCTCGACGCCAGCGTCGCCCTGATCGACCGCTCCAGCGCCGTCCTCGCCGTCGCCGGCGCCTCCTCTGACCAGGAGCAGAAGCTGCTCTCCGGCGACGAGGGGGTGACGCGGGTCGACCTGCGCGTGGCCGATGCCGCGGTGGGGGAGCTGCGCTACCGGGCGAAGACGCCGCCGGACCCGGCGATCGCGCGGATGGTGACGACGCTGCTGGCGCTGGAGCTGGAGCGGTCGCGCTCGCCCGAGTGGGAGAGCGAGGAGGCGGCAGGCGCCTTCGTCACCGCGGTGCTGCGGCGCGAAGTCACCGACCGGCGCGACATCGTCGCCCAGGCCTCGGAGCTGGGCGCCGACCTCGACCGCGGCGCCGGCGTCGTCGTCCTGCGGGCGGCGCCGCGGGCGGCACAGTCGGGCGAGTGGCGCCAGCGGGTGCTGGTCCTCGCCCAGCGGGCGTTGCGGGCGCTGGCCCCGGGCTCGCTGGCGGTCAGCGACGGCGGCGAGGCGGCGGAGGTCGCGGCGATCGTCCCGGCCGAGGACGACGAGCGGCTGGCCCGTGCCGCCGCCGGGCTCGCCCGCGAGCTCGAAGACAGCCTCCAGGGGTTCCACCTCACCACCGGCCGCAGCCGCCGTTGCGCCGATCCGGTCGACCTCTACCGCGCCGGCAGCGAGGCGCACCTGGCGGTCAACGTGGGGGAGGCGGAGGGGCGCTCGCTGCTGGCCTTCGAGGACACCGGCGCCTACCGGCTGCTGCTGCCGGCGATGAGCGAGGACCCGGCCGAGCTCGAACGCTTCTACGCGGAGACGGTCCAGCCCCTGGTCGAATACGACGACCAGTACGAGACCGACCTGGTCACCACGGTCGAGGCCTACCTCGACAACGACGGCAACGTCGCCGCCACCGCCAAACAGCTCTTCACCCACCGCCACACCGTCCGCTACCGGCTCGAGCGCGTGCGTGAGCTCTGCGGTCACGACGTCAGCGCCACCGAGGGCCGCGAGAAGCTCGGCCTCGGCCTGAAGGCGATGCGGGTGCTGGGGATCGCCTCGCCGCGGGGACCGGCTTCGGAGCCGGGAGCGAAGGGCGGCAAAGTGGTGCGAGCCGCGGAGGAGTAAGCGCGGCCGAGTTCCGGGGAGAGGACTTGAACCCCTGCTTCTTGGACCAAAACCAAGCGTGCTACCGACTACACCACCCCGGATCGCGGGTCGAGCGTAGCGCCGTCGCGAGCGAACTTGCAATTGACCCCCATATAGGGGGCAAATCGCAACTTCGATGTCCGACGCCCCTCATAGGTTCTTCCTCATGGAGATCGGAGGAGCGTCGCTGGACCCGGAAGTTCGCGCAGGCCTGCAGAAGAGCTGGCGGGCGCTGATGCTGGTCGGGGCGCTGACGATCTTCATCGGCTGCGTCGCGATCCTGGTGCCGGCGGTGGCCTCGGTCGGAACCGCGATCTTCATCGGTTGGCTGTTCCTCTTCGTCGGCGCGATCCTGGTCGCGGTGGCGTTCTCGGCCCACTCGATCGGCAGCCTGCTGCTGCGGATGATCTGGGCGATCCTCACCATCGTCGTCGGCGTCTGGCTGATCGTCGAACCCAGCAACGGCACCCTCACCCTGACCCTGGTACTGGGCATCTACTTCCTCTTCATGGGCCTGACCCGGACCACGATCGCCTTCATCTCTCGCGGCCAACCCAACGCCGGCCTGCTCGGCCTAAACGGTGTCGCCAGCCTCCTGATCGGCATCCTTATCCTCGCCAAGTGGCCCGACAGCGCCGACTGGGCGATCGGGCTCCTAGTAGGAATCGACCTGATCTTCGCCGGCTGGACCCTCACCTCCGTCGCCCTCCTGGGCAAAGACCTCACCAAGCGCGCCTAGCGACCTCAGGGAAGCGCTTCGGTTCCCGGGGGTAGAGATTCCTCGCGGGGGGTGGCGCCGATTTGGGGGACCATCCCGATAGGGATGGTGGTGCCAAATCGGGGACAGGACCCGCCGCGCCGGAGCACCTCCGTCCCGCGACAGGTCCCGTGCGCCGATTGCTGCTGCTGTGCAGCAGATGTAGAGCGCGCATAGGATTCTGGGGTGAGTTCGCCTCTTGTGTTGGTCATGGCGGCGGGCGAGGGCACGCGCATGCGCTCGTCGACGCCGAAGATGCTGCATCCCGTCTGCGGTCGGCCGATGGTCGCCTGGCCGATCGCTGCTGCCCGCGAGGCCGGCGCCGGGCGGGTGGCGGCGATCGTCTCCCCGGGCCGGGACCTCTCCGCCGGGCTTCCCACGGGGGTCGAGACGGTCGAGCAGCCACAGCCCGACGGCACCGGCGGCGCCATCCGCGCCGCCCTGCCGCTGATCGAAGAGAGCGAGACCGTGCTGGTCCTCTCCGGCGACGTGCCGCTGATCTCGACCGCGACGATCTCCGGTCTGCTGGGGGCGCACGAGAGCTCTGGCGCGGCGGCGACGATGCTGACGATCGAGCTCGACGACCCCGGCTCCTACGGCCGCGTCGTTCGCGACGCCTCCGGTTCCGTTGAGCGCGTGGTCGAGGCCAAAGCCGCCGGCGACGCCGACGCCGGGCAGCTGGCGATCCGCGAGATCAACGCCGGCACCTATGTCTTCGACGCGGCCCCGCTGGCGGCCGCCCTCCAGACCCTCTCCAACGACAACGCCCAGGCCGAGTACTATCTCCCCGACGTTTTCCCGGCCTTGCGCGAGGCCGGCCACTCGGTCGCCGCCCACCTCGCCGACGACCTCGCGGTGACGATGGGGGTCAACAACCGGGTCGACCTCGCAGCGGTCGAGGCCGAGGCCCGCCGCCGCCTGCTCGAGGGCCACATGCTGGCCGGCGTCACCGTCGTCGACCCGGCTTCGACCTGGGTCGAGGCCGGGGTCGAGATCGCCGCCGACGCCCGCATCGAGCCCGGCACCACCCTGCGCGGTCAGACCGCGATCGGCGAGGGCGCCGTGGTCGGCCCCCTCAGCACCCTGGTCGACTGCTCGGTCGGAGCCGGCTCCCAGATCCTGCACTCCTACCTGGTTGAGTGCGATGTCCGTGAGGGCTGCTCGGTCGGCCCCTTCGCCTACCTGCGCCCTGGCGCCCTGCTCGACGACGGCGCCAAGGCCGGCACCTTCGTCGAGATCAAGAACTCCCGGGTGGGAGAGGGGAGCAAGGTGCCGCACCTCTCCTACGTCGGCGACGCCGAGATCGGCGCCGGCAGCAACCTCGGCGCCGGCACGATCACCGCCAACTACGACGGATTCCGCAAGAACCGCACGGTGATCGGCCGCGATGTGCGCATCGGCGTTGACACGATGCTGATCGCACCGGTAGAAGTCGGCGACTCCGCCTACACTGGCGCAGGCGCAGTGATCCAGGACGACGTGCCCGAGGGGGCATTGGGCGTCAGCGAGAACGCGCAACGAAACATCGACGGATATGCCGCTCGCAAGGCGGCCGATATGCGAGAGGACAAGAGCCCGTGAGCATGATCGAGGAGCGCCCGCAGGTGGGAACCGCCATCGACCACGACTACACGAAACGGATGATGGTCTTCGGTGGCCGCTGCTCGATGGACCTTGCAGCGAAAGTCGCCGGCAAGCTGAACCTCGACCTCGGGCAGGCGAAGCTGACGACCTTCGCCAACGGCGAGGTCTACTGCCGCTACGAAGAGTCGATCCGCGGTGCAGACGTCTTCATCGTCCAGTCGACCTGCGCCAACGAGGCGGAAGGGATGACTCCCAACGACGCCCTGATGGAGCTGCTGACGATGATCGACGCGGCCCAGGGCGCCTCCGCTCACCGCATCATCGCCGTCCTCCCCTGGTACGGCTACGCCCGCCAGGACAAGAAGTCGGCCCCGCGCGAGCCGATCTCCGCCCGCATCGTCGCCAAGTGCCTCGAGGGCGTTGGCGTCGATCGCGTCCTCACCATGGACCTCCACGCCGGCCAGGTCCAGGGCTTCTTCCACGTCCCGGTCGACCACATGACCGCGATGCCGATGCTGACCCAGTGGTTCGTCGACCAGGAACTGGGCGACGAGCTGGTGATCGTGTCCCCCGATGCCGGCCGGGTCAAGACCGCCCGCAACTTCGCCCGCCGAATCGGCACCCACTGGGCGGTGATGGAGAAGGAGCGCCCAGCGCAACAGGTTGCCGAGATCGGTTACGTCGTCGGCGACGTCAAAGGCAAGACCGCGGTCCTCGTCGACGACATGATCGACACCGCCGGCACCCTTTGCGCCGCCGCCCAGACGGTGCTCGACGAGGGTGCCGCCAAGGTGATCGCCTGCGCCACCCACGGCGTCTTCTCCGGCCCCGCCTTCGAGCGGCTCGAAAACTCCGGAATCGAGCGGATCGTCGTCACCGACACGCTGCCGCTGCGTCCCGGGGCCCCGGACAACATCTCCGTGCTCTCGACCGCCGGCATCTTTGCCGACTCGATCCGCAGCATCTTCACCGACGGCTCGGTGAGCGAGATCTTCGCCGGCGAGAACCAGCTCTTCTAGTGCCGCAGGAGAAGCTTCGGCTGGTCGGTCACAAGGGGGCCGATTCGATCGTCCCCGGCAACACGATCGAGAGCTTCCGGGCCGCGGTCGAGGCCGGGGTGGACACGATCGAGTTCGACGTGCTCTGGCTGCCGGACGCGCACCTGCCGCTGGAGCAGCGGGCGCCTCTGGTGGTCGCCCACGATTGGGAGGACGCCGAGCGTCGCACGCCGCTGAAGCTGACCGAGGCGCTCGACGCCTTCCTCGAGCCGCCGCTGGACAAGGTCGAGATCGACCTCGACATCAAGCTGCCCGGGCGGGAGCAGGAGCTGGTCGAGGCGCTGCAGGAGCGCGGTCTGATCGAGCGGGCGATGATCTCGACGATGGAGCTGCACAGTCTCGGCCGCATCCTCGAGCTGCAGCCGGCGCTGCGCCGCGGCTGGACCTATCCCAAAGTGACGAAGGACTGGAACTCGAAGCGCTGGGCGAAGGGTCCGATGCTGGCGGCGCTGGTGGCGATGCGCCACCGCCTCCCCGGCCTCGCCGCGCAGAGGCTGCCCCAGTATGGGGTCGAGGCGATGTGGGTCTACCATCCGCTGGTGACCCCGCGCCTGGCGCGGATCTGCAGCCTCGCCCAGGTCGAGTTGATCGCTTGGACCGTTGACGACCTCGCGCGGATGCAGAAACTCGTCGACATCGGCGTCGACGGCATCTGCTCCAACGACCCGCGCCTCTTCGCCCAGCTCTAGCCGCTAGTCGCTGAGGTCGCGGCGGACCACCAGCACGGTGCCCAGGGCCCAGAGTCCGAATGACCAAGCGGCGAGCACGAGCCCGCCCCCGACCTGGTTCAGCGCTCCCTCGCCTTCGGTGTGCCCGTGCAGGCTGCCGAGCGCGGAGGCGGGGAAGTACTCGCCGATGTTCCCCGGCAGCAGGTAGGGCAGGCTGGAGATGATGAAGAAGAAGGCGATCGCGGCGATGATCGCGCCGACCTGGTTGCGGATGATCGCGCCGACGCCGAGCCCGAAGACGCAGAGCAGAGCGAAGGAGGCGACGACGCCGGCGTAGATCTCGGCGATGCCCCCGCTCGGCGGCAGGGCGCCGGTGCGGTCGCTGTAGATCGGCAGGACGATGGCGCCGTTGACGGCGACGAAGAGCAGCCCCGCCAGTACTCCGACCAGGACGGCGGCGCCGAGCTTGGCGAGCAGCACCCGCCAGCGTCGCGGCGAGACGAGGAAGGTCGAGCTGGCGGTGCCGTGGCGGAACTCGGTGGTGATCGTCAACACCCCGAGGACCAGGATCAAGGTCATCAGCAGGCCGGTGCCGGTGATCAATTCCTTCACTTCGTCGAGCTCGTCGGCCGGGACCAGGCCGACGATCAGGCCCATGAAGAGCCCCTCGCAGATGAGCCCGATCCCGAGCATCACCCAGGTAGTCCTGGTCGTGAACAGCTTCAGCCACTCGCTGTGCAGGAGGTTCATGCCTCGACGCCCTCCTCGTCGCCCATCACTTCGAGGAAGCGCGCCTCTAGGCTCGAGCTCTGCGGCGCCAGCTCATGGATCGCGATCCCCCGTGCCAGCGCCACCTCGCCGATCTCCACACCGCCGAGCGCCTCGACCAGCAGCGCCCCGTCCTCGTCGCGGCGGACCTTGGCGCCGCGCTCCCCCAATGCCGTCGTCAGGGCGTCGAGGTCCGCGGCCCGCACCCGCGAGACGGCGCTGCCACCGGCGGTGAACTCGGCCAGGGTCGTGTGGGAGACGAGCTTGCCGTCGCGGATCATCACCAGCTCCTCGGCGACCTGGGAGACCTCCGAGAGGACGTGGCTGGAGACGAGCACGGTCCGACCCTCCGCCGCCTGGGCCCGCAGCAGGTCGCGCAGCCAGCGCATCCCCTGCGGGTCGAGCCCGTTTGCAGGCTCGTCGAGGATCAGGATCCGCGGTTCGCCCAACAGCGCCGCCGCCAGCGCCAGGCGCTGGCGCATTCCCAGCGAGTAGCCCTTGACGCGGCGTCCGGCGGCGCCGCTCAGCTCGACCATCTCCAGCACCTCCTCGACCCGCGAGCGCGGAATCCGCGCCGCGGCGGCCAACGTGCGCAGGTGGTTGCGACCGCTGCGGCCGGGGTGGAAGGCGGTTGCCTCCAGCGCTGCGCCGACCGTCCGCAGCGGATCCTCCATCGCGGTCGGTGGCCGCCCTTCGATCAGGGCCTCGCCGCGGGTCGGCCAGAGCAGTCCCAGCAGCGCCCGCATCGTCGTCGTCTTCCCCGACCCGTTGGGGCCGAGGAAGCCGGTGACCCCTCCCGCCTCGACGGCGAAGGAGAGGTCGTCAACGGCCACGGTCGAGCCGTAGCGCTTGGTCAGGTTGCGTACCTCGAGCTGCGCCATCGCGGCGCCCACCCTAGACCGTGCCGGGGGTGGCGGTCGGCGGCGCGCCGCGGCCCCGTCGGCCCTTCACCTTGACCGCCGACTCCATGTCCTCCTGGGTGAAGCCGGGAACGACCTCGCCGTCGAGCGCGTAGCGGTAGAGGGCGACGCCGAAGATGCCGCTGAGGGCGCGGGAGACGAGCAGCGAGATCGCCAGCACCAGCGCGCCAACGATCACCAGCAGGGCGCCGGCAAAGGAGGCGGAGGACCAGAGCAGGACCCCACCGACGATCAGGGCTGCGGCCGGCAGTACCCCGAGGAGGAAGACGGCGGCGCCGATCGCGATGTTGCCGGTGATCTGCTGACCCCAGCGGTCGCGGAACAGCGCGCCCGAGCGCTTGATCGTCTCCAGCGGCCCGGTGCCCTCGATCGCGATCACCGGCACCGCGAGGAAGGTGATCAGGGACCAGGCCATGCCGACCAGGCGGGCGGCGATCGTGCCCAGGGTGCCGCCCTGGTTTTCGAGCAGGCCCATCACCAGGCTGATCGCGGCCGAGACCGCGGCCCAGCCGCTGATCTGGCTGAGGCGGCTGCGGGCGACGGCGAGGCCGTCGGAGACCGTCGCTTCCTCGCCGCGGAAGATCTTGTCGGCGCAGGCCGCGAGGCCAACGCTGAAGTAGAAGCCGACGAAGCTGAGGACGTAGACGCCGAGCACGATCAGCGGGATCGCACCGGCCAGTTGGTCGTCGTCCCACAGGTACAGCCCGGGGCCGAGGAAGACGATCGCCAGTAGCGTCGTGGCGATGCCGCCGTAGAGGGGGAACCGGAGCAGCGAGGGGTGTTTCTTCAGCAAGGCCCAGCTTTTCTTGGTCAGACCCCAGCCGCGCTTGATCCTGCCCATCGTTCCTCCTCGGTTTCCTTCAGTTCAGAAGGTGTCGGCGAGTCCAGGTGCTCGCTTGAGCCCTCTTTCCTCGAAGTACTCCCATTCCTGCTCGCCGAGCTCGGTCGCAGCCGGGTCGGCGTAGACCCACTCGCGGAAGATCCGGTGCCAGTTGCGCTTCGCCCGCAGCTGGCCGAGCACGGCGACGACGCCGATTTCCATCCGCCGCCCCATCAGCTCCTCGGCCGGGATCGACTCGCGGCGCATCAGGTCGAAGTACTCCGAGCGCGGGTCGTTGGTGGACTCGATGATCTTCATCACTCGGCGCGGGGTGATTTCGATCTCGGCGTCCTCGATGTACCAGCCGCCGACCGCGCCCATGTGCTCCAGCAGCCGCTCGGCGTCGAGCTTCGAGGGCTTCTTGACGAAGCCGAGGTCGTGCAGGGCTTGGCGGAAGGCCTCAGGGTCGTTGCGCGAAGCCGCGTCGAAGGCGCGCTGCTCGAGCAGGACCTGCTCACGGTCGATCTTCTTCGTCATCCCGAAGTCGAGGAAGGCGACGCGGCCGTCCCGCATCAGGATGTAGTTGCCGGGGTGGGGGTCGGCGTTGAAGTGCTGGAGGTTGAACATCGAGCCGATGCTGCCGCGGAAGACGATCTCGCCGAAGCGGCTGCGCTCCTCCTGGGGCAGCTCCTTGATCTCCTCGAAGCCCATCCCCTCGACCAGCTCGGTGACCAGAACCCGGCGTCGCGAGAGCCGCGTCACCACTTCCGGCACGTAGATGAAGGGATGCTCGCGGTAGGCGCGGGCGAAGGAGCGCTGGTTCTGGGCCTCGTACTCGTAGTCGAGCTCCTCCATCACCCGCTCGCGGATCTCCTCGGCGATCGCCTTGGCGTCGAGGCCGGGGGCGAGGGCGCGGGCGAGGCGGACGATCGTGCCGGCGTTGCGGAGGTCGGCGTCGAGCGCCTCGGCGATCCCGGGGTACTGGATCTTCACCGCGACCTCGCGGCCGTCGAGCAGCACGGCGCGGTGGACCTGGCCGATCGAGGCGGCGGCAAAAGCCTCCTGCTCGAACTCGGCGAAGAGCTCGGAGAGGGGTTCTTCGTCGTACTCCTCTTCCAGCACCTTGACCACCTTCTCCCAGGGCATCGCCGGCGCGTCGGTGCGCAGTTTCGCCAGCTGCTCCTGGTAGATGTCGCGGTACTCCTCGGGGATGAACTCGGTGTCGATGAAGGAGGCGAACTGCCCGAGCTTCATCGCCGCGCCCTTCATCTGGCCCAGCGCGCCAACCATTTTCATCGCCGTCTCCAGGTGCCGCTGCTCCAGCGCCTCTTTGCTTTGCTCCTCGGAGCGGGCGACGTTGGCGGCTTTGGTACCGGCGTAGCGGGCGCCCTGAACGCCGACGATCGAGCCGAGCTTGGAGGAGCGGCGGATCCTGCCCTTGGGAATCTTCGAGTCGTCCGTCATCGAGGCGAAGGGTGTCACAGCGCCCAGTTCTCTATCCTCTCCCGCCGATGGCGAGCAAACGATCCTGCCTCAAAGCTGCCCCCCGCGCCGAGTTTGGCTCGCGTGCAACCCGCCGCATGCGCCGCAATGGCGTCGTGCCCGGCGTCGTCTACGCGGGCGGCTCGGAGGCGACCCCCTTCGAGGTCAACGAGCGCGACATCCGCACGATCCTCAACGAGGGCGCCGCTCTCTTCGATCTCGAGATCGACGGTGGCAAAGCCGTCCCGGTCGTGATCAAGGAGGAACAGCACCACCCGGTCAGGGGCGACATTCAGCATCTAGACCTGATGCAGGTGAAACTCGACGAGGCGATTCAGGCCGAGGTGGCGCTTGAGCTCGAAGGCGTCGAGGAGGCTCCCGGCGTCAAAGGCGGCGGCGTGCTCGAGCACGTCACCCGCGAGATCACGATCGAAGCGCTGCCGACCGAGATTCCAGACAACATCGTCCTCGACGTCTCCGCGATGGAGGTCAACGACACCCTCTCGCTGGCCGCCGTCACCCCGCCCGAGGGCGTCAAATTCGTCGCCGAGGAGCTGGAGGAGATCACGATCGTCACCGTCTCGCCGCCGCGGGTCGAAGAAGCCACCCCCGACCTCGAGGAAGAGACCGAGCTGGTTGGCGAGGGCGAGGGCGACGCCGCCGAGGGCGACGGCGGCGACTCGGGCGACTCCGAGGGCGAGTAGCTCCTGTCGCTGTTCCGCCGCCCCGATAGAGATGGCGGTGAGGGGGGCGACCGCATCTTCATCGTCGGGCTCGGCAACCCCGGCCGCGAGTACGAGAACACCCGCCACAACGTCGGCTTCGCGGTTGCGAGTGACCTGGCCCGCCGCTGGGAGCTGCCAAAGCCGCGGCAGAAGTTCAACGGCCTGATCTCCGAAGGGCGAATCCGGCCCGGCGGTCCCCGGGTGGCGCTGCTGCAGCCGCTCACCTACATGAACGAATCCGGCAACTCGGCCGGGCCGGCGCGCGGCTCGCTGAAGGTGCCGCTTGACCGGGTCGTCGTCCTCCACGACGAGATCGATCTGCCTTTCGGCGAGATCCAGGCCAAGCTCGGCGGCGGCCTCGCCGGCCACAACGGCCTCAAGAGCCTCAAACGCGGCTTCGGCGACGCCGACTTCTGGCGCCTGCGGGTCGGAGTCGGGCGGCCGGACAGCACCGACCCGGAGATCGTCTCTACCCACGTGCTCGGGCGCTTCAGTGAGCCGAAGGGCGAGGTCGAGGCGCTGATCGCCGACGCCGCCGAGGAGACCGAGCGCCTGGTCGAACGAATAAGTTCAGAGGCATGAGCGCAGACAGCAACGGCACCCCAGGCAACGAGGTCACGAGCTACTCGGTCGACGAGCGGGGGGTCGCCCTGCTTCGCCTCGAGCGGCCCAAGGCCCGCAACGCGATGAACACGCAGCTGCTCGAGGAGCTGCTCGGGCACCTCGCCGCCGCCCGTGAGGACGAGGCGGTGCGGGTGCTGGTGGTCAGCTCCTCCGATCACCTCGGCCTCTCGGCCGGGGCGGACGTCAGGGAGCAGCTCGACGCCGATGCCCACGTAAGCCGGATGCAGCTCTTCTCGGACCTCTACGACGCCGTCGTCGCCTTCCCGAAGCCGACCATCGCGGCCTGCCACGGCGACGTGGTCGGCGGGGGCGCCGAGATCGCCGTCGCCTGCGACATGCGGGTCGGCGGCGCGAACCTGCGGATGCGCTTCCCCGGTGCGGCGCTGGGGATGCCGGTCGGCCCGGCTCGCCTGGTCACCCTCTGCGGCCTCGCCGCCGCCAAGTACCTGCTGCTCAGCTCGCGCACCGTCGGCGCCGACGAGGCCCTCCGCCTCGGGCTCGTCAACCGGGTCGCGCCCGCCGCCGCCACCGAGGATTCGGCCCTCGCCCTGGCCGCCGAGATCGCCGCCTTCCCGCCCGAGGCGGTCACGCGGCTGAAGCGGATGCTGCACGAGTGGGACGACGTCGTCGGTCGCTCCGCGGCCGAGGGGCGCGGACAGGTCGAGCACGTACGCAGCGGCGAGAACCTGCCGTTCGGCTAGTAGCCCTCCGACTGCGCCCGATCCAGAGCGCGGCAGAGGTTATGGCCCTCTTGGGGTGCATAAGCTCTGCCGCGGTCGCCCGTCGAACCGAACCCTAGAATCGATCCACTGCCCGGATCGGTCGATCTGGGCGCTTTTCCTGCCATGAGCCTCAGACCGCTGATCGACATCGCCGCCGAGAACGAGCGCGTCCACGCGCTCGCGGCCCGCGTGCGCGCGGCGGCGGAGGGGGGCGAGGGCGAGGCCGTCCGCGCCTCGGCGATGCTGCGACCGCTGCTGCTGGCGGCGCTGCTCGAGGACGACCGCGGGCTGGCCGAGCGACCGGCGCTGCTGGTCGCCCCCGACGACCGCTCCGCCCGCGACCTCGCCGCCGACCTGCGCTCCTACCTGGCGCCGCGCCGGGTCCGCATCTACCCCTCGCGCGGCACCGGCTACGCCTCGCACGTGACCCCGCCGCCGCACCTCGTCGGCCTGCGGATCGACGCGCTCGACGCACTCGGGTCCGAAGCCGACGCGGTTGTCGTCGCCTCGGCGACGGCCCTGGCCGAGGCGGTGCCGGACGCCTCGCTGCGCCCAGCCGGGTTCGCGATCGACCGCGGCGAGGAAATCGAGCTGACCGCGGTCGCCGACGACCTCGTCGCCGCCGGCTACGAACGGGTCGAGCAGGTCGAGGAGCGCGGCCAGTTCGCCGTCCGCGGCGGCATCCTCGACGTCTATCCCGCAACCGAGGAACGGGCGGTGCGGATCGAGCTCTTTGGCGACGAGGTCGAGTCGATGCGCTGGTTTTCGACCTTCACCCAGCGCTCGCTTGGCGAGGCCGAGCGGGTCGAGCTGGCGCCGGCGGCCGAGCTCGACGCCGAGCACCGTGAGCTCGCCGAGCTGGCGGCGATGGCGGCCGAAGAGGAGGGGGGAGAGTCGCCGAACCTGGCCGAAGCGCTGCCGCTCGAGCACTTCCGCGCCCCCCTGGACCTCGTCCCCGAGACCGCTGCCGTGGTCCTGGTCGGTGCCGAGGAGATCGAGCCGGCCCTGCGCGACCACTGGGAGGACGCGACGACGGCGATGCACGCCGACGACGCCCAGCACCTCTACGTCGACGTCGCCGAGCCGCTGAACCAACGCGCCGCCCTTTCGCTGACCAACGCTGGCGAGGACGACGAGGACGCCTTCCGCGCCGCTCGCGCCGAGTCCCCCGCTCGCAGCATCAAGGAGGCGGAGGGGGAGCTGGAGAAACTCGTCCGCTCCGGCTACCGCACCGTCGTCGCCTTCGACAGCCGCGGCGAGGCCGAGCGAGCCCGCTATGGCCTCGACCGGATCGACGCCCGCCTGCTCGAAGGCGGGCGCGTCTCGCCAGATCCCGGCCTCGCCTTCGCCGAGGCGCGGCTGCGCGAGGGCTTCGTCAGCCCCGAGCTGAAACTCGCCGTCTATCCCTTCCGCCGCCTCGTCCACCGTCGCCGCAGCGACGAGCCGGCGCCGGGGGCCGGCCGCGGCCGGCTCGCCTTCAGCGAACTGCGGGTCGGCGACTTCGTCGTCCACGAGGACCACGGCGTCGCCCGCTTTGCCGGCTTCGAGACGCGCGACGTCGGCGGCGTCACCCGCGACTACCTCTACCTCGAATACAAAGGCGAGGACCGCGTCTACGTTCCCACCGATCAGCTGGCGAAGCTGAGCCGCTACGTCGGCGCCGGCGGCAACCCGACGCTCTCGGCGCTGGGCGGCAAACGCTGGCAGAACATGAAGGCGCGGGCGCGCAAAGCCGCCGGCGCCCTGGCCGGGGAACTGCTCAACCTCTATGCCGAGCGCCGCTCCCGCCGCGGTCACTCCTTCCCGCCCGACGGCGAATGGCTGATCGCCCTGGAGACCGCCTTCCCCTACCGCGAGACGGCCGACCAGCTGGAAGCGATCGAGTCGGTCAAGGCAGACATGGAAGCGGAGCGGCCGATGGACCGGCTCGTCTGCGGCGACGTCGGCTTCGGCAAGACCGAGGTGGCGCTGCGGGCCGCGGTCAAGGCCGCCGCCGACGGCAAGCAGGTGATCGTCCTGGTCCCGACCACGATCCTCGCCCAGCAGCACTACGGCACCTTCCGCGAGCGCCTCGCCGACCTCCCCTTCCGGGTCGAGGGAGTCTCGCGCCTGCGGCCCTCGGCCGAGGTCAAAGCCGTGCTCAAAGACTTCGAGGCGGGCAAGGTCGACGTCCTGATCGGCACCCACCGGCTGCTCTCGCGCGACGTCCGCGCCAAGGACCTCGGCCTGGTCGTCGTTGACGAGGAGCAGCGCTCCGGGGTCAAGCAGAAGGAGCTGCTGCGGCAGCTGAAAATGAAGGTCGACGTGCTCGCTCTCTCGGCGACGCCGATCCCCCGCACCCTGCAGATGAGCCTCGCCGGCCTGCGCGACATCTCCGTAATCGAGACGCCGCCCGAGGGCCGGCGCCCGGTCCGCACCTACGTCGGGCCCTACGACGAGGACCTGGTCGGCAAGGCGATCCGGCGCGAGCTCGAGCGCAAGGGCCAGGCCTTCGTCCTCCATAACCGGATCGACTCGCTGCCGGAAACGACCGAGCGGCTGCGGGCGCTGGTGCCGGGAGCGCGCTGCCTCGAAGCGCACGGGCAGATGGACGAGCACCAGCTCGAGGAGACGATGCTGACCTTCCTCCGCGGCGAGGCCGACGTGTTGGTGACGACGACGATCATCGAGTCCGGGCTCGACATCCCCACCGCCAACACCCTGATCGTCGAGCGCGCCGACCAGCTCGGGCTCTCCCAGGCCTACCAAATCCGCGGCCGGGTTGGACGCTCTCGCGAGCGCGCCTTCGCTTACCTGCTCTACCCCTCGGCCGAGGCGCTGACCGAGGAGGCGGCCGCGCGGCTCTCGACCCTCGCCGACCACACCGAGCTCGGCTCCGGCTTCCGGATCGCGATGCGGGATCTCGACATCCGTGGCGCCGGCAACCTGCTCGGTGACGAGCAGTCCGGCCACGTCGCCGCGGTCGGTTTTGAGCTCTACTGCCAGATGATCGACGAAGCGGTCGCCGAGTCCGCTGATGGGGATGAGGAGCGGGAGGAGGCGCCGGAGCCGGTCCGCCTCGACGTCCCCGTCGACGCCTACCTGCCGGTTACGTTCGTCCCCTTCGAGGCGGCGAAGATCGACATCCACCGTCGCGTCGTCGCCGCCCGCGAACCGGGTCAGCTGCGGGCGATTCGCGACGAGCTACAGGACCGTTTCGGGCCGCTGCCGCCGGAGGCCGAGAACCTGCTGCGGCTGCAGCGGGCGCGGATCGAGCTCGGCCTCGCGGGGGCGCGCAGCGTCGAGTTCCGCGGCGGTCGCCTCAGCGTCACCGGGGTCGAGCTCGACTCCGAGGGGGCGGGCGTGCTGGCCGAGCAGGTCGAGGGCGCGGTCTACGAATGGCGGGAGCAAACTGCCGCCATCAGGGTCGCCGGAGACCCGGAGGAGCGCCTGACCGCGGTCCTGGCGCTGGCCGAGGGATTGCGCGAGGCTCGCCGCACGGTCGAGCCCGCCGCGGCCTGAGAGCCCCTGCGGCAAGGGATTTGACTATGCTGCCCGCTTCGTGGGAGCGAAATCGGGGCAGAGAAGGAATCCCGGCGCAGATGACCGGTCCGCAGGCCGGCAACGACTGGCGCTGATCCTCTTCGGGGTCCTCTTCATCCTGCTCTTTATCGGCTTCGCCGTGGCGCAGGGGATCGGCTCTCCCAGCGTTCCCTCCGGCTCGGTGGCGATCGTCGAGGACGTGCCCGACGAGATCGGCGAGGTCACCAAAGAGGACTTCGACCGCACCCTCGCTCAGCAGGTCGCCCAGGCGAAACTGAAAAAAGCCCCGGAGCCCGGGAGCAAAAAATTCGAGGAACTGAAGACCGCGACGCTCGGCGAACTCTTGGACCAGGTCTGGATCGAGGGTGAGGCTGAAGAACTCGGCCTCACCGCCACCGAGAAACAGGTGGAAGACGAACTCGCCACGATCAAAAAACAAAGCTTCGGTTCTGATCAGGCCTACCAGAAATTCCTCAAAGAATCGAAATTCACCCCGGAGGACGTGATCAGCCGGGTGAGGCTGCAGCTGCTCAGCAAACAGATCCAGGAAAAAGTCACTGGTGAATCTCCGCCGCCGTCCGACGACGAAATCGAGGCTTACTTCGAGGCCGAAAAGGAGACGCAGTTCACGACCAAAGAGAGCCGCGACATCCGCGTCGTGATCAACAAAGACAAAGGCAAAGTCGAAGCGGCGAAAGCTGAGCTCGAAAAAGACAGCTCGCCGGCGAACTGGAAAAAAGTCGCTGCCAAATACTCGGTCGATCCAACCAGCAAAGCCAAAGGCGGTCTGCAGAAAGGGATCACCGAGGAATTCCTCGAAGGCCCGCTGAAAGCCGCGATCTTCGAGGGTGCGACGGGCGAACTGCGGGGCCCGGTCAGCTTCCAGGGGAACAACATCGTGGTCGAAGTCGTGAAACTGAACCCGGAGAAAGTCCAGTCGCTGGATGAAGCCCGGGCGCAGATCACTTCGACGCTGGGTCAGGAACAGCAGCAGGAATTCTTCTCCGAATTCATTACCGACTTCCAGACCAAGTGGGAGAACCGGACCATCTGCGCGGACGACTATCTGGTTGAACGCTGCGGCAACTACGTCGGCGACGGTCGCCCCAGCAATGCGGCGCCTGCTTGTTACGAAGCGGATCCCAAAACTCCGGCGAAAGAATGCCCCTCCCCGGTCACCCCGATCTCCCCGGCTCTGCCCGGAACCGTGACCGAGTCGAAACCGAAAGGCGACCCGTTCCCGCAGCGGCCGGTCCCCGAAAGCTTCGGCGAACAGGGCGGAGCAGCACCGACGCCGGTCCCCGGCGCCGCCCCGCCGCCCACCGGCGAATAAGAGCCAGCCTCGCTGCATACCGCCGCTGGCGGTGATGAGTAGGGCTTGGCAAAACTCCCGCGCACGTCTGGCGGCGCCGGACACTTCGCGGGGCGTCGTCCTCAGTCGGCCAAATGGCGCTGCCATTCGGCCTCCCTGCGTCCTACCCTGCTCGGTCCGGCACTCGCCAGCCGCACACGCGAGTTTTGCCAAGCCCTACTAGACTGGCGCGCCCGTGAGCACCATCTCCTCTATCCACGCGCGGCAAATCCTCGACTCGCGTGGCAACCCCACCGTCGAGGTCGAAGTGGTGCTGGAGTCCGGCGCGCGCGGGCTAGCAGCCGTCCCCTCCGGCGCCTCGACCGGCGAGTTCGAGGCGGTCGAGCTTCGCGACGGTGGCGAGGCCTGGGCCGGCAAGGGTGTCGGCCGCGCCGTCGCCAACGTCAACGGCGAGATTGCCGCCGCTCTGACCGGGGCCCGCGCCGCCGAGCAGGGGGCGCTCGACCGGACGATGATCGAGCTCGACGGCACCCCGAACAAGGGTCGCCTCGGCGCCAACGCCCTTCTGGGCGTTTCCTTGGCGGCCGCCAAGGCCGCCGCAGCGGACTCCCAGCAGCCGCTGTACCGCTATCTGGCCGAGCTCTATGGCGGCGGCGAGCCGACGGTCCTGCCGGTGCCGATGATGAACGTCCTCAACGGCGGCGCCCACGCCGACAACTCAGTCGACTTTCAGGAGTTCATGGTTGTTCCCGCCGGCGCCGGCAGCTTCTCCGAGTGTCTGCGGGTGGGGACTGAGGTCTTCCACGCGCTGAAGAAGTCCCTCGCTTCCAAGGGCCTCTCGACCGCGGGCGGCGACGAGGGCGGTTTTGCCCCCAACCTCGAGTCCAACGAGGCGGCGCTGCAGGCGGTCCTCGCGGGGGTGGAGGCGGCCGGGTTTGAGCCCGGCAAGGACGTCTTCATCGCGCTTGATCCGGCCACCAGCGAGGTCTTCTCCGGCGGCTCCTACGAGCTCGAGCACGAGGGTCGCACCCTCTCCTCCGAGGAAATGGCCGCCTATTGGGAGGACGCCTGCTCCCGCTACCCGATCGTCTCGATCGAGGACGGGATGGACGAGGAGGACTGGGACGGCTGGAAGCAGCTCACCGAGCGCCTCGGCGAGCGCGTGCAGCTGGTCGGCGACGACCTCTTCGTCACCAACCCGGAGCGCCTGCGCCGCGGCATCGAGCTCGGCGTCGGCAACTCTATCCTCGTCAAGGTCAACCAGATCGGCACCCTCTCAGAGACCCTGGAGGCGATCCGAACCGCGCGCGACGCCGGCTACACGGCGGTGATCTCCCACCGCTCCGGTGAGACCGAAGACACGACTATCGCCGACCTCGCGGTGGCCACCGGCGCCGGGCAGATCAAGACCGGCGCCCCCTCGCGCTCGGACCGCGTCGCCAAGTACAACCGGCTGCTGCGGATCGAGGAGGAGCTGGGCGACGCCGCCCGGTTCCCGGGTCTGCAGGCATTCGTCCAGCGCCGCTCCTGATCCAACCGATGCAGGAAAGCGGGGCCCGGCCGCGTAGCTCCGGGTATGGCAACGCGTGCGCACGCCGGCCGCTCCCGATCGGCTCCCCGCCGCCGCCCGGCAGCCCGCAAAACGCGCCCGGCGGCGCGGCGCGGCGCCAGCCGAATCAAGTGGGACCGGGTGGGCAGGATCGCCCTCACCGTCGTCCTCTTCGCCGTCGCCTACTCCTACCTCAACCCCTCGATCGAGTTCGTCAAGACCTACACCGGCACGACCGAGGCGAGAGCGAAGCTGCACGAGCTCCTCGACGAGAACCGGCGGCTCCACACCCGCATCCAGTCCTCCGACGACCCGCTCGTCGTCCAGCGCGAGGCGCGGGTGCAAGGGATGGTCGGCGAAGACGAGACGCCGGTCGTGATCCGCGGCAAGCTCGGCGGCTAGTCACCGCTCCGGGGCAGCACCATGGTTAACCTCGGCTCCTACCTCCTGGGAGTCGCCCAGCTAGCCTTGGTCGTCGTTCCGCTTGGCTTCAGTGCGTACCGGCTGCGGCGGCGGTTGCTGCCTGGCTGGGAGGGGGCGCCGGCGCGGCTGGTCGAGTCGATCGTCTTTGTTGCGTTGCTGATTTGGCTTTCGGAGGTTCTAGGAGCTGTCGGCCTCTTCTATGCGGGGGCCCTGATCGCGGCAGCCCTATTGGTTGCAGGGACCATGGTGCTCTGGCCGGCGGGTCCTGTCGCCGCAGGGGACCCACCCCCTCCTGCGCGGCAGGAGGGGGTCCCCCCTACGGCGCCACCCACCGGAGGGGCGTCTTGGGCGACGCTCGTGATGGTTGCGGTGATTGCCGCCACTGTGTTCGACTACGCGGTTTCGACGCAGCATGCACTGGACCGAGGGATCTTCAATTTCGATTCGCTCTGGTACCACATGCCGTTTGCGGTGGAGATGGTGCAGACGCACTCCACGGTAGGGATGCACCACACGGACACGATCTTCACGAATTGGTTCTATCCGCAGAATTCTGAGCTGCTCCACGGGGTCGGGATCCTGTTGACGGGCAGGGACACGCTGAGTTTGTTCCTCAACTTCGGATGGCTTGCGGTCGCCTTCTTGGCTGCTTACTGCGTAGGGCGGCCGTACGGGCGAGGGGCGTCGACGGCAGTGGCTGCAGCGATCCTGCTCGAGTGCCACACCCTGGTCGTGCGCGACCCTGGGGCCGCCAAGAACGACCTGATGGCGGCGGCGCTGATCCTCGCCGCCATAGCGATCCTGGTCGAGGCCTGGTCCCACAAAGGGTCCGCCGGACCTTTGAACCGGATAGCGGCACAAAAGTCCGGCGGACCCTCTGGGGAGGGGGGGCAGGGGTGGGACCGATGGGCTCTCGCGGCGGCTGGGCTCGCTACCGGGCTGGCTGCCGGGACGCGGGTTACTGCTCTCGCGATGGCGGCGGCTCTGACCTTGGCCGTGGTGGCGCTGGCGCCCGCGGGGCGGCGCTTGGCGTTGGCGGGGTGGTGGGTCCTGCCGGCGTTCGCGGGCGGTGCTTTCTGGTACTTGCGCAATCTGGTCGCCGTCGGCAATCCGATCCCGGAGGTTGGCTCGCTGGGGCCGATCTCGCTGCCGCATCCCGAGCGGCTGCAGGAAGGGCGGCCGGACTTCAACATCGTCCACTACGCGACCGACACCGGCGTCTGGCGGGAGTACTTCGGACCCGGCTTGAACGAGGCCTTCGGGGTGCTCTGGCCGCTGGTCGTCTTCGGGGCCGCGGCGGCGGCTCTCTTCGCCGTCTTCCGCGGCCGTGACCGCGTCCTGCGCTGGATTGGTGGGGTTGCGCTCTTCGGCCTCCTCGCCTACCTCTTCACGCCGCTCAGCGCCGCTGGGGCCGAGGGCGAACCGGTCGGCTTCGGGATCAACATCCGCTACGTGATCCCGGCGCTGCTGGCGGGGATCGTCCTGCTGCCGCTCTTCCGTGCCCTCGACTCGCCGAAGCGGCATTGGGGCCTGATGGCGGTGCTGTTCCTGGTCTTCCTCGTCACCAACCGCCCCGAGGAGGCCCTCCGCGACCACGGCCGCATCTTCGCGTTCTTTCTGGTCCTGCTCACGGTTTTGGTCCCGGCCCTACTGTTGTGGCTGCGAGGGCGAGGCGCCAAGACTGCGATCCTCGCCGGGGCAGCCGTGGCGCTGGTTGCCGGTCTCGTTGCGATCGGCTACCCGGTCCAGCGCCACTACCTCGAGAACCGCTTCGCCAACACGGGAACCGCCGCTGAGCGCATTCCCGGTATGGATTTGAACACTGCCTATCGCTGGGCACGGGGCCTCGAGGACGCCCGCATCGGCCTTGCCGGCACCACCGCTGGCTTCGCCGGCTACGGCTTCTATGGGACCGACCTCACCAACCGCGTCCGCTACCTCGGCGAAGAGGGCTCGCACGGCGGCTTCAACGCGATCCCCACCTGCACCAGCTTCCGCGCCGCGGTTAACGACGCGGACCTCGACTACTTGGTCACTGCGCCCTTCCTCAACTTCCTCCACCCGGGTGACCCGATCATCTCCCCCGAGGCGCGCTGGCTCCGCGGGGAGCCGGCGGTACGGCCAATCTTGCGCAGTGGCCCGGTCACCGTCTGGAAGGTGCGCGGCGCCCTCGATCCAGGCGGATGCGGCCCGCGCAACGCTCCCTTGCGGGAGATTCCGCAGACGCCTGCCGCCTGATTCCTGGCGCAGCTGCGGCGGATGCTCCGCAACAACATTCGCTCCAAGGTTTCAGTCTCAACCTCCCTCGGCCGATCTCCCTTGTCCACCCCCCGCATCGAGCGAGATGGAGACCGGTAATGAGGAAGCTGCGCCCAGGAATTTCCTACGCGAACGTGATCGCAACGTTGGCCCTGTTTGTCGCCCTCGGCGGCGGCGCCTACGCGGCAACGAGCCTGCCGCAGAAGAGCGTCGGGACCAGCCAGCTGAAGCGGGGAGCGGTAATCGGAGCCAATGTGAAGGACGGCTCGCTTCACGAGGCGGACTTCGCTGCTGGTTCCTTTCCTAGGGGGCCCGCGGGACCCCGAGGTGCGGAAGGGCCGCAGGGGCTAAGAGGTCTTCCCGGAGCTGACGGCACGGCCGGCGAACCGGGTCCACGGGGTCCGGAAGGCCCGCGTGGTCTGCAAGGCGAACCGGGGACCCCCGGCGGCGTCGGACCGGAAGGGCCTCAGGGTGACCCGGGACCCGGAGGCGATCGTGGCCCCATAGGCGACCAGGGTCCGAAAGGCGATGCGGGAGCAAAAGGGGAACAAGGTGAACGCGGACTGCCAGGTGTACAAGGGCCCGTGGGAGAGCGGGGGGCACAGGGTGAACCGGGAGAACAGGGTCCGCAGGGTGAACCCGGAGAACGAGGTCCCCAGGGAGAGCCGGGCGTCGCCAAGATCATCACCCGGTGGGGACAATCGGTCGAGCTCACGGGAGGAGCTGCCACGTCCTACGCTGAATGTCGAGAGGGCGAGTTCGTAACCGGAGGCGGCTACCGATTTCTCAAAGCACCCGATTTCAGAGAGACTTTCGTGTTGCTGATCGACGGCCCCAGCCTCCTGGAACCGAAGTCCGAAGAAGGCGAAGGAGCCGATGATCCAATGCATCCGGCCCCCGAAGACGGCGCAGAGGCCGCCGGTTGGGCTGTTCGGATGGGAACCAGCGAGGGTCGACTTGCCTTCCAGGCTTTCGTCCAGTGCACTGTGGCCGCCCGGGCTGGGCGCCGCTGAATGGGCCAAGGTCAGGCGCCGGCCTCATGATTGCCACCGCCGCCCGCGGGGTAACCTCGCGCAGTGGCTTATCCCATTGAGAACGCGCTCTTCCAGTGGGAGGAGGGGCGGCGGGCGCTGCAGGCGATCGACGACCCGCGGCAGCGGCGGCTTGCCGATCGCGTCGTCGACGCGGTCCGCGAAGAGCTGCGGCGGCGAATCGGCCCTACCTTCACTGCCGCCGAACTAGCCGATCTCTACGGCCAGGGCACCGACTGGGCCCAGCAGGTGGCACTCGACGTGGCGCCGCCGGCCGAGAGCGACTCGCAGGCGCTCGCCGACGCAGCCTTCTGGCTGTACCTAAGAGGCGCCACCGACTTCGCCGGCGGCAGACAGCTTCCGGTTTAGCTACTCGTCCGACTCTTCGTCGGACTCGCTAGCGCCGTTGCTCTGGCCCAGAGGCTCGCCGGCGCGGCGGATGACGATCTGGTCGGCCTCGATGCGGACGGTGACGTCGCGCTTGCCGGCCCAGTGCTCGGTGTAGACGGGGTTCTCCTTGACCGCGGCGTCGAGCCAGAGGCCGTAGCCGTCGGTCTCGCCGTGGTCGAAGCTCGCCTCGAGCTCTTTGCGGCGACCGCGTCCGCCGCGGCGACCGCGGCGACGACGGCGGCGGCGGCCGGACCCCGGGGCGCCCTCGCCCTGTTCCTCGCGCTCCTCATCCTCATCGCCCTTGGCCTCGTCCTCATCCTCGTCGGGTTCGGCCTCTTCGGCTTCCGTCGCGGCCTCGATCTCGGCTTCGATCTCGTCGCGGAGGTCGATTTCGCTGGAGCCGGCGTTCTCGTCGTCGGGCGAAAGGTCGTACTGCTTGCGGAACTCGCGCAGCTCGTTGGCGCTGACTTCGAGCTGGTGGGCGATCCAGGCATCGGTCCGTCCCTGGTGCACCCAGGCGCGGATCTGGTTCAGCTGCGGCTTCAGTGAGCGACGAGGCATCGGCGCGCGAGTCTATTGAAGGAGGGCATCGGTACGCGGAGTGAGTCGAGCTTTAGGCCATCAGGAAGGCGAGGGCCTCGAACATCACGACCATGACGACGATCACGGTGGCGGTGAGGCAGACGGCAAGAACGCTGAAGCGGACCTTGCCGTCCTGCTCGACACGGTTGATTTTGCGCTCCCGCGAGCGGTTGGCCGCGCGGCGGCGCAGCTGCTCACGCCGACGGCGCTCGAGGTAGGTCTCCTGCTCGAAGGCGGTCTCGAACTGGGAGATGCTTTGTCGCATTCTCATAAGGAAAAGGGGGGCCGCTGGGGCCGGGGGCACCGTAGCAAAAGATCTTGCAGGGCTCATGATCCGCCGCTCCTTCAGCAGGCGCCCCAGAGTCCCCTTCCGGACCGCGCAGCCGCTATCTCAAGCCGTTTCAGCCGTCCTGCGAAGCGGTCGTTCGGTGGGATCGTCAGCGTTCGCGCCAGCCCCCGGCGGACCAGTTCGGCGCTGACGAAGCGCTCGCCGAGGTAGACGTAGGCGAGCAGCCGCCCGTAGGTGTCGCGGCGCTCGACGCCGAAGACGAGGCGGACCCGCCGTCCCTCGACCAGGCGGTGGTTGAAGCTCGAAGCCTGGGGGCCGAAACACTGCACCGGCTCCCCGGGCTTCACCGTCTCGGGAGTGTCGACGCCGATGTAGCGGACGTCCTCGGTCTCCCCGTCGAGGCGCACCTCGACCGTGTCGCCGTCGACCACCCGCGTCACCTGGGCCGCAGCGCTCCGCGGCCCCTCGTCCCCCCGCAGCTCGTCCCACGATTCCCACGGCCGCAGCAGGACGACGGCGGCGAGCAGGAGCAGCAGAACGCTGCCCCGCCCACCTGATCGCATCTCTAGGGCAGTGCGCGCGCCCTACGGGGTGCGGCGCACGTTGCTGAGCAGCGTCTCTTTGATCTGCTCGACGATCGCGACCGCCTCGTTCCACTCGCGCTGCCAGACGTTGCGGCCGAAGATGACGCCGGAGCCGCCCGCCTGCATCACGTCGCGAGTGTTGGTGAGGACCGTCTCGTCATCGGTCTTGGAGCCGCCGGAGAGGACGACGAGGGCGCGCCCGGCCGATTCGACGCACTGGCGGATCGCCTCGGTCTGGTCGACCTCCATCTCGTTGTAGGGCGCCGGGGCGTCCTTGTCCTTTCCGGGGTCGGCCTTCGGCATGTTGAGCTTGACCACGTCAGCACCCATCTCCATCGCCATCCGGGCGGCATAGTCGATCGCGTAGAAGGAGTTCTGGCCGCCCTTGGCCTCGACCGCTTCGCCGCGGGGGTAGGACCAGACGACCAGCGGCATCCCGAAGCGGTCGCATTCCTCGCGCACGTGGCGCAGCTGGGCCAGGTCCTCGTCCTGGCGCGGGGAGCCGACGTAGAGCGTGTAGCCGATCGCATCGGCACCGAGGCGAACGCCGTCCTCGACGCTGGCGTTGCAGCTCGAGAAGGCCTTGGAAGAGGAGGGGAGGTCGGTCTTGCCGTTGACCTTGAGGATCAGCGGCACCCGGCCGGCGTAGTCGGGGTAGTACTTCTCGGCCATCCCGATCTGGCAGGCGAGGGCTGAATAACCGGCCTCGGCGGCGAGCCGGAACTGGTAGTCGGGGTCCTTGGAGGCGGGGTTAGGGAAGAAGTCACGGGGGCCGTGCTCGATGCCCTGGTCGATCGGCAGCAGCATCAGGGTGCCGTTGCCGGGGCCGAACTCGAACAGAAGGCGATGCAGGCGGGCCCGTTTTCCGGGCGGCAGGACCTCCAGCAGCGATTTCTGCTCGGTCAGACTCTTCAGCTCCACGTCAATTTCCTCCTAGAAGATCGTTGTCCGGGCAGTATGCCATCGCCCGAGTATCCTCGGGACATGAGCGAGACTGAGCTCAGCGTCATCTGCAAGAACTGCGGTTCGGAGGTCAGTCCCTACGTAACCGAGTGTCCCTACTGCGGAACCCGGCTGCGCAAGCGGGCTCCGAAGCTGGAGCGGCGGGGCGACGGGCTCGAGGCAAAGCAGCCACGCAAGCGCCGCCGCCGGGTCCCGCGGCCGGGCCGGCCCAGCTTCGCGGTCGCCACCGAGCGGCCCTACGCGACGCTCGCGGTGATCCTCGGCTCGGCGATCCTGCTGCTGATCCAGAAGGCGACCGGCTACTGGCTCGACAGCTTCGGCGGCCTGGTCATTCCCTTCGAGGGGGACTGGTGGCGCTACCTGACCGCGCCATTCGCCTACGTCGACGTCGGCTACCTCTTCGTCGTCGCCCTCGCGTTGGCGATCTTCGGAACCGGTGTGGAGCGCCGACTGGGAACGATGCAGACCGCGGTCCTGATGCTGGCCTGCGGCTCCCTGGGGATGCTCGCCGCCGGGGTCGCCGCCGAGGCTCAGGACGAATTCGCGGTCATCGCCGGCGGCAACGGGATCGCCCTCGGCGCCCTCGCTGCCTACTTCGTGCTGCGCCGGGCCGAGGGCCGGGGGGTGCTCGGCGAAGACTACGACTGGGTGGGGATCGCGGTTGCCGCCGTGGCCCTGATCATCCTGCCCCTCTTCGCCCCGACCGCCGATTACGTCGCCGGCCTGGTCGGCGGCATCGTCGGTCTCCTCTGCGGGTTCGTTGCCGTCAACTTCCGCCGCACTGCCTAGAGGCGCGCGGAGGACGGGCTAGGCTGAGGCCGTGCCTGATCCCGACGAGAAAGAACTCGAAGCAGCGATCGAGCAACTGCTCGACCCGGAGCGCTTCTCGGTGGCCGAGCGCATTGTTGCTCGCGCCGCGCCGCAGCTACAGAAGGTCCTCGCCTCCGCGCTGGCGGAGGGGGGTTGGTTCGGCGAGCCGCACGAGAACGAGACCCTCAAGGCCGCGACCCTGCCCGACCCTGATGAGCGGATCGCGGCCGTCCGCGCCCTGCTCGCCGAGGAGGCGCGGATGGGAATGATGGTTGGGGTCGCCGTTGGCTGGGCACTGAAGGAAGAGTTGACCGAGACCCCTGAGGTGGGAGGAGAGAGCTGATGGAGATCAAGTTTCACGGGCATTCCTGTTTCGAGCTGAGCGAGGGGGAGACGACGATCCTGGTCGATCCGTTCCTGAAGCCGAACAACCCGGTGGCCGTGCACACCGCCGAGGAAGTGGAGCCGACCCACATCGCGATCTCCCACGGCCACGCCGATCACATCGCCGATGCGGTCCCGGTCGCCAAGCGCACGGGCGCCCACTGCGTCGCCATCGTCGAGCTCGCCGAATGGCTGAAGGGCCAGGGAATCGAGGAGGTCAGCGATCCCAACCTCGGCGGTACCGTCGAGTTCGACTGGGGCTACGTCAGCCTCGTTCCCGCCTGGCACACCAGCACCATCCCCGGCTCCGAAGAGGCGCCGTTCAGCGCCGAGCACGGGATCGTCCTCGGCACCGCTGCCGGGCTGGTGATCAAGATCGGCGAGACCACCGTCTACCACGCCGGCGACACCTGCCTCTTCAGCGACATGAAGCTGATCGCGCAGCGCAGCGACATCGACGTCTTCTGCGTCCCGATCGGCGGCCACTACACGATGGACCGTCGCGACGCCGCCATCGCCTGCGAGTTCGTCGGCGCCAAGACTGTGATCCCGATGCATTACGAAACCTTCCCGCCGATCAAGACCGACGCCGGCGCCTTCAAGTCCGACGTCGAGGCCCAGACCTCTTCTGAGGTCGTGGTGCTCGAGCCAGGCCAGACGCACAGCGTCTAGCCAGAAACTGGCTACCTGGCCAGGCCGGTGCTAGGCTCGGCCGATGGGGACGCAGTCGAGGACCGAGCGCTCTGATTTCCAGGCGACCGCGGATCCGGCGCTGAACGAGGCGGCGGATCGAACCAGTGAGATCAAGCTGCTCAGCTATGCCGAGCTCTATGACCTCTGGGAGCGGCAGCAGTGGCAGACGCAGGAGCTCGACTTCAGCCGCGACCGCGAGGACTGGCACGAGCGGATCAGCGAGGAGGAGCGCTTCCAGCGCATGTACGGGCTCTCCTCCTTCTTCATCGGCGAGCAGAAGGTGGCCGAGGAGCTGGGGCCGATCATGCGGGCGGCGCCGACCGAGGACCAGAAAATCTTCCTCTGCACGCAGATCGCCGACGAGGCCCGCCACGTGCGCTTCTTCGAGCGTTTCTACCGCGAGGTGGGGGTGCTCGAGTCCGACCAGCTGAGCGAGATGCTGAGCGAGACCTCGGAGCACCTCAACGACAACTTCGGACGCCTCTTCGACGGGATGCTGAAGGAGCGCACCGAGCGACTCTCAGCCGAACCGGAGGACACGGAGGCCCTGGTCGAGGCGGTGACGCTCTACCACATGGTCATCGAGGGGATGCTGGCCCTCACCGGGCAGCACTTCATCATGGACTTCAACGAAAGCGAAGAGACGCTGCCGGCCTTCGTCGAGGGCTTCTCCAACGTCGCCCGCGACGAGCACCGCCACGTCGCCTTCGGCTCGGTCTTCCTGCGCGAGAAGGCGCGCGAGGACGACCGCTACAAGCAGGCGATCCAGCGCACCTTGGAGCAGGCGCTGCCGATCGCCGACGGCGTCCTGCAACCGCCCTGGGCCGTCGACGCGGGAGACGACTTCGAGCTCTTCGGCTACTCGCTCGAGGAGACCCGGCAGTTCGCCGGCACCTGCCTGATGCGCCGGCTCAAAGTGATCGGGCTGCAGTAGCCGCTATTCAGCGCCGGCTTCGCCGGCCGGGGGCGCCGGATCCGGCGCCGGCTTGGTCACCGGGGGCACCACCGGGATCGGCGGCACGACCGGCACCGGGACGGTGACGACCGGACTTTCTTCCGCCGGCGGGCTGGGCGGCGGCGCAGCGGCTTCCGGCGGGCTGGTCGGCGCCGGTTCGCTCGGCGGAGGCGGGGGCGGCTTGCTGCCGACCGTGACGACCACGGTGCCGCTGCCTCCATGGGCGCCGGGGACTTCCGTGGAGGGCTTGGCGCCGTTGATCGCTTCGGACTCGGGGCTCACTTCTTCGCCGCTGGCCGACCCGGCGGCCGCTTCGCCTTCTTCTTCGGTGGGAGCGGGAACGGGGGCGGGCTCGGCCGGTTCCTGCGGCGCGGCGGCAACGGGCTCGGGCACCGGCGGCGCTTCGACCGGCTCGACCGCAACCGGCGGTGCCGGCACCGGCTCGACCGCGGGCGCGGGCTGAGCGGCGACGATCTGGGCGGAAGGCGTGTGGTGGGCTTCGTCGATTCCCCGGACATGGGCCGAGGAAGAGGAGGCGACGGGCGTCGTGCTGGTCGTGTGCCTGACCTCGACCGCGCCGGCGGTGAGGACGGCGGCGGTGACGACCCCGGCAACTGCCTTGGTCCCGAGCGCCGCGCCGATGCCCCCGGCAGCGCCGCTGCCACCGAGCGCGGCAGCCGCGCCGACACCGCCGATCGCGCCGGCACCGGCACCGCCGAGTGCACCTGCTCCGGTCGCGGCGCCGCCTGCACCGGCACCTGCGCCGGCGCCGCCGAGTCCGAGCTTGGAGAGGATGAAAGCTTTGAAGGCGATCAGGGGGGCGACCGGGAAGAGCGCCGCCAGCTGCTTCTCGTTAGAGCGGATCTGGGAGCGGAAGTCGGCGCATTCCTCGCACTCGCGCACGTGGCGGCGCACCGGCGCCGAGACCTTGCGCAGGCCCTCGGCGGCTTCGGAGAGCTCGACGTGGACCTCGCCGCAGGTCAGCAGACGCGCTTGGCTCGCCTCGGCGAGGGAGATCCGCGCCCGCACCAGCAGCGACTTCACCGAGGGGACGGTGGTCTCCATCGCGGCGGCGATTTCCTCATAGGAGAGGGCGTCCATCTCGCGCAGCAGCAGGGCGGCGCGCTGGGTCTCGGGAAGTTTGTTGACGTCGCTGAGGATCTGCCGGAACTCCTCGCGGTTATGGACCTTCTCGGCGGTGGAGGCGGCATCGACTTCCGGCACCATGTCCATCGATTCCTGCGCGTCGGCCTTCGGTTTGCGCAGGTGGTTGAGGCAGCGGTTGCGGGCGATCCGGTACAGCCAGGGGCGGAGGTTGAGCTCGCGCTCGTCGGCCATCATCGCTTTGTAGGCGTTGACGAAGACCTCCTGCAGCACGTCTTCGGCGTCCTCGGTCGAGCCGAGCATTTGCCGGCAGAAGCCGAGCAGACGGCCCTGATAGCGGTCGACCATCGTCTCGAAGGCGCCCGGGTCGCCGGCCCGCGCCATCGCCACCAGCTTCTCGTCGCCCTGCAGTTTCAGCAGCGGCGAGCGGCGGGCGAGTAGCCCGCGGCGACTGGCATGAGTTAGGGCTGAAGCCTCCAAAGATCTCTCCCGCGGAAAGGACGGTTCCAGGGCTATAGACACGCTAACAGGGCCCAAGTTGCGCCTCTACAACTTTTATTCCCCTTTTAGAAGCCCGGAAACCGCGCAAGAGCAGGGAAAACGCTGTTAGACGCCGCAATGCCCGGGGCGGGACTCGAACCCGCAAGCCCCCAAGGGGGCGGCGGCTTTTAAGGCCGCTGCTTTTGCCAGTTTCGCCACCCGGGCCAGGCGATGGTAACCCGAGCCGGCTGCCCAGCCAATAGGCTGCGGCGATGGCTGAGCATGGCGGCAGGCTGGTCGCGAAGGCTTTGAAGTCGCGTGGGGTGGACCACCTCTTCACGCTTTCGGGCGGCCACCTCTTCTCGATCTACGACGGCTGCAAGGAGGAGGGGATCTCCCTCGTCGACGTCCGCCACGAGCAGACCGCCGTCTTCGCCGCCGAGGGGATCGCCAAGGCGACCCGAGGGATCGGCGCAGCGGCGCTGACCGCCGGGCCGGGTGTGACCAACGGCCTCAGCGCGATCGCCGGGGCGCAGTCGAACAACTCCCCGATCGCCGTCCTCGGCGGGCGGGCGCCGGAGCTGCGCTGGGGCTCGGGCTCGCTGCAGGAGATCGATCACCTGCCCTTCGTCTCGCCGCTGGTCAAGTCGGCGGAGACGGTCAAGGACCCGGCGCTGATCGCCGCCGTCACCGCCGCCGCCCTCGACCGTGCCGCCGCGGCGCCGAGCGGTCCCACCTTCGTTGACTATCCCCTCGACGTCGTCTTCACCGAGGCAGAGGTCGAGATCCCCGGCCTGGCAGAGAGCGCCCAGCCCCAGCCGGCGGCGGGGGTGGAGGAGGCGGCGGCGCTGCTGGCGGGCGCCGAGCGGCCGGCCGTCATGGCCGGCACCGGCCTCTACTGGGGCCACGGCGAGGAGGAGCTGCGAGCGCTGGCCGAGGCGCTCGGCATCCCGGTCTTCCTCAACGGTCTCGGCCGCGGCTGCCTGCCTGCCGACCACGAGCTCGCTTTCAGCCGTGCCCGCGGGACGGCGCTGCAGGGCGCCGACGTCGCCCTCGTGATCGGGGTGCCGATGGACTTCCGCCTCGGTTTCGGCGGCAGCTTCGGCGAGGAGACGAAGATCATCCGGCTCGACGTCGCCCCCAACCGCTTGCTGAGGAATCGCGCCCCTGATGTCGACCTGGTCGGCGACGTCCGCGCCAGCCTGGCCGCGATCCGTGAGGCGGCTGGGACGGGAGCGCCGCGGACGAATCCTTGGCTGGAGCAGCTGCGCAACGTCGAGGCGGAGAAGCGGGCGGCGGAGCGGGCCGAGCTCGACGACGAGCGCTCGCCGCTGCACCCGGTCCGGGTCTACCGCGAGCTAAACGAAGTCCTTGATCGCGACGCGATCGTGATCGGCGACGGCGGCGACTTCGTCTCCTATGCCGGTCGCTACATCGAAACCTTCCAGCCGGGCTGCTGGATGGACCCCGGTCCGTTCGGCTGCCTCGGCGCCGGTCCGGGCCAGGCGATCGGCGCCCAGGTCGCCTATCCCGACCGTCAGGTCTGCCTGCTGCTGGGCGACGGGGCCTTCGGCTTCGCCGGCATGGAGTTCGACACGATGTCGCGTCACGGTCTGCCGGTGGTCGGGGTGATGGGCAACAACGGCATCTGGGGGCTGGAGCACCACCCGATGAAGTTCCTCTACGGCTATTCGGTGGCGGCCGAGCTGCAGCCCGAAACCCGCTACGACCAGCTGGTCGAAACCCTGGGCTGCGACGGCATCCTCGTGCGCGAGCCGGGGGAGCTGAAGCCGGCGCTCGAGTGCGCCTTCTCTTCTGGGCGGCCGACCCTGGTCAACGTTCTGACCGACCCCGAGGTTGCCTACCCGCGCAAGTCGAATCTGGCTTGAGGCGCCAAAAATCGCTTGAGGCGCCAAAAAAGAATCGGCCGCCATCGCTGGCGACCGATTCAAGGCGGTCCCCTAGACGGGCAGGGGTTCGTCTTTGGGGACCTGTATTAGGTGGGCCCAGACGGCGGGAGGCGCCATGATGCGGCAAGTCGCCCAAGCCCTGTTTCCCGGCCAACGAGATGAAGCGAACCCCATCTCGTGCCCGGCTGTTCCAGTATGTACCTGGCTTTACGGCAGGTCTACGGGGGAAGGTCGCTGACTACCTGCAATCTGGTACGGAGAGATACCGAATTCTATTGCTTCTTAGTCCCCGCTGACCACTTTGTCCGTTCTGGACAAGACAGACTGTCCAGTTAGTACGGAAACGGTTCCTGAAAGGTAAACCGGGCTCTAGCGAGATTCCGCCGCGGCCAGAGCGGTGCCGTAGAGGATGTCGTGCTCGGAGACGGTGATCTCCTCGAGGCCGAAGGCGCGCATCGTCTCGATCAGGACGACGACGCCGGTGACGATCGTCGGCGCCCGGTCGGGATGGAGGCCGGGGATCCCAACCCGCTCGGCCAGCGGCACCGAGGCCAGGCTGGAGAGCGTCCGCTGGATCGAGCGGAGGGCGAGGACGTGGCCGTGCACACGGGCCGGGTCGTAGGGCTCGAGGCCCAGCTCGACGGCGGCGAGCGAGGTGGGGGTGCCGGCGACGGCGATGCCGTGGCGGGCTTCGACCCCGGCACCGACCGAGGCTTCGATCAGGCCGCGGACGTCGGCGGCGAGTGCTTCCATCTCGCCGGCGGTGGGGGGGTCGCTGGCGATGTGGCGCTCGGTATGGCGGACGACCCCGACCTGGAGCGAGTCGTGGAAGGTGATCTCGCGGCCGCTGCCGACGATCAGCTCGGTCGAGCCGCCACCGATGTCGACTACAAGGGTCGGCTCGTCGGGCAGGGCCTCCGAGGTCGCCCCCATATAAGTAGAGCGCGCCTCCTCCTCACCGTCGAGGACGCGGGCCGAGAGCGCGAAGCGCTCCCGCAGCTCGGCGATGAAGGCGCTGCCGTTGTCGGCATCCCGGACCGCGCTGGTGGCGATCACGTCGACGGCCTCGGCACCCAGCTCCTCGATCACGCCGACGTACCCGCCGATCGCCGAGCAGACGTCCTCGATCGCTTCGCTCGAGAGGTGGCCGGAGAGGTCGACACCCCGGCCCAGCCGCGTCACCGTGCTGCGGCGGTCCAGCGGCGAGACCCGGCCCCCACTCACGTCAGCCACCAGCAACCGGGTGGAATTAGTGCCCACGTCGATCACCGCAACCCGCTTCGCCCCATCAACCATCCGGCCACTCTAAAGACAGCCGCCACCAGGAAGACCCCTGCGCAATCAGACCTCCGCCCCTACCAAACAAGCCCGCCTCCACCGCGAGATTGCTACCATCGACAGTCCGCCGCGGGGTGGAGCAGCCAGGTAGCTCGTCGGGCTCATAACCCGAAGGTCGCAGGTTCGAATCCTGCCCCCGCTATAGGACGAAAGCCCCGCTACGGCGGGGTTTTCTCGTAGAAGGGGAGAGGTGGGGCCAGCACCGCCGCCCTTGTCCCGCCCTTGCTAGCCCGCCCAGCAAGGGCAGCGCTGGTCAAGACTGCCCCCGTTGGGGACCGCCCCCGGCTGCCCTAGCGGCCGAGAACGACCCCCGAGCTTCAAGGGCTCTTAGTGCCCCTTGAAGATCATCGCTGCGGCCTGCACGGACGCGACTTTCTTGATCGTCAATTCCCTCACCCCCTCTCCCCGGTCGGCCCACCAGCGCGGTTCGCCAGAGGGAGGAGGAGGAATGCTAAAGACGGCTAGAGCATCCTGCGATTTCTGACCCGCCTGTTTTTGCTGAGTACCCGGCCGTTCCTTACCGTGACCCAGGCCCTATGCTCCAAAGCCGCTGAGTAGGCGAGTTCGTTCTAGTTAACGAGGAGGAGGGTGGGATGGTTCCCAAAGCCGTCGAGCGTCATAGAGGCAAGCGCAAGGAGAAGCGCCAGCGGAAGCAGCGCAAGAAGATCGACGAAGCCGTCCAGTTCGCGCTCGCCCATTGGATTCGACTCGAAATCCTGATCCTCCTGAACGAAGCCGCCTACACCACTTCGGAGGTTGCGGAGTTGACCGAGATCGACATCAAGAAAGTCTCCAACCACCTGTTGGAGATGTACAACGACGGTGCGGTCGAAGTTGCCAAAAGCCAGAAGCGACACGGCACGACGGTCTATTGGTACCGAGGCGTCGAAGTGCCCGAATACACGAAAGAGGAAGCCGAAAAGCTGACCGAACACGAATTGCAGATGATCGCCGGGGTGATCGTCCAGTCGGGTTCGGCCGAGCTGATGGCGGCGTTGCGTAAGGGTCACCTCGCCACTCCCCGGTCTGTCCTCTCCTGGGACCTGTACGACCTCGATGCTCAGGGCCGGGAGGACGTTGAAGGAGCCAGCACGGAATACCTGGAACGGCTCAAAGAGATTCAGTGTGAATCGGTAAACCGCGTGGCGAAGTCGAAGGAGGAGACGACCTCGATGATCGTCAACCTCGCCGCGTTCCGACGCGCCCGGAAGATCCGCGTCCCCCTGTCGCGGACAGTTGAGCCGGACTGCGAAAACTCATTGACCTAAAGCTCAAGCGGTCTTAGCTTCACCACTCAACGTGTGCCGACCGCTTTAGCCACATCGGGCGGGAGGCACTTGTTCCCCGAGCGGGGGCGGGCTCTTGGTGTTCCACGATGCGCCCGCCCCTGCCTCAAACCACACATAAAGACCGTGACGACTTCCTCCCACAGACCACCCCACCGCCCGCGCCGCCACGGTGAACGGCACGCCTCCCTCGCGCACGGCCGAGGCCGCGAAGGGCAGGACGGGCGGGGGCGACGGATTAGGGGGATGGCCGTCGCTCCCGCTCGACCACAGGAGGACACCGATGCCGCGCAGCCGAGTAGACCGTAACCGGATCAAGAACGACCAGACACGCGCCACAGCCCACCCGGCCCGCGTGAAGATCATGGAGTTGATCGCCAAGGTGCCGGGTCACACGCTGGAGGCCGAGCCGCTGGCCGAGGCGCTGACGACGACATTCCCGGCGCTGAACCCTGACTACACCCGTCCGCCGCAGGTCGCGTACCACGTCGCCCGACTGAGGGACGCGAAGCTTCTACCCACCTGATGGCGGGGAAGAAGCCGGTCGAGGTCCGTCGTCCTCCCCGCGACGACGAGGAGGCAGCCGCCTTCAAGGGCATGGGCCAGGCCGTCACGGTGATCCGCGAGCGGCAGGACATGAGCCGCGACGACCTCGCCGAGAAGACCGAAATGACGGTGGCCGAACTGGAAGTGATCGAACGCGGCGAGCTTGACGAGGGGTGGGGCGGTCTCCGCGTCATCGCCAAAGCGTTCGGGATGCCGGTGGGCGCGCTGATGAACGAGGCCGAAGAATTCGCGCCGGGTCCAGGCGGGGAGGAGTGGAGGCAGGAGACCAGGGAGGGCGAAGCGGACGCCGCGATCCGAGCGCCGCGCAGCGACGCCGCCGAAGGAGGACCGGGGCAGCAGACGTAGCGGGCGTCGTGGTCGTTGACTGGTCGTCTGCGACGTCCTCTAGGTCTGCACCCTGTCGCCGGCAACGGGCGAACCCCGTCCATCCCCAGGGTCCGCCCGTCTCGAGTATCGCTAGCGGCGGATCGGCACCACCGCGCCGCCCTCGTCCTGGTCGTCGTCGTCGCGGCGTTCGTAGGCCGCGTCCAACGCTGCCCCCAGCGCCTCCTGAGCAGACGGCAGCATGTGGCCGTAGACGTTGAAGGTGGTCTGAATGTCCTTGTGGCCGAGGTGGTCTTGGATCGCCTTGGGGTGCGCGCCCTCCGCGATCAGCATGGACGCGCAGGTGTGCCGTAGATCGTGGAAGCGGAGGCCGTGTTTCTCCTTGGGGAGGACGTAGGCCAGGTCGCCGCTCCCGCACTCGGGGCAGTCTTGGTCCTTGTCCGTGACGGTGGCGCTGCACGACTCGCAGTAGCGGCGCTTGACGGCGGGCTTGAAGTGCCGCTTGTAGAAGTTGTCGTGCCGGATCGGCTCGCCCTCCGTGCTGGTGAACAACAGCCGGTCGGGGTCGGCCGGGTCGGACGTCCAGCGGAGCTCGCCCGCGTCGTTGACGGCGGGATAGCCGCGAGGTGACGGCGGCGTGTCGGCTTCCAGTTGTTCGGTCAGCATCGCGTTCAGGAAGCGCGGCACGACGACGACGCGGCTTTCGCCGTTCTTGGGTGCGCCGAAGATCAACCCCTTCTCGTCGTCGGCGATGTTCTCGCTGGTGGTGTTCACGTCCTTGAGCGCCAGCACCACGGACAAGCGACGGCGCAGGCTGTCCACGTCGCGCCGTCGCAGCGCCTCAACCTCTCCGGCCCGTAGGCCCGCGTACGCGGACACGTAGACCATCACCCGGTGGCGCGGGGTGATCGCGTCCGCGAGCCGGTTGGCCTCCTGGGGCGTGAGGACGATCATCTTCTCCTTGGGCTTCGCCTTCCGACGCGGCAGCTTCACCGAGTCGCAGGGGTTGACCCCGATGAAGTTGCGCTTGACGGCGAAGGCCATCAAGGACCGCATCACGCCGTAGACGTTGCGGACGGTCTTGGGGCTGAGCTTCGCTGCTAGCTCGTTGATCCAGTCTTGGATCACCTCCGCCGACACTGCCCCGACTTGGGCTTCGGCCCAGCGCGGGATGATGTGCTTGTTCAGGATCGACTCGTACCCCGCTTTGGTCTTGGGCTCCAAGTCGATCCACGTCGACCGCCAGCCCTTGATGACGAAGCCGAGACGCTGCTCGGCGCTCCTGGGGTCGATGTGACTGCCCGAGAGGACGGACACGCTCTGCTTACCCAACCAACGGTCGGCATCACCGCGCCGGTCGAAGTTGCGCTCAATCTGAGCGGTGCCGCCTCGGGTGGGATCGGGGTAGCGAGCGCGCCACTTGGTGTTGTACTTGCGACCGCCGCACTTGGTGCAGCGCCCCGCCTCCCAGTGCTTGACGCTGGCGCGCTTCGCCTCGGGGACGGTCCTGGCCCTGATGGTCCCGCCGCAACCGTCAGCGGCGCAGACCTTCCGTTTGTTGACGTGGCCGGCCATCAGTCGCCCGCCTGCTCTGCGCGTTCGCGGCGCATCTCAGTGAGGACGGTTTCGATCCGCTCCTCCTCGGCTTCCTCCTGGTTCCAGAACTCCTCAGCCAAGGTGATCGCCCTGGCCGCGTCCGCCATGAACAAGGGCGCGCCCTCGCCCTCGTCCCAGCGAACCCGGATCTCCTTCCCCCTGTCGTCCTCGTCGTCCAACTCGACCACCACCAGCATCAGCGCGTAGCCGCACTCGGGGCAGGGCTGAAGGTGGGCGTCCTCCTCCTGCTCCTCGGGCGGTCGGAAGACGTGCCTACAGGTAGGGCAGGCGACGACAGCGTCCCAGTCGCTCATTTGGCCTCCTTCTTGCTGCGGTAGTCGATGGACGAGAAGGGCTGGCCGGTGGCGGCTTCGAACGCTGCCCGCGTAGTGCCCTCGGTCACGCCGTACCGCGCGGCGAGCTTGCCCCAGCTATCCCCGGCCTTGCGGTCCTTGACGATGGCCCGCGCCAGCTTGGCCGGGTCGTCGATGCTCACGCGCTCGGTGGTGCCGATCAGCTCAGCCATCGCGGCCTTGCCAGCGCCGACCTTGAGAGCCTTCGCCACCTTGGCGATCGGCTCGCCCTTGCCCCGCCGCGTCATGACCTGCTTGACGAGCTTGTCATCGAAGTTGAGCGGGCGAACCTTGTAGTCCTTGACCTTCATGTGAGCCTCCGTTCTAGATGCTGCTTGTAGACAAAACGTTGCATTCCGAACGTTACTGTTCCTGCGTAGATTTCGACGGCCGTGTTCACGAACAGCACTCCTCGGCCTTGCGCTCACGGCGGAGGTAGGCCAGCGTGGCGCGCTCAAGGCCACGCGTCCACTTGGTGCCGCAGACCTCCCTGACGCGGCGCTTGATCGCCCGCTCATCCGTGAGGTCGATGTCCTCCCTGAGCAGGATGCCGCCAATGACCCGACCGCCCTCCTTCACCGTCCTCCTCATCGCTGGCCTACGCAGGTCTGGGGAGTGACGGTGTACGTGCGCCCGTCGAACCGCAGGCGAACGCGGGTGTAGATCATCAGCGGCCCGCCGCACCGATCCGGCCTGAGCCGGTCGACGTACCCGGTGACGCGCAGATGAAGGTAGGGACGATGGAACCCCTTGCTGACTCCACGGAACCGCGCTCGTCCACTGCCCCAGCCGCGCCATTGCAGCTGCGCCAGGTTCAGGCCCTCGGTGAACGACGCGCGGGGCGGAAGGATCATGCAGCGCTCCGGCTCCTCGGTCGCAATGGCGACGTCCAGGGCCGGGTTGCAGATCAGGCGCGGCTCGGACGCCGCCGCCGTCGATCCCTTCAACAGCACCACCAGCACCACGGCGATAGCCGCCGCCAGCCTCTTGCGGTTACTCATGCTCCAACCTCCTGATTCGTGTCTGAAAAGGGCGTGACAAGGGCGGCGCGGGTTCCGATGTGCCGTGAGGCCAGTAGCCATGCGCGATCACGCCGCCGCGACCTACGGGTCAAGGACCCGAAGCCACTCGTGCAGGGCTGGTTAGCGCCCACTCGGGGCAGCGTTGGCGGTGCTGGCCTACGCGCCCACCTAAGCCCCCGACCGCGCCAGGCCTGGTTAGCCCCAGGGCCAGCAGCTAAACGGCCGCTAGGCGTGGTGAGGTGGCGCGGGGGAGGGGTCAGCCGTGGCCGGCCATGACCCGTAGGCGCACGGTGACTCTTAGCCCAGCCCCTCCGAGGCATGAGGCCGAGGCTGGGCGCGGCGGGGTTCCGCGCCTCCCCTACCGCTACTGACGTAACCGACGTAACCGCAACCGTGGAAGGAGCACACTCGACCCTTCCTCCTTTTAAAAATCTTCCCCCCTTAGTTAGTAAGGAGAGGTATACGTCGGTTACTGCTCCTTTGCGGTACGCGGTTACGTCGGTTACGCGGTTACGCCTCATAGGTACCGCCCCCAGGCATCCGCGAGGTCGTCGCGCTTGTAGCCCTTCTGGACCTCTTTGGCCCCGCGCTTCACCTCGGCCTTGGTGGATCGAATCGGCTGAGGCTTGATGCCGTAGTGACCCAGCAACTTCGACAGGTCGCGCGGCTCCAGGCTCCGGCCGTAGTAGCTGCCCCACGGCGCATCCTCGAGTTCGATGAGCTTCGCCAGGAGGCGCTTGGTTGAGATTCCGCGCACCCGTTCGCCGGTCTTCGCTTCGGCCTTCTCAAAGATGGACCGAATGTCCGCCAGCAGCCGCACCCGGAACGAGTCGTGACTGTCCAGCCGCTCGGCCGTCAGCACCTCCACCAATGCTGCCCGCGCCTCGGGTCCGTACCCGAGCGCGTCCGCGATGGCGACCAACGGCTCGCATCCCTCCTGCATCCGGTCGCTCAACTCGTCCGGCATGTCGGGCCGCGCCTCGGCGAGCTTGTCGCCGTTGCGTTCCGTCCACGTCACCATCCGTTCGACCAACTCCGTCGCTACCGGCGTGGCCTCGCGGACGAAGAAGCGCTGAACCTCATCCTCCTTCTTCTTGCGCGCCAGCCGGATAGGAACCGACCGATCCGCGATGGTGTCGGGCAGCGTCCCAATGCCGGCGAGCATCTTGGGGCTGTAGACGCGGAACTCCTCCATCGTGCCGTTCTGCCCGACGCATCGCGGAACCCGCGTCCCTGCACGGTGGCCCGCGTTGAGAACCGCCCGGTGGCCCTCGTACCTGTCGCCGGTGCTGACGTTGAAGATCGTGTCCACCTCGTCCAGCAACAGCGTCGGGGCGGACAGGTGAATCTTCCGGTACAGCACCGCCTCGGAGGGCATCACCGCCGCCCACGGTTCATGGACGAGCAGGTTCATCACCTCCAACAGGCGCGACTTGCCGCACTGCTTCTCCGGGCTGGTGACGGCGAGGTACGGCGTCTGCTGGAACACATAGAAGCAGTGGGTGTGGATCGCCCACAGCGCCACCGTCAGCGTCTGCGCCTCGCTCATCACCACGTACGACCGGATGAACTCCGTTAGGTCGGAGACGAGCGGGTTGCGCCGCTTGCGTCGTTTCTTCACTGGCGCGTCCTTCCGCTTGTTGCGGGTGTCGGCCTTGACCGAGAAGGTCTTGCCGCTCACCTGGCCGCTGGGACGTTTGGCAGCGGCGAACGGTCTCCCGTACCAGCGCCACTCGCCGGGAGGGATGACGTCCGGCTTGCCGTTGGGGTTGCCGCTCGCCTGGAAGATGAACAGCTCACCTCCCGGCCCTCGCCGCAAGGCCTCCGCGTCAACGTCTAGAGCCTCGTCGTTGGGCAGCGTGATTCGGTAGCTAGCCATGCTGCCCCCTCGCCCTGCGGCGCACTACACCACCACTAGGCGAGGAGACAAACCAACACACACCAAACGCGCTACCCTTCGGGGGTGCGAGTGAGATGGGCACGTCTCCTCCTAGTTGTAACGAGTGGAATTGATCTCGCGGGTTGAGGGCTTCGCCGTCAGGACTCAGGCGGCGAGGCCCTAGCTCCGCCCTCATGACCCACCCTCGGGCATGGTGGTGTTTTCCTCAATCCACTTGTCGAGGTGGGATTTACGGAATCGGTTGAGCCGTCCGAGTTTGGTACGCGGGATCGTTCCGTACTGAAGCTGATCCTTCATCCAGCGCTCGGTCATCCCCAGGTACTCGGCTGCTTCCGCCATGTCAAACAGCGGATCGTCAATCTGGCTATTGGTCTTGGACTTCCGCCCTGCCTTCGCCGTCGCCTTGGTACTCACCAGTGTTCCTTTCTGATCCGAGCCGCATGACTACTCTCTCGGACCCAGAACGCGGCTCATTGCAGAACACTGGCGAGAGCACTCATTCTAGGAACACCTATTAGGGACGCGATCTATCCGGGGTACATCTGCCGGGTTACTCACGGCACCGTCGAGACCATCGCAGCCGGAAGGGTACCGTATTTGGCCGGTACTCGGACGTGCCGGGTACGCCTACAGTACGAAAACCCTGCTAAGCGGCGACGGGTTCAGCACTGCCCGCGTCGGGCGCAGGCAGAGCCGGATCACCGGCGCTGAGGTGGCCGAGCTCCTGCCGCAGCGCCTGTCCAAACTGACGCTTCTGCTCGCCGCTCAAGCCGCCTACGTGGCTCATGGCCGCGTTGATCGCCTTGGTGAGAGCGTCGGCCTGAGCTTCCGCCATTTCGACCTCCACCTTGCCGATGCCCGCGCTGAGGCAGGCGGCGGCGGTACGAGCCAGCCGGTCGCGCTCCTCCGCGTAGAGCCGGGTAAGGTGGGCAGCGTCGGGAGTGTCAAGGCTGCTGAGGTTGGCGACTTCCGCAGCCAGCCAGGCGACGTGTCCGGCCGTGGCGCGCAGCACACCCTTGAGGGCGGCGGCGGGGGTCACGTCGAGAGGTGCGCCCAGCGTCACCATCTTGCGCTCCGCTTCGGCCTTGGCTGCCGCCGTCTGATGCGAGGGCGTGGAGCCGCCGTGGTACTTACACCGGCCGACACCGTGATGGTCAGTGCCCTGCCCCGCGAAGGCGCGGCATTCGTCGCCGTTCTTCTTTTTGGCACCGCACAGTGGGTAGGCGCTGCGTTCCGCTGAGGTCATGGCCATAGGTCAGAAGCGTACCCTTCGGTGGCCGGCCATAGGTACCACTCGGAAGTTTCCCCTGGTAACTGTGTGGAAATGGAAAGTGGTACCTCTGTGCCTGTGGCTCTGGCGTACCCTTCGGGCCGAGAGTCACCCGCAGTAGGGGTGAACCGCGAGACCATCGAAGGAGGAAGTACCAGTGCCTATCGAATTGAAAAATCCACTGCGGATGAACGATCAGGTTCTTACGCAGAAGGACTGGCTACCGGAGGGGCTGTTCCCCGAGCTAGACGAGCTTCGGGAGGAGCATCACCGGCTGCTGGACGAGACCTACGAGGTGCGAAACGAATCCATCGCCCTCCACAACAAGTACGAAGCCGAGGACGAGGCGCGCAAAGAGGCGCTGCTGGTTGGCGACGACCCGCCCTCAGTGACGGGCAGCGCTGAGCGCAAGGACGCGCTTGCAGATGCCAGCGCCCGGTTGCAGGCGAAGTGGGACATCGTCGCCGAGTTCTGCGAACGCGCCATCGCGACCATCAGGGAGAAGGGCGGCGAACGGCCGGAGTTCCCCGACGAACCCGGCGTGAAGCTGCCGGAGTGGCGGCAGTACTTCGCCGCGCAGCGGGCAGAGGCCGACGCGGAAATCGAAAAGGCGCGTGCGGCCCTCGTCGCCGCAGAAGGCAAAGAGGCGCGGATCAAAGGCAACGAACGATGGGTGGACCTGACGGTGAGGGCGAAGGGCGGCAAGTACCTGGCCGCTTCGCAGTCGCCGCCGCTCATGACCCGCGAGGAGTGGGGCGCGGACAAAGTCCCGCCGTCCATGAGCGGATTGGGGATGAGCTGATGGCGAACCTTCGGCAAATCTCAGAAGAAATCCAAGCGGCCCAGCGGCCCGAGCGGAAGATTGGCGGGCACATCGAGGCGAGTAACACTGGCTCTCCTGTCGGCGGTCACATCGGGGCGGAAGGTGGCGGTCGCGTTGGCGGCGGCAACATCGGGTCCGCGGCCGGGATCACCGGCGCGACGGCAACGGAGGCGATGCGGAAAGCCGGTAGCGGCCCTGCCCCTGACGGGCAGCGCGTCAACACGCATCGGCCCAAGGCGGCAGCGTCGGGCAGCGCCCCGACTGACTACCCGAAGGACTGGCTGGTGACCACGCCGTCAGGACGGCTCGTCTGATGGCCGGCGATCCGGTAGAGCAGGCGTACCGCGAAGGCAAGTTCTCCGCTTCACGCCGAGCGTTCTGGCACAAGCGAATGGGGAAGCGGCCGAAAGCGACTAGGCGGGAACTCGCGCAGTTGGAGGCGGTGCTGCCGCCTCCTGGTGGCGAGGATGCCGAGGTGCTGGAGGATCTACGGGCGGAGCAGGGTGGCTCCCACGCTGCCCCCGTCGCGGCCAGCGCACCGAGCGCACCCAGCGGCCCGAGCGACTACCCGCAGGAGTGGTTGGACCGGGGCAGCGTCATCGGTCGGTCCTCCGGGGTCGGTGGCAGCATCATTCAGGAACCCAGCGTCGGCGCTGCCCCGGTCGCTGCTGGGCCTGGGGAGGTGCTCTGAGCATGGGGACCGGCGAGCGGGCCTTCAACGTTGCGGCGCTCGCTCGCCGCTTCGCCCTCATGGCTGAGCGTCCCGCCCTGCTCTACCCCGAGCCGGGGCAACGAGCGGAGCGGGTCTTGGCCGACGACACCAAGTCACCCTTGGACGTGATGCTGATCGGCGGCGCTGATGAGGCCGACCGCATCTGTGCTGCCGCCGTGGCGGCTCTCAAGCAGGACGCGCCGGGGGCGAAGCCGGTCTTGTCCCTGCTGTCGGTGCTGCCCGCCGACTACCTGCTCGGCATCTACTTCGCGTTGCCTGCGGAGCGGCGCGGGCAGTGTGAGACCGACCCGGTGTGGGCCTACCACCTCCGCCGCGTTCCAGAGGGCGTAGCGGACGCTCAGGGCTGTCTACGGGAGCTTGCTGAGGCTGACCCGGCTGAGTTGCCGGAGCAAATACTCGAGGGCGACGAGGCAGCCGCCTTCCGCCAGTTCACGGACGGGGTTCTGCGCCGTTCGCTCGGCTTGCCTCACGACCTGAGCGAGACCGAGGAGGCGATCGCGGACGCCGGGGCGCAAGCGCTCGCGGACGTGGCCGGCCACCGTGGAGACTGAGCAATGCCCGCACTGTCGCCAAGAGATTCCAGAGGAGGAATGGGAGCGGCATGAGGCGGGCCTGGACGTCAAGCGGCTGGCTTGCCCGCATCAAGACCTGGACGAGATCGCGGAAGCAGGCAACGAGGGCTGGATACCCGGCGTCCAGTTGCCCGCCAAGTGGTAGCGGGGACGTCTTCCGCAGCAAGCGGCTAGGGGCGCTGCTCTACCTCTACCAGGGCAGCCCTGCCGACCCGCTCGCTTTCCGTGGTGAGCTTCACAGCGACGAGCTTGACGCGCTGGCCGACCTGACCGAGGAGGACATGCACCTGGCGAACGCCTGCCTTGAGGTGGAGCGGGATTTGCTGCGCCGGGACTTCCGCCGCGTCGAACGGCTGCTAGCCGCAGACATGTTCGGCGAGGAGGAAGTCGACGAGGTGCTTGAGCGCGGCGACGTGGGCCGGGTGGCTGGCGAGCTCCTGGCCCTGATGGCGCTCGGCCTGCTGGATTGACGCGCCCTTGTCCCGCCCTTGCCATTAAGGGCGCTAGTCGTCCGCAACCGGCCAAAGGCGTCCGCCGCCGTCGCCGGGGAAATCCTTATGTAGCAGGGGATTTCGCGCCAAAGGTGCCCGTTACCAGCGCCTTTGTGCATGGATGCGATTCGGCCTCATAACCCGAAGGTCGCAGGTTCGAATCCTGCCCCCGCTATACCGCCATTAGTGACTTTCTCGCCTCCTGAAGCCGCTGACTTGGACTGTACGATCAGGTCATGACCAAGTCTGAGCTGCACGCGCAGATCGACTCGATGACCGAGGAGGAAGCAGCGCAGGTCAAGTTGATCTTCGCGCCGGAGTGGCCCTCGAGGGCAACCTCCATCGAGGAGATCCGCAAGCGGACCGGCACCAAGCCGATGAGTGCTGAGGACTTCGATCGGCAGTTCGGGTCGCTACCCACCGACGGCGAGGGGTAGGCCGTGAGCGCAGGCGCAGGTCTGCGCTTCGAAGTTCGAGTCGTCGATCAGGTGCTCGCGGAGGATCTCCCCCGCTGCACTCGGGCAGGGCAAGCAGCGATCGAACCGGTCATAGAAGAGGTGCGCTGCGACGGAGTTCCTCGCGAATGGCTCCTCCGTTGCGAAGAAGAAGGGCACGACGGAACCCGTCTCGGAGGCTGCGTCAAGTTCTACATCCCGCGGCCTGCCGGTCGGTGGGGCGCGGTTCTTGCTGCTGATGAAGAGGCGTCAAAACCTGCGCTGGTCTTAATCGCTGTCGGTGAGCGACATCCCGATCGGCCCTGGCGTCCGAGCGTCTACGAGATCGCGCATCGGCGACTTCCTATGTAAAGCCCAAGTATGCAGCTTGGGCTACAGCAAGAAGTCAGACCGCTCGCGAAACCTCAACAAAGCCCTCTGTGAAGCGACTAGCAAGCAGCTACCAGGCGACCGTGTGGTTCAGGTCGGCGCAGAACTACCCGTCCCCGATCGATTGCAGCGGGATTGCCGAGAAGATCATTGGCTCGACGCGGTCCATTAGACGAGGCGCCTAAGAAAAACGCCGCTATCTCGGGGTAGGTGATGGATCTCCCGAGTAAGGCTTCGTTCGACGGCCGATCACGGCAGTACGCTGATTCAAGTGCCAGCTAGGGAGAAAGGAGTGAGCATGGCGATTTCCCTCGAAAAACCGCTGACGTTGCCTCAGGTAGCCGAAGCGGCCAATGTCGAGTACCGCACCCTGCATACCTGGGTCAAGCGCGGCCTGCTCAAGCCCAGCTTCCTTGCCTCGACGGGGGCGGGGCGCCCAAATCTCTTTTCCTACCAGGATGCCCTAAAGGCTCGTATCTTGGGCGATTTCCGCGGCGAAGGCATCGATTTGGACTTGATCGAGCGTGCTGCTGAGGAACTTCAACAGTGGCCGACCCTTCACCCCGAGGACATCGTGCTTGTCAATGGGCACGTTTCAGTTCTCAAGCCCACCGACAACCTGAACGAAGCGATCAAGGAGGCGAAACCCTCCGTGGTCTATCGCGTCTCCTGGGCAGCTGACGCGCTCCAAGAGCCCCATCTGAAGTAATCCTCAGGCATCTGCAAGCCGCTTCATTCGTTTGCCGTCTGAGGCATTTGGTTGGATTTCGATCGAGGGCTCTAGCCATCGTTTTTGGCCAGAGTTCAATCGTCAATCTCCAGCAAATGAAGGGAGCAAGGGATGAAGGGCGAGGTTGCTCTGATACATGAGCAGGGTCAGGATCTCGCGATCCTGGCAGTCAAAAGCAGCGTCCTGGTTAGCCGGGCGCGATGCGAAGAAATGGTCGCCTTCAGCGAGCGTGAATTCGGCGTTCGAAGCGCGCTGCTCAGCGAGGATGGCCGCACCTGGGGACCCCCGGACATCATCCGCTGGCTGGAAGGCGTCTACCTCGATCAGCTGCCTTGGCGTGAGTTTTCGTTCAACTAGCTCAGTTCAGAGGACAGAATGAAATACACCGATGCCGAATTGCGGGTCTGGGATGACCGTCGCCTGCGCGTCGGCCGCGACAAGCGCAACGAGCTGATGGGCCAGGCGTCGGGGCTGATCGACAAGCTGGAGAAGGAGATCCCCGAATCCACCTCCTTCAAGGTCAAACGCTTCCGCCGCGCCGGCTCGCTGATGAAGGCGACCGCGTTGTATCCGCGGGCCGACATCGGTATCGATGCGGACATTGCGGTGTTCCTTGACGATTCCGAGGCCAGCGACTGGGATCTCTCGACCCTGCACGCGACTTTGCGCGAGATCGCGATCAAGGTCTACCCCAGCAAGTCCGCAGAGGACTTCTGGGTGCAGCCTCACACCTTGGGGATGGAGTTCCGCGCTTCCGGCCTTAAGGTCGACTTGGTGCCGCTGCTCGCGATCGAGGGAGACACTGAACGGGGCTGGATGGTCGACTCTAGTGGCCAGCGGTCTCACATCGCCGACGTGCCCGCCCACATCAAGTTCGTCCGCGATCTAGCAAACGAAGACGGCCGCTATAGGCCGCTGGTGCGAATGGCGAAGCGATGGCGGAGCGAGGCCGACCTGAAGGACGAGCTTGGGTCCTTCCCGATCGAGCTGATCCTCGCTCAGCTCAACTCTGACCTCGGTCCGCCCGCGACCCTCGAAGAAGGCTTGCACCGCCTCTTTCTCTACATCGCCCAAACGGAGCTGCGTAAGGAGGTGCTCTCTGGTCACGCCTCCGCGCCGTCCTCTCAGAATCCAGTTGTGATCCTTGACCCGGCTGATCGTGACAACAACGTGGCCGCGTTGATCACCGATACCGAGCGGGCCGAGATCGTCTCCGCCACCACCTCTGCCTGGGAGACGCTGGTCACCGCCTCTCAGCTCGGTGGCAAGGGCGAGACCGAGGAGCTTTGGCGTGAGGTCTTCGGGACCAACTTCACTACTGAGGAGGAGAAATGATGAGTGACAGCGAGAGTTACTCCGAGAGCTTTTCCTCTGCCGACATCGTCAAGGTTGCCGACCGCTTCGGAGCCGACTTAAGCATGCTCGCCCAGGCGAGTGGCGCGATGAGCGGATCTACCGTCGAGCGTGTGATCCACGACGTCAAGCTCCACGCCAAGAAGCAGTACATCGACCGCATCTCCGTCGCCCTTCTCGACTCAAGCGGAGAGGTCATCAAGGCGCGGAAGTACGTGGTCTCGACCAACGCGTCGCTCTGGAGCACGGACCGCCCCGGTGACAATATGTGGCCGAGGTCGCCCTCGGGAGAGATTTCCGTCGTCGTTCACTACACCGCTACCTGGAACGCGCTCGGCGCGGTCGCCGAGGCTAACTTCCGGGAAACGCTGAAAGAAAACTGGGGACCCTCCGAGCTCGACACCAACTTCCCCGGCATGACTGGAACTGTCGCCCGTCGCTATGCGTCCAAGGCCTACGGCATGGAGCGAACGGATTTCGAGTGAGCGAGAAACCGAAGCTTTTTGAGCTCGAATTGCCGCTGCCGAACCAAGAGCTCGAGGCTCTTGGCCGGCGCCTGATCGGTTTTGAGCGCCGATACGAGGCGCTTGGACGAGCTTTCCAGCTCCTGCTCGATCCCGAAAGCGTCCTCGCCTGGGCTGGGAAGCACCACGGCAAGAACCTAAAGATCGCCGAAGTTCTTGCCGAACGCTATCCGTTGGTGATCCTGCATGGCGATGTCGGTACCGGCAAGACGGCTTTCGCTGAGGCGGCCGCAGACCGCCTCTGCCGGCAACCCCGGCCCGAAGGCACCCTGATGAAGCTCAGCACGCGGGTCAGAGGGGTTGGCAAGGTCGGGGAACTCAGCCACTTGATTAACGAAGCTTTCGGCTCCGTTGAAGCGACGGTCGGCAAGCACCGCTCGGCGATCCTGATCATCGACGAGGCCGACTCGTTGGCTGCAAGCCGCGATCGTGGCCAAAGCCACCATGAGGACAAGGCGGGGGTTAATACCCTGATCCAGAAGATCGACGACATCCGCCGCTTGCACGGGCGTCTACTCGTCTTCCTCTGCACCAACAGACTCTCAACCATTGACCCGGCCCTGCGCCGCCGCGCCGGGCACACTGAGCGCTTCTCGCGCCCCAGCGATGCCGAGCGTCGTGCTCTGTTGGAGTTCGATACGGAGGGCCTTGGAATCGGCGCCGCAGAGATCGACGAGCTAGTCGCGCTCACCGCCGCGAAGGGCAGGGTTCCCGCCTTCACCTTTTCGGACTTGCGTACCCGCCTGATTCCCGAGGCTGTCCTGCAGGCCTACCCGACCCGTCCCCTCACGGGCAGAGACTTGATAGCCGCCGCCAAAAGCCTCGATCCCTCGCCGGCGATCGAGGACGAGGACTAGAGGTGTCGCGGCGCGTTCACCTCACGGGCAGCGCTTCGCCTGAGTGCGATCCGGATCTGCTCGACTGGGCAAACGAGGCGCTGCGAGCGTTTCTGACCGATCACCTCAGAGCTAATGGACGTCTGATCGCCCAGGTTGGCGGCGAGCCGCGCCACGCGCAAAGCGGGGCCCCGCGCACCTTCGACTGGCTGATTATGGAGGCGGCCCTCGATGCGCTCCGTGCTGGGGATGCCGATCCCAGGCCAGAGGGTCACTTGCTGATTCTGCGCGGCTCGCAGCGCGGCTACTCTCAGATTCCCGCGGATCGCCGGTCGGTGCTAAGTAAGTTGATCGAGCGTGAGGCGGTTGAGCTCAGCCTGCTTCCCGACACTTGGCGCTCGGGGGCCCTAATCCGTCAAGCCCAGGCTGAGCCCGGCGACGTATTGCTGATCGTCAGTGGAGGGGCTGGCGTCGAGCATCTTGCCGATCTCTACGCGCAACGGGGCCGGCCGGTGATTCCCTGGCATCTCGATCTTGGCTCGGCCGGCGGCGATGGGGTGATCGGTGGCATCGGCCTAGCCAAGAAGGCTCTGACCGACGCCGACCGTTTCTTTCGGCTCGCCTCGGGCTCGAGCTCGGAGGCCCGTCTCACCCAGCTTCGCGTTGATCCACCCGAGCTCGGATCTGCTACCGAGCGTGGCGGCGCCTTGGCCCAGCTCGTGCGTGACCTTGAGCTGCCGCACGCTTTCTGCGTGCGCTTGCTGAACCCCAAGATCGAGCGCTATAAGGAGGTCGATGACCACTTCCGCGAGGTGATAAAGCCGGTTCTCGGCGAGTTCGGCTACCGGACCATTGACCTCGGAGTGGAGCCCCAGGAGGCGGCCTGGATGAACGAGGAGATCTTCGCCCGCCTGCACTGCTCGGCGCTCGTATTTTGCGACCTGACTGCCCAACGCCCCAATTGCTACACCGAGCTTGGCTATTGCCTCGGCAATGGCCAGCGCTTTCTGCTCAGCGCCCACCAGCAGGAGAGCTTGCCCTTCGATACCGACAAGCTCCCGTGTCTACATTGGTCAGAGTCAGAAGCCGTGGACGAGCGTCAGGACAAGCTACGCGACCACATCGCCCGCTTCGGGGACGCACCGCCGCTGGTCGAGAGAGCATCCCTTCTGTGAGTGACAGGGCAGACCTCTACATCTCCGCCGATATCGAGGCCGACGGGTCGATTCCGGGCCCCTACTCAATGCTCTCCTTCGGTCTTGCCGTAGCTGGGCGCTTCGACGGAGCGGTCTTCGAAGCTCGCAATCTTGAAGAGCAAACCTTTTACCGAGAGTTGAGACCAATATCGAGCGAGTTCGACTCAAAGGCGCTCCAAATCTCTGATCTTGACCGCGATGAGTTGCTGCGCGACGGCGAAGACCCAGTTGAGGCGATGTCCGATGCCGCCGTTTGGGTGCGGGAGCAGGCCGCCGACGATCGCGCAGTACTCGTAGCTTTTCCGGCCTCGTTCGATTGGCTTTTTCTTTATTGGTACTTCGTGCGGTATTCGAAGGATGGGTCGCCCTTCGACTTTTCGTCCTGTCTCGACATCAAGACGATCTTCCAGCAGCGAGCTGGCGTAGTCCTGGATCGCGCCGGCCTGGGTGATCTGCCTCCTGCAATGAAGTCAGATCGGCCTCACACGCACAATGCCCTGGACGATGCGATCGAGCAAGGCGAGATCTTTCAGCGCCTTTGGGCATGGCAACCTAGAACAGACAGGTAATAGCTCGTCGCTCTAGCCACTTCTCATCTCGTCAGCGCTCTACTCAGAGTGCTACTTCCTCGCTGATTGAGCGAGATCCGCCGTCCACTCGATTGGCACGACTAAGTCACTAATGGGACCGAATCGTTCCCCCGCTATAGAACGAAAGCCCCGCTACGGTGGGGTTTTCTCGTGGAAGGGGAGAAGCGGCGACAGCGCCCCGGCCCTTGTACGGCCCTTGCTACCTGGCTGGGTCCGCCGCAATGGCTGGCAGACTGAGTTGGTGACGCCGGATCAGATCGCCAAGTCCCTCCGCATCGTTGACGACGTTCAGCGGCGCACCTTCTTGAACTCCCCCGCAATACAGCGGGTGAGGAAAGACGCCCGGTTCGGGGTCTTGGACAAAAATCTTCGCGAGCGACTGCACGAGCAGATCGACTTTCAGAAACTGGTCCGCCCCGAGTTGCTTGAGCAGATGCGGAAGCAGAACGCGATCTTCTTAGAGAGTCCTGGCGTCAAAAGGATTCTGGCGAACATCGACTTCAAGGTTCCCGAGGGGTTGGCCGACCAACTCGCCGCGTATGGGGAGCAGGTTGCGTCCGAAGTTGCTGACTCTGAGTCCGGACAGGAGAGGGCGCGGCGGCTCGCGCAGGAACGCAAAGCGATCATCACGTTCCTCCAACGTGCCAGCGGCATTGTTGAGGGCTTTGGCTACCTCCCTGAATCCCCCGTCCCGCCGCTCTTTGGATTCACGATTCTTCTGCTGGCCATGCTGGCCCAGGTGGCAGACGAAATCCTTACCGAGCGCGAAGACAACGAGTAGGGCCTCCGCTGCCTGGGCAGCGCTGCCCGCGTAGGGTGGGGGACCGCTCCCGGCTGTCCATCCTCGCCGCGAACGGTCCCCTGACTTCAAGGGGTCTAAATGGCCCTTGAAGATCATGGCCGCTGCCTGCAGGGACGGGACTTGTGTCATCGTCATCTGCCTCACCCGCTTCCGCCTTGGGCGGTTTGTTGTCCCTTTAGGTACGCTGAAATACATATTGGGGAATAGTCAACCTGCGGAGGTGGCGCTGTGCCGGAATATTGCGTGAACAAAAATGCCCAGCCAGGGAGTAGCGATCACGAGGTGCATGACCTCGCTTCACAGCAAGGCTGTTTGCCGGACCCCGTAAATCAGCTGAACCTTGGAACGCACCCTTCCTGTCGGGAGGCGGTCTCGGCCGCTAAGCAGCATTACGACGACGTGAACGGGTGTTTCTACTGCGCCAACGATTGCCACACGACTTGAGCCGGATTTCTACGCGGGGTTGGCGCTCGCAGGCAGCGCAGCGAGACCCTTCGAGACAAGGTCTCGCGCGTCGCAACTGACAAGGCGATGGCCAGCTTCCTTGGCGGCCGCTGCGTAGGCAGCGTCGTAGACGGAGATCGTGTGATGCTCGGCGATCTCCGTCGCCTTCGTTAGGAGGGTGTCGGTAGAGGGGAGGACGCCCCCGTCATCAGCAAGCCGCTCGATCACTGCGAGCAGCCTCGCCACCTTCTCCGGGGCGCGCCACGCCCGCACGGCGACATTGGCGACCTCATAGCGGGCGAGGTCGAGCGTCGCAAGAGTTGCCTCCTCGTCTTCTAGCAGCGCGCGAGCGGGCTGGTGGTGATCGTCCTCGGGATCGAGGGCGGCGAGCAGGACGCTCGCGTCGAGAAGCAGCGTCGTCACGGCCCGGGCCGCGTTGCCTTCACTTGCTCCGCGGCACGACCGCCATGGGGCGAGGCGTCGCTGAGTAATGATCGCATCGCCGCCGCTCGACCCTCGCGGCGTTTGCGCAGCGCTGCATCGGCAAAATCCCGCATGACAGCGCTGCGGGTGGTGCCGCCGCGCCGCGCCTCGGCGTCCACCTCGGCGAGGAGGTCGTCTGGGAGGGAGACCATGACCTTTGCCATGAGGTCAGTATACCCAGGTATATCAACGGTCATGTGGGGCAAGGAATGGGGCAAGAAGGCCCACAGAGCCAGCCGCGGTCTCCAAAACCGCCGATTCTAGGTTCGAGTCCTGGTTGCCCCGTACGATCGGGCGCGATTCCTACCGAGAGGCTCGATCTTGTCCGCTTTGCGCGGTTCTCGTCCTATTGGCCCGCTGCTCCTGGTGGCGGTGGCATCGCTCCCGTTGCTGCTGTGGGCTGCCGACAGCGATGCGGCGAGCGCCCCACGGCCAGAGCCCGGCTGCACGATCGTCGGCACCGCCGGGGATGACGTGCTGGCGGGTACCGCTGGGACCGACGTCCTCTGCGGTCGCGGTGGGGACGACTCAATCTATGGCCACGGCGGCGGCGATGCCCTCGTCGGCGGTCCCGGCCGGGACGCCCTCTTCGGCGGCGCGGGCGACGACCTGCTGGTCGGCGAACACGGTCACGACATCCTCCGCGGCGGCAACGGCCACGACGTCGTCCGCAAGCAGCCGCTGCGGAACGACCGCGATTACCAGGTCGACGTCGAAGCGTCCTACAACGTCCCCTACGGGACCCGGATCACCTGGAAGATCCTCAACGGCGTTTGCACCAAGCGCGAGTTCGAGAGCAGCTTCGTCTACGACCAATCCGTCCGCGAGCTGATCACGCCCTTCTACACGGTGATCGGCGGCGGCCTCACTTCGGAGTGCGGCTACCTCCGGTCCTACGTCCGCTACAACGTGCGCTTCGAAACCCCGGATGACGTGAAGACGGACATCAACGTCAACGTCAAGCAGAGCGCGCTGCCGAACATCTATGTGCGCTCCTTCGAAGTCGAGTGCGAGCAGCAGAAGATCCGCTGCGAAGGAACCGTTGACTCGCGTCTGGCCGAATACGGCGGGGTCCCGACTCCGACGGTGACTTTCGGGCCACTGCCTCCGAAGCCGGACCCGGAGCCCACCGTGCCGCCGACGCTGAGCTGCAAGGACTCGATCACGGTCAAGGCGAAGGTGCAGCTGAAGGACATACCCATCTGCACCTCGACCGGCAAGCCGCTGCCCGCCCTCACGCTCAACGGAGTCGTGCCGCCGAGCATCGGCATCGCGCGCTCGGGTCCGGCCGGCGCCTCGGTCGTCCTCAACGGCAGCTTCCCGGAGGCCAAGAAGTACGCGCTGATCGTGCGCGGCAGGGTGCCGAGCCCGCCTTGGGAAGAGGAAGAAATCGTCCTGGTCACGGCTGAGCCCTGAGCTTGACGGGAACCGAGCCTGACGAGGAACCTATCGCCGCCGATCGGCGCTTAGCGCCTTCGATGTCCGCGCGCCGTCCTTCGCGAGCTCGTCGGCAACTCCGTTCTGCTCCCTGGGAATCCGAGCGAACGTGACCCGCCCTGGTGAATACCGGGCCTTCTGCGCTTCGACCTCCTTTTTGAGCTGGATCAGGTGCTCGGCCCGCGCACGTGATGCCCCCGTGAGGTGGCCGAAGACCACCTGCGAGTCCATCCGCACGTGAGCCGACGTCGCGCCCGCGTCGGCCGCGGCCCGCAGCGCATTCCGAGCCGCCTTGTACTCGGCAACGTTGTTCGTCGCGTCGCCGAGCGACGCCAGCCGGCCGGCGCAAGCTAGAGGGGAGCGGTTATGGCAGACAGCACTCAAGAAATCGAGCTCGCCGAGCAGAGCGGCGAGGCCAAAGCGGCGGCGAGCGGGGTCGGTGACGCTCAGGCTCAACCCGCTGCCCAGCTTTTTGCCTCGTCGAGCTCCCCGAGCTCGAAGGTCCGCACCTCTCCAGGCGCCATCCAGGCGAAGAGATGCATCGCCTTCGCCACCCACTCCTCGTCGGTGACAAGCCCGAACCGCTTCCAGGACGCGTGGTCACCCACCCAGGCGCGCAGTCCGGTCTTCGCGTCCTCCACCCAGGCTCCATGGCCGAGTCCGCCGAAGTCGCTCAGCACGAAGACGAGCCTGATCCCACCCGCTTCGACCGCTTCCTCCAAAGCCGGCTCCAGAACGTCGCGGTAGTCGTCGCGAGTCAGCGTCCCCGATGCCTTCAGCCCCAGGATCCCCGCCGGCATCCCCTCGATTCGCTCGATCATGCGATCAAATCTTTCACACTGGATAACAGGACCGCTAACGCTCGCGGCTGGCCTCCAGCTCGTCGGCCAGGCTCTTGGCGTCGTAGGCGCCGAGGTGGCGGAGGCCGTTGACGTAGAAGGTGGGCGTGCCGCGGGCGCCGCTGAGCTCGGCGCTGCGGGTGTGGGCGGCGACTCGCTCGGCGTGGCGTTCGTCCTCGAGGGCTCGCGCCATCTCCTCGACGTCGATTCCGAGGTTGCCGGCGTAGCCGAGCAGGTCCTCGATCTCGAGCTCGTCCTGGTGGTCGAAGAGCTTGTCGTGCAGCTCCCAGAACTTGCCCTGCACGGCGGCCTCCTCCATCGCTTCGGCGGCGAGCTCAGCGTGGGGGTGGACGTCGATCAACGGCAGGTGGCGGAGGACGTAGCGCAGTTCGTCGCCGAAGCGCTCGCGCAGCTCCCGCACCATCCCGGTAGCGCGGCCGCAGAAGGGGCACTCGAAGTCGGCGAACTCGATCAGCGTCAGCGGCGCGTCGGCGGGGCCGCGGATGTGGTCGCGCTCGGGGTCGACCGCCGGCGAGAGCTCGCGGGGCAGGCTGGCGCTGTGCTCGCCGCGCAGGCGCGCCGCCAGCTGGAAGGCGAGGGCGCCGACGGCGACCGAGAGCAGGGCGCCGAGCAGGACGCCGATCTTCGCCTCGTCCTGCAGCCGCTCGGACTCGAAGGCGAGGCCGACGATCAGCAGCGAGACGGTGAACCCGATGCCCGAGAGCGCGGCGCCGCCGACCACCTGGCCCTCGCCGACTCCCTCCAGCAGGTCACCGAGCCGCAGGCGGATGGCGCCGATCGCGCCCGCGGTGATGCCGATGGTCTTGCCGACGACAAGGCCGATCGCGACCGCCCACATCAGCGGCGAGGTGAGCGCGTCGCCGAGGACGCCGCCGCGCAGGTCGACGCCGGCGTTGGCGAGGGCGAACAACGGCACGATCGCGTAGCTGGTCCAGGGGTGGAGCAGGTCCTGCATGCGCTCGTTCGGCGAGATCGCGCGGGAAACGCTGCGTTTGGTGTCCCGGGCGACGCTGGCCAGCGGCGACTGGCGGAAGGCGCGGGCCTGCGTCGCCGCCGCCTCGACCCGCTCGCGGCTGGGCGCGTAGGCGGTGACCAGCAGGCCGGCGGCCATGCCGGCGATCGTCGGGTGCAGGCCGGAGCTGATCGTCGCGATCCAGAGCCCGAGGCCGAGCACCACGTACACGGACCCGCGCCAGATTTTCAGCTCTGAGGTCAGCGCGATGCCCATCAGGCAAGCCGAGGCGACTGCCAGGGCAACCGGGTCGAGCGCCCCCGAGTAGGCGATCCCGATCACCGAGATCGCGACGATGTCGTCGACGATCGAGAGCGTCAGCAGGAAGACCCGCAGCTGGGTCGGGCAGGCGGGCCCGACGATCGCCATCGCTCCCAGCATGAAGGCCGTGTCCGTGGCGATCACGATTCCCCAGCCGCCGCTGGCCTCGCCGCCGGGGGCGATCAGGAGAAACAGCAGCACCGGCACGACCATGCCGCCGATCCCCGCGATCACCGGCACCGTGACCGTTCGCCGGTCGCGCAGCTCCCCGATCGAGAGCTCTCGCCGCACCTCCAGCCCGATCACGAAGAAGAAGAGCGCCATCAGCCCCTCGTCGAGCCAGTGCCGCAGGTCCAGGTCGAGCGACCAGTCGCCGAGCGAGATCGAGAGGCTGGTGTGCCACAGCGAGTCGTAGGAGTCCGACAGCGGCGAGTTCGCCCAGATCAGCGCCACTACCGTCGCCGCCAGCAGGAGCCCCGCGCTCCCCGCCTCGGTGCCGATGAAGCGCCGCAGCGGAGCCCCCAGCCCCGCCAGCAGCTGGTGCTTCGGTCGCGAGGTCAGGAGATCCTCAGAGGGCTCCTCGATTCGCTGCGCGCTCGGCATCGCCGCACTCTAGAGAGGGAGGGACCTGGGCGAACCTGGCTTGCGCGGTGGGTCCGCGGCTAAAGGCTGCGGGAGCTTGGGCCGATGGTCAGTGGTGTCCATTCCCTTCCGCACGCGCCGGGCGGTACCCGCTCTCGCCGCGATGCTGCTCTTGCTCGCCGGACTGGCGGGCTGCGGCTCATCCGGCGAGGACGGCACCACCGACAGCACCGTGGCGAAGAAGCGCGGCGCCGAGAGCGCGCCCAAGTCGAAGGCCGCGGGCGAGACCGCCAAAGAAGTCGGCTGGCCCTTCTTCGGCCGCGTCTCCCGGCGCACGCACTATCTGCCGGTGCCGGTTCGCGACCTCAACCCTCCGCTGAAGCAGGCCTGGTCGATCAACACCCACGCGCTGATCGAGTTCCCGCCGGCGATCTCCGGCGGCGTCGCCTATCTGGTCAACAAGTTCGGCAACGCGCAAGCGATTCGGCTGAGCGACCACGAGGTGCTGTGGCGGCGGACCATCCGCAAGCGGCAGCACGGTAACCCGCTCAACGTCACCGGGCCGGCCTTCCACAACGGGCGCATCTACCTCGCCGCGTTGGGCGGCGGTTTGGTCGCGCTCGACGCGCGCAACGGCAAGGAGATCTGGAAGCGCAACCTCGGCGCCCACCTGGAGTCCTCGCCGATGGTGGTCGGCAACACTCTCTACATCGGCACCGACAGCCGCCAGTTGCTGGCGCTGAACGCGAACAACGGCAAGGAGCGCTGGCACTTCGACGCCCCCGCCGCGATCAAGGCCAGCCCCTCCTACGAGAACGGCCGCGTCTACGTCGCCGACTACCAGAGCTCGATGTTCGCGCTGAACGCTAAGAACGGCAAGGTGATCTGGCGCACCAACACCAGCAAGCAGCCTCCCTACGGCGGCGGCGGCTTCTACTCCTCGCCCGGGATCGACTTCGGCCGCGTCTACGCCGCCCGCGACGACGGCACCGTCTTCGCCTTCAACAAGAACACCGGCAAGGTCGCCTGGTCCTACGAGACCGGCGGCCAGGTCTACGGCTCCCCGGCGCTGGCCAAGGTCCCCGGCACGCCGCCGACCGTCTACATCGGCTCCGAAAACGGGCGCTTCTTCGCCCTGCACGCGCACAACGGCGAGAAGCGCTGGAGCTATGACGTCGGCGGCCCGATCCCCGGCACCGCGACCGTGATCGACAACACCGTCTTCACCTCCAGCTTCAAGACCCGCAAAGCGATCGGCATCGACGTCCACAGCCACAAGCGCACCTTCAGCTTCAACACCGCCGGCTACAACCCAGTCGTCTCCAACGGCCGCCACCTCTTCGTCGTCGGCTACTACAAGCTCGTCGGCCTGAAGCCGGGCTAGAACTAGATTCGGGCTCGAGGACGTCCGCGCCGACACCGCGATGATGCGAATGCCGGACGGTCATGGGCGGGTGGAGCTGTCGAGGTTCCAGAGGCGCCTGCGCAGCCACGGCGCCGAACTGGTGGGTGAGATCGCACAGCACGAGGAGATCTACCGGCTCTGTTTTACTTGCTGGAAGCCCTACTGACCCATACGCTCGCGCTTATGTCTTGGGCGGCGATCAACTTTGTGCACTCGCTGCTTCTGCTGGTCGTTGTTTCGGTTGCGGTGGTTTGGACCTGGACTCTTTTCATGTGCTTTGCCGATCTCATCCGTGACCATCAGCTCTCGGGCTGGAGAAAGGCACTGTGGCTTCTGATCCTTCTGGTCCCGATCGGCGGCTGTCTCGTCTACCTGGTCGCCCGCGGTTCCGGAATGGAAGCCCGCGCCCTCGAGAGTCAACGGGACCTCTAGCTGGATGGGCACCGAGGCTACGCAGCCCAGTCAAGGCAACCCCCGTCTGGCGGTTCTCCTGGCGATGGCGATGTTCGTGCTCGTCGTCGACACCTCGTTGATGAACGTCTCGATTGCCGCGGTCGTCAAGGATCTCGACACCACGGTGAGCGGCGTCCAGTCCGCGATCGCGCTCGAGGCCTTGGTCTCCGCGGCCTTCATCCTGATCAGCAGCAAGATCGGTGACCTGTTCGGCCGCAAACGCGCCTTCGTCCTCGGCCTAACCGGCTACGCGATCGGCGCCCTGGCGATGACGCTGGCCCAGGACCTCGCCGCGATCGTCGTCTTCTGGGCGATCGTCGGCGGCCTCGGCGCCTCGCTCCTGCTGCCCGCGATGCAGTCGCTGATCCGCGGCAACTTCGAGGGGGCGGCGCAGAAGCGGGCATACGCGCTGGTCGGCGCCTCGGCCGCGATCGCCGCCGCGGTCGGTCCGCTCCTCGGCGGTTTCGTCACCACCCTGCTGTCCTGGCGAGTGGGGTTCTTCCTCGAGCTCGTCGTCATCGGCGTCGTGCTGCTGAACATCAAGCTGATTCAAGACGTGCCCTATGCGGGGCCGCGGCACATCGACGTACGGGGAGCGATCCTCTCCGTCATCGGCATGGGCGGCGTCGTCCTCGGCATCCTGGTCTGGCAGGAGGGGGGCGAGTTCGTCGGGCTGATCATCGCGGTGGGCGCGATCGCGCTCGCGGTGCTGGCCCGCTGGCTGGTTCGGCGCCATGGCGAAGGGAAGGTGACGCTGCTTGACCCGGACCTGTTCCGGCTGCCGAACTTCAGGATCGGGGTCACTCAGCAGGCGCTGCAGAACATCACCGTCGGCGGCGCGATGATCGCGCTGCCGATCTTTCTCCAGATCTCGCTCGGGTACAACGCCCTGCAGACCGGCCTCACCCTCGCGCCGCTCTCGCTGACCATGTTCGGCGCGGCGATGCTGGCCGGCCGCAAGGCGGGAGACAGGCGCCCGGCGAGCATCATCCGGGTTGGATTTGCCCTCAGCACCGTGGGCATGGCGCTGCTCGTCCCGGTCGTGCCGAGGGCGGACTCGGGCTGGTACCTGGTGATCCCGCTGGTGATCGCAGGCGCGGGTCTCGGTCTGCTGGTCTCCCAGCTCAACAACTACACGCTCGCCCCGATCGACGAGGACCGAATCAGCGAGGCGGCGGGAGTCAACTCGGCTGCGGGGTCCTTCGGGCTCTCCTTCGGCTTGGCGATGGCCGGCGGCATCCTCTTGGCCGTTCTTTCGCTCAGCTTCACGAACATGACGGAAGACAGCGCCGTGATCCCGGCGCCACAGCAGCAGCAGATCGCCGACAAGCTCGACGAAGACGCCGAAGTCGTCAACAACGCGAAGCTCGAACAGCTTCTGAGCCAAGAGCCGGAGCCGGTGCGAGCGGAGGTCATCCGCATCAACACGGACGCGACCGATCTCTCGCTTCAGATCGCGCTGCTGGTGCCGATCCTCGCCGGGCTCCTCGGGCTCGTCAACGCCTTCCGGATGATGCGCCTGCCGGAGATAACGCCATCGGCAGCTGTCGAGGGCGCATCGCTAGGTTGACCTGGGCATTGACCGAGATCGAGCACTCCGACCGCCGCTGGAGCCATTACGCCGAGCGGATGACGAATGCCTTCGGGCTCGTCCTTCTGCTCGTTGCGGCGACCTACGTGATGGCCTCCCTGAGCCGGTACTCGGGATGGAGCGCCGTCGCCATCACCGCCCTGGCCTCGACCACCACGGCGGTTGCTTTCGGCAGCTCCGGCGCGAAGGCTTCCCACGGCCGCATTGCCATCGCCGTCGGGGCCGTGGCGGTCGCTCTCGCGATCCTCGCCGCCCTCACCGACGAGAACGGATTTCTCGCCGCCGCAACCTTGATCCAGATGGTGCTGCTCTTTGCCGCGGCGGCCACGGTCTTAAGGGCCGTGCTCTCCGAGGCGCAGGTCGATTTCCGCACGATCCTCGGCGCGATCAGCGTCTACTTGATCTTCGGCCTGATCTTCACCTCTCTCTACGTGGCGATCGACCGGCTTCAGCCCGGAGCTTTCTTCCTCGACGAAGCCGGTCCACAGACCGGCGACTTCGTCTTCTTCAGCTTCACCACGCTGACGACGACGGGCTACGGCAACCTCGTACCGGCCGCACAGCCCGGCAAGATGATGGCCGGGTTGGAGATGCTCTTCGGGCAGATCTTCCTGGTGACGCTTATCGCCGGCCTGGTCAGCCTTTGGCGTCCGCGGCGAAGGTGAGCTGACCCTCCGCGGGAGCAGGCTCAGCCGGGGTGTCTCTCTGGGCCGCCTTCACATCGGCGGAGATCCGGATTGCGGCGGAGAGCAACGGCGCCGCCAGCACCAAGCCCACGGTGCCGAAGAGGCAGCCGCCGGCGATCGTCACGATCAGGACGGCAAGGGGATGCAGCTTGAGCGCCGCGCCGTAGGCGATCGGCTGGACGATCTGCTGGAGGACGCCGTTGGCGAGGAGGACGACGAAGGCGAGCGCCAGCGCCGTCTCCGGGCCCTGGCCACCGAGGGCGATCAGGACCGCGAAGGCTCCGGCCGTCCAGGCGCCGAGGTAGGGGACGTACCCGCCGACGAAGGTGACCGCCGCGATCGTGCCGGCGAGGGGAACGTCGAGGAGCAGCGCCCCGGCTCCTACCAGCAGGGCGCTCCAGGCCGCGACCACCGTGACCCCGAGAAAGTAGCCGCGCAGGCTGCCGGCCACCCGGCCCAGGATCGAGTGCCCCAGCTGGGCGGGAACTCCGAGATGACGGGCGACGAAGCTGCCGATGGTCGGCGCGTCCTTCAGCATGAAGAAGAGGCTGAGCGCGGTGAACGAAAGGAAGACGGCGAGTGAGGCGAGCTTGTCGATCCCGCCGATCAGGCCGTGGGTCAGAGCTTCGAAGCCGGCGCTGATCGAGGAGCTGCCGTCGGCGTTGGCGGCGGTAGCGGTGGAGGCGCTGACACCGAGATCGCGCAACAGGCTCTCCACCTCGCTCGCCCCGGCGCTGAGGCTCTTCGAGAGGCTTTCCGCCTGGCTGGCGATTCCAGCCAGGACGAGCAGGCCGACGGCGCAGCCGATCGCGACGATCGCGAGGAAGACGATCCCGGCCCCGATGCCCCGCGGAACCCGGTGCCGGTGAAGCCAGTCGACCAGCGGCGAGGCGACCGAAGCGATGATCGCCGCCGTGAGGACTGGCATCACGATCGTGTGCGTCAGCGAGAGCAGCCAGATCGTGCCGAGCAGCGCCGCCGCCACACCGACTAGCAGCCACGCCGAGAAGCCGAGGTCGCGCATCCACTTGGGAGCGGCGAAGACCCCGTTCAACGCACTCAACGCGTCGGGCTCGATCGCGATGACCTCGTCTTCTGCCCCAGCGCTCTCGCGCCCAGGTCGGCGCAGCCGCCCGCGGATGGTTCGACGTTCACTCATGGATTCACAGACGGCGGAGGGTACCGCCGGCAGCGTCAGGTGCCGAGGATCTTGGCCTTCTGGGCCGCGAACTCCTCCTCGGTCAGAACGCCCTGCTCTTTCAACTGCCCCAGCTCCCTGAGCTGGTCGATGGTCGACTCCTGCGGCACCGCGGCCGCAGGGGCTTCCATCGCCTGCGGAGGCTGTTCCTGGGCTTCCTGTTCTGCCCAACGCTGGCCTTGCCGTCTCGACACTCGATTGCTGACCCCGGTGGCGGTGCCGGCGATAACCGCGGTGCGGGCGACTCCCCGTAGTAGTCCTGGCATGAAGATTCCCCTTTCGAAGGGTGTTAGGCCGCTTCGGCGGCATCGAGGGCAGAGATCACGGCCTGGACCGGAATTCGGCCGCTGGCGACGAGCTGGCCGCCACCGCGGCGAACGGCGGTGGCGAAGGGGACTGCCCAGCGGTTCTCGTAGACGAGCAACGCGGCCGAGGTGCCGGGCTCGAGGGCAGCTGCGGCCTCCTCGGTGTCGTCGTCGCCCAGCAGTCCGGATTCGGCGCCGACGAAGACCGCGAACTCCTGGGCCTCCTCGCCGAGATCAGCGATCTCCACGCGCGTCACCGAGCCGTCCTCGGCCTTGGTGATGAAAGCCAGGTCCAGGAGCCGGATCAAGCCCCGGTCGACCAGGTCGACGAGGTAGGGCATCGCCTCGCCGGTCGGTTGCCGGCCCGGCCACTCGACCACCAGGTAATCGATCGGCCCCATCTCCAGGTCACCGATATTTCCGTTCTCCATCTCGTCCTCTCGTGATCAGGCTGGGGCCGCGCTTTCAGCACGCGCTACTCCTACCGTACCCCAGGGTCAGGGCGATAGGTAGAGATTCCTTTGCAACTTAGTTGCATTGCTTGCTTTTGCCGTACGAGAGCGTACGGTGGGCGCAAGGGCCGTGGACGAACGAGTTTCGGACAGGTGAGCCTTTACTACCCAACAGACCGGGCCGAGCCCGGCGAAAGGAGCCCACAATGGAGGCTCGACAAACGTCTCGATCGCCGGTCGGCGCCGAGAATTCAGGTTGGATCGCGTTCGCCGGCGTGATGATGGTGATCCTCGGATCACTCGACGCCTTCTGGGCTCTGGCGGCGATCCTCAACGACGAAGTCGTCGTCGTAGGCGGCAGCGGCGCCCTGATCTTCGACATCACGACCTGGGGCTGGATTCACCTCGTCCTCGGCTCGGCGGTAGCGCTCACCGGAGTCGGTCTCATCACCGGAAACTCTGCCGCTCGCGTGGCCGGGATCTTCTTCGTCGCCATCAACGCCGTGGCTCAGATCGTCTGGTTCCCGGCAGCACCACTGTGGGCCTTCCTGATGATCATCCTCGACACCGTGATCATCTACCAGCTCACCGTCAACTGGTCAGCGGATGAGGCACGTCGATGATTCCACTCGCAGAGTTCACCCTCGGGGCCGCACTCCTGACCGTCCTCGAGATCTTTCTCTTCATGGCCTGGATCTGGGTCCTGATTACGGTGATCGGCGACCTCTTCAGTGATCACACGGTCTCCGGATGGGGCAAGGCCGCCTGGACCTTTGCCTTGATCCTGGTGCCGTTCTTCGGCGTCTTCCTCTACCTCATAGTCCGTGGCGGGTCGATGCACGAACGAGGGGCGAAGCGACAGGCCGACGCACAGCAGCAGCTCGACGCCTACATACGCCAAGCCGCGGCCGGCTCCTCTGCCGACGAGCTCGTAAAGCTCGCGGGGCTCCGCGACCAGGGCGCGCTCTCGGATGCGGAGTTCGAGCAGGCCAAGCAGAAGCTGCTCAGCGGCAACGCCGCAGTGACGGGGTGACGGTCTAACCAGTAGGTCGTAAGGGCGGCCACCGGCGGGGGCGTTGACCTCTCGCGCGGTGGTCGCCGACTTACCTTCTCGCCGCTGGGGCCGAGAGGAATCCGAAGCAGAGGGCCCAGGCCGCGGCGACTCCGGCGGCGATGGCTATGGACACGTCATCCAGGGCGACTCCGGCGACCGCCAGCGCCGCGATGACGAGCCAAGCAGCGACCGTCAAGGGCCACCGACCGCTGATCCGTCGCCTGGTGCTCACGTCCTCAACGCTAGTCGATGCCAAGGCTCCGGAAGGCGGGGGCCGTAAGCTGGAGAAGAACACATGGCAGACAACAGTCAACAACTCGAGCGATGACCACGGCAACCATCGCCACACCCGCCCCGACCGCAGCCGAGCAGGGGACCGACCGGGTCTACTGGCGCGAGGCCGTCGCCGGCTACGAGCGGCCCTCGCTGCGCCGCAGCCTGGTCGATCTGGCCACCTCGGTCGTGCCCTACCTCGCGCTGACCGTGGCCATGTACCTCAGCCTCCAGGTCTCGGTCTGGATCACCCTTGCCCTCGCGGTTCCGGCGGCGGGCTTCCTGCTGCGCACCTTCATCGTCTTCCACGACTGCGCCCACGGCTCCTTCCTGCCGAACCGGCGGGCAAACCTCTGGGTCGGCCGCTTCGCCGGCCTGCTCGTCTTCCAGCCCTTCGCCAACTGGCGCCACAACCACGCCGTCCATCACGGCAGCTCCGGCGATCTCGACCGCCGCGGCACCGGCGACGTCCCGACCCTGACGGTCGACGAGTACCTGGCCCGGCCCTGGAAGTCGCGCCTCGGCTACCGGCTCTTCCGCAGCCCGGTCGTGATGTTCGGGATCGGGCCGATTTGGTCGCTGATGATCGGGCCGCGCCTGTGGTCGAGCGGGATGCGCCCGCGCCAGCGCCACAGCGTAATCTTGACCAACATCGTCCTCGCGGTCGTGATCGGGGCGATCATCTCGGTCGCCGGCGTGGAGGCGTGGCTGCTGGTGCAGATGCCGACCGCGATCATCGCCGGCACCCTCGGCGTCTTCATGTTCTACGTCCAGCACCAGTTCGAGGACGCCTATTGGGAGACCTCAGAGCAATGGAGCTACGCCGACGCTGCCCTGCAGGGAAGCTCGTACCTGAAGCTGCCGAAGATCCTCCAGTTCTTCACCGGCAACATCGGCCTCCATCACGTTCACCATCTCAGCGCCAAAATCCCCAACTACAACCTCCAGCGCGCCCACGACGAGAGCCCGATCTTCGCCGACGTGCCGGTGTTGACCGTGGCCGACGGGCTGCGGGCGGTCCGCCTGAAGGTGATCGACCCCGAGGCCGGCCGCCTGCTCACCTGGCGCGAGGTCAAAACCCACGCCGGCTAGGCGATTGCCGGGGTCCACCTGGCCCAATCCCGCTCCGAAGGAGATCGAAGCTTGAAATCCCAGAGCCCAGAGCGGGCCGGACCGATCCTCGCGACGTTGATCCTCGTCGCCGCAGTCGCCAACCTCAACCTCGCGGTCGCCAACGTCGCGCTGCCGGACATCGGCAAAGCCTTCGATGCCGGCCAAACCAGCGTCAACCTGATCGCCGTCGGCTACTCGCTCGGTCTGGCCGGGTCGGTCCTCTACCTCGGCGCCGTCGGTGACCGCTACGGCCGCAAGACGATGATCCTGTTTGGGATGGCGCTCTCGATCCCGATCGCCATCTTCGCCGCGCTGGCGCCGTCCGCGGACGCTCTCTTCGCCGCCCGGGTGCTCGGCGGCGTCGCCGCCGGGATGGCGTTCCCGACCACCCTGGCGCTGATCACGGCGCTCTGGGCGGGACAGGCGCGGACGCGCGCGATCGCGCTCTGGTCGGCGCTCGGCGGCGGCATCGCCGCGCTCGGGCCGCTGATCGCGGGGGCGCTGCTGGAGGGCTTCGAGTGGGGCTCGGTCTTCATCGTCACCGCGCCGCTGGCGGCCCTCGCCCTCGTCCTCGTCTGGCGGCTGGTCCCCGCCCACGTCAACGAGACGACCGAGCCGGTCGACCACCTCGGTGGCATCGTCTCGGTGGCCATGGTCGGGACGCTGGTGCTGGCGATCAACTTCGCGCCGGAACCCGGCAAAGGCACGACCGCGATCGCCCTCGGCGTCGTCGCCCTGGCAGCGGCCGGGGCCTTCTTCCTGCGCGAGCGCCGCGTCCGCGTCAACCCGCTCTACGACCTCGAGGTGGCGGCGCGGCCCACCTTCTGGGTCGCGGCGCTGGCCGGGATCATCGTCTTCGGCACGTTGATGGGGGCGATGTTCGTCGGCCAGCAGTTCGTCCAGAACGTGCTCGGCTACTCGACCCTCGAGGCGGGCGCGGCGATCCTGCCGGCGGCGGCGCTGATGGTCATGGTGGCGCCGCGCTCGGCGAGGCTGGTCGAGTCCCACGGCTCGCGCTTCACCCTGCTGCTCGGCTTCTCGTTCTTCATACCCGCCTTTCTGGTGATGCTGCTGCTGTGGAAGGAGGACGCGGCCTACTGGGCGGTCGGGCTCGGCTACGCCCTGATCGGCATCGGCGTCGGGATCGCCGGCACCCCGGCCTCGCGTTCGCTGACCGGGTCGGTGCCGGTCAAGCGGGCGGGCATGGCCTCCGGCACTGCCGACCTCCAGCGCGACCTCGGCGGCGCGATCATGCAGTCGATCTTCGGCGCCCTGCTTACCAGCGGCTACGCGTACGGCTTCCAATCCCAGATCGCCGCCTCGCCGCAGGCGAGCGAGGTCAGCGAGCGGGTCCAGAACGAGCTGACCAAGTCTTTCTCGGCCGCCGAGATCACCGCCGAGCAGTACCCCCAGTACGCAATGCCGATCGTCGAGGCCGCCCGCACCTCCTTCCTGCACGGAAGCGACGCGACCTTCGTCGCCGGCCTGATCGCAGTCGTGCTCGGCAGCGCCGTCGTCTTCTTCCTCTTCCCCAAGCGCGACGCCGAGCTCAGCCTGCTCGAACGCTTCCATCGCGAAGACCCGGCCGCCGACGACGCTTAGGCGGGCGTTGCCTATTTGGTCACGGCCGCCGTGGCGCTGGTGTAGCCGGTCGACGCTGCCGTGATCGTGTGGGTGAAGGAGCCGCTGGCCGGGGCGGTATAGGTGAATTCGGTGGCGGAGAGGGCGGGCGCGAGGGCGGGGATCGAGAGTGGTGAGCCGGCGATCGTGCCGCCCGCGGTGACGGTGACGTTGACGGTTTTTTCCGTGGCGAGGTTGGAGACGGTGTTGCCGACGCTGTCGGTGATCCTGACCTTGGCTTTGACGGTGCCGGCGTTGCCGAGCGCAGTCACCGGGCAGGTGAAGAAGCACGAGGCGCTGACCGTGCCGGCGCTGGAGGTGAGTTCGGAGAAGGCGAGTCTCGCGGCGGTGCCGACTGAGACCGTCAGCGCCAGGGGCGTCGGAGTCGTCAGCGTGCCGTCGGTTACCGAGACGCTGTTGGCGCCCGCGTTGGGCAGTTTCGTATAGCCGTTTTTCGAGGAGGAGACCGCGGCGACGCCGGCGGTGAAGTTGAGTGCGGTGGCGGTTCCGAAGTTGACGACGGTGCCGGCGCTGTTGACGACCGTCGGCAGGGTGCCGCTGGGGCTGGCGACGGCGCCCGAGAAGGTGATGCTTTTCGCTCCCGCGTAGCTGGTTGCGGTGTTTCCGTAGGCGTCCTGGGCAGTGGTCGTGAGGTTGAACCCCGTCGCCGCCACCGGGGTCGCGGTGGAGGAAGTGAGGACGAGTTTGGCCGCCGGGCCGGGGGCCACGGTCACGGCGAGGGCGGTCGGGGTCGTGATCGATCCCTCGGTGGCTTTGACGCTGGTGGCACCGCTTTTGACCAGCTTCATCGTCCCGCCGACGCCTTCGCCGCCGACCGCGACACCTTCGCTGAACTGGATCTCGGTGGCGCCGCCGAAGGCGACGTCGGTGCCGCTGGAGTTGCTCACCGTCGGCAGGTTGCCGCCGGCGCTGGCAGAGGCGCCGGAGAAGACGAGGTTGTGGGGCCCGGTGTGGCTGGTGGCGGTATTGCCGTAGGTGTCCTGCGCGGTGATCGTGAGGTCGTTGGCGGCGGCAGCCGCCGGGGTGCTGCTGGCCGCGGCGAGGACGTATTTCGAGGCGGCGATCGGGGCGACGGTGAGGGCAAGTGGGGTGGGGGTCGTCAACGCCCCCTCGCTGGCCGTGATGCTGGCCGCGCCTCCTTTGTAGATCCGCAGGACGCCGTTTTTGGTCGAGCTGACGGTGGCGACGCCGGCGCTGAAGGTGAGCGCGGTGGCGCTGCCGAAGGCGACCGCGGTGCCGGAGCTGTTGGAGACCGTGGGGGCGTTTTTCCCCGGGCTGGCGGCGGCGCCGGAGAAGACAAGCGAGTGCGAGCCGGTGTAGGTCGTGACGGTGGCGTTGTTGACGTCCTTGGCGGTGATCGTGAGGTTCACGGGGCCGCCGGCGGCGGGGGTGGAGGTGCTGCCGGTGATCGTGAACTTCGTCACTTCGCCGATCGTCACCGTGGCCGCTTTGGTGCCCCCCGCGGCGCTCCAGGTCTCCCACACGGCGGTCACCCGGTAGCTGTGTTCGCCGATCGCGACGCCGCTGTCTTTGCAGGTGAGGACCGCGGTCGGCGCCGCTGCGGTGGGGCAGGTTCCGGCCGGGTCGCCGCCATCGCGGGTGACGAAGTAGGTGACCGCGCCGGCACCGGGTGGCGTCACCGCGCCCCAGGTCAAGGTCACGGTGCCGCCGGCGGCCGGGGTCGCGGCGCTGATCGTCGGCGCCGTCAGGTTCGACACCGCGGCTGAGGCGGTGCCGCTCCCTTCGCTCGAGAAGTAGGCGAGGGCGCTGCCGCCGAGGGCCACGGCCAGGATCGCCAACGCGAAGACCGTCGGCCCGACCGATCCCAGGCGCTTCATCCGCGGGCCTCGCCGCTGAACGCAAGCGGCACCTCGACGCCCAGGCAAGGGTCCTGGTTGACCGGAAGGTTGAGCATGCCGAGGCTCGGCGCCGAGACCGTCGCGGTCGGCAACTCGAGCGATCCGTTCGCGGGGACCACGAGCGGGGTGGCGGGGGAGACGCTCGCCTGGGTCAGCGCGAAGTTCTCGGCCGAGCAGTTCGGCGGGTCAGGGCTGATCGCGACGGTGAGGCTCGTGACTTCGATCGGGCTGGAGTTCGGGTTGCTGACCACGAGGTCGAGCGGCTGGTGCGGGTGCCCGGGGTAGAGCTCCTCGAGCTGCCCGCGGAGCTCGATCGAGAACGGCATCGCCGTCTCCTCGACCTCCGCCTGCTGGGCGGGCGCGAGGGGCGCCGCTTGCCGCGGGGCAGGCGCCACTCGCCGCCAGGAGTGGCTCGCGACGGGTCCGGGGCGGCCGGCGCGGTCAAGGGCGCGGACCCTGAAGGTGTGACCGCCGTCGGTCAGGTCGCCGATCCGCTGCGGCGAGCTGCAGGCCGCCCAGGGGCCGCGGTCGAGCTTGCACTGGAACCGGCGGGTGGGCGCAGCAGCCGGCGGGGACGCGGGCCCGGTCTGGCCGGCGGGGACCGCGGAGCGGGGAAGAACGTGAAATCTGAACTGGACCTCGTCGGCAACAGATTCCTCTGGCGGAGATTCGACGAACCGCGCCTGCGGGCGTGCTTCTTCATCCCCCGCCGGGGAGCCGACCTCGTTGCCGGCGCCAGGGATCGGGACGGCGATTCTCTGGCCGATGCCCGCGACGGGGTCGGCGGGGCGGGTCGTCGCGTAGGCCGCTGCGCCGAGGCAGGCCGAGACGGCGGTCAGGGCAAGCAGCACCCTGACCGCGCGCCAGCGACCTGCGAGGCGACCCGGAGTCATCGGCCGAGCGGTTGGACCGTTAGTTGTTTTTCAGCGTCAGCGTCAGCGTTGCGCCCTGGCAGGCGTCCTGATTGACGCCGGTGTCGTTCATCGTCAGCGTGCCGCCGGGGGTGACCGCCTGGCCGTTGCCGGGAGCAAAGGTTTTGTTGACGACGACGTCGGCCATCGTGAAGTCAGGATTGCCGCCGCTGATCAGAACGCTGCAGCCCGAGTGGCCCGCGTCGGCGGTGATTTTTTCCAGCGAGATCGTGCCGACTCGCTGTTTGCCCGAGGAGGGGTTGTCGACGGTGAGAGCGACCGCTGAGGATGAGCCCGGGTAGAGGTTCCCGGTCACGGTCCCTTTCAGGGTCACGGCCGAGGCGGTGCCGACGGTCGCCGTCGCGGTGCCCGAACCGGTGGTCGTGAAGTACGCGTAGGCGCCGGCCGCCAGGGCAAGCACGCAGATCGGCATCAACGCGCCGAAGACGCGCTTTTTCGTCAGGTAAGGCATATGACTCCTTTGTAGAGCGGAGCGCGATGCCCCGGGGATTTGAACCGAATATCGGTCCAGGGGGCTAAAGCTTGAAAGCTGCAAGCGGCAGAGCGACCGCGACGATCGGGATGCTGCGGGTTATCACTCGCATGGTCGCCCTCCCCCGAGCAGTCTGCCTTGGCCTCGCCGCGCTTTGCGCTGCGTTCGCCTTCGCCGGCGTCGCCCGCGCCGAGGGGCCTCCGGGGGTCGGCCATTCCGAGTCGCTGGCTCCCCACCTGCTGCTGATCCACGGCGGCGCCTTCCTCTTCGAGGACCCGACCTTCGATGCGGTGACGCGGCAGGCGGCGGTTGACGCTGGCTTCGTCCCGCACTACCTGACCTACCCGCTCGGCGACCTCAGGGCCGGGGTGCAGGCGGCCCGGGCCGAGGCGCGACGGCTCGGCGCGCTCTACCCCGGGCGCCTCTACGCCTACGGCTCCTCGGCCGGCGGCACGCTTGCGGCGCTGCTGGCCGGTGACGGCATGGTGCGGGCGGCGGTGGCCAAGGCGCCGCCCTCAGACCTGGTGGGGTGGGAGTGGCCGCTGACCGCCTACGGCGGCGACTACTACGAGCGGATCGCCGCCGACAGCGCCACCCGGCTGCGGCTCTCGCCGCTGCGACGCCCGGCCCGACGCCCGCTCCTGCTCCTCCACGGGATCAACGACGCGATCGTGCCGGTGGCGATGAGCGAAGCCTTCGCGGCGAAGTTCCGCGAAGTCCAGCTCTGGGTGGTCAGCGGCGGCCACCACGCCGAGAGGCGCCGGCCGCAGATCTTCACCAGCAGCTTGGAATGGCTTACCCGCATCCACGATCGCGGGCTTCGTTAGCGGTTCGTCAGCTTCCCCGCGGCGCCGGCAGCTCGCGTTCCAGCCATGGCGCCAGGCTGCGGGCGAAGGTGGCCGAGAGGTGGTAGCTGTCGCGGTAGACGAGCACGTTGCCGATCACCGAGCGGCAGCGCCGACGCGGGCAGAGGACGCGGACCGGGTCGATCAACCTCGCTCCCGCGCGTGCGGCGCCGAAGGCGTCGAAGGCATCGGCGCGGCTGCGACGCGAGGGGAAGGTGCAGCGGTTGAGCTCGTCGTGATGGTCTGAGACGCAGTCGGGGGGACTGAACGGGGCGAGCTGCTGATCGCGGATCACCGCCACCTTGGCGCCGGTCTGCTTGAGACGCTGCAGGGTGAGGGCGAAGCCGGCGATCAGGTGCGGCTGGCTCTCCTCGCGGCTTAGGCGCTGACCCGCGTGGACGATCTCGTAACGGCTGCCGGTCGAGCTGCTGACGACCACCAGGTCGGGTTGCACCTGGCGGACGATGCGCCGCATCGCCTTGAAGCGCCAGACGTCGCAGGAGCGCTCGTAGCTGACCTCGGCGATGACGCAGCCCGCCTTGACCATGCTGACGACCCGCCAGTCCTTCTTCTCGGCGACCCGCAACAGCGCCGGCGACCACTGCAGCGCGTGGGAGTCGCCGAAGAGGACCACGGTGGCCTTGGCATCGCCACGGCCGGTGCTGCAGTTCGGGGGCTCGGTCGCGTCTTTGACCAGCACGCACTCCTCAGCCCAGAGCGGCCCCTTGTCGCTGCCCGCGGCGGCGGGGTTGGGCCGCACAGCCTCGACCGATTCCTGCTGCGGGTTCTCGGGGCCGACCACCTCGGCGCCGAGGGCGCGCGAGGGCGGCGCCGTGGGCAGAGTGGAGCGCGACGACTGCAGGCCGAGCGCCAGCACGACCGCGGCGACGGTGCAGGTGAGGCCGACGGCAAGCGCCCGCCCCGGCCGCTGGTTGAGCGCGCGCGAGCGGCGGAACGGCTCCTCGATCGCGTAGTGGGTGAGGACCGCGAGCACCCCCGAGGCCAGGGTCGCCACGACCAGGCCCAGCGGGCTCAGCGCGCCCAGAATCACGCCGGCGAAGACGATCACCGGCCAATGCCAGAGGTACCAGGCGTAGGAGATCTTGCCGAGGAACTGCATCGGGGCCAGGGTCAGCAGCGAGACCGGCTTGCTGAGGGCGCTGGCGGTGCCGGCGACGATGATCGCGAGGGTCGCCGCGACCGGCAGCAACGCCCGCCAGCCGGGGTACGGCGTGCCGGCGCTGAAGGCGATGCAGGTGGCGAGGAGGACCGCCATCCCGCCGCCGGCCAGGAGCGCGGAGGCGAAGCGGGGGAGGCGCAGGCGGGCAGGCAGGACCAGCGCCAGGGTGCCGCCCAGCGCCAGCTCCCAGAACCGGGTCAGCGAGGAGAAGTAGGCGGCGCGCGGGTCGGCGGGAGTGAACTGCAGGCTGTAGAGCAGCGAGGCGATCGCGATCGGGATCACCAGCACCGCGATCGTCGCCCGCATGCTCCACAGCCGCCAGCGAGCCAGCGCCGCCGCGGCCCCCAGCAGCAGCGGCCAGAGCAGGTAGAACTGCTCCTCGACTGAGAGCGACCAGTAGTGCTGCACCGGGCTGGTCAGGGTCTCGCTGAAGGCGAAGTAGTCGACCGATTCGGCGATGAAGTGCCAGTTGACGAAGTAGAGCGCCGCCGCCAGCACGTCGCCGGCGACTTCTTCGCTTTGCAGCGGCGAGAGCAGCAGGACCGAGCCGATCATCGTGGCGACGAGCACGGTGACCGCGAGCGGCAGCAGGCGCTTGGCGCGGCGGGCGTAGAAGCGGGAGATCGAGACCGAGCCGCGGCGGTCGATCTCGCCGAGGATCAGGCCCGTGATCAGGAAGCCCGAGAGGACGAAGAAGACGTCGAGGCCGACGTAGCCGCCCGCCGCTCCGGGCAGCTCGGCGTGGCAGGCGAGGACGAGGACGAGGGCCAGCCCGCGCACGCCCTGGAGGTCGAGCCGGAAGCCCCGCGAGTTCATCGCCGCGGATCTCGTCTCCGCAGTCATCGGGCCTGCGCCGAGGCGGCTTCGAAGACGTCGATCGCGAGCGCCCCGACGACCGCCTGCAGCCAGGCGCGTTCGTCGGTCTCGGCGGTCTCGACCCGGCGCCGCGCGTAGGCGGTGACTTCGTCGCGCGAGCCGGCGACGATCAGCGCTCCGGTCAGCGCGTAGCGGCCGTCCTCGAGCGCCACCAGCGCCCCCGGCTGGTCGCGGCGGACGCGAAGGCGGGCGACGACGAACTGGCTGAGCACGCGTTCGGGTTCCTCGAGCTCGCCGCTGATCGCGTCGGGGCCGGTGGGGCGGACGGTGAAGATCGGCGAGGACCCCCGCAGCCGGCGGCGGGGCCGGGGCGGTGGGCCGATCGGGCCGAGGCGCCAGCGCTCCTGCAACTGCTCGACCTCGTTGGCGGCCTCGCGGCGGACGAGGACGTGGAGGCGATCCCCGGCCCGGATCCGGATCGAGCCGCGCGGGGCCACCGCTTCGTCGCCGCGGACGATGACGCTGACCAGCGCGTCGCGCGGCAGCCCGAGGTCGCGCACGTGCTGGCCGACGATCGCGTCGTCCGGGCGTACCGGGACCTCGACGGTCTCGGCGCCGAGGCGGCGGATTACGCCGCGCTCGATGATCGGCTCCGAGGTCGCGGGCTCGGCTGCCGGAGCGAGCTCGGACTCGGGCGTGAAGAGCCGGCGCGGCAGCCAGTTGGCGAGCACCTGCGAGCGGGCGGAGAAGAGTGGCGAGAGGATCGAGAGGACGAGGACGTAGAGGGCGGCGAACGGCGCCACCCGGCCGTCGAGGCCGGCGGCCACCGCGAGCGCGGCGAGGATCAGCTCGAACTCGCCGCGACTGACGAGCATCAGAGCGGTGTTGGCGGCGACGCTGCGGCCGTAGCCGTAGATGCGGGCGGCGACGACGCCGGCGATCACGTTGAAGGCGAGGGTGATGACGACCGCGATCGCCACCGCGGGAGCGATCGCCCCCATGTCGCTCGGAGCGATCGTCAGCCCGAACCAGAAGAAGAAGATCGCGGCGAAGGTGTCGCGGAGGGGGACCAACAATCGCTCCACCCGCGACCCGAGGCCGGCGCCGGCGACCACCATCCCGGCGAGCAGCGCCCCGACCGCATCCGAGGCCCCCGCCATGTGGGCGAAGCCGGCGACGAAGACGCCGAAGCCGACGACGAGGATGACCGTCAGCTCGGCGTCCCCGGTGGCGAGGAAGGGGCGGATCAGCCGCGCTCCCCACCGCGCCAGGGCGAACAGCCCGAGCAGGAATCCGAAGGCGATCGCCGCCGATCCGATGATCCCGCCGACGCTCTCCTGCTCGCCGATGATCGGCTGCAGCAGGGCCAGGTAGAAGGCGAGGAAGACGTCCTCGACGACGATGATCCCGAGGATCATTCCCGTCTCGGGATTGGAGACCCGGCGCAGGTCGATGATCAGCTTGGTGACGATCGCCGTCGAGCTGGTGCCGATCATACCGGCGATCACGAACATCTCGCGGGTGCCCCAGTCGAGCGCGAACCCGAGCACGACCCCGGCTCCGAAGTTGAGCGCGATGTAGGAGCCGCCGGCCCAGAGCAGGCGCCGGCCGCCGCTCAGCAGGTCGTCGATCGAGAACTCAACCCCGAGGTGGAAGAGCAGCAGGACCAGGCCGAAGCTGGCCAGCAGGTAGATCTCGTCGGGATCCTCGAGCAGCGCTATTCCGGGCGTATGCGGCCCGAAGACGATCCCGGCGACGATGAAGAACGGGATCGTCGGCAAACCGAGGCGCAACCCGAGTCGGGCGAAGAGGCCGGCCAGGAGCAGCGCGGCACCGACAACGGCAAGCTCGTTGTCCACCTTAGGCGTGAGACAGGTATCGCTTGCCGTTCATCTACTGCACCAATGCTGCCATCGGCCTCCGGCACCGCCAATGGGGAAAAGACCCCATCTCAGGGAACGTAGAAAGCGATTCAGTGAACCTTTGCGCGCGGGATGCTCACCTTCCCCGCCGTCTTCGCCCTGATGCCTGCCTCAGCTCGCGACCCTGAACACGGTCAACGGCAGCTCGAAGCGCTCGCCGACCTCTTCGATCAGGCCGCGCTCCTGCCATCCGGATTCATCCTCGGCTCTCAGGGCGATCAGAATGTGATGCGGGTGGAAGTCGGCGATCGCGTCCTCGAAGGCCAGCAGCGGATCGTCTGCGCCGACGGCCCCTTTCACGGGCGCCTCGGCGCTCTCGAGCTGGCCGATCACCGCGCCTATGCGCTCGTCTGCGACCTCGCGGGTCCTGTCGGTGTCGGAAGCCAGCCAGGCCATCCGCGACGGCAGCGCGGGGGAGACGACCAGGATCTCAGTCGCTCCCTCGATCAGCAGTCGAACGCTCGGCGGGATCTCCTCCAGATCGGATGCCGTGCCGCCGGCTACGACCAAGAGTCGCGCTGAGTCCTCGTCGGTGCGCGCGTGCAGCGTTGCCATGCGGTGAAAGCCTAGCTCCCCGTAGATCCTCGCCGTCGAGCGTGAGATGCCTACGGCTCGACCAGTCCCCGTTTGATCGCGTAGCGGGTCAGTTCGACCCGGTTGCGCATCCCCAGCTTCTCGAGGATGTTGTCGCGGTGGCGGTTGACGGTGTTGGTCGAGATCGTCAGGGTGGCGGCGATCTCGTCGCTGGTCAGGCCCTCGGCGATCAGCTTCGTCACCTCGAGCTCGCGGGGGGTAAGCGGGTCGGTCGGCGTCTCTTCCCCGCGCCCGGCCCGCTCCAGGTAGTCGCGGACCAGGGCCGAGGCCGCCGCCGGGTAGATGAAGGGAGTGCCGCGCAGCGCCGCCCGGCAGGCCTCGATCAGGTCGTGGTTGGCCGAGGACTTCAGCACGTAGCCCGAGGCCCCGGCCTTCAGCGCCTCGAAGAAGTACTGCTCGGAATCGTGGACCGAGAGCATCAGGGTGAGCAGCTCCGGTCGTTGGCGGGAGATCTCGGCCGCGACCTGGAGGCCGGTCAGGCGTGGCATCGAGACGTCCAGCACGGCGAGGTCGAGCTCGGTGTGCAGCGCCAGATCGAGCGCCTCGGCGCCGTCGCCGGCCTCGGCGACGACGCTGAGGTCGGGGGCCGACTCCAGCACCATCTTCAAGCCGCCGCGGACGAGCTCGTGGTCGTCGGCGAGGAGGATCCGTGCGGTCAGCGGAACCGGCATCTCAGGCCCCGTCCTCGAGCGGTATCTCGAGGCTGACCACGGTTCCTCCGCTGGCTCCCGCCCCGATCGTCAGCCGGCCGCCGACCAGCAGCGCCCGCTCCCGCATCCCCTCGATCCCGATCGTCCCGCCTTCCAAGCTCGCCGGCATGCCGGTGCCGTTGTCGGCCACCTCCAGGGTCAGCTTGCCGCCCGCGGCGGTCAGCCGTACCCGGCAGCGGTTCGCGCCCGAGTGCCGGAGCACGTTCGTCAGCGCCTCCTGGGCGATCCGGTAGACGACCAGCTCGACGGCTTCGGAGAGCCCCGGCAGCTCCGAGCTGAGGTCACGTTCGACTCGGATGCCGCCCTGTTTGGAAACCCGGGAGCAGAGCGCGATCAGGGCGTTGACCAGCCCCAGGTCGTCGAGGGCCTCGGGCCGCAGCTCGCGGGCTATCCGGCGGATCTCGGCGAGCGTCTGGTGCAGCTGGGCGGCGATCGCGGTCATCTGCGCGCGGTCGGCCTCCGAGCCGTTGGCGGCGGCCCGCTCGACCTCGAGGGCGACCGCGGTCAGGGTCTGCCCCGCCTCGTCGTGCAGGGCCTGGGCGACGCGCAGGCGCTCACGCTCCTGGGCCAGGAGGGCGGCCCGCGCGCCCGCTCGCCGCTCGTCGCGCAAGCGCGCCAGCATCTCGTTGAAGGCGTCGGCGAGGGCAACCAGCTCCGGCGACTCGTCCTTGGGGTCGATCGTGATCCGCCTGTCCTCGGCGAGGTCGACCTCCCCCAGCTCCGAGGCGAAGCGGCTGAGCGGGGTGAGGGTGCGGCGGACGTTGAGGATGTTCAGCGCCAAGAGGACCGAGAAGGCCGCCACCAGCACGACCAGCTCGCCGGTGCGGATCGGCGTGCTCACCGTCACCGGCGTGAGGACCAGCAGCGCCAGGCTCAACAGCAGCAGGGCGGTGCTCGAGAGCACCGCCCGCTCGACCACGGTCAGCCGCCGAAAGTGCCGCTTCGGCGAGGGCGTCATCGGTTCCTCCATCCGCTCCAAGATTGGGCCTTTTGCCCCATGGCTCGGCCTTCCGACCGGTGAGACATTGGTCCCATGATGAACGCGATCGGAATATCAGGGATCTACAGACCCGCCGAAGAGGCTTTGGTGCACGCGACGGAGCTTGCGATTGCGGCGCTGGGCATCGGGACGGTCATCGCCTTGGTGCTCATCGGCCTGGTGCTGAGCGTGGAAGCGCTCGCTCGTCGTTGGAGCCGGCGCAAACAGAGCCGCAGGCCGAGGGCCCGAACCGCCGCAACCCGGCGGGGACGAAGGGAGGCGTTCTGATGAGCTCCCTCGTCGTCCGCTGCCGCTCCTGCACGCCGGCCTCGGCCGCCGAGCTGACCGACTGGCTCGAAGCCAAGGTCGCCGAGCTGCGCGAGGGAACGCCGGGGCTGGTGGTGCGCCTCACCCGTCTCGCCCAAGATCTGCCGAGCGCAACCGTCGACGACGGCTGGCTGCTCGAGGTCGAACTGCCGGGCGTGGAGAAGGACGGTCCCTTCACCCTGCTGATGTGCTCGTTGGAGGAGATAATTCGCGACATGCGTGTGCTCGGTCTCGATCCCACCCTGCTGGTGCCGGTGAGCCTGCCGTTCGGCGAGCAGGGCAGCTTCGTAGCGGCACCAAGCCTGAGGGCCGCTCGATGAGTCTTGTTCGGGATCGCGTCCTCGCAGGGAGGGCGGGCGTGACCGGGCGCCTGGTCGCCTTCGCGGAGCTGACCGCGGACGAGCTGGGGGCCTGGGAGCGGCTGGCGGAGCGGGCGGTGGTGCCCAACCCCTTCTTCGAGCCCGGCTTCGCGGCGGTTGCCGCGAGGACGCTCGACGCTCCGGAGGCCCGGCTTCTGGTCGCCGAAGGTGGGGACGGCGAGTGGATCGGCTGCATGCCGGTGAAGCCGCTGCCGCGGCTGGGCCGCGGGCTGGGACTGGCGACCTGGAACCACGACTACTCCTTCCTCGGCACGCCTCTGGTCAACCGCGAGCGGCTCGACGAGTACGCGGCGGCGCTGGTTGCGGCGGTAGCGGAGCGGGAGTTCGGTGGCTTCCTCGTCCTCCGCGACGTCGACGAGGGCCCTGTCTTGACGGCGCTGCGTCGCGCCATCGACGCCTCCGGCGAAGTCGAGGTCGCCTTCGAGCGCAGCTTCGAACGCGCCGCCGTCGAGCGCCGCGAGCAGCCCGACTACACCTCGACATTGACGTCGTCCCGGCGCAAGGGGCTGCGGCGCCGGCGGCGCAAGCTCGCGGCAGCTGTCGAGGGGGAGCTGCGTTTCCGCGACCTCCGCTGCGAGGACGATGCCGCCGGCGTCTTCCTCGATCTGGAGGCCGCAGGCTGGAAGGGCGAGGAGGGCACGGCGATGGCCTGCGACCCTCGCTCGGCGGAGTTCTTCGCCCAGATGTGCGAATGGTTCGACCAGCGCGGGCGTCTCTGGATGCGGGTCATGCAGGACGACGACCAGACGATCGCGATGATCTGCAACGTCGCGGCCGGCAAGGGGCTTTTCAGCTTCAAGAGCACCTACGACGAATCATTCCGCGCCCTCGCTCCCGGCCTGCTGCTGCAGCTCGACGACTTCGAGGCCTGGCACGAGCGCGACCAGGAGGACTACATGGACTCCTGCGGCGAGCCGGGGGCAAAGACCCTCAACGAGCTGTGGCCAGATCGCCGCCCGATCACCAACATCGTGATCGGCCGACGCGGCCTGGCGGCGAAAGCAGCGCGGCTGGCGCTGGCGGTGCGCTACGCAGACCCCAGCCGCCGCTTCGTCGCGATGCTCAAGCGCCGCTCGACCCGGCTCGGCGTCATCGCCGGCGCCTTCCTGGCGCGCTACCAGCAGCAGGCGCTCGCCCTGGGGGAGAGCTCCGGGTTTGCCCTGTAGCGGCCTGGCTGCCGCGCGGACCTAGCCGATCGGCAGGAGCCTCCGAGCGACGTTCTTGACGGCTCCGCCGAGCAGCTTCGCGCCGCCGCCGAGGCCGTCGAGGAGGACGCTGGGGGAGGGGCGAAGCGAGCGGGCGCCCGCGTCGGGCAGCGAGAGGCGGCCGATTTTCTTGACGACGCTGCCGAACTGCTTGCCGAGCGGGCCGCTGTTGTAGGGGAGGCCGTAGCGTTCGCAGATCTCCTGCACTTCGACCGAGATTTCGGAGTAGCGGTTGGCGGGCAGATCGGGGAAGAGGTGGTGCTCGATCTGGAAGCTGAGGTTGCCGGACATGATGTGGAAGAGCGGGCCGCCGCTGAGGTTCGCCGAGCCGAGCAGCTGCCGGTGGTACCACTCGCCGCGGGTCTCGTTCGCGGTCTCCTCCTCGGTGAACTCGTGGGTCCCTTCCGGGAAGTGGCCGCAGAAGATGATCGTGAAGGACCAGAGGTTGCGAGCGAAGTTGGCGGTCGCGTTGCCGGCCAGCGGGAACATGAAGAGCGGGCCGGAGAGGGCGGGGAAGACGACGTAGTCCTTGACGGCCTGGCGGCGGACCTTCTCCCAGATCCCCTTCAGCAGCTCGCGCTTCTCGCCGAGCGTGGTTTCACCTTTGGCGATGCGCTCGACTTCGAGGTCGTGCAGGGCGACCCCGTACTGGAAGAAGGAGGCGAGCAGCGCCGCCCAGAGCGGGTTGCCGAGGTAGTACGGGTTCCACGGTTGCTCCTCGGACATCCGCAGGATGCCGTAGCCGATGTCGCGGTCCTTGCCGACGATGTTGGTGTGGGTGTGGTGCATGTAGTTGTGCGAGTGGCGCCACTGGTCGGCGGGGCAGGCGGTGTCCCACTCGAACTGCTTGCCCGAGAGCTTGGGGTCGTTCATCCACTCGTACTGGCCGTGCATCACGTTGTGGCCGATCTCCATGTTGTCGAGGATCTTGGAGACCGAGAGGGCGGCGGTGCCGGCGATCCAGGCGGGCGGAAAGACGCCGGCCCAGAGCAGCCCGCGGCCCGCGACCTCGAGCCCGCGCTGGGCGCGGATGACGCTGCGGATGTAGTTGGCGTCGCGCTCGCCGCGGTCGGCCAGCACCCGCTGGCGGATCGCGTCGAGCTCTTCGCCGAAGCTCTCGAACTGCTCCGGCGTCATCGTCGGGAAGGAGGAGGGGGGAAGCGGCGGGGCCTCGAGCGTGGTGGTCATCTGGTCAGTCCTTTCGGGAGAAGAGTTAGAGCTCGACGGTGAGGTCGCCGAGCGCGGCGGAGACGCAGAGCTGGATCTCCTCGTCCGGCGCGGAGGAGACCTCGCCGGTGATCAGGTTCTTGTGGGTGCCGGCGACCTTGCGGCAGGTGCAGGTGTGGCAGATGCCCATCCGGCAGCCGTATTCGGCGGTGACCCCGGCCTCCTCGGCCTGCTCGAGCAGCGAGGCGCCGCTGTTGGCGACCTCGACGCCGGAGTCGGCGAAGCGGACCGCGCCCTCGCCGGCGTTGCCGACCGGGAGGAAGGTGGGCGGGACGAAGCTCTCGACGTGGAGGCGGTGCTCGAGGCCGTTGGCCCAGGTGCCGCGGACGGCGTCGAGCAGGGCCGGCGGGCCGCAGGCAAAGGTCTCGGCCGCGTCGAAGCAGGGGTCGGACTGGGGGAGGTGCAGCGGGCTGAAGTGCCCGTCGACCTCACCCGCCCCCGGCGCCCGGGTGTAGGAGCGGACGAGGGTGAAGTTCGGGTGCTCGGCGGCGAGGCGCTCGAGCTCGGCGCGGTAGATCGCCCGCTCGCGGTCGGGTGCGTAATGGAGCAGCGCGACCGGCCCGCCGTAGCCCTCGGCGAAGAGGGTGCGGAGGATCGCCATCAGCGGCGTGATGCCGCTGCCGCCGCCGATCAGGAGGACCGCCTCGGGTCGCGGCTGCGGCAGGCGGAAGTCGCCTTCGGCCGGAGAGAGGCCGAGGATCATCCCCCGCCGGGCGTGGTCGGCGAGGAAGTTGGAGACGAGGCCCTCGGGGTGGCGCTTGACGGTGATCTCCAGCTCCGAGCGCCCGCCCTCGCCGCAGGCGGGGGAGTAGCAGCGCTGGTGGCGGACGCCGTCGATCTCGACCGCGACGTTGACGAACTGGCCGGCGCGGAAGCCCTGCCAGGCGCCGTTCGGGCGCAGCCTCAGGGTCACGCTCTCCTCGGTCCCGTGCTCGACCGCGACCACCTCGGCCCGGCACTCGCCCCTGACCAGGAGCGGGTTGATCTCTTCCAGGTAGCCGTCGACTCCGTGTGGCCCGGCGAGCGCATCGAGGAAGCGGAGCGGGGGTCGTCGGGAGAGCAGTGGCATGACGGAGAACAACGTAACATCAAACGCCGTCACGTCAACGAGCGAACCGTCACACACTGGTAGCTTTGCCGCGGTGGCCGAGCCCGAGCACGACCTGACGATCGAAGAGCTCGCCGTCGAGACGGGGATAACGGTCCGCAACATCCGCTCCCATCGCGCCCGCGGGCTGCTTCCCGCTCCCGAGGTCCGCGAGCGCGTCGGCTACTACGGGCCCGAGCACCTGGCGCGGCTGCGGATGATCCAGGAGCTGCAGGCCGACGGTTTCAACCTGAAGGGGATCGAGCGGCTGCTGAACCAGAACGTCGGCGCCGCCGAGCAGTTCCTCTCCTTCCGCCGCGCCCTCGACGAGTTCGACGACGAGCAGCCGCGCACCTTCACCCGGGAGGAGCTGGCCGAGCGGTTCGGGAGCGAGATCGACGGGGCGCTGAAGCGGGCGGTCGAGACGGGGGCGCTTGTTCCGGTCGACGACGACCGCTTCGAGGCGCCGTTCCCCTCCCTGCTCGACGCCGCCGAGGGGGTGGTCGCGAGCGGGGTGCCCCTCGACCATGCCGTGGCCGTGATCGACAAGGTGCGCCGCAGCTGCAAGTCGGTCTCCCACGAGTTCGTGAAGCTCTTCCTCGACGACATCTGGAAGCCCTTCGAAGCCGCGGGCTACCCCGAGGAGCGCTGGCCCGAGGTGCGCCGCGCCCTCGACCAGCTCCGCCCCCTCTCCCTCCAGGCCCTGGTCGCCGTCTACCGGATGACGATGTCCGACGAAGTCGAAAAGGCGCTGGGGAAGCAGCTCGAGCGGATGGCAAGCCGCAAGAGCTGAGCGGCCGCTATCAGCGCCTGACGAGCAGGAAGCCGAACACGATCGCTGAGGGGTCGCGGTTGCCGGCGGCGTCGATCGCGAAGACGCGGAAGTTGTGGCGGCCGGGGGAGACGAGGTAGGTGCGCGGCGAGCGGCAGGGGCGGAACGGCTGCTTGTCGAGGCGGCAGCGGAAGCGTGCTCCCCGCTCGGTGGCGCGGAAGGAGAAGGCGACGCGGCGACGCGGGCCCGCGGTGAAAAGCAGCGTCGCGGGCCGGCGGCTGAAGCGGGTGGCCGGCGGCGTGTCGTCGGGGGTCGAGGGCGGGGGCTGCTCGGCCTGCGGCGGCAGCGGCGGCGTGGGTGCCGGCCCGGGCGGCGTTCCCGGGTCTTTCGGAACCGGCGGGATTTCAGGGTCGGGATCGGGGTCCGGATCCGGATCGGGCGGCGTGTCGGGCGGGCGGAAGCTGTTCGGGGCGCGTTCTTCCACCGACTCGCAGGCGATCGGCGGGCCATCGATGTGCGGCGCGAAGTCGATCAACGCGGTGTCGAAGCCCTGGCCGCACTCGATCGTCGGGTCGGAGTCGCCGGAGTTGGCGAGCAGGTGGTCGTTGCCGGCACCGGCTAGGTAGTTGTCCGGTCCGGCCCTGCCCAGGAGCTGGTTGGGACCGGTGTCGCCGACGAGGTTGTCGCCGAGGTTGGTTCCCTCGATGTCCTCGATCCCTCGCAGCGTCGTCAGCAGCGCGGTGCTTGCGCATTGCGGCTCGCCATCCGGCCCGATCAACCCCGCGGTCTCCGCTTCCATGTCGATCGCGACGCCGGTGCCGAAGTTGGCCCAGTTGGCGTTGTCGCGGTCGAGGCCCCCTTCGAGCACGTCGCCGTCGCAGGCGGCGTTGGAGATGAAGAGGTCCTCGCCGGAGCCGGCGTCGAGCTGATCGCCGCCGCCGTTGTTCGGCAGCGCGTCGTCGCGCCCGCCGGCGGCCACCGTGTCGTTGCCGGCGCCGTCGACGAGCGTGTCTTCGGTCTCGCCGCCGCGGAGCTCGTCGCCCGCCTGGTTTCCGAGCAGCACCACCGCGACGGTCTCCGGCAGGGAGGTTGCGAGCAGCGTGTCTTCGCCCTCCAAGCCGGCGAGGAGAATCGAGTCGGGAGGCTCCGGCACCGCGCAAGTGACCGGGCCGGCCGCGGGCCCGGTGCAGCCGCCGGCGGCGCCTGGGGTGACGTCGAACTGGCCGCTGCCGGCCGCGAGTGAGAACGTGACCGTCCCGTCGTTTGGATCAGGGGTTGCCCCGTTAGATGCGTAACTCGCCGAGACCCTGTCGCCTTCGTCGCTCCCCGCCACATAGAGAGCGGGGCCCGCGCTCGCCCCCGGCGCCATGGCCCCGACGCTGATCGCGCCGGGATCGCGCAGGTCGACCTCCTCGCTGCCCGACTCGCAATCCTCGACGGCCACCTCGACGCAGCCATCCCCATCGGCGCCGCCGCGGGCGACGTCGCCGCCCCCGTTGCCGTCGATCAGGTCACCGCCGCCGCCGCCGTAGAAGGTCTCGGTACCGGCGGTGCCGACGAGGTAATCGGGGAAGGCCGTCCCGATCACCGTCTCGAAGTCACCGAAGTCTTCGGCCGGCGGCAGCGGTTCGTCGACGCCGCCGCCGGAGGGGGCGAGGCCGTTGTTTGCGAAGTCCTCACCGAGGTCGACGTAGACGCCGCGCCCCTCGGCGCCCGCCGGGAAGCCGGCGTCGGTGAAGAAGGAGCCGGGGTTCGGAAAGCCCGGCGTCACCCCGGTGGCGAAGCTGAGGGTGTCGACGCCGCCGCCGGAGTCGCCGAGGTAGTCGATCGTCGCGTCGCCGCGAGCGAGGTCGTCGCCTTCTTCGCCGTCGAGCGAGTCGGCCCCGAAGCCCCCGAACAGGCGGTCATCGTCCGGGCCGCCGCGCAAGCGATCGTCGCCGACCCCGCCGTAGAGGCGATCGGCGCCGTCACCGCCGAGGAGATTGTCGTTGCCCCGCTGGCCGTAGAGGACGTCGTCCCCGCCTTCGCCGCGGACGGTGGTGACGCTGCGCGGCAGGCGGATCACGTCGGCGCAGGGGGTGCCGACGATCGTCGTCCCCACGGTTTCCGGGCCTTCGGCGCAGGTCGGAGCCGCGCTCCCCATGCCCGGGAGTACCAGCAAGGTTGCGAGCGCCAGCGCTGCCGCAGTGAGCAGCAGGCGGTTCATACCCATCTCGCTACCCGTCATGATCAGTAGCTACTCGATCTGCTGCTTTATCGGTCCCATTTGAATACTCCTAGTGAACAACGGGCGTTGACTCCAGTTGCGGCCGCGGCCCTTGCGCTGAGCCTCTGCCTGCTGCTCGCAAGTGGAGTCCAAGCCCGCCCGCCAGGGGATCTCGACCGTTCGTTTGGCGGCAGGGGCTTCCTCCTCAACGCCCGCCTCGGCCAGGTCGAGATGGCACAGGACGCGAGAGGTCGGCTGCTGATCGCCGGCGGCAGGGAGGGCGAGTTGCTGGCGGCCCGCTATTTGCCCGACGGCAGCCCCGACCGCCGCTTCGGCATGAACGGCCTGACGCGCATCGCCCTGCCGGGCTTCGGCTCCGAGCCCGCCGTCAGCGCCAGCGTCAGGGCCGTCGCGGTCCAAGCGGACGGCAAGCTCCTGATCGGAGGCTCCTTTCGGCCGGTGTCGAATAGCGGCCTCGGTCCCAGTGCCGTGCTGGTGCGACTCAAGCCGAACGGGGCGCTCGACACCGAGTTCGGCTCTCAGGCCCAGGATAACCAGCGGGGTCTGGTGATTCTGTCGGCTCGCGAGAGCATCTCGGCGATCGCATTTCAGGGCGAGAAGATCCTCGTCGGCGGGACCTCCGGGCGCGGGTTCGTCGGTCGCTTCAACCCCGACGGAAGCCTCGATCGGAGCTTCGGCGGCGGTCGGCTCGGGGGATGGTTCAACTTGCCACCGCGGCCCCAGGGGACCAGGGTCAAGGTTGACGCCGGTGTCGAGGAGCTGATGGTCGGCCCGCGCCGCATGATCTACGCAGCGGGTTACGCGAACGGCAGCTTCATGCTCGCCCGCCTGCGCAGCGATGGACACCTCGATCGCCGCTTCGGCGCGGGCGGGATCGTCAAAACCAATGCCGCGAAGCGCCGTGCCTGTGCTTGCTCGGTCGGCGAAGGCCTCGCGCGCGACGGGCGCGGTCGGCTTCTGGTGTCGGGCTCGGTGCTGGCTCGCCCGCGAGGTCGCCATCGTTCGATCGCGGTAGCTCGCTTCCGACAGGACGGCGCCCTGGATCGGAGCTTTGCCGCGAACGGGATCGCGCGGACGCGGGTCGGATCGGAAACGTGGGGCGGGCCGCTGGCGATCCAGCCGGACGGCCGCATCGTCGTCGCTGGATCGGTAGGGGTTGGAAACGGCACCTTCCGTCTCGCCCTCGTCGGCTACAGGCCGACCGGGAGGCTCGACCCCAGCTTCTTCGGCGACGGGATCTTCAAGGGGAGCTTCGGAGCCGCGTCCAGCGAAGCCACCGACTTGCTGGTCGAGCGCCAGGGTCGAATAGTGGTCGCCGGCGCCGCCGGCTTCGGACCTCGCAGCAAAGGCGGCCAGTCGGCGTTGCTGGCGCGACTTACCCCATAAGGGGCTAGTCAGCCCACCAGTCGCGCTGGCCTTCGACGTCGTCGCGGGGAGATCCGCCGAGGTTGGGCGCGCCGATGACGAAGATCTCGAGTCCCTCCGGCCCGGCCTCGTAACCACGCCAGGTGCCGGGGGAAACGCGCACCGCGTCCCATTCCTTCAGCTCGAGGATCTCGTCGTCGAGTTTCATCCGCCCGCTCCCGCGCAGGACCAGGTAGATCTCCTCCTGCTGCTGGTGGGTGTGGCCGTAGGGAAAGCGGTAGTTCGGCGGGATCCGCTGATAGCCGAGGCCGGATTTCTCCAGCTCAAGCGGCTTGGTCGCGAGCCGGAACTCGAGGTCCGGCGAGCCGTCGAAATTTGACCCCACGTCCTCTAGATCTTTAAGGTTTTTGCGCGTGAATGGCATCGCGCAACCTTAGTGGCCCCTTGTCAAATCAACCCTTCCTCGCGCAGCCACTTCTCGGTCAGCGCCATCCCCCCGGCGAGGCCGATCCGCGGCTCGAAGCCGAGCTCGCGGCGGGCCTTCTCGATCGAGTAGGTGCCGCGGCGGGTGAGGTAGTGGATGGTGGCGGGGTTGACCTCGGTCGTCTCGCTGCGGAACCGGTAGGTGAGCTCGTTGGCCTTGGCGAGGGCCAGGGCGACGGGGGTAGGTAGGCAGATCGGCCCTCGGCGGCCGAGCATCCGGAAGTAATGGCCGAAGAACTCCTTGGTGGTGACGCCGACGCCGTCGGAGAGCACGTAGACCTGGCCGGCGGCCTGCGGCTGGTCGATCGCCAGGACCACGCCGTCGACGAGGTTCTCGACGAAGACCGGGCTGAAGACGCTGCGGCCCATCGCCGGCAAGGCGAAGCGGTTGGCGCGGATCTCGGCCAGCGGCAGCACCGTCCACGGTCGCGAGCCGGGGCCGTATACGTCGCCGGGGCGGATAACCGTGACCGGAACCTCGCCCGCGGCGTGGGCCTGCAGTGCCACCTGCTCGGAGGCGACCTTGGTGTCGACGTAGGGGTTGCCGTTGGTCCGCACCGGGTGCTCCTCGCCGACCCCGTCGGGGAAGTCGACGTCGGAGAAGGCGCGCACCGAGGAGAAGTGGACGAAGCGACCGGCCTCGGCCCGGGCGGCGCCCTCCAGCGCCAGCCTGGTGCCGAGCACGTTCAGCCGCCAGGACGCTTCAAGGCCGAAGGCGTTGGAGACGAGGGCGGCGGTGTGGACGACCACGTCGCAGCCAGCCATCGCCTCCTGCCACTCCCCGGGGACGCGGATGTCGCCAGCGAGGACGCCGGCCGCCTCGTCAGCGACCAGGTCGACGCCGCGCACCTCGTCCCCGCGCCCGCGTAGCCGCGCCGCCAGGGCTCGCCCGATGAACCCGGAGGCGCCGGTGATGAAGACGCGGCTGGGCATCGGGCAAGCCTATGACTGCCGCTACTCGTCCCAGCGAATCGCGAGCTGGTAGATCAGCACCACGTCGAGCAGGATGATCAGGAACGCCCAGAGCGGCGCCAGCGGGAACCAGACGATCTGGGAGATCGCGTTGACCGCGACGAAGAAGATCGCCAGACCCCGCGCCGTCGGGCTGCCGGTGAAGAGCATCAGGCCGGTGAGGGCGACGAGCGAGCCGAGGACCAGGTGGACCCAACCCCAGAGGGTGACGTCGGCGACGAGGACACCGTGGCCGCCGACCACCACCACGTCGTCGTTGAGAATCGCGGCGAGGCCCCAGAGGGCATCAAGCGAGCCGATGATCAGCAGCAGCGCTCCGGTGAAAACGGTCCAGCCCGTCGGTTGCCGCTCTTGAACTCGTGATGCCTCCATGGGTCTCCTTGCCCGAGTTGGGTGAGCGCTCACCCTAACTCCAGCTCGGCCGAGCAGACAAGTATGTTCAACCAACGGGCAAGCATCGGGGGTGGGGAGCCATGCGAGCACGTTGTCGCGCCTAAATCTCACTCATGTACGCCGTGTGCCCTCACGTGTACCCTTGGTCCATGGCAGAGCGGAACCGTCGCATCAACGTCACCCTCGAGCCGGACTACGCGCGGAAGTTGACGAGTCTGGCTGAGCGCACGCACGTTCAAGAGGGCACGTTGGCGCGTTCGCTTCTCTCCAGCGCTCTCGACGAAGCCGACCCCGATGCCTCTCGAATCACTGAAATCCTCGACGGGATTCCCGGCGCTTGGGAGCGCGCGCAGGAGTCGATCGAGCAGGCTCGGCGCGGCGAAACGGTGCCGCTTTCCGAGCTCTGATCGATGCCCACGATCGAGGTCACGCGCTTGGCGCGTGATGAGCTTCGTGAGCTGATCAAGACGCGCCGGCTCCCATCTGAGGCGCGGTCGCGTGTTTCGCGGTCGTTGCTCACGCTTGAAGACTTCCCGAGGGCCGGCAAACAGCTCTCAGGTGTCTGGCGGGATTGTCGTGCTCTCATCGGTCCCTGGGGCTGGCTGATCGTCGTCTACATATACGTCGAGGCCGGGGACCGGGTCGTTGTCGTCGCCTTCCACGATGCTCGGACTTCCGATGCCGCGATCGCCCGCTCCTGAGCTCGGCCGGTGAGGCGCCGAGGATGAACGACTCCGGCAGCGTCACCTACGTTGGCCACGCCACGGTCCTGATCGAGCTCGATGGGGTTCGGCTGCTGACCGATCCCGTGCTGCGACGGCACGTCGGGCCGCTGGTCCGCCATGGTCCCGCGCCGTCGCCGCGGGCGATCGAGAATGTCGATGCTGTGCTGATCTCCCACCTGCATCGCGACCATGTCGATCTCGGCTCGCTGCGCCGGTTGGGACGCGAGGTGCGACTGCTGGTGCCGTCGGGCTCGCGGAGTTTCTTCGAGCGCCACGGCTTCGCCGACGTCACCGAGCTCTCAGCCGGGGAGTCGGTCGCTGTCGGCCCCCTTACGGTGACCGCTGTCGAGGCGCATCACGACGGCGGCGGTCGCCGGCACGCCCCCGTGGCGCCGCCGGTCGGCTTCCTGATCCGCGGCCGGCGCAGCGTCTACTTCGCCGGCGACACCGACCTCTTCGCGGGGATGGCCGACCTCGCTCCCGACCTCGACCTGGCGCTGCTGCCGATCTGGGGCTGGGGCCCGACCCTGGGACCTGACCACCTCGACCCCGCGAGCGCTGCCGAGGCCGCCGCGCTGCTGTCACCTCGCCTGGTCGTGCCGATCCATTGGGGCACGCTCTACCCGTTTGGCCTCGCCCGCCTCCGTCCCCACCAGCTACGGCTTCCAGGCGAGGAATTCGCCGCCCGGGTGCGCGAGCGGGCGCCTCAGGTCGTGACCCGCGTGCTCTCGCCGGGGGCGTCGACCTCTTTCTCCGAGTAGGCGTCCTGGCCGAGCTCGGCCAGCCAACCGCAGAAGATCCGGTGCACCCGCTCAGCCCCGACGACCTCCTCCGCCGGCCACTCCAGCTCGGCCGGGTGGAGCACGAAGGGGAAGCTCTGGGTGCCGCCCATGCCGCCGTGGGAGCCGACCAGCTCCTCGAAGGCGGCGACCTCGCCGAATTCGGGCCAGTAGGTGCTGTTGATCATCAGGTCGGCGCAGTGGGCGAAGCCGTCGGTGCGGCGTAGGTGGTCGGCGGCGTTCTCGCCGAAGGGGGCGAGCGGGTCCTCTCCCTCGACGCGGTCCTCGTCGAGGAAGTGGGTGCCATCGGCGCCGATGGCCATTGCCCCATCGCCTTCGGAGCGGACGAGGATGAAGCCGATGCCGGGGTGGTCGCGCAGGGCCGGGATCAGGCGCGGGTAGAGCGCTTCGATCCGCTCCCGGCTGACCCGTCCCGGCTCCCGCGGGAAGCTGATCAGCCCAAGGCAGCCCGAGGCCATCACCGAGAGCTCCGGCAGCTCGTCGCCGTCGTGGGTCTCCTCGATTTCGCGCCGGGTGTCTGGGTCGAGCGACACGGCGCCGTCGGCGCGGCGATCGCGGGTCGCGGCGCGGACGGTGCGGGCGGCGACGGTGTCGTCGCGCGCCACCTCGGTCAGCCCGGCGCTGAGGTAGGAGAGGGCGTCGTCGTCGCCGCCGGCTTCCGCGGCGACGACACTGTTGGAGTCGCAGGCCTCTCGCACCAGCTCTTCGAGCGTCTGGTCGTAGCGGTCGCGGAAGGTTTCCCCCTGCGACTGGCCGTGGTCGGAGAGGACGACGAGCCGGTAGGGCCGTGGCGCGCCCTCGCAGGCGCGGGAGATCCTGGCGATCTGGCGGTCGAGGTCGCGCAGCACCGCGAGCGCGTCGTGGCGCTCGATCCCGGAGTGGTGGGCGACCTCGTCGTAGGCGAGGAAGGTCGTGTAGACGGTCGGGCGGCCGCAGAGGATGTCGCCGATCACGGTCGCGACTTGGAGGTCGCGCTGGATCACCGTCCCCCAGGCGCGGGCGAAGACGTAGGTGCGGCTGCGGTGGATCCGCGGGCGGACGTCGTCGCGGACCTGGCTCCGCGCCGCCCCCCGCTCGCGGACGATGTCGGCGATCGAGAGGACGAGCGTCCGCGCCGTCGCGTAGGGCCGGGCGAAGTAGGCGGCGTAGTCCTTGCCGATCGGGCGCCGGCGGCGCAGCGCCGTGCTCATCGTCAGCATCGTGTGCGGGGCGTCGCCGGAGAGGATGTTGGCGCGGCTGGCGCCGTCGGCGTGGAGCAGCCCGCGGCCGTCGGAGTGCCGTCGCTCGATCTCTTCGGCGTCGCGCGGGTGGTTGGTGACGATCGCCGCGCCCCGATCCTTCTCCCACCAACGGAAGGCCGGCATGTCCTCGTTGGAGCCGTGGAGCAGGCCCGCCTGGCAGGCGCCGGTCTGCGAGGACCAGTCGGTTTCCCACTGCCGCAGGCGGTGCGAGCCGGCGCGCACCCAGGAGGCCAGGTGCGGGGCGCTGCCGTCCTGCAGCGCCCGCATCAGCACGTCGTGGGCGAGCCCGTCGATCTCGAGGAAGAGCACCCCCGGCACCTCGGTCTCGGTCACCTGCCCGCGCAGGCGCGCCTGGCGACCGACGACGTTGCGCTGCCAGGCATCGTCCTCGTCGATCGCCAGCAGGGAGTAGATGGCGGCGGTGGCCGCGGCGAGGACGATCGTGATCACGATCCCGTCGAAGACGCGCGAGACTTCGGCCCCCGGGATCAGGTCGACGGCGAAGGTGACCAGGACCCCGTTGAGCACGAGCGCGGCGAGGCCCAGCGTCACCACCGTCAGCGGCAGGGCCAGCCGGGCGAGAATCGGCCAGACGAAGGCGTTGAGGAGGCCGATCAAGGCCGCCGCCCCGAGCGCGGCGCGGGGACCGTCGAGGACGAAGCCCGCCAGCACATCGGAGAGCCCGAAGAGGATGACGGCGTCGAGGAGGAGGACGAGGGCACCCCGCCGGACCACGGTGAAGCTCATCGTTGCCGCGTCTCGATCTCGCCGTCGGCGGCCGCCCTGGTCATCCGTTGGTAGTCCTTCGCGTTCTGGTCCGCATAGGCCTCCGCGAAGCGAGCGATCGCCTTGTCGAAGGCTTCGCCGCTGCCCAGGTAGGCGGCGATCCCGACCCGGTCGCCGGAGCGGGCGTGGGCCCGCGCCAAGGCCTGGCCGCAGAGGGCGCCGTAGGCGACGAGGTCCCGCGCCGACATCCGCTCGACTTCGGCCGACCCCTTGTCGTCCCAGAGCTGGCGCACGTAGAAGCAGCGCTCCTCGCCGTCGACTCCCTTCGCAGTGACCCAGCCGAGGAAGTCGTCGCTTGCCGCCTGCATCAGCCGCTGCCCCTCGACGACGCGGCGGCCGTGGTCGGGGTAGGGGCCGGCGCCGACGTAGGGCTCCAGCACCGAGGCCTGCGCTTCCTTGGCCTGCAGGAAAAGGGGGTCGCCGGCGTCCTTGCCGAGCAGCAGCACGATCCAGGCGCGGGTGCCGACGCTGCCGACGCCGACGACCTTGCGGGCGGCGTGGACGTAGCGGTAGGAGCCGACCAGGTGGGCGCGGTCGGGACTCAGCGTCTGGCGATAGGCCTCCAGCACCGCCAGCAACTGCTGCTCGGCGTCGGCGGCGTCGGTCAGCTCCTCCAGCGGCGTGATCAGGGGAGGGTCGCTGACGATGCGAAGCTCGCCGTCCCGCACCTCAGTCAGCTTTCCGAGGGCGCGGACGCTGTCCTTGGCGCGTGCCTTGGCGAGGTTGCGCTCGAGCCGGCGAAAGCGGCGGTCGTCGACCTGAGTGCGCAGGGTTTCGACCGCGGGCTCGACGTCGAGGCGGGAGTACCAGACGTCGAGGTTGCCCATCGCACCGAGGTCGCGCATCGAGCGCCGGTAGGCGCCGGCCGCCCCGGCGAGCGCCCGCTGTCGCTCGCCCTTGTCGAGGCCGCGTTCGCGGCCGGCGACGGCGATGCTGGCGGCGAGCCGCTTCACGTCCCACTCGAACGGACCGGGGCAGGTCTCGTCGAAGTCGTTGCAGTCGAAGACGAGGCGGCGGTCGGGGGCGGCGAAGACGCCGAAGTTCGAAAGGTGGGCGTCGCCGCAGAGCTGCACTTGGAAATTGGTGGTCGGCGTCCGCGCCATGTCGGCCGCCATCACCGCCGCCGCTCCCCGGAAGAAAGCGAAGGGGGAGGCGAGCATGCGCCCGTAGCGGATCGAGACCAGCTCGGGGATGCGACTCTCGTCCTGGCGCCCGAGGATCTCCAGCGGGTCACGCGAGCCGACGTCCAGCTCGGCGTGCCCGGAGCGGGGGCGGTCGCGGCGCGCCGCCTTGCCGTTCACGGCTGGCTGGGCGGGGTCATCGAGGGGGCTCGCGGTCGTCACGCTGGGCAGTGTCCCCCTGCGAGGCCGTCGAAGCAACCGTCGAGGGTGAGAGCTTGGCCCCCATCTTCATCGCCCGCACCACTCCGGTCGCCCCCGCTTGGAGGATGACGCCGGCGGCGAAGAGGAGGACGCCGGGGATGAGCAGGACGGGGGAGCCGATCATCAGCAGGCCGATTCGGCCGAGCAGGTAGGGCGGGGCGCTGACGATGGCGCCGAGGATGCCGCCGACCGCGGTGGCGGCGAGCCGGTCGCGCGGCGAGCGGGCGCTGCGCAGGCCGATCAGGCGGGCGGGGACGGCGACGTAGGCGATCATCATCACGCCGACTACGACGCCGAGGCTGAGCGTGAACCAGAAGCGGTCGTCGCGCGGCAGCGCCGTCGTGCAGATCGCCAGCGCCACGCCGACTGCCGCTCCGGCGCCGAGGATAGTCCGCAGGTGCGGCCGCGCTTCGTCGATCGCGGGCCGGACTTCCGGCGTGCCCGACTGCGCGATCGCAAAGGCGAAAACGGCGTTGAGGTAGAAGCAGACGGCGGTGATCGCGGTGACCACGGCGCCGACCGCGATCAGCGCCACCCCGTTGAGTTCGACCACCGAGGGGTCGCGCAGTACATGGAGCCGCAGGTCGTACATCGCCAGCCAGATCCAGATCGCCGGCAGCAACTGGACCACGGTCAGCCGCCAGTTGACGACCAGCAGCTTGAGGCCGGCGAAGAGCATCGCCACGCCGCCGAAGACGAAGGCGAAGGGCGCCAGTCGCGGCCGCTTGGCGACGAAGCTTTCGAGCGCGCGCAGCAGCGCCTCCTCGTCGCCCTCACGGATCGCCCGGAGGTAGAGGCGCAGGTTGGCGGTGCGGTCGCGAAGGCTGCGGTCCAAGCCGCGGAGACTAAAGAGAGTGGAACAAAATCCCCGGAAACGAGCGATTCCGGGGTTGTTCGGGATGGCCTCGTCCCTTGTCTAAAGCTGCGAAACCGAGGCCACGCACGGCGGAACGGCCGCCCGGGCCTGTAGAAACGTGTGAACAGCAGGCCCGACCGGGCCGTGCGTGAACTACTTCAAGGAGACGAGATGGCGATTACGACCAAGGACGAGTTGGCAAAGCAGGTAGCCGCGCGGACCGGCCTGGAGACCGGTCAGGCGAAGGCCGCAGTGGACGCGACGATCGAAGAGATCACCGCGCAGCTCGCCGCCGGTAACGAGGTCAAATTCACCGGCTTCGGCAAATTCTCCACCGCTGCCCGCCCGGCCCGCGAAGGCCGCAACCCGCAGACCGGCGAGTCGATCCAGATCGCTGCGAAGACGGCTGCCAAGTTCAGCCCCGGAGCGGAGCTGAAGAAGGCCGTCAACGGCTAGAAGGTAGGCCGGAGCTGCGGGCCACCTCGCAGCTCCGGCCCCTCGCCGCCCTCTCTAAGAGGGATCGGCCGCGAGCAGGGCATCGATCTGGCCGAGGGCTTCGGTCATGCCCTGGTCCATCCCCATCTCGATCACCTGTTCCATGCCCTCGCGGCTGCCGAACTTGGACTCGATCGACATCGTCGTGGTGCCATCGGTCTCGGCGATCGTCACCGTCGCAACCGTCGTCGGCAGATCCTCCCTGGGCTTGCCCTCGTCGTCGGCGAAGCCGTCTTCGAAGCGCAGCCGCCGGGGCGGCTCCACCTCTTCAATCTGCCACCAACCGTGGTACTTCTTGCCCTCCGGGTCGGTCATGAAGTAGGCGGCGCGGCTGCCGGGGGAGAGGTCGTGGTCGACGAAGGTCGCCGGGGCCGCCGGCGGTCCCCACCAGCGCTCCAGCTGTCGCGGGTCTGACCACAACTCCCAGACGCGATCGGCGTCGGCGTCGAACTCGGCGGTCATCGTCATCGTCAGGGCGTCGAGGTCCTTGTTCACGTCGGTGACGGGCATTAGCTGTCTCCTTTGTCGTCGTCGAGGATGCGGTCGATGCGCTCGATCCGGCCGCGCCACTCGAGCTCGAGCCGGTCGAGCGCCGTGTGGGCGCGCTGCAGGGCGTCGCTCTCGGCGCGGACGATCGACTCCCGTCCGACCCGGTGCTTGCTCACCAGTTCGGCCCGCTCCAGCACGGCGACGTGCTTCTGCACCGCCGCCAGGCTGATCGGGTACTCGCGGGCCAGGGCCGAGACCGAGAGCCGGCCCTCACGGGCGCGGCGGAAGATGTCGCGGCGAGTAGGGTCAGCCAGCGCCCCGAACAGCAGGTCGGTGACCTTCTCGTCGTCGTCGCGGGCCTCTTTCTTATCTACAACCATCTGGTTTCAGGTTAGCACGAAAATCAGTTCGAACAGGAGGAACATGCCCATGGTCACTGCAGACATGTCGATCACCCTCGACGGCTACGCGAGTGGCCGCAACCAGAGCCGGGAGAAGCCGTTCGGCGACATCGACCCGGAGCAGCTGCACGCGTGGATGTTCGACCACCTCGACGAAAACGCCGAGGAGCGAGCGGCGATCACCAAGGCCGGCGCCTACGTGATGGGGCGCAAGATGTTCTGCTCCGAAGAGGGCGAGTGGGACCTCGACTGGCAGGGCTACTGGGGACCCAATCCGCCCTACCACGCACCGACGTTCATTCTCTGCCACCGCCCCCGCGCCAGCATCGAGATGGAGGGCGGAACCGTCTTTCACTTCGTTACCGAGGGGATCGAGGTGGCGCTCGAGCGGGCCCGGGAGGAGGCGGGGGATAAAGACGTCTCGATCGCTGGCGGCCCCGGCGTCCTCAACCAGTACCTCGCCGCCGGACAGGTCGACGAGCTACGGCTCCACGTGTCGCCGTTCGTCGCCGGGGGCGGCGAGCGCATATTCGAGGGCACCGCGGGCCTCGAGCTGACACCGGTCAGCAGTCGCACCACGCCCCACGTCACCCACCTCGTCTACCGCCGCTGATCGGGCGCGCCCTTCACGGCTCGACCATGACCTTCAGCGCCTCGCGATCGTCCATCGCGCGATACCCGTCGGGGACGCCGTCGAGGTCGACGGTGCGGTCGAAGACCCGCCCCGGCTCGATCGTGCCGTCGAGGATGTCGGGCAGCAGCTCCTCGATGTAGGCGCGGACCGGGGCCGGGCCGCCGGCGATCGTGATGTTGCCGGAGAAGGAGGCCTGGCCGCCCGGCATCGGCTCTCCCTGGGGGACGCCGACCCGCCCGACCGCACCGCCGGGGCGGGCGATTTCGATCGCCGTCCGGGTCGACTCGTCGAGGCCGACGCACTCCAGCACCGAGTGGGCGCCGAAGCCGTCGGTCAGCTCGCGGACCCGCGCGACCGCCTCAGAGCCGCGCTCGGCGACGACGTCGGTGGCGCCGAACTCGCGGGCGAGGTCGGTGCGGTCTTGGTGGCGGCCGAGGATGACGATCTGCTCGGCACCCAGGCGCTTGGCGGCGATCACGCCGCAAAGGCCGACCGCGCCGTCGCCGACCACCGCGACCTTCTTCCCGGGTCCGACCCCGGCGACCACCGCCGCGTGGTGGCCGGTGCCGAGCACGTCGGAGAGCGTCAGCAGCGAGGGCATCAGCGCCTCGTCGGCCGCGGTCGGCAGCGCGTAGAGCGTCCCGTCGGCGAACGGGATGCGCAGCGCTTCGGCCTGGGCGCCGCCGACCTCGCTGCTGCCGAAGAAGCCGCCGTGGACGCACTCGGTCTGCAGGCCGTCCTCGCAGAAGAGGCAGGTGCCGTCGGAGAAGGCGAACGGCATCACGACGACGTCGCCGGGCTTCACGGTCCGCACCTCGGAGCCGATCTCCTCGACCACGCCGATCGCCTCGTGGCCCATCGGCCGGCCTCCGTCGCTGGGCTCCATGTTCTTGTAGGGCCAGAGGTCGCTGCCGCAGATGCAGGCACGGGTGACGCGGATCAGGGCGTCGGTCGGGTCGACCAGCTGGGGGTCGGGAACGTTCTCGACGCGGACGTCGCCGGCGCTGTGCATGACGGTTGCTCTCATGGCTGACCTCCTACCCTCGACCGGTCGAGCGCAAAGCGAAGGCGTTCAGAGCGTGGCCCGGACCTGAGCGGCAATCTCCCGGTCCTCGCGAGCGACGACCACGAGCGCGGCGGCGGCAGCGCCCCGGGAGGAAACGACGCTGTCCCCTCGGCCCGCGGCATTCGCCTCGGGATCCAGGCCGACGCCCAGGAATGCCGTCGCGGTGGCCGCCGCGGCTCGCACCCGGGCGCTGTTCTCGCCGACCCCGCCGGTGAAAACCAGGGCGTCAAGCCCGCCCATCGCCGCCGCCATCGCGGCGATGCCGGCGGCGAGGCGGTGGACGTAGGTGTCGAAAGCGAGGCGGCAGCGCTCGTCGCCCTCGTCCATCCCGGCGAGGACCTCGCGCATGTCGCCGGAGCCGCCAGAGAGGGCGGCCAGGCCGGATTCGCGATCCAGCGCCCGCTCCATCTGCTCGCCGTCGAGGTTGCCGTGGCGCTGGACCCAGAGCAGCAGCCCCGGGTCGACCGAGCCCGAGCGGGTCGCCATCACCAGCCCCTCCAGGGGGGTGAAGCCCATCGTCGTCTCGACCGAGCGTCCGCCCGCGACCGCGCAGAGCGAGGCGCCGGCGCCGAGGTGGGCGGTGACGATCCGCAGGTCCTCAAGCGGCCGCTCCAGCAGCTCCGCCGCGCGCCGGCTCGCGTAGGCATGGGAGAGGCCGTGGAAGCCGTAGCGGCGCAGCGGCCAGCGCTCCCTCCAGGCCGCCGGGACCGCGTAGGTCGAGGCCGCCGCCGGCATCCCGGCGTGGAAGGAGGTGTCGAAGCAGGCCACGGTCGGCAGGCCGGGGCGGAGCGCGTCGAGCGCCCGCATCGCCGCCACCGTGGGCGGGTTGTGCAGCGGCGCCAGGTCGGCGAGCCGGTCGAGCTTCTCCTCGACGGCCAGGTCGATCGCGGTCGGGCCGGTGAAGTCGGGGCCGCCGTGGACGACGCGGTGGCCGGCGGCTTCGACCGGGTCCCCCTCGGCGAGGATCGCCGCCAGCTCCTCGCGCAGCGCCGCCTCGCCGGCGATCGCGCCGCTCTCGCGCGCGCAGACGACGCGGTCCTCGGCGTCGAGCACCGCCAGCTTCAAGCTCGAGGAGCCGGCGTTGACGGTGAGGATGCGGCCCGGCGGCGGCGCCACCGTCAGACCTGGTCCCAGGTCCAGTCGCGAACCTCGGGCATGTCCTCTAGGTGCTCGCGGACGTAGTCGTGGTGGCGGGCGAGCATCGCCTTGCAGTGCTCCTCCAGCTCGGCGCCGCCGGCCGGTGCCCGCCGCGCCCGCCGCAGAGCCTCCAGGGCGAGGTCGTAGCGGCTCATCCGGTTCATCACGACCATGTCGAACGGCGTCGTCGTCGTCCCCTGCTCGTTGAAGCCGCGGACGTGGAAGCGGCCGGGGTGGGGGCGGCCATGGAGCAGCTGGTGGAGGGCGCGGGCGTAGCCGTGGAAGGCGACCACCACCTCGTCGTCTGAGCCGAAGAGCTCGATGAAGCGCTCCTCCGGCAGGCCGTGGGGGTGGGCTTCGCGCGGGAACAGGACCATCAGGTCGATCACGTTGACGACCCGCACCCGCAGCTCCGGCGTGTGGCGGCGCAGCAGCCAGGCGGCGGCCAGCGTCTCCTGGGTGGGGACGTCGCCGACGCAGGCGAGGACGACGTCGGGCTCCTCGTCGCCGTCGTTGCTCGCCCACTCCCAGCGCGAGGCCCCGGCGGCGGCGTGGCGCCGCGCCTCCTCCAGCCCCAGGTACTGCAACTGCGGCTGCTTGTCCTCGACGATCAGGTTGACGTAGTCGCGGCTGCGCAAGCAGTGGTCGGCGACCGAGAGCAAGGTGTTGGCGTCGGGCGGGAAGTAGATGCGGACGACCTCGCCGCGGAGGCTGATCATCGTGTCGATCAGCCCCGGGCCCTGGTGGCTGAAGCCGTTGTGGTCGTTGCGCCAGCAGGTCGAGGTGAGGAGGACGTTGAGCGAGGAGACCGGCGCCCGCCACTGCAGCCGCCGCCCCTCCTCGAGCCACTTCGTGTGCTGGATCGCCATCGAGGCCGAGACCATCGCGAAGGCCTCGTAGGTGGCGAAGAGACCGTGGCGGCCGCTCAGCACGTAGCCCTCGAGCCAGCCCTGGCAGTTGTGCTCGGACAAGACCTCCATCACCCGGCCCTCGGGGGAGACGTTCTCGTCCTCGGGGCGGGCGTCCATCAGGCAGCGGTCGGTGACCTCGAAGACGGGGCCGAGCCGGTTCGAGTTGGTCTCGTCGGGGCAGAAGAGGCGGAAGTTGTCGGGATTGGCGGCGTAGATGTCGCGCAGCATCAGGCCGAGGCGTTTGGTCGATTCGGCGCGTTCGCTGCCCGGCCGCTGCACCTCGAGCGCGTAGTCGGCGTAGTCGGGGACCTGCAGCGGGATGAGGCGGCGGCCGCCGTTGGCGTGCGGGGTCGCGCCCATGCGCCGATCTCCCTGTGGGGACAGCGCCGCCAGCTCCGGGATCAGGCGCCCCTGCTGGTCGAAGCGCTCGTGCGGCCTGTAGCTGCGCATCCACTCCTCCAGCTGGGCCAGGTGCTCGGGGTTCTCGCGCATTCCTTTCAGCGGCACCTGGTGGGCGCGGAAGGTGCCCTCGATCGCGACGCCGTCGACCTGCTTGGGCCCGGTCCAGCCCTTCGGCGTGCGCAGCACGATCGCCGGCCAGCGCGGCCGCCGCGCCATCGCCGCCGGCCGCCGCGCCTGGGCCTGGATCGCGGCGATCCGCGCGCGGGAGGCAGCCAGCGCCGCGGCGAAATCGCGGTGGACCTGGCGCGGATCGTCGCCGCTGACGAAGTGGCATTCGTACCCGTGCCCGGCGAGCTGGTCGGCGATCTCACCCTGCCGCGCCCGCCCCAGCACGGTCGGCCCGGAGATTTTTGCCTCGTTGAGGTGGAGGATCGGCAGCACCGCGCCGTCGCGTGCCGGGTTGAGGAAGCGGACGCCCTTCCACGATCCCTCCAGCGGTGCCGTCTCCGCCTCGCCGTCGCCGATCACGCAGGCGACCAGCAGGTCGGGGTTGTCGAAGGCGGCGCCGAAGGCGTGGACGAGCGCGTAGCCGAGCTCGCCGCCCTCGTGGATCGAGCCCGGCGTCGGCACGCTGACGTGGCTGGGGATCCCCCCGGGGGTCGAGAACTGGCGGACCAGGCGCTGCAGCCCCTGCTCGTCGGCGGAGACCCGCGGGTAGACCTCCGAGTAGGTGCCCTCGAGGTAGACGTTGGCGACCACCGCCGGACCGCCGTGGCCGGGGCCGGCGACGTAGAGGACTTCGTCGCCGGTCTGTCGGATCAGCCGGTTGAGCTGGGCGTAGACGAGGTTGAGGCCAGGGGAGGTGCCCCAGTGGCCGAGCAGCCGCGGCTTGATGTGCTCCGGCGCCAACGGCTCGCGCAGCAGCGGGTTGGACTGCAGGTAGATCTGGGCGACGGTGAGGTAGTTGGCCGCCTCCCAGTAGGCGATCAGATCGTCCAGCTCGGCTTCGCTCAGCTCGGGCACCGACTACGAGGTTAGTCGGCGGCTTGCTCGCCGACCAGTCGGCTAGGCGGCTGCGCGCCGCGCCACTCGAATCGCTTCCTCGTCGCCGACGAAGGGCCGCAGCACCAGCTCCACCAGGTCGGGCAGGAGGGAGACCAGGTCTTCGGCTTCGCCCGCGTTGACCTTGCGCTCGATCAGCCTCGAGATTCCCCCGGCGAGGGCCTCGCAGCGGGTCTCCGTCGGTCTCTCCCCGCCTGGTCCGTCCGCCGATCCCGCGGTCAGCTCGGCGACAAGGTCGCTCATCGCCCGGTGGTGCTGGTCGGCGATCGTGTCCCCGGCGCCGACCGGGGAGATCACGAAGAAGACCGCCAGGTCGGGATGCTCGGCAAGGCTCTCCAGCAGGGCGCGTATCCCGGCCCGGACCCGCTCCGGCCACTTCTCTTGACTCGCCGCCGCCGCCAGGACCGCTTGCGTCAGGTAATCGGAGCTGGCTTCGTAGGCGGCGCTGAAGCAGTCCTCTTTGTTGGCGAAGGTCTCGTAGTAGGTGCGGCGGGAGACCTGGGCGGCGCCGGTGATGTGGGCGATCGTGGTGTTGCCGTAGCCGTGCTCGGCGACCGCCTCGATGATGCCGCTGATCAGCCGCGCGCGCTGGTTCTCCTTGACCAGCTCGCGCGGGAGGCCGTGGCGACCCCTTGGGAGCCTGTGAGGGACAGACTCCTCCCGGGAGGGCTCGTGCTTCTTCACGGTTGGACGATATCCGGGTGCGGTCGCGGCATGCGCAGCTCCCGCTGCGCCGCCTCCTCGCCGAGGTAGGGGAGGACGGCGAGGTACATCAGCTGGGGAATGAAGTCAGCCGGATCGGCCCGGCTGGCATGGCGCAGGCGTTTGGTCGTCATCTCGGCGATCGAGCCGATCACGGCCTCGGCGGTGAAGGCGGGCACCGAGTCGGGGTCGGGCGCCACGGAGCGGCCGGCGTCGACCAGATCGGCGAAGGCACGAAAGCCCCGCTCGCGCCGGGCCTGCGTCATCTCGTTGCCCCAAAGCGTCTCGAGGATTCCGAAGCGGACCTCGTGCGGGTGTTCGCGAATCCAGTCGGCAGCCGCGTAGGCGGCGCAGCGCATCGAGCGCGGCCACTCGCCACCGCGATCGAAGGCGTCGCGGACGTAGGACTCGACGGCACCCAGCAGCCGCTCCATCGCCGCGGCCGCGCACTCCTCCTTGGAGCCGTAGAGGCGATCGAATTCGGCCCGCTCGACGTCCGCGCGGTCGAGGATCTCGTCGACCTCGGCCTGCTCGAACCCCTTCGCGCAGACGACCTCGAGGATCGCCTCGTACAACCTGTCCTCCACTGTCGCGGCGCCGCGCTCAGGCATTCTCGGGGGAGGTCGATGTTCGTGTTCGAAGCGGCAGGCTTCGCTCTACCCTCGCTTGCTCGGTCGCCGGGTCCGCCTCAGGCGGCATAGCCGGCTGCAAGGGCGCGGGCCTCGGCCTCGCCCAGGTAAGGAGCGACCGCTATCTCGATCATCTCGGTCAGCAGCCCCTCGATCTGACCCAGGTCCCCCTGAACCAGGCGCTGGTGGAGGATCCAGGCAATGCCGCCGAGGATCGCCTCCTCCAACGTGTCCGAAAAACCGTTTGCCTCGCGCTTCAGCTTGCGACCCTCGCGCAGCATCGGCACCGCACTCTCGATCGCCCGCTCGTAGTGGGCGAAGGCCTCGCGGCCGGCGGCCTGCACCTCGACCAGGCCGACGCGGGCCCGGCCGGGATCGGCGACGACCAGGTCCAGCAGCGCCCGCAGGGCCGCGCATACCTTCAACGGCCACTCCTCCTCGCTTGCCGCTGCCGCCATCAGCGCCTCCCGTGTTTCTTCGACGATCCGGTCGAAGGCGGCGAGGAAGCAGTCCTCCTTGCCGTCGAAGAGGTCGTAGAAGGCGACGTAGCCGACCCGCGCCGACTTGACGATGTGGTCGATCGAGGTGCCGCTGTAGCCGCGCTTGGCAACCATCTGGACCGTGGCCGCCAGCAGTCGCTCACGCTGCTGGCTGGCGACGATGTCGGCCGGCAGGCCGTGCCGCCCGGTGGGGACGGCGACCAGATCTCTTGGCTCCCGTGCGATCCCTTGAGGATACGCCTCCCCATATAAAGACACAGCGATGACTTGGATAAAAACTAAAGCGCTCTTCTTGTAGGTTCATCGTTTCTGGATATAGGACTATTGTTTCTACGCTCCTTCTGTCTCCTCTTGTCTCGTCGGGACGGTCGGTGGCCACGATGCAAGAACGGGGAAAGCAGCCAGCCAAATGACGATTACTCCTGCGCTCGCGCGGGCCCGCTGCAGGCGTGGTCGGATGATGGAGGCGGTGCTCCTGCTCAGCGGCGAAGTCGGCTACCGCGGCCTGGCGCTGGCCGACGTCGCCGACCGCGCCGGTATCGAGGTGGAGGAGTCCAGCAGCGACTTCCCTGACCTGGCGAGCTGCTTCGCCGCCGCCTACGAGGCCGAGGCGGAGGCGCTCGCCGCCGCCTTGGTGCAGCTGGCGGCGGCCGCAGGCGATTGGCGTCGCGGCTTCCGGGCCGCGATCACAGCTCTGTTCCGGTTCGCGGCCGAGTACCCGGCTACAACCAAGGCGCTCTTCCGCGAGGTCCACGTCGCTGGTGGCGCCGCACTCGCCAGGCGCGATGAGATCGTCGACCGCCTCAGCACTCTGATCGAGCGCTCCTGGCGCGCGTCGTTCCCCGAGCTTCCCGAGCCCAGTCCCGTCGCGGCGAGCTTTGTCGTCGGCGTCATCGAGGGAGTGCTGCGAGGCCGGCTGCTTCGGGGTGGCGACATCGACCGCGACCAGCTCGTCTCGGAACTGATGTTCCTGATCGTCGGCTCCTTCATGGGCAGCGACGCCGCCCGGGAAGAGCTCGACCGCTAAGGGCTACGAAACTGTATGAAAAATATCGTCCCTTATCTAAAAACGCAACTTGACTTTGAAGAGTGAGAGCGTTTATAGTGCCCGCATCGTCCAGGGAGGACGGTCGGGACAGGGCTGAGCGATCGCGCTGCTTCGATGAAATGAAGTCCAGGGAGAAGGAGAAGTCAGTGAACCGATCGGTGATCCACCCCTCGGCGGCCCGCGGCCGCGCCGTCCTCGCAATTGGCGCTCTGGCGGTGCTGGCACTCGTCGTAGTCGCGGGCTCGGCAGTCGCCGACTTCCGCTACGCCGCCCCGGTCGCCTTCAACGCCGGCGGCTCGGCCGAAGGGGACCAGCTCCCCGTCGGTGCCGCCGTCGACAACTCCGCCAGCGCCGTCGCCGGCAGCGTCTACATCGCCAACGGCACCGTCGTCAACCGCTACAGCGCCGCCTCAGCCGCGGCCGGCAGCAACACTCCCGACTCCCAGCTCGCCGGCTTCACCCACGCCTGGGGCGTCGCGGTCGATCCCGCCAACGGCGACGTCTACGTCACCGACAACGCGGTCGCCAACGGGATTCGCAAGTTCGACGCCGAGGGCAATTCCCTGCCCTTCACGCTCGACCCGGCGCTCCCCGAGGTGTTAGGGAGTCCCTCCGGCATCGCCGTTCATCCCAGCAACGGTCACGTCTTCGTCGCCAGTCGCTCGAACAACTATATGTTCGAGTTCACCTCGTCGGGGGTCTACACCGGCAACTCCTACTCTGCCCCTGTACCCCCGCAGGGCCTCGCCGTCGATTCATCGGGTGCGCTTTACGTCGCCGACGGGGAATGGGGCGCGCTTAAGTTCACCGCCACGGGAGAGACCTACGAGACGCTCACCCCTGAGTTCACCAACGCCATCGCCGTCGACCCCGCAGACCAGCACGTCTTCACCACCGGCACCACCGGCGCCAGAGAGTTCGACGCCACGGGCACCCAGGTCGGACCGGCCTTCGGCACCGGCGAGCTGACCGACTCCTACGGCATCGCCGTTCCCAGCGGCGGCGCCCGCCTCTACGCGACCGACAACCCGACCAACGTCGCCTACGAATTCACCCGGCTGGTGATGCCGAACGCCAACACCGAAGCGGCAACCGCGATCGGCGGCTCCACGGCCACGCTCAACGGCACCGTCGACCCAGACGGTGGCCCTGATGCCACCTGCTCGTTCTCTTACGGCACTGACCCCGAACTAGCCGACGCCGAGACCGTCGCCTGCACCCCGGCGGGCCCGTTCGCCAACGCCACCGCGGTCAGCGCGACCCTGAGCGATCTCAGCACGGTCGCGACCTACTACTTCCGGGTCGAGTCGAGCAACTCCAACGGAGCGACCAACGGCGAGATCATGAGTTTCACCACGAGTACGTCAGCGCCGGTGGTCGAGACGGGCATGGTCAGCGACTACGCAGAGACCACCGCCACCCTGACCGGCGCCGTCAACCCTGCCGGCCTGTCGACCACCTACCGATTCGAGTACGGGGCGACCGCGAGTTACGGCTTCAGCACTCCTGTCTCTGTGGCCGGTGTGGGGAACCAAGCGCTACCGGTCGCCGCTGTGATCGCCGGGCTTCAGCCCAGCACCACCTACCACTACCGCCTCGTCGCGACCAACTCGCTCGGCACCACCCACGGTGCCGACCGCACCTTCGCCACGGGCGGCCCGCTGCCGGTCCGCGCCTACGAGCAGGTCTCGCCATTCGACAGCGATGGCGTCCCCCTTGTTCCGGGCAGCGTCGAAGGATTCCGCGCAAGGGACGATGGCAACCGGGCGATCTTCGCCACTTACAAACAGACCTACCCCGGCGCCGGCTCCTCGCCGATGTGGCCGCGGAACATGAGCACCCGGACCGAGAACGGGTGGGTAACCGAGTCGCTTGAGAAACCGGTCCGAACGGCCGACTTCAAGGTGAACCTCTACCGGACCGTTTGGGCAACCAGCGATGACATGAGCCGGATGGCCATCACGAGCACCCGCAGCCTTGGCGGCCAGGGCACCGATGGGGCCGGCAACCTCTACATCTACGACGCTAACACGGGCGACTACACGCTGGTTGTGAGCGGTCCTCAGTTGTTGTTCGAGGAATCAGCGGGGTCCAACGGACAGTTCCAGTGGATTGGCGGCTCGGACGACTTCCGCTCCGTCGCGTTCTCGTCCAAAGCGGCGCTGACGCTTGACGCTCCCACTGCGAATAGCCCAAAGATCTATATCTGGACCGAAGGGAGAGGCCTTCGTTACGTCGGCGAAGGCGTCACTGTGAGGCCAGACGGCCTCTCCTCCGATGGCCGCAGGCTCTACTTCAATATCCCCAGCGCGGACACGGGAACTGTCGGTGCCTTCCTCGACGAAGAAGGCGTTCAGATTCCGATCTCCGTCTCCGAGCGCGCTGGCGACCCCCCGGGCCCAGTTGCAGCCGATGTCGAAGCGGTGTCGCCTGACGGGCGCTACGCGATCCTCATGGCGATCGCCCCCCTAACCGAAGACGCAGCGCCCGAGAGGGGCTTGTACCGCTATGACGCCGTGACCGATGATCTCGAGTTTCTCGCCCCCTCCCCTGTGGTTGAGGGTGGTGCACGCCCCATCATGAGGGCCTGGCCCGAGCGAAGCGAGATGTACTTCCGAGCGGGAATGTCGCTCTATCACTTCGCCGATGGAGAGTCGACCCTCGCCGTCGCCGGCTATCACCCGCAATTTGCCAGTGTGCTTCCGGAGCCAAGCGCAACCCCTGATGGTCGTTACTACGCTTTCGAAAGCACCGAGCGCTTCACCACCTACGACAATCGTGGCGCATCGGAGATCTACCTGTACGACGCGGAGGCAAAAGAAGTCCTCTGTGCGTCGTGCCGGCCCGATGGCCGGCCCCCGACCGGTAAGGCCACGTTTGGGCCCGAAGCGTGGGAGAAAAGTTACGAAAGTCGGGTCTCACGCGCGATCAGTGATGACGGCACGGTGTACTTCGATACGCCTGATCCACTGGTTGCCGCAGACACCAACGGGACCCGTGACGTCTACGCCTATCGCGACGGCCGTCCGACCCTGATCACCCCCGGAAACCAGGCCTTCGATGCCAGGTTCTCCGAAGTCACGCCGAGCGGTCGTGACGTCTTCTTTACCACCGCGCAGAGCCTGGTCGCGCGGGATCTCGACGGGATCGCCGGTCTCTACGACGCCCGAGTGGGCGGTGGAATCGCCGCCCAGAACACGCTTCCGCCGGCTGCGTGTCGCGGCGAAGCCTGTCGGGGCATAACCACGCCTGCGCCCCCGGCTCGCCAGGTCGGGAGCCAGGCCATGGCCCTCTCCGGCAAGCCGGCCTCCCGCGCCAAGCGGCACTGCGGCAAGAACAAGCGCCTCCAGAAACGCAACGGCAAGACGCGCTGCGTCAAGCGCAAGCAGGCCAAGAAAACGCCTGCCAAGCACAACCGGAACCAGGGCCGATGAGCACCGCCGCTACCCCGAGCCAGCACAACCGCCAGACCGACAGAAAGAACCACGCCATGACCCGGACCCGACGTCTCGCCCGCAAGGCATCGACCGCGCTCGTGGGCTGCCTCGCCGCAGCAGCGCTCCTGGCGCCCGCGGCGGAGGCCGCCTTCGAACTGCAGGAGTTCGAGGTGGCCAACTCGCGGGAGGGTCAGCCCTCCCGCCAGGCCGGCGAGCACGCAGATCTGCGGACCAAGTTCCGCTTTCCGAATGAGCCCACTACGGGACGCCCCGACGACGAGGTCAAGGACATCCGGGTCGACCTGCCACAAGGTTTCGTCGGTGACCCGAGTACGACCCCGAAATGCGCCTACGAGGGCCTTATCGCTGGAACCTTCGCGAACTGTCCCGGGGCGTCTCAGTTGGGCATCGCCAGGGTTTCCCTCGCTCAGGGAGTGGAAAACCCTAATGGGTTGACGATCACCGGCGGCCTCTACAACATCGCCCACGGGCCAGACGTCCCCGCCTTGTTCGGCCTCAACGTCCTGAATACGCCGGTCCTGATTCGGCCACAGGTTCGACCTGGCGATTACGGGATTTCAGCTTTGAGCGTTCGCACCACCCAGGCGGGAAGCGTGATGGGTGCCGACATCACCTTCTGGGGAGTGCCCGGCGACTCCAGCCATGACTCAGAACGACAGGGATGGGGCCCGCCGCCAAGCTTGCGGGTGCCGCTGATGCGCAATCCCACCTCTTGCCCGGCAGCGGCGCAGCCGTTCTCGATCGACGTCAACACCTGGCGGTTCCCGGACGTCTCCCTCAAACGCACCGTCAACGCCGACCCCGACGGTTCCCCGTTCCTCATCCGCGGCTGCGAGCGACTTAGCTTCGAGCCGACCTTCGAGGCCTCGTCGGAGAGCTCACGCGCGGCCTCGCCGACCGGCCTCAGCGTCGACGTCACCGTGCCACAGAACGAAGGCCCCGACGGCCTTGCGACTGCGGATGTGCGGAAGACCAAGGTCACCTTCCCGGAGGGCTTCGCGGTCTCCTCCTCGGCGGCCTCGGGCCAGGGCAGCTGCGCCCTCAGCGAGATCAAGCTCGGCAGCCACGACGCTCCGACCTGTCCGGACTCCTCGAAGATCGGCACGGTCGAGATCGAGACCCCGCTGCTGGAGGAGACCCTCCAGGGCGACGTCATCCTCGCCAAGCAGAACGACAACCCCTTCAACTCTCTGCTCGCCCTCTACCTGGCGGTCAAGGGCCCGGGCTTCTACCTGAAGCTCCCGGGCCGGGTAGACCTCGACCCGAGCACGGGCCGGGTGACCAGCACCTTCGACAACACTCCGCAGCTGCCGTTCGAGCATCTGCGGCTGAGGCTCGAGGGGGGCACTCGCGCTCCGCTGGTGACGCCCGACTCCTGCGGTAACTACGCCGCCGACGTGGAGATCACCTCCTGGGCGTCCGATGCGCCGGTGTCGCTGAAGGCGCCGATGGCGATTTCGAGTGGCTGCGCGACGGGCGGCTTCAGCCCCGTCCTCGATGCGGGCACCGACAGTCCCGCCGCCGGACAGCACTCCCCCTTCAGCCTGCGGATCACCCGCCAGGACGGAGAACAGAACCTGGCCCGCATCCAGGCGACCCTCCCCGAGGGCCTGCTCGCCAAGCTCAAAGGCGTAGCCCTCTGCCCGGAGGCAGCAGCGGCCAGCGGCAGCTGCCCGGCAGCCAGCCAGGTCGGGCGCACCGTGATCGGCGCCGGAGCGGGGCCGACCCCGCTCTTCGTCCCCGAGCCCGGCAAGGCCCCGACCGCGGTCTACCTCGCCGGCCCCTACAAATCAGCCCCCTACAGCCTCGTCGTCAAGGTCCCGGCCCAGGCCGGGCCCTTCGACCTCGGCACGGTCACGGTCAGAAACGCCCTCGAGATCAACCGCACCACCGCCCAGGTGACGGCGAGCTCCGACCCCCTGCCCCAGATCCTGCAGGGAATCCCGGTCTCCTACCGCGACGTTCGCGTCGAAGTAGACCGCCCCGGGTTCACCCTCAACCCGACCTCGTGCGAGCCGATGGCGGTCAGCTCGACCCTGACCTCCTCGAGAGGAGCGACGGCAACGCCCTCCAGCCGCTACCAGGCCGCCGGCTGCGCCGGGCTTGCCTTTGCCCCGAAGCTCGCCCTGCGCTTCTTCGGCAAGACCACCCGCAACTCCCACCCGCGCCTGCGGGCGACCCTCAAAGCGGCCCCGGGCCAGGCCAACATCGCCAAGGCGGTGGTGACGATGCCAAAGAGCGAGTTCCTCGAGAACGCCCACATCCAGACGATCTGCACCCGGCCCCAGTTCGCCGCCCGCAACTGCCCGAAAGGATCTATCTACGGTCGCGCCAAGGCGATCACGCCGCTGCTCGATCAACCCCTGCAGGGCAACGTCTACCTGCGCGCCAACGGCGGCGAGCGCGAACTCCCGGACCTCGTCGCCGACCTCAGAGGCCAGATCGACATCGAGCTGGTCGGCTACATCGACTCGGTCAACTCGCGCCTGCGGACCCGCTTCGTCTCGGTCCCCGACGCCCCGGTCTCCAAGTTCGTCCTGGAGATGAAGGGCGGCAAGAAGGGCCTGCTGGTCCACAACACCGACGTCTGCAAGACCAGGCCCCGGGCCACGGTCAAGCTCGACGGCCAGAACGGCAAGGTCCATGACTTCCAGCCGCTGGTGCGGACCGACTGCGGCAAGGCGAAGGCGAAGAAACGGGGCGGCAAACGCTGAGTCACGAATTTCCTCTCGGCGTCGATGCCGGGAGCCGCTCGTCAAGCCAGTCCCTGGGCTTGGCGGAACTCGGAGCCCTCCGGCCCTAGCGGTCGGAGAGGCGCCGATTAGTACCGGCAGTCTCGCCAGGGCGCCGCGGGCTTTCCCCAGTCCCAGCCCGGTCGTTGCCGGTTCCCGGCCCCAGTGGAGAGTCCCCTCCGCTGGGGCCGGCTGTCTTCCGGGGGGAGGTAGCTTCACCCCATGCCCGATCCGGTGATCCTCTTCCTCGCCGCCTGCGGCACCGCCGTCGCCACCGGCCTCGGGGCGGTGCCGGTGTTCCTGCTCGGCTCGCGCGCGGCGGCTTTGGCGCCGACCCTGCTCGGCTTCGCCGCGGGGGTGATGGGGGTCGCCGCCGTCTTCGGCCTGCTGATCCCGGCGGCCGAAGAAGGCTCGGCGGCGGAGGTGCTCGGCGGGCTCGCGGTCGGCGTCGCCTTCCTCGTCATCGTCGGCCGCCGGCTCAGTCCCGAGGCCGGCTTCATGGGGCGCAGCGGCCCCGGCGCCCGCACCTCGGCCCTGGTCTTCCTCGTCCTTCTCGTGCACAGCCTGCCCGAGGGCTTCGCGGTCGGCACCGCCTTCGCCTCCGACCGGGAGGGGCTGAGCCTGTTCGTGATCCTCGCGATCGCGATCCAGAACATCCCCGAGGGAACGAGCGTGGCGATCCCGATGGCCGAGGCGGGCTTCAGCCGCGGCAGGCAGTTCTGGGCGGCGGTGGCAACCAGCGCGCCGCAGCCGGTCGGCGCCCTCATCGCCTTCCTCGCCGTGGAGGAGGTCGGCGGCCTGCTGCCGATCTCCTTCGCCTTCGCCGCCGGGGCGATGCTGGCGCTGATCGTGGTCGAGATGCTGCCGAGCGCCTTCGGCGGCCGCGACCGCACCGGCCCCGCCGCGGGGATCGTCGCCGGGGCGGCGCTGATGCTCGGCCTCAGCCTCCTGCTCGGTGTCTGAGCGAGCGGCTCGACAAATGTTGCTTGAACTTGCGGGAAACCTTGTTAACTTAAAGATTCCTATCCCAAGTACCTCCGGGAAGGTCGTCTATGCGCCACCGCTGTTCTTCGCTCTTCGCCCTACTGGTCGTGAGCGCGGTCGTGGCGAGCTTCGCCGTTGTTCCGGCGGCAGCGGCAGCTCCCGCGAAAGGACTCAGCCTCACGGTCGTGGCGAGGGAATGCCCGACCTACCAGGACATCAGCGCCAACCTGCTGCGCAACAACCTGATGGAGAGCCTGCGCGACCTCGGCCCCGACACCACCTATGGCGCCGGGGCGTTGATGGACCCCCAGGTCGAGGCGACGGCGCAGCCAAACTGCTCGCCGCTGCCGAACTGGACCTTCACCCTCGGCGAAGACATCAAAGCGCCGCAGGGAGAATCGAAAGAGCCCTGGGGGGCCCTCTCGATCGTCCTGCGCCCGTTCGCGACCGATCTCACCACCGCGGCCAAAACCGCTCTGCTCGATTCCGCCGGCCGGCCGACCGGGCAGACGATCGCGGGGGCGACCACGGTCCAGCTCACCAACGCGGAGGCGAAACTCGCCTCCCGGGGCAGCCTCTGGATCCAGGGCGGCACCCCGACCGATCCGGTTCTCGCCCAGCGCTTCCCGGGGCCGCTGTACGGCTTCGGTGCCCTGCGCTGCGCGATCGACAACGTCAACGGCGACAACGTCGAGTACGTCTCCTATCCCGCCGGGGTCACTCACGTCTTCTGCTTCGCCTACTACGTGAAACCGCCGCCGACGAGCGGCACGATCGTGATTCGCAAGGAGGTGGACGGGCTCCCGGGGGTCAGCGAAAGCTTCCCCTTCGACGGCAACGTCTCCTATGAGCCCGGCGGTGTCTTCTCCCTCGACGTCGAGGACGGGCAGCCGGCCGAGGAGCGCTTCTTCCGCGGCGCCACCGGCTCCGGCGAGCCGTGGCGCGTGCGCGAGCGCGAGCGCGAGGTGCCGGACTGGCGCCTCACCGAGCTCAACTGCACCTCGCGCGACGGCGCCAGCAGCTTCACGACCTCGGTGCAGAGCGGGGAAGCGCAGATCACCCTCGCCGGGGGAGACCTCGTCACCTGCACCTACCTGAACCGCTACGCGCCCCCGCCCCGGGGGCTGGCGCTGCGCAAGATCACCCGCGGGGGGATCGGGAGCTTCGGCTTCGAGGTGACGCCGGTGGGCGGCGGTGAGACGAGCCGGGCCGAGGCGACGACGGAGGAGGAAGAGGTGGCGGTGGACGCAGATCCCTCCCCGCTGGACCTGGCGCCCGGTCGCTACGACGTCATCGAGACGCTGCCTTCCTCCAACCGAGGGCGCTGGGAGTTGACTGGGGTCCAGTGCGAAGGCAGACAACGGCAGAACATCGCCCGGGTGGAGATCGAGCTGCCCGCGGACCAAGCGAGCGTCTGCACCTTCACCAACACCTTCATCCCCCGCGGCTCGATCACGATCTCCAAGGTGACCTACGGCGCGGTGGGGAGCTCGAGCTTCCTGGTCGCCCGGCGGGGTGACGACCCGGCCGCCTATCGGCAAACGGCGAGGACCACCGAGGAGGGGGTCGCGGTGCGGGCGGTCGGCGACTCCACCGACGAGCTGGAGCTCGGCCGCTACGCGATCGTCGACTCCCCGCCCCCGCCCGGCAAAGGCGCCTGGTCGTTGAACTTCGTGCAGTGCGACGGCCGAGCCGTCCCCTTCTCCCAGGGCCGGATAGAGATCGAGCTGACGGCCGCGAACCCGGACCAGCACTGCACCTTCGTCAACAACTTCGACCGCGATCCGGAGCCCCAGCCCCGACCCCAGAGGCCCTCGGACCCCTCGCCGCAAGCGAACCTGGTGGTCGCGAAGACGCCCTCCTCCCAGGTGACCACCGTGGGCAGCGTCGTCGCCTACCGGCTGCAGGTGAGCAACCAGGGTGGGGCCCCTGCCGCCGACGTGCGCGTCGTCGACCAGCCGCGCGGCCCGGTTGACCTCGTCTCGGCCGAGACCCCCGGCGGCACCTGCGGCGACGGCCTGCCGCTGATCTGCGAGCTCGGCATGCTCGAGCCCGGGCAGAGCAAGTCGGTGACCGTGCGCCTGCGCGTCCTGCACCCCGGCCGATTCTCCAACTTCGCGGTAACCGGAACGGCGACCAAAGCCGGGGTAGGGAAAGCCGCCGCCAAAGTGCGGGTCAAAGGCCCGCCCCTGCCGAAGTTCCCGGGCCTCGGCTGAGTCTCAAGACATTCGTACATATATAAGAATGTATGTATGATCGTCCGGTGACCTCGACCGCTGACACCTGTGACCTGCTCTGTCTCGACCTGCCGAAGGCCGAGCGGGTTCGCAAGAGCCTGCCGCCGGTTGGGGACCTGGAGCTGCTGGCCGCGGGGGCGAAGGCGCTGGGGGACCCCACCCGCCTTGCGGTTGCGCTTGCCCTGGAAGCGGGGGAGACGGCTTGTGTCTGCGACCTCGCCTGGGTGGTCGGCCGTGACGAGCGGCTGGTCTCCCACCACGTCCGCCTGCTGCGGAGCGCCGGCCTCGCGCGTTCTGAGCGCGACGGGAAGATGGTCATGTACGAGCTGACCGAGCGGGGGCGGGCCCTGCTGGCGGCCGTCGCCGCGCAGAGGGTTGCGGCCTAGCCATGGCCACGCTGGCGCTGGTCCTCTACGGCGTCTACCTCCTGCTCGCCTTCGGCCTGCGGACCCTGATCCAGCTCCGCCGCACCGGCTCGACCGGCTTCCACGGCCTCGGCGGGCGGCCGGGGTCGGCCGAGTGGATCGCCGGCGTCGGCTTCGGGCTGGCGCTGCTTCTGGGCGTCGCCGCCCCGGTCCTGGATCTGCTCGGCTGGGTGGAGCCGATCGGCTCGCTCGACACCTCCGCCGCCCACCTCCTCGGCGCCGTCCTCGCCCTCTTCGGCATCGCCGCCACCCTCTACGCGCAGCTGGCGATGGGGACGAGCTGGCGGATCGGCGTCGACCCGGAGGAGCGGACCGCGCTCGTCACCGCCGGCCCCTTCGCCCTCGTCCGCAACCCGATCTTCGCGGCGATGCTGCCGACCGCGCTCGGCCTGACGCTGCTGGTCCCGAGCTGGGTCGCAATCGCGGGTCTGGCCGGCCTGCTCGTCGCCCTCGAGCTGCAGGTCCGCGTGGTCGAGGAGCCCTATCTACTGCAAACGCACGGCAGCACCTACGCGGACTACGCCGCGCGGGTGGGCCGCTTCGTCCCCCGCCTTGGCAAGCTGTGATCCTGTGATACTGTGACTCACATGAGGAACGTAACGATTTCGCTGCCCGATGACGTCTACCGCGTCGCTCGGGTGCGGGCGGCCGAAGAGGGCAGCTCGCTCAGCTCCATGGTCGCCGACCATCTACGTCAGGTCGCCGGCAGCGAGGCAGAGTTCGCTCGGCTGGAGGCCCAGCAGGCGGAGGTGGTTGCCGAGATCAAGAGCTTCCGTGGCGGCGAGCGCTTGGATCGCGACGAGCTCCATAGTCGTGAGGTTCGCTGACACCAACGTCCTGCTCTACGCGATCTCGACCGATCCCGGCGAGCAGCGCAAAGCCGAGCAGGCCGACGACCTCCTCCAAAAGCGCGACCTCGCGCTGTCGGTCCAGGTTCTGCAGGAGTTCTACGTCCAGGCCACTCGCGCCAGCCGTCAGGACCGACTTGCTCCCGATCAGGCAGCGCGGCTCGTCGAGTCGCTCCTTCGTTTCCGGGTGGTCGACATCACTCCGGAGATCGTTACCGCCGCGATCGCGACCCACCAGCGCTTTCAGCTGTCCTACTGGGACGCCGCGATCATCGAGGCGGCACGCTCGCTTGGATGCTCGACGGTCCTCTCCGAGGATCTCTCCCACGGGCAGGACTACGGCGGGGTGCGCGTGGAAAACCCGTTCCTAGGCTGACGGATCATTTGTTGGCGACTTCGCCGGTCGGTTTTTTCGGCAGGCCGGCCGTCTTGCGGAGCATCTGGGCGATCTCTTCGATTTCGCCCATCTCGGGGCCGGGGGCGAAGACCGCCGGCTGCTCGGGTAGGTCGTAAGCCAGGGCGCCCTCCGGGTGCAGCTCCTCGGCCACTTCAAGCTCCTCGCCGGTTTCCGGGTGGGTGCCGTTGAACACCGCCGACAGCTCCAGGAAGTCGTTCGGGGACCAGCGGTAGAGCTTCAGGTGTTCGCCCCGCTTGATGTGCGGCTTGCACTCGGGGATTTTGTCGGTCGGGATCCGCGGCGAGGGGAACAGTTTGTGCATGTCGGCCCCGGTCAGGTTCTCCAGGGCGCGGGCATAGGCGACCTGATGGACGCCGCCGCGGACGAGCAGGTATCCGGTCAGCGCCCGTGCCGCCGGGTGGTCGACCCCCTCGTAGACCTTGAGCTTGTTGTTGCGCGCGCCGGTCTCGAGGAAGAAGTTGTGGGTGAGGTCCTCGATCAGGTCGCCGGTGGCGTTGACGTAGTCGCCGTTCCACGGCTTGCCCATCGAGTCCTGGACCATCGCCGAGGCGCCGCCGCCGATGAACTGCTGCGTGTTGCGAGCATCGGCGAGGCCTTTGAGCGAGCCTTTTTTGCCCGCCTTCTTTTTCGCCGCGCCGGTCAACATCGTGTTGATCGCGGTCGAGACCAGCTCGATGTGGGCGAACTCCTCGGCGGCGATGCTGGCGATCAGGTCGTAGAAGGGGCGGGCGCCCTGGCGGTTGCGGAAGTTGAACGACTGGTAGGTGTAGTTCATGAAGGTCGACATCTCGCCGAACTTGCCGCCCAGCAGCTCTTGGACGATGGAAGCGCCGTTCGGGTCCGGGTCGGAGGGCGGGGGAATTTCGGCGATCAGCCGATCGAGGCGCATGATCATGGGTGGGCTCCTAAGGCTTTCTGGGGTGAGGTGCGAGGTCCTTAGACGGTTACCCGGTGCCCGCCCTCGCAACCTGCGTGGCGCCGATAGCGCCTACTGAGCCCAATTGCCCTTGTCGAAAAGGGCAATAACTGATATTTCTCATATTTGTGAGCAGCGTTATCCCTCCTTCGCATGCCGCCCACCCTCCCCGGTCAGGGCGGCCCCGCCCCGCCGTCGCGGAGGAGGGAGCTGCTCGCTCGACCATCTCCGGCCACGAGATCGCCCCCCTCTACACCGAGGCCGACCTAGCCGGTGAGAGCGCCGAGAAGGTAGGCGCCCCCGGCGCCTACCCCTTCACCCGCGGCCCCTACCCCTCGATGT